>Ga0164241_10006927_pt1 | contig 10246 bp, 9 predicted proteins | sample OricomyardsoilBY_FD_108780 | JGI IMG/M metagenome (GOLD analysis project Ga0164241, IMG submission 108780) | Backyard soil microbial communities from Emeryville, California, USA - Original compost - Back yard soil (BY) | ecosystem: Environmental > Terrestrial > Soil > Unclassified | place: USA... | reverse complement strand
TGCGCGTCGGCTCGGAAGATCAATCGCCAAACGGGGCTTGGGGTCGGCGTTCATCCAGTGCCATCTCTTCCAGATAGCGCAGAAAGAAGCCCAGAAGGATGTACGCAACGAAGAAGGACATGTGGAGCAGCAGGAAGGACGTAGTCACTCCCCATAGCACCACTTCCAGCGAGAGCGTCTTGAAGTACCCGTACATGAAAGCCAGGGGCGGGGCGATCGCGAATGGGATCACATTGGCAATATTCATGTGCTCTGCCATGGCGAAGGCCGCCATTGCGCCGACTGCTGCCATCATCAGGCACAGGCCCCAGAACGTCACGCTGCTGGCGTTCCAGGAGGTAACGGTCCCGCGTTCGTACATGAAGATGCACGAAAGCGCGAGCGTACCCACAAACGTTATCCACGCTCGTGCATAACTCATTCACTCCTCCTCTGAGGCGGAACTGCCTCTGAACTGAAGCGTACAACAATTATGCGATTTTTCAATAAGTTGGACATTGCCCTTCCTCACGGGTTCCGTTTATACTTAGCTCCTCAAACGGGGTGTAAGTAGAAACTTTCATCCCGATATTCGGAGCATAAATGCAAAGCAAAGTTTTGCGCTTAGCTCCTCAAACGGGGTGTAGCATAGTGGTAGTGTGCACGCATGGGGTGCGTGTGGCCCGGGTTCGATTCCCGGCATCCCGACAATATATAAGCATACAGATACGAAAACAGGCCGACTTGCGCTGGCCTGTTATTAACTTGATCTTTGCGAGAGAACCGCTCTATGCCGACGCGCGAGCTCTCATGCGGAGTATCAGATACCGCCCAAAGAGAAACCCGAGACCATACCCGATCGCAAGTTCCGCAAGATCTTGCGAGAACGAACCGTCGGTCATGATGTAGTGGTTCATGCCAGTGAGCAGCAACACCAAAAGCATGACGCTTGTGAATATGCGGCCCACATAGCCTGCAGTGATTGCCCCCGAAAGGAGGCCGACCATCGTCGACACCAGCAGCAGTCCCCCCACAAGAAAGACAGACTGCGAATGAGGCGGGTGTCCATATGCGATCCCCATGACGGCAAACGTGACGCCTGTTATGAAGAACGCAAAAAGCATTTTATAGAAACGGTCTGACATGTGACCCCCTGTTTGTCGTAGGAACGAGACCGTGCGCCATACTACAGCAATAGCGGCTCTCGTCAACAAAAAGGCTGGGGCAGCGTACTGCCCCAGCCTTTGATCACTCTATCTTGTTAAAGGCGCCGTCCTCATTGAGCACCACATAGAAGGACCGCCCGGTGCAAAGCACGACGTATCGCTCGGAGGAGGAAAGTTCGCAACCAAACTGACCATTCCTCCAACGAGAAGGATCAACACTGCGCACGCGATCGTGATCGGTGTACGCTGTTGCATCTGAAGTACCCTTTTCTGATATGCCGGGCACTATGGTGCTCTTTTGGAGGTGAAAGTCAAACTCTCCTACCCCTCCACATCTTGTTTTAGCTGTTCAGCCTTCCAGCCCATCATATTGGCTAGTAATTGCAAGAGAGTTGCCACTGCAGCGATCGCGAGGATCAGCGTTGGGAAATACGCAAGCGGCGTAAGCAGATAGAAGAAGGCCACACAGGTAGTTGCCCAAACCCCGAAGCACCACGGACAACACACAAGATCAGCGAGCGTACGGCGAGGTCCGTTAACCGGCTTCACCAGCGTCACCTTATTGCGCACTACCTTGGTGTCATAGAACTGCTCGCGCAGGAAGCGGGTCATGCTGTCGTAGACGAACATCCGCGTTACTCGGAAAGAAGCGAGCGTGATGAGGGTAAGGTCAAGAAGTGTCAGTTCTGTGTACTCCATCCGCGCTTCACTGTCGAGAATGATGATCGCCATAGCCAAAAGCCCGACATAGAAAAGCAGGAAGATCACATTCCAAAAGTACTGATCAGTGATGCGGATCATAGAGAACCTAGACTACTGTGCTCCTATCCCCACCAGAAGCACGAGTACAAGCGTTGCGGCGATCACCGCCACAAAGCTAAAGAGGAACTTATAAAAATTCTTGTTGAACAGTTTCATATCAGTATTAGTTACAGTATACCGCACTGCACCCTCTTCAAAACACTCTGATGTGGGGTATGTTACTTGATCCGCAATATATATTTATGAATAAGCACATATGCGAGAGTTATGAGAAGCAAACCTCCCATCCACCATAGCGCAGCTCGCGACCTGTCAATTGCCAATATGAATGAAGAGTAGATTTTGATCTGACTCACGAAAATAATTGAAAGTGGAATATACCAAGAAGCTATATATTTGAGCCAGTTTTTGAAATATGCACTAGGGTAAAATAGAAAGATTGCAATAGTGAGAATCAAAAAGAAGGAGCCGAAGAAAACCGGCTGGATCAATGTCTCTTCAAACTCTCGAAATATCCCTCCATTTAAGAACTTCAGAGAAGGCTCAGTTATAAGAAACAGCATCAAATCCATGGTTATAAGTCCCCCGAGCACTAATATCTGTAAAGTTTTATCTTTAATCATAATGAGATTTATCTTAATAACTACCTTAAGTAATTAATTATCGTAATAAGATCTGCCGCTTCAATCTCACTTAATAAATTTTTACGTTCGTACAACATGACCGTTACCTTTAATAATTCTAGAGCTAATTCTTCAAGCCCTCTTAACAATGGACTATTTTGAGATCTATTATTAAGTTTTTTAGCCTTTTCCGCCAGCGTAAGCAGTAATTTCCTGCGATCTTTTTTAATTTTTAAACTCTTGATTTTGCTAAGAAGAGTTTGGTAGGAATAAGTTGGAGTTTCGATAATCGACTCATTGTCAATGGTATTCTCATAGTCATATGTACCATCTCCATCAATGTCAGTTTGTATAGTTGAATAAGTGCCGTTTTTCTTGTTAAATGACGCTCTCATATCTAAAGTGGTAGTTGCATTTACAACTTGGTGTTGCACTGACTGATTATCTGAATCATCTAACGCACTAATGGTGAGTGTATATCCTCCCAGTTCTTCTCCAATAAGATGAGTAGTCCGTTCTGTCTCAGAAGGAATCACTAGATATTTTGTTCCGCCGAATTCAAAATATGTACTATTGGGTATTTCTTCTTTTTTTATGAGGTTTCCATTCTCTTCCACCAAGCCAGTTATACGCTCTTCTGTATCAATTGCATATATTCGTACAGGAGAGTCTATTGCTTCAATATCATAAGTTTCACTAAAGACTGGTTCGACCTCGGATATAAAATCAATACCCGATAAGGATGCTGCGGAGATATTATTTCTTACGAAAGTTTGGACTTGGTCAGCTTCAGTCAAGTTGGCATGGTTCTTTTTTAGATTGAGCAATCCTTCTTTTGCCTTATCTAAGTCAAAATAATAGTTAACGACCCCTTCCCCATAATCAGCTGAATTACTCACTACCGTTTCATCACCATACGAAGTCAATCGTACGTGTGGTTTCAAGATTTTAGTTTTGACACAATATATAAAGGATAAAGCACCCTCAGGGCAAATTGTCTCTTCGACTTCACGGTACTCAATCGAATCCACTGTCGGGAGTCCTGTCCCCACTATCTGGAAAACCTTAGTATTTTGGGGTGGAACCCAAGTATCAAGCTTTTCTCGATGATTTTGCAGTCCTGTTCTGAGCATCGCCTCATTGACGATAATCGGCATATTAATCTGATTTATAGAAACGCTTGATCGTCCGGAAACGTTTTCGGCAGCGTTAAGAAAATTAGTTAAATTAGTTATTTCGCTTATGCTTTCACCATACTCATTTCGAAATGCTGCTGTAACTTGTGAATTATCAAAATACACTACCGAATCACCAGTGGTTTGAAGGTACATTGCCGATGGCAATAAGCTATAGACTCCTGGTAAGTTACGCATAACTTCACGAGCTACTCCATCATCAATAATTAGTCCGCCAAGCTTTTCTTGATCATAACCATGCAGCAAAGTTCCTAGCGCAATTGGCGTCCCAAGTTGTGGTGTGCCTATAAATACAATCTTATCTACTAGGTCTGCCTTTCCTCGTGCCTCAAGTTCGATCATTATTGCCTTTGCCAACAACCCACCGTTGGAATGCCCAATAATAGTTACTTTTCCACTGAAGGAATCCTCTGCTAAAGCTAACAGCTCGTCCACCGGATTACGAATGCTTCCATCTCGGTACTTAGTCCCATTTTTTACTATCTCAAAGACATCATAGCGCCAATCATATGCAAAGGGTCTCCATTTGTTAATCACTCGCTCATCTTCAAGGCCGTTCATGAAGCTCATGAAATCTTTGTATATGTTTGACCCAACAATCGGGACTCCTGCTTCATCAATGATATCTTCTGTGCGAATATCAATAATGCTAGACCCCTGTTCTGTAAGAGCAAGCGTGCGAATATCATCGTTGTTTGATGGTTCCCATAGACGATTAGATACTTCTTCTCCGTCACCTAAATATAACCTACTTGCTTGAATCCCCGGCAAGAACAAGACGTTTGAGTAACAATTTGCAGTACAATAGACACCCTTCCATGGCTGAATTAGCACGTTGCTTGAGACTCTATCTCCTAAGCCCTCTGGGTTTAATTGTGAGTGAAATGGACCCGACCGATTACCCCAATAATTGTGGCGTGCATCTAGGACTGGTGCCTGATCCGCATTTATAACTCCATAGACGGAATTATCATGAATACTACTCTGAGTAATACTCGTCGTTCCAATAGTATTCGATATACCATACGAATGACCATGCGAGATTTCACTTTGTGTTATAGAAATTGTGCCACCCTTATTAAGGATATTTGCTAGAGAACTTCCTTTCACAAATCCTGGGAATTTATGACCGCCGTACCGAATGTTTGCATTGTTTATTGTGCCAGCTGATCCAGTATCAAAACTTATATGGAGCCAATCACCTGGAGTTGGCGAAGACTCATCATTGTCTCCATTAGTATCACCCGAGACAGTATCATCTTTAATTGAAGTAAATGTGGAACCATCTACATCTAATTGTCCACTAACAAATATCCCTCCAGAATCATGAAGCTTTACAATGGTGCCTGGTTGAAGTACAAGCAATCCGGTTGAGCCAACAGTAAGATTATTCTCAGTGATTACATTTATCTCACCACTACCGGTACTCCCACCACCCGACGTAACAATATAGGGCATTAAATCAGGAACGAGCGTAACTAGATTATTAATCGTGCCACGAATTACGAACCCATTAAACTGCCCCCCTGTAGCATCATTGCCACTATGTACAAAATGAGTTTTATTTGAAAGGTTTATATCTGCGGCGACCCTGACATCTTTAAAGGTGGTATCAATAAATTCGACTGTCCCTGTGCCATTTATAAATGAACCATAATTTGTTGATTCAATAAGATTTCCGTACACTCTGAGTTCACCTCCGTAATATGCTATACCACAGAACTCATGATCACTAATCTTGGAATTCTCTACATCAAGCTCTCCAGCAGTTTGTCCCAAAGCACAGTTATTACTTTCAGAAATTGATGAATTACTCACAGTTATAACCCCACCCTGGTTATAAATTGCAGGAATAGATAGCCGGCTGCGGTAATTGTATCCAGAGTATTTAATTGATGCGTAACTAAAGTTCCCTACGGAACCGGACATGAAACGAATACCCCTCCAATCTCCAGCAGCAGGTGTGGTGCTCGTACCATTCCCATTACTATCACCACCAATCGAATCATCTTCGTAGGAAGTAATAGATATTATCTGATCTGCTGATCCCAGAGCTAATAGTGAGCCATGTACTGCTACACCGATTCCATCGGTAATCTTTATCACAGTACCCGGCTCGAGAGTGAGAGTGGCTCCTGCAGCTATTTCAATATTCTCACGGACTACATATGGACTTGAGGAAGCGGTCCACACAGTATCTTGTGTAATATTTACCCCTATTTGAGTATCTGCTGAAGCTCTAAAAGATATTCCTAAAATAAAGAAGAGGCCGAAGCAGGTTATGTAAAATATTTTCTGCATTCCCCATAAGGTAACCTATTAGGGATAAAGAAAAGATAAACTGATGAGCTTTTGGAGCAAAAGAAAAAGCGGGGTCTTGGGAGACCCCGCTCTTGTCGACTCATGCCGACTTAGACGGATCGCTGCTGGTGCAGCTAGGCGGCGGCCGGCTCGAACTGAAGCTCGAGGGTGGGCGCCGACGACGTCTTGACCGTCTTGGGCTGACTGTTGGCGGAAAAGACCAGGTAGCCGATGGCCAGCAAGGCCAGTGCCACGATGATGCCTACGAACCAGGCGGTCGAATTGGACTCGGGCCGATTCTCGTCATTGCTCTCGCTCATTCTTTCCTCCATGGTTGAATGGCAGGGCTATACTACCCTTTTCCCTTCATTTGTCCATAACGATAAAACGCCGCCCCTAAATAGAGCTTTCTGCTAATTTACGTAGTACTGCCCTATTTCTTCCCGTATGCGAGTTCGCATCTCTACTAGCTCAGGATAGTCATAGAAGAACAGCACTTTCAGGTCTTTTTTGATATCTCCTGTAGGCTTCGCATCCAGAATGAATTGCGTGAACGACTCAGCAATATCCTCCTCGGGATTCTTTAAAGCATATTCAGTGACAAACTCGTTTGGATGTTCGGTAAAATACTTCTTCTTTGCGGGGGTTTTTCTAGAAAAGTCTTCCTTTCCCCAGAACTCTGCGACATATGCATTCAGGTATGACTTATTTTCAGCACAGCCTTTATTGCTCAAGTAATTCCCTTCGCACACGGTTTGCTTCTTTTTCTTGTGGTTGACCTGATCTCCATTGAGCGTCAATACATGTGCATACTCGTGGATAAGGACCGCCACAAGATCGCGCGTCCATTTATTGCTTGAGAAATTGGATGCATTTGCATTAACTGCCAATCCCCAAGAAGGCTCCTTATCATCTAGCAAGCGCACAAAACCCAAAACTCCAGTATCCGCGATCCGGTATGTGGCATAGCGGGTTATATATGCATCGACGAACGAATCACCCGCTATTTGGGCGAAGACGTTCCACATCCGATACTCATCAGTATCTCTATTATCAGTCCACTTTCCATTTTCATAGAGACGGTTATTTCGCACTACAAAGCGCTTGGTCGAATCCTTCTCAGCATATGTCTCATCCTCTTTTCCCGCTCCTAACTTCAGACTGCTCTTGCTGTAGTTGAAAGTCCACTCTTCTTCAGCGGCTTCTTCCTTGTTCCCCTCATTGAGCGCGCTTAGCTGCGCCCTAAGTGCTTCAAGCTGTGCCTGAAGCGCAGCGATCATTTGAACTGAGCCTGTTGAAGTCTGTGCGTTTGTTTGCGCTGGACACAGAAGAAGAAAAACAACTGCGCCTATCAAAAGTGATCTCATGGTCTACCCATTCTAACAGGTCCACTGCACTGCGCCTGCAATTACGCTCACAGAAACATCTAACGCAAAGACCCGCACAGTATGGTGCGGGTCTCGCTCTGGGTTCTCTTCCCTAGGTCTTGCCTAGGGCAAGAGAAAGGTGGGATGAAACAAAAAGCCCCCGAAGGGGCTTTTTGTTTGAACTGTACTTAGACAAGTTCGTCAATCAATACCGAAGTATTAGTTAACGATAGTCTTTGTAGATGTTCGGTAGTCAGAAGCTGGCTCTGCAGTCCATGTCTGGTCTGGAGCATCCTCTGTGTCAGCAAACTTAACTGTGAGCAGCTGAAGTCGAGCTGTCTGACCTGCAACACCTGGAAGGTATGTAACCTCAAGTGTGAAAGTCTCTGTCTCGCCCTCTGCAACTAGGTAGTAACCGTTGTCCTCATCTGCTGAAGAATCCAACGTTGCTGTTGAAGTTCCTGTACCAGAGAGGTCAGCACCGTTACTGTCCTGAACCTGCCATGTAGTTGAAGAAGCTGGCTTAGTGTCGATGTATACATCCTGATCGAATGCTGTTACATCGAACTCAATCTCGAATGTAGCATAGTCGTTAGTAGCTGAGTCAACTGTTGTTACAGTTGCTGAAGTCTCAGCGTTATCAACTACAACACCTGAAGATCGAAGTGTATGCTCCTTTCCTGTTGCTGAACCAGTAAGCTGGTCAGTTGGAGTGTTTCCAAGATCGTCAGCACCCTCAGCATCAATGTTGTTTGCATTGGTTGTAGTTACTGAACCCTTGATCTTGTCTCCCTCGAATCCTCCAGTGAGCTTCTTAAACTCAACCTGGAGTTCAGCAGCTACACGATCACCAGCTTCGATAACAAGATCGCCGTCTGTGTCAAATGTAACCACTACAGTAGCTGTAGTTGAGCTTCCTGTTGTGAATTCCCAATCATCGAATTCCTCACCATCAACTACGAGCTTGAGGTCGCTGATCACATCACCGAACTCTGCTCCGCCCGTAAGTTCAATAGTAACTGGAATTTCGTTAACAGTGATGTCATTTGTTGAATCATCAGTGTCAAGGTCGAATACGAATACTGAGAGCCAACCAGACTTGCCGTTGTCGTCAAGCTGGAGAGTTGTAGCGTCCGGATTCTCTGAAGAAGTCTTAACGATGAGTTCATCGTCGCCACCCTCCTCACTGATCTCGAAGTCAACACCGTTGCCACCAAGATCACCTACGCTGTCCTCAGTTGTTGTAACGTCATCAGCATCCACGAATCGGATAGCCTCTGCTGTTACCTCCCATGCCTCACCGTCATCAGATCCATCAACTGAACCCTGAACTGTAACAGCAATAGTGATAGTAACTGGCTCATCCTCCATCGCTACGATGTCAAGACCTGAGAATCGGAGAGAACCATCATCTTCATCGAGGTACTCATCCTCATCATCAGCTGCCATTGAAGCTACTTCGTCTCCGTCAACCCAAAGGCTAACTTCCTCGAAAGTATCCCAAGGATCTGTCTCATCACCTGAACCTGCGAATGCAAGGTCGATGCGAGTGATCATTGCGTCACCATCTGTGAACTCAACTTCCATCTCAGCTACAGGAGCTGCCTCCTGTCCCTCCTCGATCTCAGTGTCGTCACCATCGTCCATTGTTACATCATCAAGTGATGCTTCGCCTGAAAGCTCTGCATCATCGTCAGTAGCATCATCATCTTCATCATCTGAAGGTGTTGATGGTGTTGCTGCCATAAGAGCGTTGTACTTAGCCTGTGAAACAGGGCCGAAGTAACCAGCTGCTGGTGCTACACCATTTGCTGCCTGCCATGCTGCTACCGCAGCCTGTGTCTGAGCACCGAAGTAGCCAGTAGCACCTGCTGGGATAGAGAATCCTGCGCCGATAAGGTAGTTCTGCAATGCAGTCACATCAGCTCCTGTAGAACCGATTGTAAGTGCGCGGGTAAATACATACGCGTTAGCTGAAGCTGTCGCTGAAGTTCCAAGTTGTCCCTGGAGTGAAGCGATAGTAGCCATAAGCGTATCTATCTGAGCCTGCAACTCCTCAGCTGTTTGCGCCTGTGCAGGAGCAACCATTGAGAGAGCCATTGCGATTGCAACAAAAGCTACTGAAGCCTTTGCAGCAAAAGAATTTGCAATAGTCATATAAATAAACTCTTTATAAAGAATTATTGTCCCGTTAAGTGGGACCGTCTAGCTAATAATATGAATTAATTCATATTTCATACGTCTCGAGATCCGAGCCGTACGCAATATCACTAACTTCATATATGTAGTCTTTAACACCACACATATAAAGGTTAGCTGTGTATCCAGTCTGAGCATCTTTCGCCTGCTGCCGTAACGGGAAAAGGAAATGCGGAAGGTTTGAATTAACACATCTGTAGTAAGCGCTTTTACGCGCATTCTTTGAGTGTTTGCTATTTAATTGTCAATGAACAATCCCACTCCATCATTACGCTTTAAAAAAAGCGTGCCGAGAGTGACACAACAACAGTATATCGCTCCTTTAAGGCTCTTCTGTTTCCGTGTGTGGATAGTAAGAGCGAAAGCTATATACTGCAGCGTTATGTACGGAGGAGCATACGTTTTTGCTGAGCTTAAGTCAACACATATCGCCTCTCCGCGTACTGGTATATATGACGCAATTGCACGTTTTTTCTTACTCAGCAAACAATCACACAACACAAAGTGGATCATTGCAAACCACACAAATAAGGGCACGAAAGCACCTCAAACGTCTTTGAGAAAGGAGTCCTATACACAGACTTTTAAAATACGTATTTAAGGACATGCGATACACACCACAAGTGTCCTATATAAATACTTTCTATCCTTCT
>Ga0164241_10006926_pt1 | contig 10247 bp, 6 predicted proteins | sample OricomyardsoilBY_FD_108780 | JGI IMG/M metagenome (GOLD analysis project Ga0164241, IMG submission 108780) | Backyard soil microbial communities from Emeryville, California, USA - Original compost - Back yard soil (BY) | ecosystem: Environmental > Terrestrial > Soil > Unclassified | place: USA... | reverse complement strand
GAAATGCCACTTCATATGCATTTTGTTTTGTCAGCATACTGGTAAAGCTTTTCATCATCGTTACAAAATCCTGGATAGCAGTTAAGGTACCGGCACGAAAACCATACTGATCGGCGCGTTCCATTATTTCCCACATCGCTACATTCGCTTCATTAGCAGCTAAGACTAATTTATCAATAGTCGTTTTTCCAATTCCCCGTACCGGATAGTTAATAATACGCTTTAGTGCTTCTTCATCCTTTGGATTAACAATTAACCGCAGGTATGCAACAAGGTCTTTAATTTCCTTTCGCTGATAAAAGCTGATACCACCATAAATAGTATAAGGAATCCCCATTCTGCGCAACGCTTCTTCAAATGCACGGCTTTGTGCATTGGTACGGTACAGAATAGCAAAATCGCGGTTGGCAAAATGATTGCGCAGCTTTTGTTCCTGTATTGTATCAGCTACAAATTTTCCTTCATCATTATCCGTCATCGTACGGACAAGCTTTATCTTTTCGCCGTCTGCATTATCTGTAAATAATACTTTTTCTATTTGCCCTTTATTATTTCGGATTACTTCATTCGCTACATGCAGAATGCTTTTTGTACTGCGGTAATTCTGTTCCAGCTTCACTATTTTTACTTCATCATAATCCTTCTGAAATTGTAAAATGTTTTCTATAGTAGCGCCACGAAATGAATAAATACTTTGCGCATCATCGCCCACTACACATACATTCTCGTGCATAGCGCCGAGTAGTTTTATAATTTCATACTGCGCCGGGTTAGTATCCTGGTACTCGTCTATCAAAATATATTTAAACTTATGCTGGTACTTACTCAGGCTTTCGGGATATACTTTTAGTAGTTCATAAAATTTCAGCAATAAATCATCAAAATCCATTGCGCCATTTTTGAAGCATCGTTTTACATACGCATCATATATCTGCGCAATAGCAGGCCTGTTGCTGCGCATATCTTCCTGCTGTATATGATAATCATTCGCATAATCTGCTGCACCTACCAAGGCATTTTTTGCAGAAGATATACGGTTATAAACTGTATTGGGTTTATAATGTTTATCATCAAGGTTAAGTTCATTGATTACTGTTTTTACAACACTCTTTGCATCATCTGTATCGTAAATAGTAAACTGGTTAGGATAACCCAGCTTATGGGCATCTGCGCGCAATATCCGTGCAAACACAGAGTGAAATGTACCGATGTATAAATTTCTTGCCTCATTATTACCAAGTATCTTGCCTACACGTTCTTTCATCTCTTTGGCTGCCTTGTTGGTAAAAGTAAGGGCGAGTATATTAAATGCATCTACTCCGTTTGCCATCAGGTGCGCAATACGTGTAGTTAATACTTTGGTTTTGCCACTTCCTGCACCCGCTACAATCATTATCGGGCCATTCATATGCAGCACTGCTTCTTTCTGCCGCTCATTCAAATCTTTCAGGTAATCAATCATGCCTGCAAGTTACGACTTCAGTAAGATGGAAAAATGAAAGGCGCTGGCTTTCGCAAGCCTTTATTTAAACAGTTGTGGAAAATTCGGAACGCAGGTAGCGCACTGTGAATTGTATAAAATGTTTGCCAAACAAAAAGTGATAACGCAGTGTAGTGGAAAAGAAGGTTTTTAGCAATTTGCCCGATAACGGTAAATAATAACTACTACCGCCCGTAACAGCTACCAGTTTATTCAATTTATCTTTTTTATAATCTGATAAATCATCCGCTATATTCAACATTTTTTCCAGGCGGCCGAGATAGCTTTTTAATCGCATAAACACCCTGGCATCAGCAGTTGTTTGTTTTTGTAAAAGCTGAATTAAAAACGAAACAGCAGCATTTCCTTCCAACGCAAGGCTTTGCAAAATTTCGTTCCCGTTTTTCGCAGCAGATTTTGTAATAGCTGATTGTATTACATGTACTGAAAATGTTTGCAGTTCATCTACCAGGTTTTCTTTTTTACAAAAACAATAAAACTGGTAGAGGTCTGTACATAATGAAGGTGGGTAAAGAGATGTCCCTAATTGATCGCAGAGCTTCCATAATGCTTTGCTGAAATCATTTTCTTTTTCAAGGTTGACCAAAGAAGTAAAGAAAGAAGGAAATAATTCCAGTAATCTTTTCTTTTGCTCAATACTAAGATCGTCCAGGTGATTATCGATACAACAGGCTACTTTTCCCAATGTTTCAAAAAGTGAAGCCGGAAGTTTTTGTGCCGGAAGAAAATCTTTTACAATGGATCCTACCATTTGCAGGCATAGAATATAGCGTTGTGTTTTTTTGTGATTAATCGCAAAATAAACAGGCGGCTGGGTGGCAGCAATGACGGGTGTATGGATGCTAATGCTCTGCATGGGGCTGTCGTCAAATATAATCTAATTAATCTGATGCGTATATACCGTTTGGTACGGATGGGCTATTAGTAAAAATCCAGCACTGTATTAATCCTGTAGCCTTTGTGTGGTTGTACAGAAACGCCTATTTTATCATAAGAGCCCAGGAAAATGACCCTATGCCCTAAAGAAGGAACGTCTTCATCAATTAATAGGCTCATAACAATATCAATCGGGGTTTCTTCACCATACTGGCAACATTCTCCCATAAAATGAGTAAGGGATTCGCAATTCTTAGATTGTCGGTCATGCCCCACGTATCCTTTCTTCCCTGATTCCATAGCGTGGCAACGGGCACTTACCCAGGAGAGGGAGTCTGGAACAAGGATGGATAAAGGCGGCTGCTTTTCCAAAGCCTTCAGCAATGATTTGTACTCGCGTACATTTTTCAATCTTGTTCTTCCGGATTGGTCAGGATATTTTTTTACAACAGTAGATGCAAACAAAGAGGGGTTTTTACGCATCATATTTAAAATCCATATTATTTCCTTTTCCTTATCATCAAGGTAATTGGTATGGGCAGCGGTATTGCATTGTTTATAAGAAGCATTATTCCATTCAGTTGAATAAGCAGCGAGCGGTGATTGCTCTGTTTCTTTAGCAGGTTTTACAAATGCAAATAATAAAAAACTTAATGCTATAGGGATAGTTGCTTTTATCATACTCTCTACTATTACGGAAAGTGCAGAAAAAATATTGCGGAAGAGATAAAAAATACCACCTATTAGGAGATGATTAACAATGTGAAGGGGTAGTATTATATTTGGTTACCATTTAATTTTTTAAACCTTGACTAACAATAATACTCTTCATGTCGGCATTTGCATGGCCGGTGCTATTTCTGCCGGAGCATATACTGCGGGTGTAATGGATTATCTTTTTGAATCCCTGGAAAGATGGGAAACAGCGAAACAAATATGGCCGGATAAAGTGCCGCAACATAATGTGGTAATAGATGCTTTAACCGGCGCCTCTGCCGGTGGTATGACTGCTGCTATTGCTTCAGCCGCTTTGCAAACAAAGTTTGCCCCTGTAAGAAGTGAAAGCATGAATGATGATACAGTTACACAACAAAATAAATTTTACGATGCATGGATCAATCTGAATGGTGATGCCAATATGCTGATTTCTTTACTCAGCAATTCAGATATTAAAAAAGATAAGTTGAAGTCTTTTATCAATGGTGAGTTCATTGATCAGATTGCGAACCGCCTTATCAGTGTACCAGAAGGCAGCAAATTTTATAACAGGCCTTATATCGCAGATAAATTAGAGATATGGGTATCGCTTAGTAACCTGACAGGTTTTCCTATCAAAATTGAATTTAATAAAGACAATGAACGGCCAGACAATTATATTTCCTACAATCATATGGACTTTGCACACTTTGCGGTGTATAAAGAACAAACAGAATCTTTACTACATGAAATAGCGGTAAACTTTAAAGATCCTGCTGATATGGGTAAATTGATATTAGCCCAGGCAGCTATGGCTACCGGTGCTTTCCCTGTAGGTTTACCTTCACGAATAGTACAAAGGCCACGGTCCTTTTTTATTAACAATACGATCTATAAAAATTTCTTACAGTTTAACATCAATCCAGATGATTTGCCAGCGCCTGATGAAAAAGGATTTTTAAAACATTTGTTTGTAGATGGTGGTACATTGAATAATGAACCATTTGATGTGACAGAATATATTTTGCGCAAGCGGATTGATTTACAAAATAACGAATGGCAACATACCATACTGATGATTGACCCTTTTCCGAGTATGGAATCGGGTAAGCCTTCGCAACCGGATACAGATGCAGGCTTAGTTTCTTTATTTGGTAAACTGGCGAATATGCTGATGCAGCAGCCGCTTGTAAAAACAGAAGACCTTGAATCAGCTTTATCCCGTTCTGATTATAAACGTTTCCTGATTGCACCACGCCGTGATGTGCCTACAGACAAAGGCGACCAAACAAAAAATGGTGGTGCTGCAATAGCCTGTGGTTCTTTAGGTGGCTTTGGTGGTTTTTTAGCAAAAGGTTTCCGGCAACATGATTTTTTACTGGGGCGTTATAACTGTCAGCGCTTTTTACAAAAACATTTTAGTGTAAAAATTAATGACAACAATCTTGTCAGCAGGGCTTATGAAAATAAAGCGATAAGAGATGCATTTATAGTACAGCCCGATAAAGAAAGCACACTATTATTTGTTCCGATTATTCCTGATGTTGATCCTTTAACAGGCGAAAAAATGAAAAGCGAACTATTGCCTGAGTGGCCGGTAGATGCTCCCTACAAAGAAAAAAATTTACAGCTGATTGAGCCCATACTTAGAAATCGCATTAATGGAATGACTGGAAATTATTTGAGCGGGCTACCGTTCTGGCTATTTAAACTATTGGCAAGTAAAAAATTATCAGGAAATGTAATAGAGATAATAGAAAAACAATTGAAACGCCATCATTTAACTACATAAAAAAAGGCCGGATAGAAATCCAGCCCGAAATTAAAATCCAATATCTTATGAAAAACCAAGGAATAGTCTTCAAACTATATGCCGCAACAGGTTTTATTGATTTCTAATTGGTAAAATATTATAAATAGATTGTACTCAAAAGTGCATGTGGAATTGCCACCCCGTTTCTTAGTCCTTTCTTTTATTTTGTAGATATTTATCATGAATGATAACGCCCATTGGTTTTCCATACACTTTACTTTCCAGCCATGAAATAACATCGAGATAAGCAAAAGCCCTTGTTTCAAAACGATTCTTTTCAAGGTGTTTAATTTTCTGTAGGAACTTTTCCAATTCCGGTTTTAATTGTCGTGTAGTAAGGTTAAAGGAGCGTTTCAGAAACCGGAACATTTCCTCTTCTACCACTGTAAAATTTTTCATCTTCGACATGAAGCGGTAGACAGATTTTGTGAGAGACTCAATAATGCTGTCATTGCCCAATTCATAATGCGCCATCAGGTGCAGCAAGCGTGCATAGCATTGCAGGTCGATGCCTACATCCACATGGTCATAAATTATTTTTTGCAGGTAATCAATAGAAGTATCATAATCACCGCTACCGAAATATAGTGTTGCAATTTTATAATTCATCACCATTATACGATGCGTATCGATGAACAGTGCATACTTCTTTAACTGTTGTTCAATATCCGGTACCAATAAAAGGCCTTCTTTAAAAGTACCTTTCATAAAGTGGCCATTGATCTTAGCATGTGCTATATAAATAAATGCCTGTATGCGAAAGTTATCATGGTCCTGCACACGTGGTGTTTTTGCAAACTCTTCAAAGCGTTGAAGTGTTGATTCAAACTCTTTAAAATTGCGCAAATCAAAATGTGCATTCAGCAGGTTATGCAATCCTTTAATGTAGTGGCCTGTTTCTACACGTATCATTATGGGTTGCGCATCAAACAACTCTACCCATTTTTTTGTATAGCGGTAGTACATTAAAAAATCCTGTCGTATAAACGCATACCAACCCATGCTCTGGTAGAGATAAAGCCTTTCGTAAAAACCTTTTTCTTCCCATATTCCTTCCGGCAGGTTTTTTTTCAAAAACTCTTTTACACCTTTTTCATCTTCTTCATTGCGTGCATGCCCGTTACGTGTGTACCAGCTATACATCTGCAAGGCAAGATTGGATAAACGGGCTACCATCTGGTTACGCGTAGTTATCTCCATCGCTTCTTCAGAAAGTTCTTCTGCACGATGGCGCATGGTACGTGTAATGTGTAATGTCTCTATTCTTTTCTCAAGCGATATTACCTGTGTAAGAAAATTATACTTATGGTTGCTCTTCGCCATTTCCTTCGCCTTCTCTAATATTTTAAGGCTTTGCAAAAACAGCCCTTTCTTATAGAGGATATGCGCATAATCGAACTGCTCATGTAACTGCAGATCGATACTATCTGCACTTTTTAATAAGCGAAGGCTCGCTAATATCTCTTTGTATAAATGTGTTTTTAAATTATAGAGTTGCCTTTTTTCAGTACCAGGCAATTTTTTCAATAATACCCTTTCATCATAGGCTTCCATTTTATCCAGGGCATCAAAAAGGCGGACAATTTTAAGGTCTCCGTTTGCAGAATTACGGGTTATATAGAGTTTGAAATGGCGTTTCTCGGCCTTTTCTAAAGATTTTATCAGCTGAAATAATATATCGGGATTACGGTTGGACATCGTGCATAAATTTTCATAGAACCCGCTACCAGCAAGGGTTTCACTATTTCCGGACTCTGTTTGGCATGCTTAAAACTGGACTAAGTTGTTTTGACGCTTGTTTTTTGCCGACCTACATTTGTGTCAGAATAGTTCATTACAATAGTTCACACGGCAGGCAATCGCTAAAAAGTAGGCAAAGTCGTCAGAGGTCAAAGTTAAGCAGAACCTGCAAATCTCCCGAACAGATCGGGAACTCAAATTCTACTTTCGAAGAATTTTCATATGGCAAGCAATCGTTAGAGGTCAGTCCGTTTCTACGGAAGGACCTTTTTTGTTTTAAAAAGGTTCGCTAAGATATGGCTTTTGCTATTTGTTTGTTATTTTTTTGAAAATTTTTTTTCACCACATCTATAATAACCTGATATTTCTTAGATAATTTTCATTCTTTGCGGCCAACCACCCCCGTCAATTTATTTATCTTCATTTACATTTTTTAAATAATTATGGCAATCCGGATTTTTATTACAGGGGGCACTTTTGATAAAGAATATAACGAGCTTAACGGGAAACTCTACTTTAAGGATACTCATATGCAGGATCTTTTGGAAATGGGCAGATGCCGTTTAGATGTGAGTATCAGGACTTTAATGATGGTAGATAGCCTGGAAATGACATTGGAAGACCGCGAACTGATCGCCCATCAATGTGAGCAATGCGAAGAGGATATGATTGTAATAACCCACGGCACTGATACCATGGAGCAAACTGCAAAGGTTTTAGCAGAAAAAGTTAAGGATAAAACGATTGTTTTATTCGGTGCCATGATCCCTATTAAATTCGGTAGCTCTGATGGTTTATTTAACCTGGGAAGCGCGCTGGCATTTGTGCAGACGCTACCACAAGGAGTATATGTGGCGATGAATGGCCGCATTTTTAATGCCGATAATGTTCGGAAAAACAGGCAGACCGGCATTTTTGAAGAAGTAAAATAATTAGCCAGCCCGCCTTTTTAAACTATTTGCCCAGCGATTTCTCCCGGATCTTCTTAAACTCTGAGCCGTCTTTCCAGCCGGGCCATTGGCTTGTAAACGCAAGGTTCTTTCCTACCTGGAATAATAACTTTAAATCATCAATAGCCCCATCTAGTTTCCATGTTGCAGTATCATATTCATCGGAGGGGCGGTGATAATTTTTTTCTGTGTATTCTTCTTCCAGTTTTTTTCCAAGCCCCGCTTCTTTACCAATTATTTCAATACCATTACTTGTATAAAGAGCAGGTACACCCACTTTTGCAAAATTGAAATGATCGGAACGGTAATAAGAGCCAGCTTCGGGATGCGGTTCAAATGAAATGGTACGGTTTACTTTGGCTGCTTCTTCCTTCAGTATATCTTCCAATTCATTTTGTCCGCGGCCAACAATAATAAAGTCACTTGTTTTTCCATACCAGTTTAAGCCGTCCATATTAATATTCGCCAGTGTTTTATTTACAGGATAAATTGGGTTGTTTGCATAATAAGCGGAGCCCCATAGCCCTTGCTCTTCTGCTGTTACAGAAAGAAAAACAATAGTGCGTTCCGGTTTTGTTTTCATGGTTTTAAAACCTCTTGCTAATTCCAGTAAGCCGGCTGTTGCACTTGCATTATCCAACGCGCCATTGTAAATGCTATCGCCTGTTTCATCTGGTTTACCAATACCAAGATGGTCCCAATGCGCTGTATAAATAATTGTTTCATCCGGATATTTTGAACCGGTAATTTTTCCAATAACATTAAACGATTTATTATACGTGGTTTTTACTTTCATTTTTACAGAAAGGTTTAAACCCAACGATTCTCCTTTAAAGCCTCTTTTATCTGCAGTAGCTAATATCGAACTGTCTTTACCTGCCATTTTTAAAAGTTTCATTGCTGCAGGTTCAGATACCCAGCCAATCACATCGCAAAGTGTTTCACTTTTACCACGGTTATCCAGGCGCAGTTTTGATCCATTCCAGTTGTTTTGTATTACACTAAAAGGATAGCTGGCGCCTGCTGTATTATGAATGATAAGACAGCCTCTTGCGCCATGCCTTGCGGCTTCTTCATACTTATACATCCATCGTCCATAATAAAGCATCGTATTTCCCTTAAACAATGAAGTATCTTTTGCATAAAAGCCCGGATCATTTACCAATACCAGTACTACTTTTCCTTTTACATCCAGCCCGGCATAATCATCCCAGTTATATTCGGGAGCTACTACTCCATAACCGGCAAATACCAGTTCAGAATTATCGAGCGATACGGCGCTATCTGTTTTATCTGTCCAGATCACATAATCATCAAAACCTTCTAATGTTGTTTTCTCCTTTGCAGAAGCCACAGTCATGCGTGGTTCTGCCTCTGTAGTAATGCGTACCATCGGTACTTCCTGAAAATAGCTATCACCATTACCCGGTTCAAGGCCTTCAGCAATAAATTTTTGTTTTAAAAACTGTATTGTTTTTTCTTCTGCTCTTGTGAAAGGTTTTCTTCCTTCGTATTCATCAGAAGATAATATGCTGATATTGACGCCAAGACTATCTTCACTAAAGGCAGTAAGGCCATCAGCTTCATCAACTTCGGTTTTGCTATTACACGAAAGAAAAAAAGAAAAGCCGGCTAAGAGAAAGGGGAACAAATAAGTACGCTTCATGAAATTGCTTTTAAACTAAATTAAATGTTGAGTGTAATACGAGGACGCAATATTCTGTAATTTAATATCCTTTTATTTTATCGCCTTCTAAATTTTCCAATTTACTTATCTTGACAACATGATTCACGATAGCCTGATACTTATTCTTTCGCTCCTGTTTGCAATCAGTATTCTGACAATGCTCAGCAATAAGCTGAATATTTCTTATCCCATTTTTCTTGTCATTGCTGGTTTGGTGATCAGCTTAATCCCTGGTATACCTGAAGTAAGCCTGGGCCCGGATATTGTATTTCTTATTTTTCTGCCACCTATTTTATATGCTGCCGCATGGAATACGTCATGGCATGAATTCTGGAAAATGAAGCGGCCAATCAGCCTATTATCGTTCGGGCTTGTGATCTTTACTTCTTTTTTGGTAGCCATAGTTTCCAATGCCATCATTCCGGATTTTTCCATGGCATTTGGATTTTTGTTAGGCGGTATTATTTCTCCGCCAGATGCTGTGGCAGCTACTTCTGTATTGCAGGGACTGCGTGTACCCAAGCGTGTTGTTACCATACTCGAAGGAGAAAGCCTTGTGAATGATGCATCGAGCTTGATTGTATTCCGCTTCGCGCTGGCCGCGATTTTTACAGGGCAATTTCATTTCTGGAATGCTGCACAATCTTTTTTTATCGTTGTCATTTTAGGTATTTTAATTGGCGTTGCTATTGCAGCTATTGTATATCTCATTCATCGTTTTCTGCCTACTACTGCTGCGATAGATGCTGCTATCAGTATTATCACACCCTATATCATGTATATAGTAGCAGAGCAGTTTCATGTATCAGGTGTACTGGCAGTAGTAAGTGGTGGTTTGTTTTTAACCTATCGGTCGCAGGATATTTTTAGTTACGATTCACGCCTGCAGTTAACAAGTCTATGGGAAACATTAATCTTCCTGCTGAATGGTTTGGTTTTTATATTAATTGGATTACAATTACCGGGTATCGTGCAAGGCTTAGG
>Ga0164241_10006925_pt1 | contig 10248 bp, 6 predicted proteins | sample OricomyardsoilBY_FD_108780 | JGI IMG/M metagenome (GOLD analysis project Ga0164241, IMG submission 108780) | Backyard soil microbial communities from Emeryville, California, USA - Original compost - Back yard soil (BY) | ecosystem: Environmental > Terrestrial > Soil > Unclassified | place: USA... | reverse complement strand
TTGCGCCTGTGCCGACGTACCTATGCTAACTGCATCTTGCGAGTTTGAGTAAGCGCTTTTACCTATAACTATGGCATTTGTACCTTGCGCTTGGGCAGATGTACCTATACTAATACCATCTTGCCCGTTTGAATAAGCGCTTTTACCAATAGCCATTGCCGAGTTAGCTTGGGCTTGTGCTGCATCGCCAATTGCCATGCCGTATTGCGTATTAACATTAGCGCTGCGGCCAAAAGCTATACCATTCGAAGCCTGCACCTGTGCCGCTGAACCAATAGCTGTGGAATATGAAAAAGCGCTACCGCCCGTTACGTTAGCCCCATTACCTATTGCAATATCATTACTACTGCCGCTACCCGGTTGTACTTGCGATTGGTTACCTATGGCAATTGAATATGTTACGCTGCCATAAATGGTTGACGCGTTACCAATACCTACGTTGTAACTACCACTGGTGTACACACAATTGTATCCTAAAAATGTATTCTTATCGGATGCTGATATATAACCCGATTGCATATTGTTAACTTTTATTATTAATGGTTTATTGTTGGTAGTGCCTATAAAGCTACCATTAGCAGCCACATTACCCGAAAGCGACCAACCGCTACCACTACCCCCCGATGATGCTTGCCATGAAACAGCGCCTGCACCATTAGTGGTAAGTACATCGCCGTCATCGCCATCAGTAGCAGGTAAAGTGTACGCACCTACTTTTAATGCACCTGTAAAGCGGCCTGTACCTGTAACATCTAATTTGTATGCTGCAGATGTATTGCCTATGCCAACATTGGCACCGTTGTTATAAATATTGCTGCTGTTAAGCACCCATGTTGTACCATTCCAGTACGGTGTATTACCTGCACTTGTACCTGAAGATAAATAACCTGTGGCACCGGTAGGGCCCGTTGCTCCATTTGTACCGTTGGTACCTGCTGCTCCTGTAGCGCCTGTTGCACCTTTTGCGCCTGCAGTACCGTTAGTTCCGTTTGTGCCGGCTGCCCCGGTAGGGCCGGTAGCTCCGGTTGCACCTTTAGCGCCTGCTGCACCATTCGTTCCGTTAGTACCTGCTGCGCCGGTTGCACCGGTAGCGCCTTTAGCCCCAACTGCACCATCGGTACCCGGGTCGCCTGCTATACCAATTTTCCATGATAAATAACTGCCACTGCCAACCGTACGGTCAACACTTACAGTTAGCACTCCGGTTAAATAGGTAGTTACAACACCTTCCATGTAATTGGAACTGTTGTACGACATACGAACCCTATCATTAACTTGGTACGATTTTCCTATAGGCACCACAAATACTTTAGTGCCTGTACCTATAGTATTTAAACTGGTAGAGGCGCTACCATAAGCGCCTGATGTACTTGAGCCATTTAAGCCTAACAACGATGCAGCCTGCCCAACCGGGCCTGTTGGCCCAAGCAGTGCAAAATTTAACCAACTGGTACCGTTATAAAAATTAAAACCGCTACTATCCGTGTTAAACACAAATAACCCTTTCGGAGGGTTAACAATTGAATTCATTTTTGCAGTACTCATAGTAGGAAATAAAACACCCTTAGTGGCCGATTTAATATCAAGCACCACGTTTGTATCAATTACCGAAGTACCGATACCCATCGATTTTTCAATGATAATACTGCCATCAGGTGCATTTTGCGTAGCATAGTTTTCACCTATACTAATTCCGCCTTTTACCGATAATTTACTGCCGGGATGTTCAACACCAATACCTACATTTTGTGCATGCACAAAAATTGACGCGCCTGTCAGGGCTGCGGCCATTAGTAATTTTAATTTCATGATTGGTTCCTTTTAATGCTTATTAAGTATTTTTACGTAGCACCTATTTTAATGTTTCAAATAATATGTATTTTCTATTTTAGGCCTGTGCTGCCATATTTAGCATCGGTGGTATTTATTTTTACTTTTACGGCAAAACATATAGGTATGAAAACAAGAACTTTAATAGCAATTGTATTACTAACCACCATTTTATCATCGTGTAAAAAAGATATAGCATCCGATTGGGCAGGCACTTACGACGGGGTAGCAGGTAGCAGTACCGTTAACCGTGTATTGGTTACATCAACCGATAAAACCCATGTACGTATTGAGTTGCAGGCGTTAATATTTGGAGCTTACGCCACCTTTGCAACCATACAAAACGGAACAGTAAGTGCAAGCAACTTAACTGTAAACGAAGATGGCCCTTATAACGGGGGTAACTATCATTTTAGTGGCTTAGGCACCCTAAATGGCAATACCATACACATTTACGGCAGCGCTACTAACAATAGCAACAGTAGCGACGTTCAGTATTACGATTTTACAGGTACTAAATAATTTATAATGAATTATACTTTAATAACAGGTGCCAGTAAGGGCATAGGCAAGGCGTTTGCCCATGAATGTGCTAAACGGGGCATGAATTTGATATTGGTAGCGCGCTCTGAAACATTACTTAATACATTGGCACAGGAACTTTCGTCCAAAAACATAGGTGTAAAAACCTATGTTGCCGATTTGTTTGAAGCCGATGCACACAAAAAGATATTCGATTGGGTTGAACAGAATAAACTATCTGTAAACATGCTGATAAACAATGCAGGCATGGGCCACTATGGCAAGTTTAACCGCGAGGCATTAGATAAGCACCTGCAGGTAATGCACCTTAATATGGATGCAATGGTAACAATGGCCCATGAATTTTTGAATAGAACAGATGGTACTCAAAAACGTTATCTACTGAATACTTCAAGCACCGGTGCATTTCAACCCGTGCCTAATATGGCTGTTTATTGTGCTACTAAGGCATTTATATTATCGTTCACACGTGCATTAAGGTACGAGTTACGCAAGGACAATGTAAATGTAACATCGCTTTGCCCGGGCGGTACCGAAACCGATTTTTTTACCCCCGCCAAAATGGAAAGCGTTATTGAAAAAAATGCACAGTTTATGATGACTGCCGACAAGGTTGCCATGCAAGGCCTAAACGGATTAATAAGCAACCAAGCAGTAGTAATACCCGGTTTTATAAACAAGGTGGGTGCTTATGCTGCCCGCTATGCCCCACAAGGTTTAGTTGTAGCGCAAGCTGCTCAGTTTTTTAAGGAATAAACGTTAATGCAATTATAGGCGCATGAAGAAAATTGCATTTATAGCCCAAGGTAAAATTAAACACCTCAATAAGCACCTTGCTGATATTAAACAAGTATTTGCCGTTGATTATGAAATTGCATTTTTCATAACCGAACGCAAGGCACATGCTATTGAGTTAGCAAGCCAAGCTGCAAATAATGGATTTGAATACATTATTTGCATAGGTGGCGATGGCAGCACTAATGAGGTAGCTAATGGTATAATGGATGCCCAAAACAGGGCTCAAAATGTATTTATGGGCCTATTGCCCATGGGTACGGGCAACGATTTTGCAAAAACCATGCAGGTAAATAATAATTTGCATGTATTAAAGCGTCTTATTGATAATAACCAACATCAAGTTATTGACCTCGGGTTAGCTAATTATACCAATACCGATAACAAACCCGCAAGCCGCTATTTTATTAATATAACCGATACGGGTATGGGCGGCATAGCCGCCGAGAAATTAAATGGCTATTCAAAGCTATTAGGCCCTACCATAAGTTTCCAAAGGGCTATTATTAGTACGCTACTCACCTACCATAAACAGCAGGTTGAAGTAAAAGCCGATACCTTTACCCATAGCGGCAGCACACTAAATTTTATTATTGCTAACGGTAAATACTTTGGCAGCGGTTTGGGCATCGCCCCCCATGCTAATCCAACCGACGGTGAGTTTGCCATTGTAGTTGCTGCCGAAATATCGATATGGGATTACCTTATGAATTTGGGCACCGTACGCAAATGCAAAAAAGTAGAACATCCCCAACTAATGTACAAAAGCGCTAAAACAATAACCATACAATCACCCGAGGGCCCTATGCCCATTGATATGGATGGGGAGTTTATTGGCTATACACCCATGCAGGTAAACATTGTGCCGGGTGCTATTAAATTTCTCTCGCCCTTATAAAAAGCAAATCCCCCCGTTGTGCGGAGGGATTACTTAACCCTAAAACCAAAAACTTAAACTATTTACTGTTCCCTCTCAATATATATTCATATCAAAACCTTGTCAAGGGGTAACCCTAATATTTTTAATATAATATTTTCGGGGCATATTACACACCATTATAAAATGTGCTTTCATAAACACATTACTACACCAACATTAGTCAGTTTCAACCAATTGGTATAGCAATTCAACAAGCAGGTAATAATATACCTTATGCTTGTGCAGTAGGTCCAAAATTCATCGGAAAAGGCTGCTCTTCGCGATCGGTAATAGCGCCAAATTGTTGTTCGTATTTTTTCACGTTATCGGCTAATGCTTTCATTAAGCGCTTAGCATGTTCAGGGGTAAGCAATACCCTTGCTTTTACTTTTGCCTTAGGCATACCCGGCATTATACGTATAAAATCAACCACAAACTCCTGCGGCGAGTGCGATACTATTGCAAGGTTCGAGTAAGTACCTTCAGCAATATCCTCAGGCAATTCTATATTCAGTTGGTTCGGTTGTTGTTCTTGATCAGCCATAATAGTTTTGTATTTTATTGATTGCTAAATTAGTTTTTATTACATGCAACACTTAGTGTATTGCTTTATTTCAGGTTAGTTAACATGGTTTGGTAAAACTGAATAGTTTCCATAAAGTCCTCCGTTCTTATCCGCTCGTTAATACCATGTATAGTACCTACCAAATCCCTATCCATACGGGCGGGGAAAAACCTATAAGTATTATCGGTTAAATCCTGAAAGTGTTTCGAGTCGGTACTGCCTATCATTAAAAACGGTGCTACTAAAGCATCGGGGTAAACGGTTGCCATAGTTTTCTGCATTAACTGAAATCCGTACGAATCAGTAGTTGAATTTTTAGAGGGCTCGTACACTTCACCTTTAGCTACTTCTACCCTATCGTCATCAATTAATTTCTTGGCATTTTTAATTACCTCATCGGTTGTTTGCCCGGTTAGTACGCGGTAGTTTATTTTAGCCGTAACTAACGATGGAACAATATTTTCCTTAACACCTGCATTTATCACCGTTGCCACTTCAGTAGTACGCAGTAAAGCATAGCCTTCGGCCGATTTTTCATACTCATTTAAAATTAAGGGCTTAAACAACCACTTATTGGCAAACACAGCCTTAAGTGGCATTCCCATTTCAGGCCCTACATACGATAAGAAATTTTCAACTGGTTCAGCTATCTGGCGTTCATCTTGGTTATCGTGTAGCTTTTTCACTGCTGCCACTAACACATCTACCGAACTCTCTCGTGGGGGGCGGCTGCTATGCCCACCTTTCATATTTACTGATAACTCTAAAGTTACATACCCCTTTTCAGCAGTACCTATTAACGCAACAGGGTGTTTTACATTAGGTACTAAACCTTCCGATACCATACCACCCTCATCCATGTAAAACTCAAAATGTAATTCTTGTTTGCGCAGGTAATCGGCAATAACTTGTGCCCCGTTGGCTCCTCCTATTTCCTCATCGCTACCAAAAGCAAAATACACGGTGCGCTGCGGCGTAAAACCATTGGCAATTAACCGGTTTAATGATTCGAAAATTGCAATAACACTTCCTTTGTCGTCTAAAGTTCCGCGTCCCCATATAAAACCATCTGCCACATCGCCGCTAAACGGTTGATGTTTCCATTCCTGTAATGTATTTTCTTCAATAGGTACAACATCCAAATGGGCATAATAAATAACAGGTTTAGTAGCTGTGTTACTTCCATTCCATTTCAATAACAAATTACGCTTATTGATAAGCGTATCATCTAATTTTTCGAAAACCGCAGGATATTGTGTGTGCAGAAAAGTGAATAAAGAATCGAATGCTGCCTGGTTAAACTTAGTTGTATCATCGTACGATATGGTGGCAATTTTAACAGCCTCTGAAAGGTGTTTTATTGCACTTTCATCCATTGCGTAATTATTCCTTTTGCCATCAGTCGATACTATCTGCTTGCTTTTATAAGCAGCAGTTTTAATAGCTATTATACTTACCAGTACAACTATAATAAGCAATACGCCAATAATTAATTTCTTCATGTGCAGCTTTAAGCCTTCAAATAAAAGCAAATTGAGTTAAACAATAATTAATGCATACAATGGTTATTAATTAACCCGGCGCCAAAATACCACTGCCACGTTGGTAGGGCGCGTTTCGTTAGCATTGTTACCTGTTGTAATAGTACCTGCTGTTAAACTAAAAGTATGCGTATGGTCGGGTACAGTATGCGTATGCGCCCCGTCGGTTGAAATGGTATGCGTGTGGTTAAGCAGATTGTTCATTTGCCCCATAAAATTACCTGCTGTGCCTTGTCCGTTCCACGGAAAACCTGTGGATGGAGTGCTGTTTAATGATACGTCTCCCCCACCTGTTCCGTTATCGAACGAGCATGACGATGTATTATCATCGAAAGGAATATAGTATCCTGTGGCTGCACTGGCCACCACATTCCCTGTTGCGCCTGTATGGTTGTGCGCCCCAGCGCTTGAAGTAGTTAATACACCAGCCCCGTTAATAGTGCCTGCAACGGTGTGCGTATGGTCTTCTACTGCATCGTTTTGTGTAGTACCTGTTAATGCACCACCCGATGCCACGTTAGCAAGCCCGCCTGTGGCGCGTATAAATTGTCCGTTGTTTATATCAGTAGCCACCCATTGCGTACACGGATAAATAGTATTAGGGTCGGCAGCACTATACCATTGCACGTATGTGGCGCCTATTGGTGGCGTGTTTATATTTTGCCAGCAAGTACCGTTAAATACTTCAACCACACCCAAAGTGGTATTATAGCGTATAGCGCCTGTTGGTGCGCCACCGGGTTGTTGTGCGGTTGTACCTGTTGGTATACCTATGGCATCAGTTGCATTTATTTGCATAGCTACCGTAGGGGTGGTGGTATTAACCCCAATGTTATTACCCGATTGATAGACTACTGAATTACACATATCACTTGCCGATGTAAACATGGTTAAGTAGCCGGCACTGGCAGCAGGGCATATAGTGCCCGGCCCTGTTACACCCGTTGCACCTGTAGGGCCTGTTATACCCGTTGCCCCTGTTGCGCCAGTAGCTCCAGTTATTCCGGTTGCTCCGGTAGGCCCTGTAATACCTTGTAAGCCTGTATTACCGGTAGCACCGGTTATACCTGTAACACCAGTATTACCCGTTGCACCTGTTTGCCCTGTTATGCCTTGTGGCCCTGTTGGCCCAATAGCAGAACAAAGCGAATTCCACGCACCGTTATAATAATAATAGCAACCAAAATCAGTATCAAAAATTAATAAGCCCGGTGCAGGCGCGGCAATGGCAGTACGCTGTACTGTTGTCATACGCGGGGCTAAAAAGCCTTTATCGGTTGATGTAAGATCTAAAATAGATGATTGATTAGGTGTGGTTGTGCCTATACCAACATTATTTTGTGCCATAAGGCCAATAGCCCAAAAGCATATTAAAATTGCAAGTAATAATTTATTCATCAGGAGTTAATTATCCTCTAATATACAGCCTAATTACAATTAAAAAAAGTGTTAGAACAATGCCCTTATTTCAGCCCTGCCCGTATGTACGGGTTTCATAGATGATTTATCATTCTTTTGGAACCCGGTCATTCGTCCGTCATAGCTAATCGAAAGCTGTATATTTTCAGTTAAGTTCTGTTCAAACCCTACCGACCATATCAAATTGTTCCCATTTTGCAAACCTTCAAGCATAGCGTATTCAAGCTGTTCGTTTTTATACCCCTTATCCATGTACACAATTGATGCATACGAAAGGCTTGCATTAATAGTACTCTTCGATAATCGGTTATATCTGGCATCTAATGTAAGTCGGTGTACCGTTGCCGTTTGCTTGCCCACCGTATCGGTTGGGTTTACTTTATACGAAAACTCATACTTAGTACCAATGCGCATAAACGATTTTATTTGATAGTTCAAATCAACCGAGGCATCGTTATAAGTAAATTTGTATTGCAGGTTTTGATAATAACCCGATTGGTTAGCTTTAAGCCCATTGGTATACGCATATTGCGAGTTAAGCGCTTTAAAAATATTCCAACGCACCGTAACACCTTGCGATTGTAAAAGGCGATCTTCAAACCCTGTTGTCAGTAATGTGCGCCCCGTCGAATAACTAAAATCGAATTGTGCTCCATACTTAGGGTCCAACCTGTTAAAGTAAAGCGAATTGCGGCTACTGATGGTATTAGAAACTACTTGATCAACTTCTTTTTTAAGTGGAAAAGGGTTGAAATAAGTACCAAACTTACGCGAAGCATCGGTGTATGTTTTTTTGCTGATTTGTACACTTGCAAAAATACTAAACATAGATATCACCTTGCGTATGCCCCCTTTAGTGCGCCATACTGCCGCAGGGTTAATATTCAACACTTGGCTAAATTGATTGGTATTAACCGAAATGTACTCAGGTGTTACAATAAATACACGTATGTATGATGAATCAAATGCATTAGGTGCAGATGGGAAAAATTCGTTGATCTGTTTAACACCATCTTCATTTAAATCTTGCCATACATATTCGCCTTGGTTTGTAGGCGATACTTGATAAGTAACCTGCGTTTTTTGCTGGCGGCCACTACCAATTTCATACAATGTAGTTGAGCGTATTACCCCTTTCAATATTGCAAAGCCATAATCAATACGTCCTAAATAAAAGTGTTCAGGCAAAGCGCTGTTCACCGAATCTAAATCTTTAGTATGCCTATAGGTAAGTGTATAGTTTAAAGTTTGGTTTTTAATGGTAGTAACGGCACCGGTAAAATTAACAGTTTGTGCTGCCAAATGGGGCTTATCAAACCCATCGCCCTTGGCATGTTGTTCCGTTCTTGAAAGAAATTCAATTGAATATTTATTAGGTAATGAATCAGGGCTATGCAAGTATGCTGTATAGTTTTGCCAAATATAGCTCGCCCCCGAAAGTGTATCGGCGCCGGGTAGTTTTATTCTGTTTATCTCGTTATTTACACGCGTACCTATACGCCATCCTTTCATCCGTTTTATACCATACGATATATCCGCCGAAGGCCGTATATAGTCGGTTTTATTAGCCCCCGAATTTGATTTCAGATAGCTGGCGTTAAACACCATTTCAAAACCATTTTTGGCAAAGTTGCCATATACCCCGTTATCGTAACCTTGGTAAAATGTATCTTGCACAAATGCTTTAAACCTATAACCAATGCTGCCTATATCATTCCATTGATAAGCAATTGAAGCAACACCTAAGTGCTCGTTATATCTTTTCTCATTAGTCACTAAATTCCAATCGCGTGTAAATTCCAAATTTCTATACCGTTCAATAGTTACAAACCTGTTTTGTGTAAACTCATAATTCACTCCAATATTTACACTCTGCTTCTGTTTGTTTGCCGAATCGGCTTTGGTAATAATAGTGCCCGTGTAATTAACCCTCGTAGCAAACCCCAGGTTATCATTATTATCCATTTTCGAAAACATGTTTACATCATTATTACTCATGGCTACATCGGCCATTATTTTATTTCGGTCGTTAATTTTGTACTCGCCACCCAGCGAATACATTTGCTGGTACTTAGGCGTTACCAGTAGTATTACAGGCTCATAACTACCTGTGGGCACTAATTGCCCTAAAGCCGTATCAATGTAGGGTGGCACCCATTCATACACCCTGCCATTAGCAGTTGTTGATGCCGCTACATAATTACCTTTACCCTCGCCCACATACGAGAAATTAACCGAATACTTAGCTACCGTAGAATCGGTGGAATACACAAAAACAGAATCGAACGTAATAGGAAAAACCGTAGTATCTTTCATTTGATACAATATTCTGTTAGCATCGTAAGCTACGCTATCCCATCCGCGGTAGTAAGCATTTTGTATACTATCACCTATAGTAGTTAAAAAAGTTTTTTTATCAGCATCTAAATCCTGTTGTACGCTCTGCCCCTTACTATCCTGTTCGCTGAACAAACTAAAATGCACGCCTCCCTTTTTAGTATCAAGTTCCGTGTTTACAAATGCCGCCGAGCGCAAATAATTTCGCTCCGAATATTCAAACTCAACAACCACGCGCAAATCTTTAGTTATAATACGGCGAGGCATAAAAGTAATTTCGCCTAAGTTATAATCAATAA
>Ga0164241_10006924_pt1 | contig 10248 bp, 13 predicted proteins | sample OricomyardsoilBY_FD_108780 | JGI IMG/M metagenome (GOLD analysis project Ga0164241, IMG submission 108780) | Backyard soil microbial communities from Emeryville, California, USA - Original compost - Back yard soil (BY) | ecosystem: Environmental > Terrestrial > Soil > Unclassified | place: USA... | reverse complement strand
CGTACTGGGCTTCGATCCGCTGGCTTTCCAGCGGCAGGTATTCGGGTGAGGTCAGCCCCTCGGAGGTCGAGTCGCCGATGTGGACGACGGCTTTGCAGGAGGAGCGTTCGGAGGCGTTGGCCTGGGCCGGCGTCAGCGGTGCCGGCTCGGTGGCGCCGGCCGCACGCGCTTCTTGCACCCGCACGTCTTTACCTTCAGCCGAGACCGAGTTGACCCCGGCCATGCCGGCGACGGCGGCGAGGAGGACGACGGCGCTGACCGCGGCCACGGCCCAGCCCTCGCGGCTGAGGTTCGCCGGGCGCCACTCCCCCGCCCGCGCCCGCTTCCAGAGGCGGCCGAGGGCGCCGTGGCGGACCGGCTCCTCGATGAACTTCCAGGAGAGCGCCGAGATGCCGATGATCGCCGCGAACTGGAGCAGCTCCCGCAGCGGTTCGGCCCCGTTGGCGACGCCGCCGGGGGTGGTGAGGACGATCACCGGGAAATGCCAGAGGTAGATCCCGTAGGAGCGCACGCCGATCCAGCGCAGCGGTTTCCAGCCGAGGATCGGGCCGAGGCGGCTGGCGGGGTGCGCCAGCGCCGCCACCACCAGCACGGTCGCGATCGAGAGCAGAACGAAGCCGCCGCGGTAGAGGAAAGAGGAGTACTGGTCGGTCTGCCAGATCATCAGCGCGATCACGACCAGGCCGCCGACGCCGAGCCCATCGAGGGTGTTGCGGGCGCCGGCGGCGATCCGCGGGCTCAGTTTGCGACTCGGCCAGACCATCGCCAGGGCGGCGCCGAAGAGGAGCTCGAAGGCGCGGGTGTCGGTGCCGTAGTAGACCCGTGAGGGGTCGAGGCTGGGCCGGTATATGGCCGCCATCAGGATCACCGAGACCAGGGCCAGCAGCAGGGTCGCGACGGCCAGCCGCGGCCGCACCCCGGAGCGCAGCGGCGTCTCGTGCACGACCTTGACCCCGATCAGCAGGATGAACGGCCAGAAGAGGTAGAACTGCTCCTCGATCGCCAGCGACCAGAGGTGGTTGAGCGGGCCGGGCGGGGCGAAGCGGGCGAAGTAGGAGACGTCGCCGAAGATCAGCTGCCAGTTGCTGACGTAGAGGGCGGAGGCGACGACGCCGTCGCGGAACTGCTGCGGCTGGGCGGGGCCGAAGATCGTCACCCAGGCGACGACGATGATCAGCATCGCGAACAGCGCCGGCAGCAGGCGGCGGGCGCGGGCGAGCCAGAACTTGCCGAGCCGGATATGACCGTGGCGGGCCAGCTGCGAAAGCAGGATGTCGGTGATCAGGTAGCCGCTGAGGGTGAAGAAGATCCCGACCCCGAGCAGGCCGCCGGGCGCCCACCCGAATCCGAGGTGGAAGGCGATCACGGCAAGGACGGCGACTGCTCGGAGCCCGTCCAGCCCGGGCATGTAGCGCTGGTTGCGCTTGACTGGTTCAGGCATCTGTCGCCCGCATGCTACGTATGGGAGAAGAAGAGATGAACAGCCAGTCCCCCACCACCCCACTTCCAACCCGCCGGCTGGGCGACTCCGCGCTCGAGATCTCGGTCGTCGGGCTCGGCTGCAACAACTTCGGCGGGCGCCTCGATGGCGCCGCAACCGCGGCCGTACTGGAGGCCGCGCTCGACGCCGGCATCACCTTCTTCGACACCGCTGACATCTACGGCGGCGCCGGCGCCAGCGAGCGTCTGATCGGCGCGGCGCTGGCGGGGCGCCGCGAGGAGTTCTTGATCGCGACCAAGTTCGGCTGGGAGATGGACGGTGCCGAGGGTGCGCCCGAGGTGCCGCGCGGCTCTCGCGAGTACATCCGCTGGGCGGTCGCGGGCTCGCTCCGACGGCTGCGAGTCGAGCGGATCGACCTCTACCAGTACCACCACCCCGACGGAGTCACTCCGATCGCCGAGACCCTGACGGCGCTGGACGAGCTGGTTCGCGAGGGAGTGGTCGGCGCGATCGGTTGCTCCAACGTCAGCGTCGCGGAACTGGAAGAGGCCGAGCGCGTAGCCCGCGAACAGGACCTGGCCCGGTTCGTCACCGTGCAGAACCAGTACAGCCTGCTCGAGCGCGGGATCGAGGCCGACGTGGTCCCCGCCTGCGAGCGTCTCGGCATCTCGGTGCTCCCCTTCTTCCCCCTCGCCAAGGGACTGCTGAGCGGCAAGTACCGGCGCGGGGAGCAGGCGCCGGCGGGGACGCGGCTGGCCGGCAGCGAACCGGGCAGCGCCGCCCAGTTCGAGGTCGTCGAGGCCCTGGAGGCGTTCGCCGAGGCGCGCGGCATCAGCCTGATCGACGTCGCCATCGCCGGCCTCGCCGCCCAGCCCACCGTCGGCTCGGTGATCGCCGGGGCGACGCGGCCCGAGCAGGTGCGAGCGAACGTCGCGGCACTGAACTGGGAGCCGAGCGCAGCGGACCTGGCGGAGCTCGACCGGATCGCCGTCCGCCCGGCGCACTAGGTTTCCGCGCCGTGGGTCTCGTTCACTCCTCCTCCCAGAAGAAGGGCCTCGGCCTCGCCGGCACGCTTGCCTGCGCGCTGCTGCTCGCAGCGCTGGCGCTGAGCCTCGGCACCTCCTCGGCGGGCGCCGCCGGCTGCCCCAGCTTCCGGGTCCTGCACAACGACCGCATCGGACCCGCTGTCCTGCCCGCCGGCAACTACACGATCACGATCGCTCCTTCCGCGGGCCTGACCTGCCCGGCCGCGTCGAAACTCTTCACCCGCTTCCTCGAGGACTACGACGGCGTCCTCCCCACCCCGTGGCGCGTCAGCGCCCAGGGCAGCGGCAAAGCCAGCTTCACCCAGGGCGGCCAGGCCGGCTTCTCGGTCGCGCGCAGCTCCGGTGGCGGCGAAGGTGGCAGCAACACCGAACTCGGTGTCCTCTGCCGCAACACCTTCATGGTCAACTCCAATGTGGTCCTCGGACCGCTCACCTTCGCCCGCGGCCAGTATCTGCTCTACCTGCCGACCGGCACCGGGATCAGCTGCAACCGGGCCTCCGTCCTCTTCACCCGCTTCCTCGGCTCGCCGGGCGGCCGCCTGCCCTTCCCCTGGCGCCTGACTAACCAGACCGCCACCTTCTTCAAGCCCGAACACCCGGTCCGCTCCTCCTTCCGGGTCGAGCCCGCGGCGGGCCCCAGGGCCGGCACCGGCGCCGGCCCCGCCTAGCTCAGGCCGCGGCCAACTCCAGCGCGAACGGGCTGCCCTCGGAGTCGCGGCAGATCGACCAGCGCTCGCCGGGGTGGATGACCGTGCCGCCGAGCTCACGCACACGCTCCAGCGCCGGCTCCATCGCGGCAACCGGGAAGTAGGGCAGCGAACCGGTGTCGCCCGGCCCCTTGCCGCGCTCGTGGACGCCGACCCGCACCCCGTCCGCGGTGGCGACCCGTCCGGCGCCCCCGCCGTCGGCGCGCGACGCCAGCTCCGGCCCCAGCAGCGCGCGACAGGACCGGACCGCGCGCTCGCTGTCGTCGGCCGGAAACTCGATCAGGGCGGGAGGCATCACTTAAGTATCGAGGGCGGGGGCTGCGCCCGGCCCGTCGTAACGGCCGAGGAAGGAGCTCTCGACGCCGATCAGCTGCTCGAGCTCACCGCGGTCGAGGAAGATGCCGTGGCATTTCGTGCACTGCTCGATCGTCACGCCGTTGCGCTTGTCGCTGCGCATCGGACCCTGGCACTTGGGACAGGTCAGCTCGGCCACCCCCATCAAGTTACCGACCGCGACCCGTCGCCCAGGCGCGCTTATAGGCTGGCCGCGGGTGAGCGAGCCGGTCGGACCAGTGGGGAGCAAGAGGCGGGGAGCCGTCGTCTCCGGCCTGCTCGCCGGGCTCTCGCTGCTGGCCGGGCTGGCGACCGCCGCGGTCGGGATGCTGGCGGCGCCGGTGGCCCTGCTCGCCTTCGGCGCCCTGATCGTCTACCGCCTCGGGATCTTCGGCGAGAGCGCGCCGAGCTTCCCGCCGCCGCGGCCCTCCGCGGCCTGGCTCGGGGAATTTGGCCGCTTCCTGGTCGCGTTCGTCGTCTGGGCGGCGCCGCAGGTTCCCTTCGTCGCCCCCTTTCTCGTCTTCGTCGCCGTCACCTGGCCGCTGCCGCAGGAATCGCAATCGCTGCGCTTCCAGGAACAGGCATCCCAGATCATCCTCGTACTGCTGATCGGCTACGTGATCGAGGCCGGCGCGATCCGCTGGCGCGACCGTCCGGTCAACTGGATCCTCAGCCTGATGACCGCCGGCATCCTGCTCGCCGGCGAGGTCTACGCCCTGGTCGACCTCGCCACCAACAGCCCCGACCACGCCGACATCATCGCCGGCGCGATGGCCGCCGGGGTCGCGGCGATCCTGATCGCGGCGATCCAGGGCTCGGTCCGGCGCGAAGAACCGGCGCCGCCGGACTCCGGTCCCAGCTAGCCCGCGACGGCGGCGAGCGAGCGGTCCGGCACCGCGCAGACCTTGCCCTCGGAGAAGCCCTCGGACTCGATCCCGAGGGCAACGTTCATCCGCGCCCGGGCGTTCTCCCAGGCGATCATCTGGACCAGCTCCAGCGTCCCCTTGACGCCGAAGCGCTCGCTCGCCCGCGCCATCAACTCATCCCCGACCGCGCCGGGCGTGCGGGTCATGCCGGTCGCGAGGTCGATCACCAACAGCTCGTCGTCGCTGAAGAGCCCCGACTCGTGGGCGTCGTGCAAAGCGAGCAACTGCTGATCAGTGAGGCCGGAGCGGCGCGCGTACTCGGAACTGATGTCCATGCAGAACTCGCAGCCGACGATCGTCGCCGCCTTCACGACAGCCAACTCGGTCAGCGCCTTCGGCACCCGCTTGCCGCGCTCGGCGGCCCGGTTGAAACGCATGTAGTCGAACATCAGTCGCGGGTGCTGGGCGAAGACACCGGCGGACTTCAGTTCTCGCCCATAGGCAACGCGGCTACCGCGGGCGACGAGACGGGCGAAAACTCCCTGGCGTGGTTCGATCCTGAACATCAGCGGGCCTCCTGGAGAAGTGGGGCCACGCAGACTAGACATCAGGTGGCACCACGATAAGGTCCAATGCTATGTCCAAATCGGGGTCCACTTTGCCGCCTGGATCGCCGGAGTTACTGCTGCCGCACTGGGATCCCAGCCAGCCACGCCGGGCACAGCTGGAGGCCGGACTGAGGGAGGCGATCCGAGCCGGCCGGCTGCGGCCCGATACCCGCCTGCCCTCTTCCCGGGCCCTCGCGAGCGAGCTCGGGGTCTCGCGCCGGCTTGTCGTCGAGACCTACGAACAGCTAGCGGCCGAGGGGTACGTTCTCTCCCGGCGCGGCTCCGGCACCCGCGTCGCGCCACCGACGGATGCCAGCCGCAACTGGGGAGCGCCCGCCGTGGCGCCGCCCCCGGTGCCCGCCCCGGTCGAGGGCATCGACCTCTTCCCCGGCGCCCCGGACCTCTCACTGTTCCCGCGCCGGGCCTGGGGCCGGGCGCTGCGCCACGCCCTCGCGGCGCTGCCCGACTCCCGCCTCTCCTACGGGGAACTCGCCGGCACCGCCGAGCTACGGGTTGCGCTGGCCGAGCACCTGGGGCGCGTGCGCGCCGCGGACGCCGCGCCCGACCGGGTCGTCGTCACCGCCGGTTACCAGCAGGGTCTACGCCTCTTCTGCCAGCTGGTCCGCGGCCGCGGCGGCCGGCGCATCGCCGTCGAGGATCCGGGCTACCCGATCGCCGGCTGGACGATCGAGTCCGAGCGCCTCGAGGTGGTCCCGATCCCGATCGACGACGACGGGATCGACGTCGCGGCGCTGGCCGCGGCCGCGCCCGACGCCGTCGTGGTCACCCCCGCCCACGCGCTGCCACTGGGAGCGGTCCTGGCGCCCGAGCGGCGGCGGCGGCTGGTTGCCTGGGCGCGCGCAAGCGACGCCCTCGTGCTCGAGGACGACTACGACGCGGAGCTGCGCTACGACCGCGGACCCGCCGGCACCCTGCAGGGCCTGGCGCCCGACGCGGTGGTCCTCGCCGGCACCACCTCGAAGACGCTGGCCCCCGCCCTCCGCCTCGGCTGGCTGTTGCTGCCGCCCGAGCTGGTCCCGACCATCGTCACCGCCCGCGCGATGGACGACGGTGGCGGGCCACGCATCGAGGAGCTGGCGCTCGCCCAGCTGATCTCCAGCGGCGCCTTCGACCGCCACGTCCGCGCCGCCCGCCAGCGCTACCGGGCCAAGCGCGCCGTCCTCCTCGAGGCCCTGGCCGACGCTCTGCCCGATGCCCATGTCCGCGGTATCGCCGCCGGCCTGCACGTCGTCCTCGAGTTGCCGGGAGACGCCGAGGAGGCCGCGATCGTCGCGCAGGCGAAACGCGGCGGGGTCCACATCCATGGCCTCGCGAGTTTCAGCCGCCGCCACGCTCAACCCCCCGGCCTGGTGCTCGGCTATGGCCTCCCTGGCGAGCGGGATCTGCGCCAGGCGGTCGCGGTGATCGCGGCGGCGATCCAGGGCTCCGCCCGGCCCGCGGGGTCAGCGCCGGCGACTCAGGGTTCCTGAGCCGCGGGCTCCAGCGGCGCCGGCTTGGGCTGGCCGAAGCTGCGGGCGAGGAGGATGCTGAGCTCGTAGAGCACGATCAGCGGCGCCGTCTCCAGCAACATCGAGACCGGGTCGACGCCGGGCAGTGCCGCCGCCAGGACCGCGCAGCCGAGGTAGGCGTAGCGGCGGTTCTTGGTCAGCTGCTCGACCTTGACGATGCCGAGCCTGGTCACGGCGAGGATCGCGACCGGGACCTGGAAGACGAGCCCACAGGCCAGCAGCGTCTGGGCGAAGAAGCCGTAGTACTCCCGCGCGCGCACCTGGATGTTGAACTGGTCGGCGTTGAAGTTGAGCAGGAACTTGGTCGCCGCCGGCAGCACCACGAAGTAGCCGAAGAGGACACCGGCGATGAAGAGGGCGGGGATCAGCAGCAACAGCGGCAGGATCACCCGCTGCTCGCGCTTGCTGAAGGCCGGCAGCAGGTAGGCGTAGGCCTGGAAGAGGATGATCGGCAGAGCGAGGATGATCGCCCCGTAGGCGGCGACGGTCATCGTGGTGGTGAACGGCTCGGTGATCCCGAAGGTGATCAGCTGCCGGTCGGCCGGCAGCGGCGCGTTCGCCAGTTCGAGCAGGAGGTGGTTCTGCCAGAAGCAGAGGGCGAGGGCGACGCCGAAGACAACGAGCGAGACGATGATGCGCGAGCGCAACTCGTCGAGGTGCTCGACGAGGCTGATCTCGTCCTCGTGCGAGATCGGTTTGACGCGGCGCACCGGGTTGCCTCAGGCCTGCGTCTTGGTGCCGGCCTTGGGCTCCGCCGCGGGGCCGGGGGCGACGACGACCGGGGGCTGCTCGACCGCGGGGGTCACGTCCGGCTCGGCCTTCTCGCCGCCGATCGTGCCTTTGAACTCCTGGATCCCCTTGCCGAGCGACTTACCGAGCTCCGGCAGGCGTTTGGGCCCGAAAACGATCAGGGCGATGATCAGGACGATTGCTATCTCCATGGGTCCGATGTTGGGCATCTTGTCTCTCCGTTGCTTTGGGGTGGGAGTTCAGTTCAACAGACCTGGCGGCGAAGCGCCGGCGGGCCGACCCAGGTCGACGCCGCCGGCCCGCCGGGGGGAGTTACTTGAGGAAGCCGGTAGCCCCCACCGCCTTCAGCACTTCCGCTGCGGTGAAGGGCGTGTCGAAGGGGCCGTCGGGGGTGATGTTCGCGGGCGTGGCCTTGAGCAGGAGTCCGGCGACGGAGGCGTGGCGGGCCTCGATCGACCAGATCGAGAGCGCCGCCGCGGCCGTCGCCGGGCTGGCGATGTTCAGTGCCTGTCCCGAGTAGGCGTGGACGCCGGTGTTCTCGAGCGCGACGGCCGTCTTGATGAAGGACGCTTCCGAGGAGGTGGTGGCGCCGAAGTCGACCTTCGGGGCCGCCACGGCCTTGCTCCCGAGCGCCTTCTTCAGGTAGGCGACGTGGGCGTTCTCGTCGGCGGTGACGGTCTTGAGGAAGACCTGCGCCTGCTTGTTCTTGATGAACGAGCTCTTCTTGTTGTTGGCGGTGGCCTCGTTGTAGAAGGCGGCCTCCAGGTACTCCAGGGTGAGGGCGAAGTTGAGGATGCCGACGTCGCCCTTGCCGAACGAGGCCGGTGGGCGGCCTTTGCCCTTGGCGGCCATCGCAGCGGCCGGGCTGAGGGCGCTCATCAGAACTCCGCCACCCATCACGGCACCGCCGGCGAGTCCGGCCTTCTTGAGGAAGCCAAGCCGCGTATCGCCACTCTCCAGCCCCTCGGCGGCCTCGTGTGCGGTTTCGCGAACGGCGCCGTCGACGTCGACTCGCTCAAGTGAGATTTCGGGATCCATGGTTGCTCCTTTTCGCAGGGGGTGGGTCCCTCTGATGCGGGAGCGGGGAGCAGATGGATCAGCCGGAGATCCGATCGGAGCAGGTTTTTAGTTTTGCCGCCGGAGCGAATGCGAACATATGTTCTCATTCGAGGATCAGGAGACCGAGATGCCCCAATTCGACGCATATGAAGACCTCGTAGGCAAGTGGCGCTGGCGCCTACTCGGCAGTGATGGCCGCACCGTCGCCACCTCCGGGGAGTCGTTCGACTCACACTGGCGCGCTCTGCGCGCCGCCGAAGACGTCCGCGGTGCCGCCGCCGGCGCCCAGATCTCCAGCGTTCCCGCCGCGGGAGTCCACGACGCGCTCAGCGCAATCATCGATCGCGAGTTGGCGCGGAGCTAGGATCGCGGTGCCAGGTCGGGGCCCCGCGTAGATCGCGAGGCCCCGCCGGCGGACGGGTTCAGCCCGGAGACCGGCCCGCCCAGAAACAGAATCAGCCGATTCCGTATGTACCGGAGTTCGGCGCGTCGACGGTGAACGAGCCGAAGGTCTTGTAGCCGGTGATTTCCGCCGTGAATTCCATTTCGGCAATCGCCGTCGGACTCAGCAGCGTCACTGTGGGGCTGTAGGTCTTATCGAGTTCGGCGATTTTGCAGCCTGCTTTGAAGGTCCGTCTCAGGCGCATATTTGTGATCGTCAGATCAGTCGTGTTGACGTCGACTGTCCACGGCAGAGCTTTGGATTCGCTCGTTGCCAGTTCGCAGCCGGCGAGTTCGCCGAAGCCACCGGAGCATTTGATGGTTTCGAATTTGGTGATTTTGGCCATGTTCCCGCCTTCGGTGGTGACCGTCGCATGCAGTTCGCACGACATGCCAGAGGTGCCCGATTCGAACACTTCGCCACCGCTGAGACCAAATTCGACAAATTTGGTGACGTTCACCCCTTTGTCTTTCCAGACCGCCGCGGAGGCCGATGCGGCGGTGACCGCGAACATCGCGATCGCCACAACCATGCCCGCGAGGAGCAGGCGCTTATCGATCTTCATCTCTCCCTATTCCCTTTCCTAGTTTGGGATAAAGATTCTTACTCTAATCAATAGAACCCAAGCCGCGACAAGGGCTCGACCAACTCCCGCTCCTCGTAGGAAAAGTGCGAAGCCATGGCGGCGGTGACGAGATCGACGGCCGCGCGGACCTGGGACATCCCCTCCGACTCCCCCGCGACCAGGGCGACCAGCGCCGTGTCGATCCGCTCGAGCAGCTCGGAAATCACCTCGTGCTCCTCGCCGAGCCGCGTCAGCACGGGACCCAGCCGTGCGTCGGCGCGGCCGAGGTGGGGGAAGACGCTGCTGTCCTCGAGCGTGTGGTGGCCAGTGACGGCGCGGCAGTAGGACTGGCAGAAGGCGCCCAGCGTCCAGTTGTTCTGGCGGATCGCCATGCGGTTGAAGAAGGAGCGCAGGGCCTCGGGGTCGGCGCTCCCCTCCTCCACCTCGCCGAGCACGCCGCGCAGCCGCTCCAGCTCCGCCCGCAGGCCGTCGTGGACCTCAATCAGGTGCTGCCCGGTCGCCAACTCCTCGGCCGAGTACTCCCGCCCCGGCTCGGGAGCCGGCCCGCTCGGCCGCGCGTCCTCGTCCCAGGGCAGGCTCAACTGGCGCAGCGCTCGCAGAGGCCGCGGAGGACGATGTCGTGCTCGGAGATCGCGAACGGCATGCGCCCGGAGACGCGCTCGATCTCGGCCTCGAGGGCGCGGTCCTCGAAGGTCTCCATGCGCCCGCAACTGCGACAGATCGCGTGATGGTGGTGGTGGCCACTGGGCTCCACCCGCTCGTAGGCGGCGGTGCCGCGGGTGACCTCGATGCGTTGCACAAGACCCAGCTCCTCGAGCTGGTCGAGCGCGCGGTAGACGCTGGCCCGGGCGACCGGCGGCCGGCGCCGGCGCAGCTCGTCG
>Ga0164241_10006923_pt1 | contig 10248 bp, 12 predicted proteins | sample OricomyardsoilBY_FD_108780 | JGI IMG/M metagenome (GOLD analysis project Ga0164241, IMG submission 108780) | Backyard soil microbial communities from Emeryville, California, USA - Original compost - Back yard soil (BY) | ecosystem: Environmental > Terrestrial > Soil > Unclassified | place: USA... | reverse complement strand
CGCCGCCAGCAGCGGCACCGCCAGATAGATGGGCGACAGGCGCGTCTGCGCGGCCAGCGCGAATACCAGCGGCACCAGCAGCACGAAGCCGACGTTGTAGAACAGCGGAATGCCGACGATGAAACCCGTCATCGACAGCGCCCAGGGAATGCGCCGCTCGCCGGCGCGCCGCACCAGCGAGCGGCCGATCTGCAGCGCGGCGCCGGATTCGGCGATCAGCTTGCCGAACATCGCGCTCAGGCAGAGGATTCCCGCAAGGCTGCCCAGCAGCGCGCCCATGCCGCGCTCGAGCGAGGAGACGATGGCATCGGGTGACAGGCCCAGCATGAGAGCGCCGGCGATCGCGGCGATCAGGAAGGCCACGAAGGGATTCAACCGCAGCCAGGCAATGAGCAGCACCAGCAGTGCCAGGCACAGCAATACCGAGACCATATGCTAGATTCCGGACCGGTCTGTTATTTGACGCAGAACGATACAACGTGACACGGGCTTACGGCCAACTTGGCGCCATCGTGGTTATGGGTGTGAGCGGCGTGGGCAAATCCACGCTGGGTCAGGCGCTGTCGAAACGATTGCATTGTCCGTTCATCGAAGGCGATGCGCTGCATGCGGCGCACAGCGTCGCGAAGATGCGCGCGGGCATTCCCCTGGAAGATGCCGACCGCTGGGCGTGGCTGGATCGAATCGGCATGGCGCTGCGCGAGGCCGTCCTGAACCACGGCACTGCCGTCGCGGCGTGTTCGGCGTTGAAGCACAGCTATCGGGAAAGACTGTCGCGGGCTGGCGGCACAACGTTGTCGCTGCTGTGGTTGCGCGCCGATGCGCAAGTGTTGCAGGGCCGGCTGCGCAGCCGGCCGGGGCATTTCATGCCGTCGACATTGCTGGACAGCCAGTTGCAGACGCTGGAACCCCCTGCGGCGTCGGAAAACGCGCTCGAGCTGGATGCGGTATATCCGGCTGAAGTGCTGGTCGAGAAGGCGTTGCGCTGGCTGACGCGTGAAACGCCATAGCACGCGTTACGGCCAGTCTGCCGTGCAACTCTTCTTCCGCGATCACGAGCGCCGATCTGGTACAAAAATGTGGCGGGCATTGCTCAGCAATGCGGCGGTCGCAGGGTGTGCGATGCGGCGTTCGATGGATATGGCATAGAACTGCGCCGCGACGCCCTGCGCGATGCCGATGCGCGCGAACTGGTACTCCTTGCGGAACTGCTCTTCCAGCACGGCGGGCACTGGCGCAAAGCCGTGACCGGCGCGTGCGAATTCGCGCAGCATTGCATAGTCCTCGAACTCGCCGATGAGCAACGGTCTCACGCCCTGGCGTTCCAGCCAGTGATCGAGTTCCCGGCGGATGGCCGTGTCGGATGTGGGCAGGAGCATCGGCACACCGTCGAGCGAGCGGGGAAAGCCGCGTCGCAGCGTTTTGGCGAGCGCGGGAGTGGCCATCCACATCTCCTTGCACTTGCCCAACGGGTGGTTGTACGCGCGGATGCTCAGGCTGGGTGTGACCGGAGCGTCGGACAACACCACATCGATCTCGCGTAACGCCAGATCCGCGACCAGTCGCTCGAGCGTGCCTTCGCGACATGTCAGGCGCAGCGACCGCTGCATTCGCAACGTCGGCTCGAGCAGGCGATAGGCGATTTCCTTTGGCAGTACGTCGTCGATACCGACGACGAGCCGCAACGGTCTGGCGGTGGGCCGCTGTTCCAGGGCATCGAGCAAGTCGCGGCCCAGGCCGAAGATTTCGCCGGCATAGCTGAAGACCAGACGCCCCACCTCCGTCGGAATCAGCGTGCGACCGGACTTGGACAGCAGCTTCTCGCCCAGGCGCTCTTCAAGCGTGCGCAGCTGCGCGCTGACTGTCGGCGGCGACAGCGCCAGCTCTTCGCAGGCGGCCTTCAGGCTTCCGGTCTTGACCACGGTCCAGAAGTAAAGGAGGTGCTGATAGTTCAGGCGGCGCATGGCGAGAAGATTAGTAAAAAGCGAAGTATTTGCAAGAATAATCGCAATTGAACGAATTGTTATGCCAGCGCACCATGCTCCTGACGAGAATTTGCGGTCATTGCCGCACGAGAGGTGTCCCTTGGAAAACAGACAGATCATCGTGACAGAACCCGATGCCAGCCGGCTGCAAAGCCTGGTGAGGCGGCAGGATGAAGCCGGTCACGACCAGGAGCACGTCGAGGAACTCAGCGTGGAGCTGGAGCGGGCTTTGGTGGTGGCACCAGAGCGCATGCCTGCGGATGTGGTCACCATGAATTCGCGCGTGCGCGTGCTCGATCTGACAACCGGGGCACGTCAGGAATTCGAGCTCGTGTATCCCGCCGATGCGAACGTCAGCGCCCACCGTGTGTCGGTGCTGGCGCCGCTGGGAATCGCGCTGCTGGGATACCGTGCCGGGGATGAACTGGAATGGCGCATGCCAGGCGGCCTGCGCCGCATCCGGCTTGAAAGTGTGGTGGCGGCATGAACCTGCTGGTGGGATCGGATTTCTCGCCGCACAGTGGATTCGCCGTGAACCGGGCGGCGCAGCTTGCCGATCAGCTCGGGGCAGATCTGCACCTGCTGCATGTCATCCGCCCGGGAGAGCCCGGGCGCGCGCTGGAAGAGTCGCTGCGTGTAGCCAGCCGACGCGCCGAGGCCTGGCGCGAGACGGTGAAGGGGCGCTGGAGCCGGCGGCCCCATACGGATGTGCGCGTTGGCAACGTGCCGCGCGTTGTCGCTGAAACCGTCGGCTTGCTGAAGCCGCGGCTGCTGGTCCTGGGCGCGCATGGCCGTCAGGGCATCGCGGAAACGTTCGGCAGTTCGATTGCCGACCGGATTCTGCAGGCGCGTACCTGCCCCGTGCTGATCGTGCGTCGCGAGCCTCGTTGCCCTTACGGCCAGGTGCTGGTGGCGATGGACCATTCGGCCACGTCCACTGCCGCGCTGGCGCTGACCGAGCAGCTGCTACTCACGCCAGACACCGCGGCGACGGTGATCCATGCGTTTACGCCGCCCTACCGCGGGATGTTGCGCTACGCGGGTGTGGGCCCGGTCGCGGAAGCGGACCATGTCGAGGCGTCGCGCCTCACCGCGATGCGGGCGATTCGCGATGTGCTCAAGCACACCAGTTCCAGCCCGTTGCGCTTTCGCGTGCGGGTGGAAGACAGCCCGGCCGCAACTGCCATACTGGACGCCGCTGCCGACTCCGAAGCGGACCTGGTGGTGATGGGCACACGCGGCACAGGGCGGGTACGGCGCACCTTGCTGGGCAGTGTCGCGCACGAGGTGATGCAGCGAACGACCTGCGATCTGCTGATCGTGCCCGAACCCATCGCGCGGGACGCGGCGACGGGTGAGACGTCGCTACCTCAACTGGGCTTCGGCGCTTCCTGACTCAAAGCCACGCGGTCGCGCGCTGGGCATGCGACCTGTTCGTCGTGCATGATGCGAATGGCGTCAGCGCAGTCTCCCCTGCCGCGCCGCACCCGCACCTCGACCACACCGATCGGGACGCCCTGGCATGTATCTGGTACTGATCGCCGTACTGCCCTTCGTCGGCAGCCTTGCAGCCGCGTTTCTGTCGCCACACGCGCGCAACGCGGCCGCCTGGCTCACCGGCATCACCATGCTGGCGTGCACCGTACTGGTGGGCAGCCTGTATATGCAGGTTGCGGACAGCGGCATCGTCCGCACGGTCATCCCCTGGCTGCCGCGCTTCGGGCTCGAACTGTCGCTGCGCATGGACGGGTTTGCCTGGCTGTTCGCCATGCTGGTTTGCGTCATGGGCGTGCTGGTCGTCCTGTATTCGCGCTACTACATGGCGGCGGCCGACCCCGTGCCGCGCTTCTTCGCGTTCCTGATGGCTTTCATGGGCGCCATGCTGGGCACGGTGCTCTCGGGCAACCTGATCCAGCTCGCCCTGTTCTGGGAACTCACCAGTCTCACGTCGTTCATGCTGATCGCGTACTGGTATCACCGCGAGGATGCACGCCGCGGCGCGCGCATGGCGCTGTTCGTGACCGTCAGCGGCGGTGTCGCGCTGCTGCTGGGCGTGATCATGCTGGGCCGAATCGTCGGCAGCTACAGCCTCGATGCCGTGCTCGCCTCGGGCGATGCCATTCGCTCGCATCCGTGGTATGCACCGATCCTCATACTGATACTCGCGGGCATATTCACCAAGAGCGCACAATTCCCGTTTCATTTCTGGTTGCCGCGGGCCATGGCGGCACCCACTCCGGTTTCGGCCTATCTGCATTCAGCGACCTTGGTGAAGGCCGGCGTGTTTCTGCTGGCGCGCCTGTGGCCCGCGCTGTCCGGCACGCAACTGTGGTTCTGGCTGGTGTGCTGCGCGGGTGCGGCTTCGCTTCTGATGGGCGCTTTTGCGGCCACGTTCCAGCGGGACATGAAGGGTGTGCTGGCCTATTCGACGATCAGCCATCTGGGCCTGATAACGCTGCTGCTGGGCATGAACAGCAAGCTGGCGCTGATTGCCGCCTTGTTCCACATGCTGAACCACGCGACGTTCAAGGCTTCGCTTTTCATGGCGGCCGGCATCGTCGAACATGAAACCGGCACGCGTGATCTGCGGCGACTGAGTGGACTGCGTCGCGTGATGCCGATCACGGCCACGGTCGCGGCCGTCGCGGCGGGTGCCATGGCCGGCGCACCGCTGCTGAACGGCTTTTTGTCGAAGGAAATGTTTTTCGCCGAGGCGATCGTGGCCGGCGGCACCAGCGGCTTGCGTTTCACGCTGCCGGCGGTCGCCACGCTCGCGGGCGTGTTCAGTGTCGCCTACTCCCTGCGGTTGATCCTGCAGGTCTTCTTTGGTCCCCTGGCCAGGGATCTGCCGCGACCGGGGCAGGAACCCACGCGCGGGATGCTGCTGCCCGGCACACTGCTGGTGGCTGCCTGCCTGCTGGTGGGCATGCTGCCGACGCAGACTGTGGGCCCGGCGCTGCAGACCGCGGCGCAATCGATCCTCGGAACCGACTTGCCGCCATACGAGCTGGCTGTCTGGCACGGCTTTACGCAGCCGCTGGGCATGAGCTTTGTGGCGCTGGCTGGAGGAATCGCGTTCTACCTGGCTTTGCATTTTCGTCGGCAGACCATGATTCCCGCACCGCTGCTGTCCCGCTTCAATGCGGGTCGCGTCTTCGATCGGCTCAGCGTCGCCGCGGTTCGTGGCGCGGGCCGGGCGACCGGCTGGCTGTTCTCGCGGCGCCTGCAACCGCAGATGCTCCTGATCGTCTGCGCCGCTGTTCTGGCTGGGGTCTTGCCCATGACTTTCGGTGGCTGGGGGCTCGGCGACCGGCAGCTGAGCGATATCGATCCGCTGTTCGCGCTGCTGTGGCTGGTGGGTGCGGCCTGTGCGCTGGGCGCGGCGCTGCAGGGAAAATTCCATCGCCTCGCGGCGCTGATCATGGTGGGCGGTGTCGGGCTGGTGACCAGCATCACTTTCGCGTGGTTCTCCGCTCCGGATCTGGCGCTGACGCAGATCGCGGTGGAAGTGGTCACTATCGTGCTGTTCCTGTTGGGCCTGAGGTGGCTGCCGCAGCGCCGGCAGGTGGAGGATCCGCGCCGCGCTTCACTGCGGGCACGATCCCGTCGCACGCGTGATGTTGCGCTGGCGGTTGTTGCGGGCGTCGGTCTTGCGGCGCTGGCCTTCGCGGTGCTGAGCCAGCCTCCGTCAGGAGAACTGGGAACCTTCTTCCTCGCCAACGCCCTCGAAGCCGCGCAAGGCCGCAATGTCGTCAATGTCATCCTGGTGGATTTCCGGGGCTTCGACACGCTGGGCGAGATTACGGTGGTCTGCATTGTCGCGATCACCGTCTATGCCCTGCTGCGCCGCTTCCGGCCCGCGCCGGAGAGCATCGAAGTGCCGCATGCCCAGCGCCGTGAGGAGGATCTGCGAATCGCGGCGGTCCTGGTGCGCCTGCTGTTGCCGATGGCGGGTGTGGTTTCGCTGTATCTGCTGCTGCGCGGACACAACGCGCCCGGCGGCGGCTTCGTCGGCGGACTGGTGATGGCCACCGCCATCATCGTCCAGTACATGGTGGGCGGCACGATCTGGATCGAGGCGCGACTGCGTGTGCATCCGCTGCTGTGGATGGGCACGGGGCTGCTTGCCGCCGTTGCCGCGGGTGTGACCGCGTGGCACGCATCGCTGCCGTTCCTGACAGCGCGAAGCCTCGAATTTCATCTGCCGCTGCTGGGCGGGGTTCATCTATCGAGCGTGCTGCTGTTCGATGCGGGCGTCTACATGCTGGTGGTCGGTGCCACGCTGCTGATGCTGGCCGCGCTGGCGCACCAGTCCCTGCGCAGCCCGCGTCGGTTCGACCCGCAACCCGATGCGGACGAGGACGAGGACACCGCGATCCCGCGCGGGGGCCAAGGCTGATGGAGATCATCTATTCATTGGCAATCGGCGTGCTGGCCGGCTCCGGCGTCTGGCTGCTGCTGCGGCCGCGCACTTTTCAGGTGCTGCTGGGCTTCACGCTGCTCTCGTATGCCACCAACCTGTTCATCTTCGGCATGGGGCGGCTCACCCTGCACAAGGCTCCCATCCTCAGCACACACGGCATTGCCGATGCCACGCCCTACGCCGACCCGGTACCGCAGGCGCTGGTACTTACGGCCATCGTGATCGGATTCGCCACGACGGCGCTGTTTCTCGTGCTGCTGCTCGCCCTGCGCGGTCTGGCCGGCACCGATCACGTCGATGGTCAGGAGCCCGACGCATGACTTTCGTGCTGCAACACCTGGTGGTGCTGCCGGTGCTGGTGCCGCTTCTTGCGGGCGCCGCGATGCTGTTTCTGGCCGAGTCGCGCCGCGTTGCGCGCGCTTCACTCGCCCTTGCGTCGATGCTGATCCAGCTCGCGGTGGCGCTCGGGCTGCTGTACCTGACCAGCGATGCCGCGCCTTTCATCTGGTCCGAAGGCGTCGGCGTCTATTCGATCGGCAACTGGCCGGCCCCTTTTGGCATCGTGCTGGTCGTGGATCGCCTTTCCGCGGTGATGGTGACGCTGTGCGCCATCGTCTCGTTGTCGACACTGGTCTATTCCATCGCGCGCTGGGACATTCCCGGACAGCCTTTTCATTCGCTGCTGCAGTTCCTCGCGATGGGACTGAATGGCGCCTTTCTAACCGGCGATCTGTTCAACTTGTTCGTGTTCTTCGAGGTCTCGCTCGCCGCTTCTTATGGACTGCTGCTGCGCGGCGCGGGCGCGGCACGCGTGAAGGCCGGCCTGCACTACCTGGCGGTGAATCTCGCCGCCTCGCTGCTGTTCCTGATCGGTGTCGCCATGATGTACGGTGTCGCCGGTACGCTGAACATGGCGGATCTGTCCATCCGGGCGGCGGCACTATCGCCGGCGGACCGCACACTGTTCGATGCGGGCGCCGCCATTCTCGGCATCGCCTTTCTCACGAAGGCGGGCAGCTGGCCGCTGAATCTGTGGCTGCCGGGCGCCTATTCAGCCGCGGTTGCTCCGGCGGCGGCGGCGTTTGCCATGATGACCAAGCTGGGTCTCTATGCCGTGCTGCGCCTCGGCACGCTGCTCCACGAAGACAAGACACTCGGCGTCGCGCTGTTCTATCTGGGGCTGGCGACGCTGGGATCGGCAACGATCGGCATGCTGGCAGCCAAGCATCTGGCGCGACAGGTCGGCTACTCGGTGCTGGTGTCGATGGGCATACTGCTGGCGGCACTGGGGCTGCGCATGGAATCGCTGACCGGACCGGTGCTGTACTACATGATCGTCTCGGTGCTCACCACAACCACTTTCTTCATGCTCACCGGCATGACCGAGCGCACACGCAACATCAAGGCCGCGACACCTGCGACCCACGCTGAATCGCCGCCGCCGCGCCACCTCGCCTACGGCATCAAGGAGCCATCCGCCTATGACACCCGTGACGATGCGGGGGTCGCGATTCCAGCGGCGATGGCCTTCCTGGGGCTGGTGTTCGTCTGCTGCGCGTTGCTGGTGATCGGCCTGCCACCGCTGCCCGGATTCATCGCGAAGTTCGCGCTGCTATCCGAAGCATTGGCGCAGACTCCCACGACTGCAGTACCCGCCTCACTATGGGTTCTGTGCGGGGCGGTGCTGCTCTCGGGTGTGGCCGGCATCATCGCCTTCAGTCGCATCGGCATGCGCCTGTTCTGGAGCGTGACGGCGCGGACGACACCACGCCTGCGCGTCGTGGAGGCCGCTCCGGTTGCCGCCCTGGTGATCTTGTGTCTTGCGCTGGGAATCGCAGCCGAGCCGGTGGCACGGTACCTGGATGCCGCCGGGCGATCGCTGCACGCACCCGATATCTACGTCCGCGTGGTGCTCTCGCAACGCGATGGCCAGCGGCCAGCCGGAGCATCGCCACCGTGACGCCGCTGCGCAGGACAGTCTCACCGGTGATGGTCCTGGGGCTGACGTTCCTCTGGCTGCTGCTGAACCAGTCGCTGGCCCCGGGGCAGGTGCTGCTGGGTGCCGCGCTGTCGGTACTGCTGGCCTGGGCCAGTTCGCCGCTGCGCCCGTTGCAGGCACACATCCGGCGACTGGATCTCGCGGCGCTCCTGCTGCTGCAGGTGTGCATGGACATCGCACGCTCGAACATCCGTGTTGCACTCATCGTGCTGGGCCTGCCCCGCAAGCGGTCGCTGCGATCGGGGTTTCTCGATGTTCCGCTGGACCTGCGCGATCCTCACGGGCTCGCGGCACTCGCGGCGATTGTCACCGCCACGCCCGGAACCGTCTGGGTCGGGCTGTCGCCCGATGGCAACGTGCTCACGCTGCACGTGCTGGACCTGCGGGACGAGGCGCAACTGGTCAATCTGGTCAAACATCGCTACGAGCGGCCTCTCATGAGGATTTTCGAATGACCGCGATGCTGGATTTCGCCGCCGCATTCGCCGCGTGGTGTTTCGTGCTGGCGATGATCCTCGCATTGTTTCGGCTGATGATCGGTCCCGCCGCACAGGACCGTGTGCTCGCCTTCGATACCCTGTACATCAACGGCATGCTGACGCTGCTGATGTTGGGTATCCGCTCCGGCTCCACGGTCTACTTCGACATGGCGCTGCTGATCGCACTGTTCGGCTTTGTGGGCACCATTGCCCTGGCCAGGTTCCTGCTGCGCGGAGAGGTAATAGAACCATGACGGAATTGTCGCTGCCCGGGTGGGTCGCCGTACCCGCGGCGCTGCTGCTGATCGTGGCCGGACTGGCCGCGGTAATTGGCGCATGGGGACTAGTGAGGATGCCCGATTTCTTCTCGCGCATGCATCCGCCGACAATGGGGACCACGCTCGGCTGCGGTGGCGTGCTGCTCACCTCGATGCTGATTGGCGCCGTGCTGCAACGTCGCCTGGTGGTTCACGAACTGCTCATTGCACTATTCATCGTGCTGTCGACGCCGGTGGCGGCGATGCTGCTGACACGCGCCGCCACCGCGCGCATTCAGGCACGTCGCAAACAATGAGGGATCCGAACATGCCACCGAAGATCAGGATCACTGGCCGACTGGTAGCCGCCGCACGCGCCTTATCCGGAATGCCAGGGCAATACTGCGCGCCTTCGAGAAATTCGGGGTGGTCGTCATTGACGAGGCAGATGGCATGGGCGCCGGCGTCAGATTGAAATTCACGCGACAGGACGTGAAGCAGATCGACCGCCTGGAGAGCGAAGGCGGAATCGTGCGTTCGGACGACGTACCCTGAGTTTGTTGCAGGTAGCCATAACGCTGCTGCTGCAGGCAGTGACGGCGCGCGGGGGTGCGACCATACTCCGCTTCCGCAGCACCGCCGGGAGGTCGACATGAAATCGCCCGAACAGGAAGGCCCCTCCCCGATCGGCGCTCGTCCCCAACCGGAATTGCGATCACTCGCCCTGCAACGCGTGCGCGATCACACATTGCCCTGCGATCATTCAGCTCGATTGTTCGCCGGCCCGGGACAGCATCAGCGCTGCGCGCTGTGCGACGACTTCATTGAAACCAATCAGATCGATTACGAAGTCGACTCCACCAGTCCCGACGTTCCCGCGCATCTTCACTTCCACATACCCTGCTATAGCGCGTGGCTGGCGGCGTGTTCCTGAGAGACGCCTACCGCCCTGCCATCAGCTGACAGGCGTCTACTCGCCGTAAAGAAGGCTACTTCTTCTTCTGGAACTCCGGCGTCATGTCCTTGCACGGCTGCTTCGAAAACGGCACTTCCGAGAGATACATGATGTCGTAACTCTCGTAGGGGGCCGCCAGATACACCGGAT
>Ga0164241_10006922_pt1 | contig 10248 bp, 10 predicted proteins | sample OricomyardsoilBY_FD_108780 | JGI IMG/M metagenome (GOLD analysis project Ga0164241, IMG submission 108780) | Backyard soil microbial communities from Emeryville, California, USA - Original compost - Back yard soil (BY) | ecosystem: Environmental > Terrestrial > Soil > Unclassified | place: USA... | reverse complement strand
TGCCGTCCAGCAGGTAGCGGCCCTTGGTCGGCCGGTCGAGGCACCCGAGGAGGTTCATCAGCGTGGACTTCCCCGAACCGCTCGCGCCCATTACGGCGACGAACTCCCCCTTGGGGATCCGCAGGGTGACCCCGCGCACGGCGTGCACCGGAATTTCGCCGGAGTCATAGATTTTGTGAATCTCTTCCAGTTGAACGACGGAAGTCATGGCGGCTCAGAACCGTCGGCGACCGCTGCTGAATGGATTCGAGGCGGGGGCCGAGGCGTTGGCTTCCGCCACCGTGACGCTCGTGATGAGCACGTCGTTTTCGTTCACGCCTTCAATGATCTCGGAAACGATGCCGTCGGTGATACCGACCTTGACGGTGACGGCCTCGGGTTGGGCCAGTTTGTTGCCGCCTGGCAGGCGGTACACGGTGTGCGTGGAAACGGTCGCGCCGGAACCGTCTTCTCCGGCCGGCGTCAGGCCTTCTTCCAGCATGCGTTTTCTCAGTTTCTCGCGCTGTTCCGCGCTTGGCGGACCGTTGCGGAAATCGATGCCGAGTTCGGCGATGAGGTCGCGCAGCTTCTGGCGCTGCTCCGGCGTGGCGTCGGCGGAAAGCATGCTGTTCCGGCGCCCGCCGCCCTGGCCGCCTGCGGCGCCCTCGCGGGAGCGGCGCCCGGAGCGTCCGCCGCCCTCGCCCGCCTGCGGAGCGGATGATGAGCCCGGCCTGGCCGCCGATTCCGTCCTTCTGGCGTCGGCGGAATTTTTCGGAGGAATGATGCTTTCGGGCATGCGCACCCGCAGGGTGGAATTCGGCACGCGGAGCACGTTATCGCGGCGCGCGACGACAATGGAGACGTTGGCGGTCATTCCCGGGCGCAGCTTCAGGTCCTCGTTGTCCACGCTGATGATGGTATCGTAGGTGACCACGTTGCTGGTCGTCTTGGGAGCGTTGCGCACCTGGGTCACAATGCCATGGAAATTGCGATTCGGAAAGGCGTCCGCGGTGAAATTCACCGCCTGGCCCTCGCTCACCGCCCCGATGTCGGCCTCCGCGACGGCGGCGGTGATCTGCATTTTTGCCAGATTATTGGCGATGGTGAAGAGGATGGGAACGTTCTGGCTGGCGGCGACGGTCTTGCCGACCTCGGTCAACTTCGAAATGACAATGCCGTCGATCGGCGAATAGATCGTGCAGCGCGAAAGATCGACGCGGGCATTTTCGACCGACGCCTTGCTCGTGAGCAACTGGGCGCTGGTTTGCTGCAACTGCGCCTGAGCCTCGTCGTGCTGCTGCTGGGTGACGAGGGATTTGGCGAACAGTTCCTGGGTCCGCTTGGCATTGATCTCGGAAAGATCATAGGTGGCTTGGGCGGAGGCGAGGCTGGCCTCCGCCTGCCGCAGCCGCTGCTGATAAGTGGCGGGATCGATTTCCACGAGTACCTGGCCTTTCTTCACGGGAGTGTTGAAATCGGCGTAGAGCTCCTTGATCTGGCCGGAAATCTGGCTGCCTACGTCAACGGAAAGCACGGCGTCGAGCTGGCCCGTGGCGGTGATCGACTGGGTGATCTCGCCCCGCGTGACGGTCGTCGTCGTGTACTCGGGCTGCTTTTTGTCCTCCTGCTTTTGATAGTAGCGGTAGCCAAAGAAAGCCAGCGCCGCCAAGATGGCCAGGACAAGGATGGTTTTAAGAAAGGATTTCCCGGAGGAGGCCATGGATATGAAGTGGCTGATGAAACGAGTGGGTGCGTGATTTACCGGTTATGATATGAGGTCGGAGTGACGCACGACACAGGCAAAAGTTTCGTTTTCGTCCAACATAATCGATTTCCGCCGCCTGGGATCAGGACGGTCGACGGGCCGGTTCGTCAGGTTCGCCGGCGAGGTCGCGACAGCGGAAAGGGTGATGAGGGCCGGCGCGTTATTTTAAAAGCACGTCGAGTTTCTCGGCAACCGAACCGCGTTCGCGCAACCGAACGACGGCGAGAATCGCGGTGGCGCGCCACCCGGGATTGAGGACGCCGCGTCCGATCAGGGACATCGCGCCGTCGATCATTCGCACATGCGCCGCCCGGCGCTCCGTATCGGGTTCGGCCGCCAGGGTCGTGGCCAGCAGCCAGGAGGCGTCCCGGGCCCGGCTGATGCTGAAATTGACCAACGCCTCGTCCAGGCCGCCCCCCAGACGGTCGAGCACGCGCACGCCGGGCCAGACGCGGCCCATGCGGTCCTGCACATCGTTTACCAGGTCGCCGAGGACGCGATTGATCGTTTCAAAATCGTGCTTCAGCGCGTTGATCTCCACGCCGGGCGAAACCTCGGAGGCCGCGATGCCGAGATCGAGGTTGATGTGGGCGTTCATCCCGAGCAGCAGGTGCTGCATCACCACGGGCCAATAGGAGCGGCTGGCCGCCAACGCCACCCTCCAGCAGTTCGTCGGCTGTTCGCCGCGCTCCTGTTGCAGCCATGCATCCACGTAGCGGCTCGCAAAGATGACGTCGAACCGCGCCATGCGGGGACCGTCTTCGAACTCGCCCTTCGCGATGCGCGCCTTCACCTCGGCCGTCACCCGCCGGTAAAGCGCGGCGAAATAACCGTCCGCCGTGCCGCGGTTTCGCGCAATCCCGATGATTGTGTCCAGCTGCACGAGCACGTCATCGATCGTCTTTAAGGCCGGGATCACATCCACGAAGGGATGAAAACGCATTATTACCCGACAGGCAAAGACGGAAATCGCGGCTGCCCCGGTTCCGCCAGGTTTCGGCATTCCAGGGAAGACGGATCGGCCATGCCGGGATTTTTCAGATAACAATCTTGCCGAGTTTTCCCGTGGCGTCAGTATTGTCTGGTGAAGCCCGGATGTCTCATGGATTTTCCGAGGCGGTCCATTCTCCCTCCATGAACAAAGAAAGCACGGAATCGAAATGGGCGGACGCGCTCTTCGGGGTGCGGCGCGCCATCCGCTATCACAATGCGCGCCGGGCCTTCTTCGACGGCCTCGGCGACTGGACGAACTTCCTGACCATCATTTGCGGCGGTTGCGTGGTGTTTTTCGTCAGCGCCTCGCTTGCCACGCGCTCGACCGCGGCCATCGTGTTCGGTGCGCTCATCAGCGTGCTTACCGCCGTGGACCTGGTGGTCGGTTTTGCCGTCAAGGCCCGCACCCATGCGGATCTTTCCCGGCGGTTTTGTGAATTGGAGCGGGACATGTTGCTCCTCGCCGGCCAGCCGTCCGAGGAGGATCTGCGGGACATCCTTCGCCGGCGGCTGGATATCGAAGCGGATGGGCCCTTCATCCTTCGGGTGCTCGAGGCCACCTGTCACAACGAGGTGGCGCGAACCATGGGCTGGCCTTCGACGGACCTGGCGGAAATCGGATTTTGGCAGGATGTCTGCAAGCAGTTTTTCGATTTTCAGGCGGACCGGCTGGTGGACCCGCGTTGAAGAGGCGCAGGGAAGGGGGCGCTGCGGCGGGAAGTCCATCCGTCGCCGCATCCGGTTCAATGGCGAAAGATCGCGAACCCGCGGGAAAAGCACCCGTCCGCCACGGGGACGACGCCCCGATCAAACATCAATTAGCCGTGCACCGATCAGCGGAATTCGTGGCATCGTTCAACGTGGCTCGCGATGCCGGCACCGGCTCGGTGCCTTTCCGTGAACGGATTTGAAGCTGCGCGAAAAATGGAACGGATCGGCGAAGCCCATCTGCCCGGCGACTTCCTTCACCAGGCCCCCGCGATGCAGCAGCAATTCCGCGGCGCGGTTCATTTTCTGCCTGAGCAAATACTGGTACGGACTCGTGCCCAGAAACCGCCGAAAGAGACGGCATACGCTCGATTTTTCCAAGCCCGCCTTCCGGGCAATTTCGTCCAGCGTGCGGAGGGTGGCGGCTTCCGTGTCGATGAGCGCCTTGCACCGGAGAAAATTCTGCCGGGCCGGCTCGTTCGCGGCCGGTTCGGCATGAACCGCGTCGGCAAGTTTCAGCAGGAGCAGGTCGAACAGGGTGGCGCAGATTTCCCGGGTGTTTCGGGAGGAACGCTGGCCTTCGCGAATCAGGTCCTCCGCGATGGTCCGGACTTCCGCGTGATTGGCGAGGTTGCGGACGGTTCCGGGCGCCAGTTCGGCGCGAGTGAGGCGCGAACGCGCATTGTCGCCGCCGAAACAGAAGAAATACTTGACCAGCGGATCACCCGTCGCCGTCTGTATTTCGCAGTGCATCGCGGAGGAGTACGCGAACACACTGCCGGGGTGGAGCTCGCCCGACCGGCCCCCGAGGGTCACTGATCCTCGCCCGGAGGCGACATACTCCAGCCCATGATAACCAAAATGCCGGCGTGAAATCCGGTAGTCGGGTCGGCATCTTTCCCGGCCGCCGAAAGCCAGTTGGATCGGCGCCCGGGACACGGGGTTCAGTTCGAGGAAGAAGTACCGGGCTTCGACGACCTGCTTCGAAAGCAGGTGTCTGCCGGGTTTTTGATCGCCGATATTGTCCATGCAATATCGCCGATTATCCATTCCCTTGAGCCGGGTACCAGTGTATAAGTAAAAACCCGGTCCCTTCCCCTTCCAAAAAATCTGCCGATAATTGCCGGGCACCGTTTCTCCCATGAAAAAGAATTTCTCCCGCACCATCCTCCTGGTTGCCAGCGGCGATCTCCGTCAGTCCGCCAACGAAGTTTGCTGGCCGGCACAACAGGCCATGGAGCGCAGCCTTGCCAGGGCCGTCGCCGGCTTTGGCTACAAGCTGGTTCGCGCCCATTCCTATAAGGCGTCGGTGCGCCACGGTTTCATCAGCTCCCAGAAGGAGGGGATGGAAATTTTTGCCCGGATCGACCCGAAGGCGCCGCTCATCGTGGCGGAGGCGGTCTGGCAATATTCCCATCACGTCCTGCACGGCCTCATCTCGCACCAAGGGCCGGTCCTGACGGTGGCCAACTGGAGCGGCACGTGGCCGGGCCTCGTGGGCATGCTCAATCTCAACGGTTCGCTGACAAAGGCCGGGGTGAAATATTCCACGCTCTGGAGCGAGGATTTTACCGACGCCTATTTCCTCGGAAAACTGTCGGATTGGCTGAAATCCGGCACGGCCCGGCACCGCACGACCCATGTCAAACCGCTCGCCCGGGCGACGATGCCGGCCAAGGCCCGCGCAACGGGGAAAAGGATCGCGGACGATCTGCGGCGCCGGAAATCCATCATGGGAATCTTCGACGAGGGCTGCATGGGCATGTACAACGCCATCGTTCCGGACGAACTCCTTTTCCCCACGGGCGTTTACAAGGAGCGCCTGTCGCAGTCCGCGCTTTATTACGGGGCGACCCAGGTGGGCGACGCCGAGGCGCGCGAGGTTTTTGCGTGGTTGCAGGCGAAGGGCATGAAGTTCCATTTCGGCATCGACGAGCAAACCGAGCTCACCGAGGCACAGGTGCTGCTCCAATGCAAAATGTACGTCGCCGCGCTCCGCATCGCCGATGACTTCGGTTGTGAGTCGATCGGCATCCAGTACCAGCAGGGCCTGAAGGATATCCTGCCGGCATCGGATCTGGCCGAGGGCCTGCTCAACAATGGCGACCGGCCGCCGGTGAAGAATGCGGCGGGCAAGGTGATTCGCGCCGGACAGCCGTTGACCCATTTCAACGAAGTGGACGAGTGCGCCGGGCTGGACGGTCTGTTCACCCACCGCGTGCACACCGCGCTCGGCCAGCCCGTGGAGAACACGCTGCACGATCTGCGTTGGGGTGCGTTCGACGCCAGCGGCACGACCGACGAGTATGTGTGGGTATTCCTCATTTCCGGCAGCGCGCCGCCTGCGCATCACATCGGCGGCTACAAGGGCACCGATTCGATGCGTCAGCCGCCGATGTATTTCCGACTGGGTGGGGGAACGGTGCGCGGCATCGCCAAGCCCGGCGAAATCGTCTGGAGCCGCGTCTTCGTGGAGAACGGAAAACTGAAGATGGATCTGGGGCGCGCCAAGGTCATCGCGCTGCCGCAGGCGGAAACGGACCGCCGCTGGAAGGAAACCACCGTCCAATGGCCGATCATGCATGCGGTCACGTATGGCGTCAGCCGCGACCAGATGATGGCCCGGCACAAGGCCAACCACATCCAGGTTGCCTACGCGAAAACCGCGAAGGACGCCGATCTGGCCATGTACGCCAAGGCCGCGCTTGCCGCCGAACTCGGACTCGAAGTCAGCCTCTGCGGCACCAAGGCCGACGGCCGTCCGTTCTGAGCGCCCGGGGCGCAGGGTCACATCATTTCCGCCTTTTCCGCAGCCTTCACCTGCATCCGCCAAGGTGAAACCCAGGAATCACCCATTCTGCGGAAACCGTATCGAGGGTGATTCTTCATTTACAGAAGCGCGGCTCCGCCAGGCGGGAAGTCTCCGGTCTCATCCTTGAATGATGAGCCATATTCCGGCCCGGACGCTTCCATACACGGAGGAATCGGGCCGAAACCACCGGTTCGCCGCGGAACGTCAGCCGCAAAGACGCTCAAACAGGAGGTTTCAACGGCGGCTGGCCGGGCCTGGGCTCGGGACTTGCCAGACCGAGGGCATTTTGCGATGCGCGGAGCGCGGCCTTCCCGTGGTTTCGCATCGGTCCATGCCCCGGCGTTCCACCCCAACCCCAAGCATCATGACACTGTGGATTAAAATCCCGACTGCACCGAGCCTTTCGCTCATTGCCATTGCAGCCCTGAAGGGCATTCGCTTCCCGACACCGGTTTCGATAACCCTTGTCGAAAGGCCCCGGATTGGCCAATGAAGGCGCTCTCATGTTATCCGGACGCATCACCGATTGGAATCCCGACCGCGGGTTTGGTTTTGTCGAAAGCGACGGACAACGATTGTTTCTGCACTACAGGGATTTCACGAAGCGCTACAAGGTTCCCGAGGTGGGCGACGCGGTCACTTTTGAACTCGGCAAGGACAAGCAGGGCCGGCCTTGTGCGCAACGGGCGGCGCACGTCAACGAGGGCGGCCGGATCTCCAGCGAGAATATTCTCTTTGTGCTTTTGTTGAACGCCGCTCCGTTCATCGCATTGATCCGGCTCTCGCGTCGCATTCCCGGCGGGTATCTCGCGACCTATTGGATCGGTATCTCGCTCATCACCTATTTTGCCTATGTCCTGGACAAGCGCGCGGCACGGACAAAGGGATGGCGGGAGCCCGAGGCTTTGCTGCATGTGTTGGAACTGATCGGCGGCTGGCCGGGGGCTTTTTTCGCGCAGCGGCACATCCGCCACAAGTGCTCGAAGGTTTCCTATCAGATCGTTTTCTGGCTGATCGTGGCGGCGTACCAATTCGTGGCGTTCGACTACCTGCACGGTTGGGTGGCCACGCGCAGCGTGATGGAATCGCTCTGGCGCCTTCTGCACCAAGGGTAGCCCCGAATCCGTGATTGGTTTAATTGACGATACTCCGGCGGCGTCCGTGCGAATGCGTCCACGACAAAACCGTGTTTGAATAATTCGTCCGGCTGCTTTTCCTGCCTTCCGCCATGCAAACCGGTTCCAAAGTGGTCTGTGTCGATGATGTTTTTCCCGCTTGGGCGCGGGCGGCCTACACCGCCCTGCCCGTCAAGGGCGTGACCTATACCGTTCGGTCGATGTCACCGGGCCGCGGCAAGCCCCTTCATATTGTCGATGGCAAGCCCGTGAAAAATGGCGCCGGCGACGCCCAGCCCGAAATTCATCTTCTGGTCGAGGAGCTGCGAAATCCGCCGGACCCGTTTTGCGCCGGGGCGGAACTCGGATTCAAGGCCGAGCGGTTCGCACCCATCGAAGAGGCGGAAAATGAGGCGGTCTATGAAGTTGAGGAGGCGGAAGCCAAGGGGGCTTTCGCCTGACATCCGGGAATTCTGATTCTCTCATCCTAATCCGCGACTCACGCGGATCGAGGTGTCTGGTCGTAATGCAAGTTGAGCGTAATAAGCCGCACGCTTTTTTTGGAAACTCCGGAACGTTGTAAAAAACGTATGTCTATAGAAATACTTGCACACTCATCCTTCAGTTCCGAGCTGTCTCCGCCGAAAAAATAAACCCGGCTCCATTTTGTTCCTTGGCCCCGGTCGGTTGCACGGCCTTTTTTTGGCGGACGGGCGGCGCGATGTTCAAAGTCTCATTGTGAAGCACATCACCGTCTTGGTAACTTTCGTGGCGATAGGGCTTACGGCTTTCGCGGCGGAGCCGGCGGTCCGGCCACCCCTTGAGCTTTCCGACGGACGCATCTTCGAGTCGTGGTCGGTAATGCGGGAGACGGATGATTCCATCACGATCAAGTATCCGCACGGCGCGGCCAAAATCATGAAGATCCTGCTCCCACCGGAAGTATTGGCGAAATACCCCGTCGTGCAGGAGGTTCCGGCGGTCGTGCCTCCTCTGCTCCCGCCCGAACCCAAGGGTTTGGAAAAGCCGTCCAAGGGTGAGCGCTCCATCACTGCGCGCGATGCGATAAGCGGCTCCGAAGTGCGATGGGTTTGCCGATTGGCCGAAAACGGCAGGGGTGGTGGAATCACCCGGAGCAGCAAGAACCGCGCGGGCGAATTCAAGACGGATTTCATCTTTTCGTTCGAAGCCGGCGACGTGGAGCAACTCAAGGATGCGATCGACAAGGCGATGAAATGGACTGCGGCGGTAACGGAAAAAAAACCGCCGGTCTTCGACAAGAGCATGGGGACAGTCCTCGGCCGCGAATGGACGTTCAGTTGGGACAAAGGCCGGGTGCTTGTTCACACCGGGGTCATCGAAGCGCCGAATTTCGAGGAGCAGGATCTGGAGAACATCCGGCTGCTGCTGCAGGCCTTGCCCTACATGGTGAAGGAACGCCGGGATGAAACCAAGGCGGCGGAGGACTTCGCCGCGACCTTGAAGTAGGTTTCCGAGCCGCAGCAGGATCACTCCGCGGCCTTCGCGCCGGGATCGGGAATAGCGGAACCAGGCGATCACGAAACACTCCGCGCGCGACCGTTCAACCCGCGCTTCCTTTGCTTTCGTGGCGGTAATGAATCACCCGCACCTTTTCCAGTGTCACCAGACCGCCACCCATCACCATGTCGAGCCAGGGGAGGAATCTCTCGTTGATTTTCGCCTCCTCGTCCACGACCTCGATTACGATGGGCAGATCATTCGAGAGCCGGAGGATTTTCGCGGTATGCATGCGACTGGCGGCGCCAAAACCCATCGGGCTGCGGAGCACGGTTGCGCCGGCGAGGCCGAACTCACGGGCCTTGAGCACGATCTCCTCATAAAGCGGCCGGCCGTTTTGCCGGTCGGATTCGCCGATAAAAATGCGCAGGAGTACGGATTCGACGGATAAGTTCATGGGTCAGGAACCTTTCAAGGTATTGAGCCAGGCGGCGCAGAGATAACCGAGCCACACGGCGATAAAACAGAGGGAAAATGTACCGAGGGCGTTCGCCCCGGCCCGGAACCACTCGCCATCCCGCGCGAGCGCCAGGGTCTGCAGGCTGAACGAGGAATAGGTGGTGAACCCGCCGAGGATGCCGCTCATCACGAATTGGCGCGTGGTCGATCCCACGAGCAGGCGTCCGTCCGGCGCGGTGATGGTCGCCACGAAGCCGATGATGAACGAACCCGTAACATTGACGACGAAGGTTCCCCACGGAAACGTTTCGCCGAAGCGATCCGCAATGAGGCCGGACAACGCAAAACGCGCCAGCCCGCCGAGCCCGCTGCCAAAGAAGATCCAGAGATAAAGGGACATGATAATTCCAGATGCGTTGATTCGCAGTAGGAGTCATCAGCACCGGCTTTCGCCGGGCGGTTGCCCAACAAGTGGGGCGGCAGAATCCATTGCCGATGGGTTTTAGGGTGAACAATCCGGGCCGTCCGACAATCCAAAAATCAGGGATCGCCTTCAGTTCCGGGGCAATGGGGGCCAAAAATTATTCAGGCCCCTGAATCGAACGGATGATCTCATCCGGAGTTCAAATGACTGCCGGTGCGTGGTTACAGTCGATTTCTCCGGTGCCGGTCAGCGCACGATCGCAATGCTCTGCCGGCTGCGTTTTCCGCCAAGATCGAGTTCGATCGCATCGCCCTGCATGCGCCCCATGAGCTGACGGCCGAGCGGCGATTGGGGGGTAAGCACCAGGATCGTCTCGCCTTCGTGCTCGATTTCCGTCCCACCGGCCCGGGGCCCAACGAGGTAATAGGAGGCGGACTTGCCGTCGTCGAGCGCGACCAAGGCGCCGAGGCTGATGGGCTCGCCGGGGTTGAAGTCGCGCGCCGACAGCGAGGAG
>Ga0164241_10006921_pt1 | contig 10248 bp, 6 predicted proteins | sample OricomyardsoilBY_FD_108780 | JGI IMG/M metagenome (GOLD analysis project Ga0164241, IMG submission 108780) | Backyard soil microbial communities from Emeryville, California, USA - Original compost - Back yard soil (BY) | ecosystem: Environmental > Terrestrial > Soil > Unclassified | place: USA... | reverse complement strand
CGCCTCCCCCGCCCCCGCGAGCGTGCGTAGCGCGCGGGCCGGCGCTGGCTGCCCATCAGAGCAAGTTCCTCGGCAGCATCTACAGCACCAGTCAGTTGCCGAACTTCACCGCCTACTTCAACCAGGTGACCCCCGACAACGCCGGCAAATGGGGCTCGGTGGAGGCCGTGCGGGACGTCATGAACTGGACGGGACTCGACGCCGCCTACGCCTTTGCTCGCGAGAACGGCTTGCCCTTCAAGCTGCATAACCTGATCTGGGGCAACCAGCAGCCCGCCTGGATCGAGACCTTGCCACCGGAAGAGCAGCGGGCGGAGATCGAGCAATGGTTCGCCGCGGTCGCAGAGCGCTATCCGGATCTGGAGCAGGTCGATGTCGTGAACGAGCCGTTGCACGACCCTCCGAATACCGCCGGCAGCGGTGGCGGCAATTACCTGCAGGCGCTGGGCGGCGACGGCGCGAGCGGTTGGGATTGGATCCTCACGTCCTTCCGCCTGGCGCGCCAGTATTTCCCCAACTCCGAGCTCCTGCTCAATGACTTCAGCATCATCAATACCCCTTCGGACGTGGAGCGATACAAGCAGATCATCACGCTCCTTCAAGCGGAGGATCTGATCGACGGCATCGGTGAGCAAGGGCACGCCTTCTCGACGCGCGGCTCGAACGACGTGATGTTGGCCAGCCTCGACTCTCTCGCGGAGCTCGGCCTGCCGATCTACATCACGGAGATGGACATCGACGGCCCGACGGACGCGATTCAGCTCGCGGACTACCAGCGCATCTTCCCGCTGTTCTGGGAGCACCCTGCCGTCGCGGGCATCACGCTCTGGGGCTATCTTCCCGGGCACTGGCGCTCCTCGCAGGGCGCCTTCATCGCCCTCGAAGGAGGGGCAGAGAAGCCGGCGCTCAGCTGGCTGCGCGAGTATCTGGGCACCCCGGCAGACCTCCCGGTTCCGCGAGGGCAAAGCTTCGCTGTGGACGACCTCGCGGTCGCGGGCGACAGCGTCGGGGTCGCACGCGCCGACGACGCTGGCCCCAACTCCTGGCTGGTCTTGGGCGGCACCGGTGCCCAGCTCTTTCGCATCGAGCCGGACACCGGAGTCATCCGTGTTGCGGACGGCGCCGTCTTGGATGCCGCGCTTGCACCGGAGTTGACCCTGGAGGTGGTGGCGCGCGACGAGTGCAATGCCACCCGCATCACGCTCTCGGTGCGGCACGACACCGCCCCGGTCGTGGCTGCGGGACAGGTGCTGACCCTGGATCCAGATCTGCGAATTTCGGGCAACGTGCAGGCGATCGACGCCGAGGGAGACCGCCTGAGTTATGCCCTGGTCGGCGGTAGTGCCGGGGATGCCTTCAGCATCGATCCGGCGAGCGGTGAGTTGCAGGCGACGCCAGCGCTCCGCTTCGACGTCAGCCAATATGACTTGCTGGTCAGCGCGAGTGACGGGCGCTTGACGAGCGAACCCACAGACGTCGTCGTCCTGTTGCCGGAACGAGTGCGCGTGTGCCTGGCTGGGCAAACGTTGCTCGTTCCCCGAGCCTGGGCGCCGACGGGGCTGCGGCTCGGGGCCGAGCTCGGTCCCTGCGACGCTCCCGAACCACCTCGACATGCCTGGCTCGCGCAGCTCGGGCAGTGGCTCGCGGGGCTGCTCAGAAGCCTGGGCTAAGGGGGCGGAGCGCCAGCCTCAGCGCACGATGATGGGAATGGGCGGCGGCGGTGGCGGCGCCGGGGCGGGCGGCGGCGCGGGAGCGGGCGGCGGCGGCGCGTCGCTGACGATGCGTTGCGTCCATTGCGCCATGTGATTGGAGGTCGTCAGATCCTGGAACGGCAAGAAAAAGCCGGGGTAGCTGCCATCCTCGCCGTCCTTCACCCGCGCGGCGTCGAGCGCGAACATCCAGAGCAGCGACTGCGTCGCGTCGTCCCCCACCACGCTCGCGTGGGGATAGAACTTGCGCAGGCCTGCCCGCCGCTGTGAGCCGACGGAGAACCAGCCGAGCGTCTTGCCGCGGTGCGAGATCAAGAAGGGCGCGGGCTTCGGGTACGTGTCCATCAGATCGCCCGGTCCCGCTGTGGTTTGGGGCGGCGGATAGAGCTGGTCCGCGACACCGGGTCGCGCAGCGTTGTCGAGCCGGACGGGCGTGGCCCCCGCCTCGGGCGCCACGGCCCACGTCTTCGCGCCGGGGTCGGAATAACCGTCGCAGTGGCCGTCGCTGCGGACGCTGGTTTCGTTGCAGGAGTTGGCTTCGCCGCCCGAATAGCTCGCCTGATCGACCTCCGAATACAGGAGCACCGAGCCGTCCGGGAAAAATGTCGGATTGAAGTGGTTCTTGTTCACGGCCGCGGGCACGATGGTCGTGAGCGTCGCCGCATCCCACACGCCGTTGCTGCGCCCCACGATATCGATGGCTCCGCCCAGGAAGCTGATCGTGGCGCGGTTGCGGTCGATCGCCGTGAGCGCGATCTGCTCGCCGTCGGGAGACCAGTCGGGCTGGGTCGGGATGAAGGGCAACGTCAACGACCCGCTGCGTACCCCGGTCGTGCCGTCGTGAAAAAACAGAGCCTGGTCGGCGGCGGGGTCATTGACGGGCGCGGCCGCCACGAACTGGGAACCGTCGGGGTTGAAAGAACCGGTGAGCACCCGGTTCGACTTGGACGCTGTCGCCAGCGGGTAGTCGGTGGTCGCGCCGTCGTAGGCGTAGAAATCGGGGTCAGACTGGCTCTTGCTCAGATCACTGACATACATGAGCTCGCCGCGATCGGAGTTACCGAGGCTGTAGAAGATCTTGTCGCCCTGGCGGGAGAGCGAGTGGCAGCCCACGCAGGAGCCATTCGCGACGGCGCTTTCGGCCTGGACGAAGGTCTCGGGCTGGGACTGCCCCGAGCCGAAGTCGAAGCGCTCGAAGCTGCTGCCGTTGGAGGTGGTCCAGTAGTAGACGGCGCCATCGATGCGCTGCGCAGCAAACTCGATCTCGATGCTGTCCGACTCTCCAAAGGTGCCGCTCTCATCGCTGCCGCGCACCGTGAGCTGCACGGGCCCAGCGCCCTGGTTGGACGCGGCGAGATGCTCGAAGTCCGATCCGGAGAGGATCAGCGCGCAGGCGCCGGCTTCGAATTGTGCGCTGTCCGCGTAGCAACGCGTAAAGTATTTGATATCCGACGTCGCGCTCGCAAACTCGAGCTCAAAGAGCGTGTTCTCCGCAGCTCCGGGCTGGAAGTGCACCTCGAGCCGGCCGAGGTTGGGCGGCAAGAGCACGCCGTCGTTCGGATAGGCGAGCAGCGGCGCGCGCGCCAGCGAAGGAGTCCCCAGAAACTGCGCCCCGGGATCGGCCGGCAACGCCGGGCTCGCCTCGGGCGAGGCCGCGGGCGGCAGCAGGTCTGCCTGAAGCTCGACGGTGAGCGTCGTCGTTGCCGTGGTCACGCTGCCGTCGCTGTTCGAAGCCTGAGCGCGCACGGTCAGCGTGCCGCCGCGCTGTTGCGCATCGGCCCCATCGCTCGGCAAGCGCGTGGTCAGGGTCTGCGTTCCGTCGCTGGGGAACCCGCCGACCAGATAGTTATCGGGCACGTAGAACACCGTGCGCTCGGTGAGCTCGACTTCGGTGTCGGGGTCGCTCGCGAAGCGACCATAGGCATGATAGTCGAGCGTGCCGGCCTGCCCGAGCTGTACCTTCAGCAGCTGATCCGCCGGCTCCACTCGGAACGCGATCAGGTTCTGCTCCACGACCGCGGGCGCGCCCGCTCCGCCTGCATCTCCGCCGCTGCCCACCCCAAAATCGGGCCCCCAGCTGCCATTGCTCAGCAGCTCTCCTGCCACTCCCCCCGATGCCAGCCCGCTGTCTCCGGCCTCGCCATGGCTCGAGCCGCCCGCACCGATCAGGCTCCCACCGGGCTTCTCCCCACCACCGCAACCGACAGCCAGGCCAAGCGCACATGTCATACCCAAACGAAAGCGATGCACCCTTTCAGCATGAGTCGCGATCCGTCTTCATGCAAAATTTCCATGAAACACAGGCCAACTCCTTTGCGCTGCTGGGCGGGACACTTTCGTTTTGAACCACTCTTCTGCCGCGCTGCTGCGTCCCTGCCCTTTTTCCTCGCGGGGCCTAGTTCCAACCCGGTACTCCACTGAACTGGCTCTGCGGCGCGAGGCGCAGACGCCGTGAGCCGTCGCGGTGCCCCCTCGAGACCAGTTCTTGGCCACTACGGGTGTCGTTCGTGGAGCGATCGCGCGATGGAGTCGGCGAGCTCGGCGAGCAGCTCGCTCATCTGCGCCACGAGTTGCTCGGTGGTCCGGTTGCGGACCGCCCGTTTCAGGGCGTAGCGCTCGAGTCGATCCTCCGCCGGCGCGTTGGGCCAGTGCACCGCCACTTGAGCGACCAGCTCGACCGAGCCACTCTCGCTCAACTCGAAGCGCTGGATCTCGACCTCGACCAACACGTCGGGCGAGGACGAGATCGCGCCGGACTCCTGATAGACGCGGGCGTTCGGCAGGCGTTGGCCCAGGTCCTGCGTCAGGATGCTGCCGACCAGGTCGTCGAGCGGCGCGCCCCAACGTTCGGCGCTGAAAAACTCGAGCTTTCCCCGCTGCTCCTGCCGCACGATCTGCGGTCGGTCGAGGTAGCCGGGCAAGCCCGGGCGCCTGAGCTGGACTTCCAGCGGGCCACTCGTCAAGGGTTCGCCGCGAGCGGGAAACAGCGCGTAGAACCGTGGCTCCGGGGAACTCGCGCAGCTCGCCATGGCCCAGGCCGCCGCCAGGAGCGACCCGGCACGGAGACATCGGACGACCCCGCCGCGCTTCACTGCGAGCCCTCCTTGCGACCACCGATCACGGCCTCGGGGTGGCGGTTTAGATAGTCGGCGAGAAGTCGAATGCTTCGAGCGGCGTCGGCGATCTGCTCCAGCATGCGGTCCAGGTTGCGCTGCGTCGTAGAATTCGAGCCATAACCGCTGCGCCCGAACGCTGCATCGGCCTGTGCCACGGCGTGCTCCAACCGCTCGGAGATAGCCGGCAGCCGCGACAGGGCCGGTGCAAGGCCCGCGTCGGCGCGCTGCACGAGTCCGTGCAGCTCCTTGAACGTCTGGTCGAGCGAGGTGATGGCCCGTCCCAGCTCTGGACCGCCCACGAGCCGATCGACCGACGCCAGCGTGTGATTCAGGTTCTCGCCGATTTCTTCGAACGGAATGTGCTGGAGCGAGTTGGCGATTTTCGAGGCGGAGGCCGACAGTTCCTCGAGCCCCAGGGTCACACTGGGCAATACCAGCGCTTCGCCCTCTGTCTCCACCGACTCGGGTGCCGCACCTGGGACGTAGCTCAGCGAAAGAACCTTTTGACCCGTCAGAAGGCTGCTCGTCTCCAGCACTACGCGCATCTTCTGGGCCACGAGTGCGCGCATCCCGGGCCCGCCGAGCGCTGCCCAATCTCGAGCGCGCAGGCCGCGCTCGGGTTGCAGCACAAACGCTACCCGCACGGCCATGCTCCCTGCGTGCTCGGGGCGCGGATCGCTCATCAGCTCGACGCTCGTGACGGCCCCCAGCCGCCTGCCGAACATGTGCACCCCCGAGCCCTCGCTGAGCCCGCGGATGGAGCTTTGAAAGTAGCTCACGTAGGGGATACTCAGGCTATACATGTCGACGTCGGCGGTAGCGCGGTCAGGGTAGAGCCGAAACGTGCTCTCGGGTTCGCTCCTGGGCTTCCCTTCCGCGTCCGGCCGGGCGCTGAACGCGATGCTGCCGGAAAACAGGGACTGCACGGATTGAATCCCGATCTCTAGCCCGTCGGGGCCGGTGCCCACGTGCAGTCCCGAGGCATTCCAGAAGCGCGTCTCGGGCACCACCCAATCGTCATACGGTTGGCGAACGAAGATGCGCAGCCGCACGTCCTTGTCATTCTCGAGCTCGTAACTCAGCACCCGCCCCACCTCCACGTCTCGGCAAAAGATAGGTGCCCCAGAGCCCAACCCTCCGAGCGCCTCGGCTCGTAGGAAGTAAGCAGTGCCGGGCTCGTCCGAGCGGATGCTGGGCGGCGCCTCGAGCCCCGTGAAGTCCGTCTTGGGTTTGCCATGACTCGCGCCTGGGTCGATGGCGATGTAGGCGCCGGAGACCAGAGTTTCCAGGCCTGCCTGAACGGCTCGAAGCCCTCCGCCCAGCCGTGGACGCACCACCCAGAAGCGCGTCTCCTCGGTGAGGAAAGACTTTGCGCGACCGGTCATGCGAACCTTCACGATGACGTGGGAAAGATCGTCACTGAGCTCGATGCTCGCGACGGTGCCGAGCGTCACGGCCTTGTATTTGACCTGTGTCTGCTGCTCCGTCAGGCCATTGGCATTGTCGAACGTGATCGAGATCATCGGGCCGTGCTCGACGATGAGCGAGTAGACGAGGTACCCGACCAGCACGAGCGCCGCGAGCGGCATGAGCCAGATCCAGGAGTAGCCCAGCCGATGTTTGATCCGAGCCTCGGGCAGCGGTGGCGGCGCAGGTTCCTGACCTGGATCGGGCGCGCTTGGGACGGGGCTCACGCGAGGCTCCCGTCGGAACGGGCCCGAGCCGCCGGGGCGCCATTCTCTCCGGCAGCGTCCCACATCAGCCGAGGATCGAAGGACTCGGATGCCAGCATGGTGAGCACGACCACCGCGCAGAAGGCCACCGCCCCGGTCCCCGGACGCACGCTACCCAGCCAACCGAACCGGGCGAGTTCCACGAGCGTCATCGTCGCGAAGATGTCGAGCATGGACCAGCGGCCGATGAATGATACCGCACGGAACACCTTCGTCCGCAATCCGAGCCGATCCGGTGCTGCTCGCCAGGTGCTGACCAGGAGGACACACAGGGCGAGCAGTTTGACCACGGGCACGACGATGCTGGCCGTGAACACGAGCGCGGCCAGCAGCCAGAAACCGTTCTGGACGAGCTCGATGGTGCCGCCCATGATCGTGCTCGGCCCACCGACTCCCGCCCGGGTGATGGTCATGACGGGCAGCACGTTGGCGGGGAGAGCGAGCATCGTTGCCGTGAGCACCAGCGCCAAGGTGCGACGGAGGCTGTGGGGCTTGCGCGCGTGCAGCGTCCGCGAGCAACGCGGGCACGGGGCCCCCTGCTCGAAGCGTCCGACGAGCTCGCAGCCGGCGCAACTCATCAGCTTGGACTGATGAGGCTCCTGACTCGCCCGAGCGGAGGTCAGCGGAACGCGTGCCCACAGCACGCGGCGGTCCACGGCGGCGGTGACCCCGAGCGAGCACAGGGCCACGCCCCCGAGCGCGAACAGGGCGGAGCCAAACTCCACATGCATCCACGCCCGCAACCGCACCAGCGAGATGGTCGCACCCAGGATGAATACCTCGACCATCGCCCAGCTCGAGAGCAGAGGCAGCGCCGCGAAGCAACGCCTGACCCACAACGGCACGTGGCGCAGCCACACCGCCAACGACATGGCCAGGATGGACACCAGCTCGAACCCGGGCAGCACCAGCAAGGTCAAGACGACCACCAAGGACAGCTCCCACGCGCCCGCCTGCTGCAAGCGCTCGGGACCCGTGAACAGATCGCTGGTAGCAGACCGCCCGCCGCGCATCGTCACGCTGGCCACGGGCAACCAGCAGGCCAGCGCGAACAGAAACACACCGAGCCCCGAGCACGCGAGCGAGAGCGCCAACGTGTGCCGTGCGCTCTGGTACAGCGTCGCCTCGCAACGCCTGCACGCGCCGAGCGCCCCCTGAGGCACCTCCGGCAGAGACTGCAGCAGGCCGCAATGACGACACTCGGCGAGGGTGTCGAGGCGTTCCTTCATGAAATAGGCCGTGCTCTGCGAGGCTCACTCGCGAGAACAGCCCCAGCGTACAACGAACGGCGCGGCAACGGTGAGTGCAAGGAGGAATGTTCGCCGAGGCAAGTTGCACCATGGGCGATCCTGCCACACAGGGAGAACCTTCATCCTCGGCCAGAATTGAAGACGCCCGCGTTGGCCCCCTACGGACGCCCCCTCTTCATTCATTGCCTACGGCAGTCCGCGTGCGTCTTCGAGTGGGCGTCGGAGCCGCATGAATGAGGCCGCGTGCCAAAAGCGCAGCACCGAGCGAGCAGAAGTACAGATATCCACGCCGCTCGCCAAATCGCTCGATCACCTGCTGGAGCCGAGCGCCGGGAGCTAGACGCAGCAGGGTGCTGAGCCCCCGCGCGGCACCCACGTCGCCCGCAGGAAAGACGTCTAGCCGGCCCAGCCCGCGCAGCAGGACCAATCCCGCACTCCACGGCCCAATCCCTGGCAGCTCGCAAAGAAGCCGGATTGCCTCGGCGCTACTCAGGTGAACGAGCCGAGCTTCCGTGAGCTCGCCCGAAGCGACGACTCGAGCGATGCCACGCAGCGTCTCCGCCTTTCGCCGACTCATGCCGCATCGAGCGATGCGATCGATACGAGCCTCCGCGAGGTCTTCCGCGCGGGGACAGGCGTAAAAGGTGCGACCGCCGTGTTCGAGAGTCCGCCCGAAGCCCTCGCTCAGCCGATTGACGATGGCCAAGCCGGCGTCCAAACTCAGCTGCTGGTACGGCACGACGTTGACAAAGGCATCGAAGAGCCCGGCAAACCTCGGTGGCCGCAGGCCACGCAGCGCGAGCGCGCTGGGAACGAGCCGGGCTTCCGCTTCCGCCGCTCGTGCCAGGGGCCTCGGGTCCACGTCGAGCCCGAGCACCCTCCGCAACGCCGCTTCGAGCGCTCGCGATTTCCCCGCGGGCTCGCCTCGTAATACGGTGAAACGCACGTCTGGCCGAGCGATCGTCCCGCGATTCGACAGCTCCACGAGCGTGAGCGCGCCGTCCGTCGCGAGCACTCTCAGGTACTTGTCCTCCTCCCAGACGTCGACCAGATTCGTCGGACGGCGCTGCAGCACGCGCACCGTCGCTTCCAGGTGAAAAGGCCCTCGCGTGGCGAGCCGTTGCGCGGCGCCGCTTGGATAGGTGATGCGCGTGCCCTCGATCTCGGCGAAGGGCGTCAGGCGGTGAGGGCTTGCCCGCCGGGTGCTGCCGGTGATGTGCTCCACCCGTGCGCCGCGGACCACCAGCGCGTCCGCAACGAGCGACCGATGGCAACGCCACGGCACCGCCTCCGCGCACATCAGCGCGACGCGCCCCTCGGCACACGGCCCGCGCAGCTTCAGTAACCCGAGCTGAAACTCCTCGGTCGACATGTAGTCCGCGAACCCGCGGAAGCTCGAGTTGCGCCAGCCGGCATTCGGTGAGTCCGGCCGCGTGCGGCGCAGCCCACCGAGCTCGGCGAGATGGATATAACGCAGCCGCCGAGAGCGCAGCGCCGAGCGAAGCGCATCTCTATTGAACTGTGGGTTCGCGCGCGAGCGCGGGATCGTACGAATGTCCACCACGACGGTGACCTCGAACGCGCGAAGCAGCGCCACGAGCTCGTCCACCGAGCGCGTCGAATGGCCAATCGTGTAGAGCCGAATTCCTCTCCACTGTTTGGTCCGACTATCAGCTCCAGAGCTCTGCACGGTCACGCCATCGATACAGCCTGATACCATTCCAGCCCTTCGGCATCGGAGCACGGTGGGCTGTGGCGCTACGCCTCGCCAGGCCCTGCGTGAGGGCGTTCCGGGCTCTCGTCTTGACGTGACGCTATTCGAGCCTCACATGTATTGAGACGTGCTGTAGCGACAGCTGCGATCGTGCAGTCGAGGAAGCGCGTTCGGCGAAGAAATTCGTCGAAGAAGGGAGTGAGCGGGAGCATGACCGGGCGTCTCGATAGCCCCACAGGGCAGCCTTCTCCTGGTGCTGGCGTCAGCCCAGAGGAGCGAAGCCGAATTCAAATCACCGCAGCCGATCATCAGCGCCTCAGCGACCTGATTGACACCTGGCCAGACATCCGAGACCTTGAAGCAGCCGAGGCCTTGGCCGACGAGCTCGCTCGCGCAGAGATCGTTCCTGCAGAAACGATCGCTGGCAATGTCGTCACGATGAACTCGCGCGTCGTGTTCGAGGATCAAGAGACCGCCGCGAGACGCGAAGTTTGGCTCGTGTATCCGCAGGAGAGTGATGTGGAGCGCGGACGAATTTCCGTTCTCGCGCCCATTGGAAGTGCGCTTCTCGGCCTCGCAGTCGGCGAAACGATTGAATGGCCATTTCCGCGCGGCCAGGTCAGGCGCCTACGCGTCGTCGAGGTCGTGTACCAGCCGGAGCAGGCCGGCGATTTCCATCTGTGAAGCTGCAGGGGGAAGGCGCACTTTCTCACTCGCTGATGGGCG
>Ga0164241_10006920_pt1 | contig 10250 bp, 8 predicted proteins | sample OricomyardsoilBY_FD_108780 | JGI IMG/M metagenome (GOLD analysis project Ga0164241, IMG submission 108780) | Backyard soil microbial communities from Emeryville, California, USA - Original compost - Back yard soil (BY) | ecosystem: Environmental > Terrestrial > Soil > Unclassified | place: USA... | reverse complement strand
TCGCGGCAATGGAGCCCACCATTCGCAAGCGCGTTTGCGACATCCTCGATGCGTTGCCGCGCAACGAGACGTTCAACTGGGTCGAGCACGTATCGATCGAGCTGACCACCCAGATGCTGGCGACGCTGTTCGACTTCCCGTTCGAGGACCGCAGGCTGCTGACCTGGTGGTCGGACATGTCCACCGGCGACCCCGACGGCAACGGCCCGGTCACGTCCTGGGAACAGCGGCTGGTCGAGCTGGGCAAGTGCCAGGACTACTTCACGCGGCTGTGGAACGAGCGCGTCAACACGCCCGGCGGCAACGACCTGATCTCGATGCTGGCGCATTCGCCGGCGACGCGCGACATGGGCCCGAAGGAATTCCTCGGCAACCTGATCCTGCTGATCGTCGGCGGCAACGACACCACGCGCAATTCGATCAGCGGCGGCGTGCTGGCGCTGAACCGGTTCCCCGAGCAGTACGACAAGCTGCGCGCCAACCCGGCGCTGGTGAGCAGCATGGTGCCCGAGATCATCCGCTGGCAGACGCCGCTGGCGCACATGCGGCGCACCGCGGTGCGCGACACCGAGGTCGGCGGCCAGCTGATCGCCAAGGGCGACAAGGTGGTGATGTGGTACCTGTCGGGCAACCGCGACGACAGCGCCATCGACCACGCCGACCGGTTCGTCATCGATCGCGCGCGGCCGCGGCAGCACCTGTCGTTCGGCTTCGGCATCCACCGCTGCGTGGGCAACCGCCTGGCCGAGCTGCAGCTGACGGTGCTGTGGGAAGAGATCCTGAAGCGCTTCGAGCGCATCGAGGTGGTGGGCGAGCCGGTGCGCACCAAGTCGAACTTCGTGCACGGCTTCGTCTCGATGCCGGTGCGCATCGCGCGCCGCGCGCCCTGATCGTCACAGGTCGAGCGTGTAGACCTGCGCGTTGCGGCGCTCGGCCGCGCCGTGCCCCTGCAGCGCCGCGTCCCATTCGGGACCGTCGGCGCCCGTCACCGGCACCAGGCCACGCGTCATCTGCGTGGCTTCCTCGGTGCCGGCATCGAACTCGGCGATCAATTGGCGCGACGGCAGAAACAGCATCGCCGTGGCCGCACCGCCGGACTCGATGATCACCAGGTAGCGCGCCGGCGAACGATGCGTCGCCGCTTCGTGCGCGGCCGGAATCTCGATGCCGAAGCCCTTGTTCATGCGGCGCATCTTGCCATGTTTGCGATCGGCGCCGAGCGCGCCTCGGGGTGCGCACACCCAGGGAAGCGCTGGTCAAGTAGCCACGGCGCGAGCGCTGCGGACCCGATCAGGCAGTTCATCGGGTTCTGGTGTCGGTTGGTGACCCCTGTGCGCCGGTGTGGCGGGCGTTGCGGCCCGCGATGAGCGCGCTATGGACGCGCCAACGCCGGCACGCGCCGCGCGGCCATGTACAGGTTGACCAGTGCCAGCGCGGTGAACACGCGGTTGGCGTTCTTGGCCAGACCGCGGTAGCGCACCTTGGCGAACCCCCACAACTGCTTGAGCACCAAGAACGGGTGCTCGACCTTCGCCCGGGTGCGGCTCTTGGTGCGGTTGCGTGAGCGCTCGGCCTCGTCCTGCCCATTGGGCTTGCGCACGCCGGTTGGTGAAGTCGCGAGCTTGCCGCAGGCCTCGCTCCTGCAGGATGCGGCCGACCTCGGCGAAGATGGCCTGCCCCAGGTCGTGCTTCTCCAGCAGGGGGCGGAACTTCAGGATCGTGGTGGCGTCGGGCACCGGCTCGCGGCCCAGGTCGATGCCCGCAAAGGCGCGCAGCGCCGCCGAGTCGTACAGCGCCTCCTCGCACGCCGCGTCGGCCAGGTTGAACCAGTGCTGCAGCAGGTGGATGCGCAGCATGCGCTGCCGAGGTGACGCGATGAGTTCACTGCCGCATAGGCAGCTCAGAAATTGCTCAGCACCCAGTACCGCGACGAGCCGCCGTGGGCGCGCTCGCCGGGCAGCCGCAGCCCGTCGCGCGGGCCGCGCAGGCACAATGGACCGGCCGCGTCGCGATGCCACCTGAAAGGAGCGCCATGATCGAACCGAACGCCTTCACCAAGCTGATGCCCGGCCTGGATTTCATGCGCAACATGCTGCAAGGTGCCGGCCAGAGCCTGCCGACGATGGGCCAGTGGGTGGCGCCCACGCTCGACCCGGCCGAGATCGAAAAGCGCATCAACGACCTGAAGGCGGTGCACTTCTGGCTCGAACAGAACGCGCGCATGCTCGGCGTCACCCAGGCGCTGGAGGTGCAGCGCATGACCCTGTCGACGCTGCAGACCATGAACCTGCCGATGGCCGCGCTGCGCGAAGCGATGACCTTGCCCAAGGCCGCCACCAAGCCGCCGCCCGCCGCGGAGCCGGTCGCGGCGCCGGCGCCCAAGGCCGCGCCGCCGCAGCCGGCACCGGCCGTCGAGGAAGCGGCCGCGCCGGCCGAAACACGCGAAGCCGGTGCCAAGCCCGCGATCGACCCGATGCTGTGGTGGGGCGCCTTGACCAAGCAGTTCGCGGACCTGGCCACCAAGGCGGTGCAGGACGGCAGCGCCGGCCTGGCGAAGAACCTGGCCGCCGCGCGCGAGGCCGCGCGCGCGGCACGGCAGCCGGCGGCGAAGAAAACGGGAAAGACAGCCGCGCCCGCCGCAAAAGGCGCCGCCACGAAGGTCGCGAAGACAGCCGCCAGGCGCAGCACCGCCCGCAAGCGCGGCTGAGCCGTCCATGACCCCGATGCGCCGCTTCCGCAGCGGGCACGCCGGCCACGCCGACTGGCGAACGGCGCTGGCGCAGGCGGCGGCGATGATCGACGGCACCCCCTCGCAGCCTGCGCCGGCTGCCGCGCCGACGCTCGGCCTGGTCTATTTCACCGACTACTACGCGGCCCATGCCGAGACGCTGCTGGCGGCGTTGCGCCAGCGCTGGCCGGGCGTGTCCTGGGCCGGCAGCGTCGGCGTCGGCGTGGCGGCCTGCGGCGTCGAATATTTCGATCAACCGGCGCTGTCGCTGTTGCTGTGCAGCCTGCCGCGCGAGCACTTCGAGGTGTTCTCGGGCCACGGCGCGCTGGCCGGCGGCGCGGCGTTCAGCGCGCTGGTGCATGCCGACGGCGGCACGCCCGAATTGCCGGAACTGCTGGGCCAGGCCAGCGCGCGCACCCGCTCGGGCTATCTGTTCGGCGGCCTGGCCGCATCGCGCGGCCGCACGCTGCACATCGCCGACGGGGTCTGGCAAGGCGGGTTGTCGGGGGTCGGTTTCAGCGCCGACGTGGCGCTGGTGTCGCGCGTCACGCAGGGCTGCCAGCCGATCGGCCCGGCGCGGCGCATCAGCGCCGCCGAGAACAACCTGCTGCTGCAGCTCGACGGCCAAGGTGCGCTCGACTGCCTGTTGCGCGACCTGGGCGAGACGCTGGACTCGCCGCGCACGCTGCTGCCGCGCCTGCGCAGCACGCTGGTCGGCCTGTCCGACGAAACCGAAGCGCTGATCGAACGCGGCGCCCATTTCGGCCGCGACACGCGCGTGCGCCACCTGATCGGCGTCGAGCCGGCGCGCGGCGGGGTCGCGGTGGCCGAACGGGTCGCGCCCGGCATGCGCGCGGCCTTCTGCAGCCGCGACGTCGCCGCGGCGCGGCGCGACCTGGTGCGCATCTGCAGCGAGATCCGCGAGGACGTCGAAAGCCCGGCCGCCGAAGCCACGCTGCCGGCCGGCCCGGGCGCCGAGCCGCCCGCCGCGCGGCGCATGCTCGGGGCGGTCTACGTCAGCTGCGCCGGGCGCGGCGGTCCGCACTTCGGCGCGCCGTCGGCGGAGCTGAAGATCGTCCGGCAGGCGCTGGGCGACGTGCCGCTGGCCGGCTTCTTCGCCGGCGGCGAAATCGCCCGCCGCCACCTGTACGGCTACAGCGGCGTGTTGACGGTCTTCACCGACCCGGCCTGATGGTCTGGCGCACCCCGCGAATGGGTGCCTCGGACGGCGCGCTACAGTGCACCATGCACGGGTTTGTACTGACCCACCCTGACAGGACCGCCGCTTGAACGCACCGTTGCCGACCCTTGCCGCCGCCGATGTCGCGCAGCGCCGCGCCGAAGTCGTCGCCGCGCTGGGCACGGTGCTGCCGGCGCATGCGCTGCTGTGGCGCAACGAGGACACGGTGCCCTACGAATGCGACGGCCTGAGCGCCTACCGCGAGCAGCCGCTGCTGGTGGTGCTGCCCGAAACCGAATCGCAGGTCGCCGCGGTGCTGCGCTGCTGCCACGAGCTGAAGGTGCCGGTGGTGGCGCGCGGCGCCGGCACCGGGCTGTCCGGCGGCGCGCTGCCGCATCGGCTGGGGGTGACGCTGTCGCTGGCCCGGTTCAACCGCATCGTCCAGCTCGACCGGCTGGCGCGCACCGCTACCGTGCAGTGCGGCGTGCGCAACCTGGCGATCAGCGAAGCCGCCGCGCCGCTGGGGCTGTACTACGCGCCCGACCCGAGCAGCCAGATCGCCTGCAGCATCGGCGGCAACGTCGCCGAGAACTCCGGCGGCGTGCATTGCCTGAAGTACGGGCTGACTTTGCACAATGTGCTGAAGGTGCGCGGTTTCACGGTCGAGGGCGAGGCGGTGGAGTTCGGCTCCGAGGCGCTGGACGCCGCCGGATTGGACCTGCTGGCGCTGGTGGTCGGCTCCGAAGGCATGCTGGCGGTGATCACCGAGGTGGTGGTCAGGCTGATCCCGAAGCCGCTGACGGCGCGCTGCATCATGGCCAGCTTCGACGACATCGGCAAGGCCGGCGACGCGGTGGCGCAGGTGATCGCCAGCGGCATCATCCCGGCCGGGCTGGAGATGATGGACAAGCCGATGACCGCAGCGGTCGAGGGCTTCGTCAACGCCGGCTACGACCTGTCGGCCGAGGCCATCTTGCTGTGCGAGAGCGACGGCACGCCCGAAGAGGTCGACGAGGAAATCCGGCGCATGCTGGACGTGCTGACCGGCTGCGGCGCCACCCGGCTGGAGGTCAGCCGCGACGAGGCGCAGCGCTTGAAGTTCTGGAGCGGGCGCAAGAACGCGTTCCCGGCGTCGGGGCGCATCAGCCCCGACTACATGTGCATGGATTCGACCATTCCGCGCAAGCGCCTGGCCGACATGCTGCGGGCGATCCGGCGGATGGAGGTCGAGTACGGCCTGCGCTGCGCCAACGTCTTCCATGCCGGCGATGGCAACCTGCACCCGCTGATCCTGTTCGACGCCAACGACCCCGACCAGCTGCGGCGCTGCGAGCGCTTCGGCGCCGACATCCTGGAAACCAGCGTCGCGATGGGCGGCACGATCACCGGCGAGCACGGCGTCGGCGTCGAGAAGCTGTCGTCGATGTGCGTGCAGTTCTCGCCCGAGGAGCGCGAGCAGATGTTCGCCGTCAAGCGCGCCTTCGACCTCGGCGAGCTGCTCAATCCGGGCAAGGTGATACCACTGCTGCAGCGCTGCGCCGAGTACGGCCGGATGCACGTGCGCCGGGGCCTGCTGCCCTTCGCCGAGCTGCCCCGGTTCTAGCGCCGATGCACGAACCCGCGCTGCAATCGCTGGTGGACCGCGTGCAGGAGGCGCGCGCCGGCCACGGCAGCCTGAACATCGTCGGCGGCGACAGCAAGCGCTTCTACGGCGGCGAGCGCAGCGGCGAATCGCTGGACATGCGCGCGCTCAGCGGCATCAGCAGCTACGAGCCCAGCGAGCTGGTGGTCACGGCACGCGCCGGCACCCGCTTGGCCGAGCTCGAAGCCGCGCTGGCCGAATGCCACCAGCACCTGCCGTTCGAGCCGCCGCGCTTCGGCCCGGGGGGCACGGTCGGCGGCATGGTCGCCGCCGGCCTGAGCGGGCCGTCGCGCGCGGCGGCCGGCGGCGTGCGCGACCATGTGCTCGGCGCCACCTTGCTCAGCGGCAAGGGCGAGGTGCTGCGCTTCGGCGGCCAGGTGATGAAGAACGTCGCCGGCTACGACGTGTCGCGCGTGCTCGCCGGCTCGATGGGCGTGCTCGGCGCGATCTGCGACGTGTCGCTGAAGGTGCTGCCGCTGCCGGCCGCGACCGCCACCCTGCGCTTCGAGATGGAGCAGGCCGCGGCGCTGCAGCAGCTCAACGAATGGGCCGGCCGGCCGCTGCCGATCAACGCCAGCGCGTGGTGGTCCGGCATGCTGGTGTTGCGGCTGTGCGGCGCCGCCGCGGCGGTGCGCGCGGCCTGCACCGCGCTGGGCGGCGAACGCATCGACGAGCCGCTGGCCGGCGGCTTCTGGAACGGCCTGCGCGACCACGGCGACGAGTTCTTCGTCACGGCGCGCGCGGCCTTCGACGCCGGCGCGACGCTGTGGCGACTGGCGCTGCCGCAGACCGCCGCGCCGCTGCCGCTGGCCGGCGAGCAGCTGATCGAATGGGGCGGCGCGCAGCGCTGGCTGTGCAGCAGCGCGCCGGCCGCACGGGTGCGCGATGCCACTGCGGCGGCCGGCGGACATGCCACGGCGTTCATGGGCCACGAACGCGGCGGCGGGGTGTTCGCGCCGCTGAAGAGCCCGCTCGACCGCATCCACCGCGAGCTGAAGCGCGCTTTCGACCCCGATGGCGTGTTCAACAATGGCCGCCTCTATCCAGGACTCTGCCCATGAACGACACGCAACCCGCCGGCGACGGCGGCATGGCCGGCTACTACGCCCGGCGCGCGCTGAGCTACGAGCGCATCTACCACAAGCCCGAGCGGCAGGCCGACCTGCGCGTGCTCGAGTCGCTGCTGCCGCAACGCCTGGCGCACCGGCAGGTGCTGGAGATCGCCTGCGGCACCGGCTGGTGGACGGCCGTCGGCGCGCCCGCCTGCGCCTCGTGGCTGGCCACCGACCTGAACCCCGAGACGATGGCGGTGGCGCGCGCCAAGCCGTATCCGGCCGGTCGCGTGCGCTTCGAGACGCTGGACGCCTATGCGCTCGACGCGCTCGGCGAACGGCGCTTCGACGCCGCCTTCGCGGGGTTCTGGTGGTCGCACGTGCCGCTGCAAAAGCTGGGCGCGTGGCTGCGCGAGCTGCACCGCAGGCTCGAGCCCGGCGCGCGGGTGCTGTTCCTGGACAACCGCTATGTCGACGGCAGCAGCACGCCGGTCTCGCGCCGCGACGACGCCGGCAACACCTACCAGCAGCGGCCGCTCGACGACGGCACGGTGCACGAGGTGTTGAAGAATTTCCCCGACCGCGAGCAGGCACTGGCGGCCGTCGGGCCCGGCGTCGCGCAGCTCGAATGGACCGAGCTGCAGCACTACTGGCTGCTGGACTACCGACTGCCCTGATGCAAACCGCGATCAGCGCCGAATTCAAGGGTACGGCCGACGGCGACGAGGCCGACGCCATCCTGCGCAAATGCGTGCATTGCGGCTTCTGCACCGCCACCTGCCCGACCTACCAGCTGCTGGGCGACGAGCTCGACGGTCCGCGCGGGCGCATCTACCTGATGAAGCAGCTGCTCGAAGGCGCGCCGGTGACGCGCAGCACGCAGCTGCATCTCGACCGCTGCCTGAGCTGCCGCAACTGCGAGACCACCTGCCCGTCGGGCGTGCAGTACGGCCGGCTGCTGGACATCGGCCGCAAGGTGGTCGAACAGCGGGTGCCGCGTCCCGCCGGCGAACGCGCCGCGCGCTGGCTGCTGAAGGAGGGCCTGACCTCGCCGCTGTTCGCGCCGGCGATGAAGCTCGGCCAGGGCGTGCGCGCGCTGCTGCCGGCTACGCTGAAGAACAAGGTGCCGCCGCGCGGCAGCGCCCGCAGCCGGCTGTGGCCGCAGCGCGAGCATCCGCGCAAGGTGCTGCTGCTGATGGGCTGCGTGCAGCCGGCGATGATGCCCAACATCAACAGCGCCACGGCGCGCGTGCTCGACGCCGCCGGCATCCAGACCGTGGTCGCCGACGGCGCCGGCTGCTGCGGCGCGATCCGCGCGCACCTGGGCGACGATGCCGGCGCGCTGCGCGACATGCGGCGCAACATCGACGCGTGGTGGCCGCTGGCCGGCGCGGTCGGCGCCGACGGCCCGAAGGTCGAGGCCATCGTGATGAACGCCTCGGGCTGCGGCGTCACGGTCAAGGAGTACGGTCATGCGCTGCGCAATGACCCGGACTATGCCGAGCGCGCCGCACGCATCGGCGGGCTGACGCGCGACCTGGGCGAGCTGCTGCCCGAGCTGGTGCCGCTGCTGCAGCCGAAGCTGGGCCTGACCCGCCGCGCGGATGAACCAGGAGGCGCGGCATCCCCGGCCGCCGGGCCGATGCAACGCGTGGCCTTCCATCCGCCGTGCACGCTGCAGCACGGCCAGCAACTGCGCGGCCTGGTCGAGACGAACCTGCGTGCACTCGGCTTCGAGCTGCAGCTGCCGGCCGAAAGCCATCTGTGCTGCGGCTCGGCCGGCACCTATTCGGTGCTGCAGCCCGAACTGGCCTACCAGCTGCGCGACCGCAAGCTCGGCCACCTGGCGAGCCTGCGATCGCAGCTCATCGTCTCGGCCAACATCGGCTGCATCCAGCATCTGCAAAGCGGCACCGACACGCCGGTGAAGCACTGGGTCGAGATGCTCGACGAGGCGCTGGCCCGACAGCGCGGCACAGCGTCGGTGTGAGGTATCGGGCAGCGGTGACGGGTTCCGCGCTCCGCCCATTGGTGCGGCCGGTTTTGTTTGCCTCGATGCGCTGCATTGTGCGTGCGCCGCCGCGGCGTCATCGCCCGAACAGCCGGTGATTCGCGGCGTGTTTGTGGCCGATCCGGATCAGCCGGCATGGCCCTCGGCCGCCAGCGGCTCGGGCCGCACGCGCAGCGCCCACCACACGCCGGCCACCAGCAGCGCGACGCCCGCCAGCGTGGCGATCGCGGGCAGCGCCCCGCGCAGCAGGTAGGCATAGGTCAGCGCCGACAAGGTCTCGAAGACGATCAGCTGGCCGGCCACTGTCGTCGGCAAGCGTTGGCTGGCGGCGTTCCAGCACAGCGTGCCCAGCCATGACGCCAGGATGCCGATGGCCAGCATCAGCAGCACGAAAAAACCGGGGCGCGGCCCGAAGGGCATCGCGAAGCCGTGGCCGCCGGCGGCGTTCCACCCCCACCAGCCGGCATAGCCGAGCAGCGCCAGCGGCAAGGTGGCCACGCCCTGCGCCGTCGCCCAGGTGCCGGGCGAGCGCCCGGGGTGCGCGCGCATCCAGTCGGCGTTGCGCAACGGATACCAGGTCCAGCAGGCGACGGCGCCGACGGCCAGCAGCGCGCCCCAGGCGTAGGCGGCGCCGTCGGCCGCGGCAGCGGCTTCGACGCGGGCCATTTCGACCCGGTTGACCAGCGCGATGCCGGCGCCGATCAGCAGCAGCGACGGCCACAGGCGCCGCCACGGCAACCGGCCGTCGCGCCGTGCGTCACGCCAGTTCGAGACGATGGCGATGACCACCGGCAAGGTGCCGATGATCATCGTCGGCAGCGGCGCGCCGGCGCGCTGGATGCTGCTGGCCAGGAACAGGTAGTAGACGATGTTGCCGACCGCCGCCAGCTCCAGCGCCGCCAGCCAGTCGGCGCGCGACACCACGCCGTCGACGCGGTTGGCGTCGATGAGCTGGCGCGCGAACCTGTAGAACGAGCGCCCGGAACCGGCCTCCGCCACCAGCGCGAACACGGCTCCGCAGGCGTAGTAGGCGCGCCGTTCACCGCGCTCTCCGGCGCGCGCCACACCGCGGTTTTCCGTGAACCCGATGCATTCCTCGATGGCGCGATTCAGCGGAACGCGCGGATCGTATTCCGGGTCGACCTCGGCCACGGCGCGGAACGCCAGCAATTCCGCACCGCCTTCGGTGATCCAGGCATCGCGCGCGTATTCGTATGCGACGGTCTGGCCCAGCCAGAAATGCGCGGCTTCGTGCGCGATGAACCACAGGCCGACGTGGCGCTGGTCGCCGGTTTCCTCGAGCAGGCCCGCGCCCGCGTAACGCAAGGCGATGAGTCCGTTGAGCGCGCCGCCTTCGCGCGACATGATGCCGCGCGTCGGGCCCTCCCAGCTTACGAGCACCGTCGGCTTGAACCTGCGTAACGCGCCCAGCTCCTGCGTGTATCGCCCAATCAGCATTGGTACACCCCGCGTCAGCGACTGCTGGATCCAGTCCGGCAGTTGTGGATCGAAGACGCCGATCATGTCGGGTGTTTCGACCGGGCTCGTCGCGCCGAAGAACACGTAGGTATCCTTCTCGGTGGTTTCTCCCGTGGTGCTGCGCTTTCCGCCGAGCAACACGGGACCCGCGGCATCGC
>Ga0164241_10006919_pt1 | contig 10251 bp, 5 predicted proteins | sample OricomyardsoilBY_FD_108780 | JGI IMG/M metagenome (GOLD analysis project Ga0164241, IMG submission 108780) | Backyard soil microbial communities from Emeryville, California, USA - Original compost - Back yard soil (BY) | ecosystem: Environmental > Terrestrial > Soil > Unclassified | place: USA... | reverse complement strand
GGCCATCGTCGCCGACACCTGCGTCGCCGCGTCGAGCTGCTGGTCGGCGGCGCTGAGGCTCTCGCCGAGGACCGTGACCGTCGAGGCCATCAGCTCGTCGACCTCGGCGACGCGCCGCGTCCCCTGCTCGGTGGCCATGATCGTCGCGTTCGTCTCGTCCTGGATCGCCACGACGATCTCGCGGATCGACTCGGTCGAGCGGATGCTGCGCTCGGCGAGCTGGCGGACCTCGCCGGCGACCACGGCGAACCCGCGGCCGGCCTCGCCGGCGCGCGCGGCCTCGATCGCGGCGTTGAGCGCGAGCAGGTTCGTGTGCTCGGCGATCTGGTTGATGAGCTCGAGGACCTCGCCGATCTTCTGCGTGCGCTCGCCGAGCTGCAGCGACCGCTCGGAGATCAGCTCGACCTCGGACTGCATCTCGGCCACGGTCTCGCTCGTCTGCTCGGCGGCGCGGGTGCCGCTGCGGGCGTTGTCGGCCAGCGACGCCGACGTCGCCGTCAGCTCCTCCGCCGCCGCGGTGACCTGAGCGACCGCGGCCGACTGCTCCGTGGTCGCGGCGGCGGCCTGGTTGGCGGCCGCGCGCAGCTCGGTCGACGCCGTGCTCAGCTCGAGCGCGGTCGTGCGCAGCCGGCCGACCAGGCGCGAGATCAGCCGCGCGACGTACACGCCGATCAGGATCGTGATGAGGATCGCCAGGCCACCGATCACGATCGCGGCGATCCGGGCCTGGCGGGCGTCGTCGCGGGCCTGCTCGGCGAGGTGGTCCGCGGTCGTCCGCAGCCGCGTCGAGAGCGCGTCGGCGGCGGTGGCGACCTTCGCCGTCTCGCTGCCGTACTTGGCCAGCGCGGGCCCGACCGCCTTGGTGCCGACGGCGGGGATCACGTGGTCGCGGGCCTGCGCGCTGCGCGCCTGGACCGCGGCGTCGAGCTGGGTGAGCGCCGTCTTGTCCGCCGGCCCCATCAGCGAGCTCGCGCGGAGGATCTTGAGCTGCTTGGTGTAGAGCGCGGTGTTCGGCGCGCCCTGCTCGTCGATCACCTTCTGGTCGCCGGTCGCGACGAACTGGTTGAGGATCGCCACCCGGGTGGCCAGGGTGGTCTTGATCGTGCCGATCGCCAGGTCGACCTGGTCGGTCCCGACCAGCGCCTCCTTGTAGCCGTCGGTGGCGGCCTCGTAGCGCCAGAGCGTGATGCTCACGGTCGCGAGCATCAGGATCACCGTCGCCGTCATGGCCGTCGCGACGACGCGCGCGGGCCCTCCCAGTCGTCTGATCATGTGCCGATCTGCAGTTCGCGCCGTCCGATGAACATGGCCTCTATCTCCTTCGGTGCTTGGGGCTTCCCGAACCAGTAACCCTGGGCGAGCCCGTACCCGAGCGCGGACAGGCGCTCCACGTCTCGTTCCTCCTCGACGCCCTCGGCCAGCACGGGCAGCCCGAGGGCCTCGCTCATGCCGGCGACGGCGGCGACGATCGCCTGCTCCCCGCGCTCGCGCAGCGCCGCGACGAACGAACGGTCGAGCTTGATCATGTCGACCGAGAACCGCTGCAGGTAGCTCAGCGACGAGTAGCCGGTGCCGAAGTCGTCGAGCGCGATGCCGAAGCCCGCCTCCTTGAGGCCGGCGACGATCGCTCGCGAGCCCTCGACGTCCTCGATCAGCGAGGTCTCCGTCACCTCGAGGCAGATGTCCGAGGGGATCAGGCCAGCGGCCTGGACGCCGGTGACGAGGTCCTCGAACAGCCCCGGGTCGGCGAGCTGCCGGCCGGACAGGTTCACGTTCATCACGAGCGCGCGGGCGTTGGGGAGCGTGCTCCGCCAGATGGCGAGCTGCCGCGCGGCCTCGTTGAGGACCCAGCGGCCGAGGCCCACGACCAGCCCCGTCTGCTCCGCCGACGCCATGAACGCGGCGGGCGGGAGCAGCCCGCGCTCCGGATGCTCCCAGCGGACCAGCGCCTCGAAGCCGAAGACCGTGCGGTCGCGGAGGTCGAGCAGCGGCTGGTAGTGCAGCCGCAGCTGATCGCCGTCGATCGCCTGGCGGATCCCGCTCTCGAGCTGCAGCTGCGCGCGCAGGCGCTCGCGGACCGCGCTGTCGAAGACCTCGAACCGCGCGCCGCCGAGCTGCTTGCCGCGCGACAGCGCTGTGTCGGCGTGCTCGACGATGGTCAGGGCGTCGAGGTCCTCGCCGTGGTTGATCGCGATGCCGACCGTCGCCTGGACGGCGATCTCCTCGCCGCTGACGACAGCGCGGTCGGCGACCGCGTCGACGAGCTGCTGCGCGAGCTCGACGGCGCGCAGCTCGGCCTCGTCGAGCTCCAGCAGGACGGCGAACTCGTCGGCGCCGAAGCCCGCGACCGTCGTCTCCGGCCCGGCCACGGCGACGAGCCGCTCGGCCATCTCGCGCAGGAGGTGGTCGCCGGCCTCGTGCCCGAGGCTGTCGTTGATCAGCCGGAACCGGTCGAGGTTCAGGAGCAGGACGGCGACCGCGCCGGAGGTGTTGCGGCGCAGCGCGACGCGCAGCCGGTCGAGGAACAGCAGCCGGCTGGGGAGCCCGGTGAGGCGGTCGCGCAGCCGGCGCTCGAGGCGCTGCTGCTCGGCGCCCTTGCGCTCGATCGAGTAGCGGATCGAGCGCACGAGGCTGTCCATGTCGACGCGGCGCTTGCTGAGGTAGTCCTGCGCGCCCTCCTGGACGGCGCGCACGGCGAGCTGGTCGTCGTCGTGGCCGGTGAGCACGACGATCGGGACCTCGGGCGCGAGCCGGCGGATCTCGACCAGCGCCTGGAGCCCGTGGGCGTCCGGCAGCGTCAGGTCGAGGAGCACGCACGCCGGCCGCCAGTTGCCGAGGCGCTCGCGCGCCGCCGAGAGGCGATCCACGTGGACGAGCTCGAGGTCGAGCGCCGAGTCCAGCAGCATCTCGGAGACGAGCCGCGCGATCAGCGCGTTGTCCTCGACGAGGAGCAGCTGGCCGCCCTCGCGGTCGAGCTCCGCGGTGCGCTTGCCGAGCAGCAGCTCGGCGATCTCGTCGCCAAGCGTCGCGAACGCGTCGAGGAAGTCGGCCGAGAACCGGCGACGACGCGTGCTCAGCAGCTCGATCACGGCGACCGACTCGGCGCCGGCGCGCAGCGGGAAGGCGACGCCGCAGTGGACGTCGCCGGGCTGGGGCACGGGCGACGGCTCGTCGCCGGCCACGGGCCGGCCGGCCTCCCAGCCGCGGTGCGCCCAGGCGCCGTCGCCGGCGCCCGAGCCGCGGACGCGGGTGCCGGTGTCCGGCGCGGTGCCAGCCGTGCGCCACACCGAGCGGCACACGAGCTCGCGCTGCTCGGCCTCCTCGGTCCACGCCGCGGCGATCTCGAAGTCGAGGGTCTGGGCGATCGGCTGCAGGATCGCGGCGAGCGCGCCCTCGACGGTCGCCGACTGGCCGACGAGCCGCGCCACGATCCGCCGCGCCTCGGCGATCTGCACGCGCCAGTGCTCGGGCATGAGCCGGACCTGGAGGACGCGATGCCCGGCGGACCAGGACCCGTCGCCGGCGGAGACCGCGAGCTCGCACCAGAGCTCGGTGTGCGTCGCGTCCAGCAGCGGGCCCTCCCAGATCCCGGCGCGGCCGCCCGTCATCAGCTCGCCGAGCGCGGCCTGCCGCTCCCCCAGCGGCGAGGCCAGGTCGACCACGGCCGTGCCCGTCAGGGTCTCGCCCGCGTGACCGATCGTCGTCAGGAACGTGGGTCCCGCCTGGACCAGGATGCCGGCTTCGTCGACGACCGCGGCGGCGAGCGGGAGCGCCTCGAGCAGGCGCGTCTGGTGACCGCCTTCCACAATGCTCATGACGTCTTATTAACTCGGTGGAACCTGCGGCGCACTGCTGGCCCGTCAACAGGGGACATGCTCACCTCCGGGGTGGTGATTAACTCCTAACCGGAGTCGGCCCGCCGATCAAGTACCGGAACGATGGTGCCACCAAAGTGAGGAACCCTGGAATGTGGCGAATCGCTTGGACGTTCATCACACCAGAATCCGGTGCACATGTTCTGGCCATATGTTGTCCTACGGTCGTTCGGGCCCCGCAACGCCCGCGGACGCGCGTCGCTCGGGCCGCTCGGCGCGGCGGGCCGCTAGCGCACGGCGACGGTCGTCGCTCCCGCGACGTAGCCCGCCTTCGTGGCGGACGCGGCGAGGCTCGTGCGCGACGCGAACGGCCCGACCTTGAGCTTCGCCTTGCCCGCGCCGTTCGTCGTCCCCGAGGCCTTCCCGAGCTTCACCTTCGCGCCCGCGACGGGATCGCCCGCGTCGGTGACGGTCAGCGTGACGGTCGACTTCTTCCTGCTCTTCTTGCTCGCCTTGAGCTTCGCCGGCGAGGCCGCGAGCGTGAGGCCCGGGTTCAGCTGCGTGTGCCAGGTCTGGACGCCGTTGCCGGTCGCGGGCGCGAAGGCGGCGAGCACGTCGACCGGGCCGAGCTGCCCGCTGGCGGCCAGCTTGAAGGTGACCGACGTCCCCTTGACCACCGGCGTCGAGACGGTCGCGCCCCAGACGGTCGCGTCGCGGTTCGTGCGCCGCGCGAAGATCACGCCGCCCGCCGACCACAGCGCCCAGAGCCGGCCCTCGGGCGTGCCCGCGAGCGTGACGTTCGCGAGGCCGCCACTCGCGCGGCCGACCACGGTCGAGGACGGTGCGCCGAAGCGCCAGACGCGCGCGAGCGTCGTCGTCGGGTAGTTGCCGGTGTAGGCAACCCACACGCCGGGCTTGCCGGGGCGCGCGACGACCGGCGTGCGCGCGATCGACTGGCTGCTCTCGAGCGCGCCGTTGTAGTTGGTGACGCTGCCCGGCATCTGCACCGGCGCGCCGATCGGGCCGCCGGTGGCCGGGTCGACGGGCTGCGCGTAGACGCCCTCGTGGCCGGTGGCGTTGGAGTACCAGGCGGCGATGAGCTGGTTGGTCTGGCCGTCGACGGCGAGCCCGGGGTCGTAGCCGCAGCAGCCGAAGCCGGCGGTCGTCTGCAGGTCGCCGGCCGGCGTCGCCGCGTCGGTGCCGCGGTGCACGAAGAGCCCGAAGGTGGTGCCCCACGCGAGGTACGGCGTCGCGCCGTCGGGCCCGATCGCCAGCCCGACGCCGTCGGCGAACCCGCCGCCCTTCGCCGCGTCGGTGGGCTGCAGCGCCCAACTCGCGCCGCCGTCGGCCGAGCGCCAGGCGCCGAACTCGGAGATCGCGCCCTGGTCGAGCGACTGCGTCGCGCCGGCGACGATCAGCAGGTTGCCCGCGGCGTCGCGGACCAGGCCGGCGTCGCCGATGCCGATCCAGTTCGAGGCGATCGTCTGCGGCGGGCCGGCCGCGCCCGCCGGCGCGATCACGGTCTGCATCAGGTCGCTGTTGGGCGTGTTCGTCGGCGTCGCCCGATGCCAGACCACGTGGAGCTGGGCGTCGGGCGTGCGCAGCAGCGCGACCTGGTCGATGTTGCGGCCGTCGGCCGAGGTGATCGGGGTCCACGTTCCGGGCGCACCCGCGAGGGCGGGCGCGGCCGGCAGGACGAGCAGCGCGGCGAGGACGGCGAGGAGGCTCCGGGACATCCCGGGATCCTATGCCGCGCGGGAGGCCGCGAGTTCGCAAGGATGTCCGCATGCACGCGACGAGCACGCCGGAGCACCTCGACGTCCTGATCGTCGGCGCCGGGCTCTCGGGCATCGGGACCGCGTGCCGGCTGCGCACGGACCAGCCCGGCAAGCGCTTCGCGATCCTCGAGGCGCGCGACGCCTCGGGCGGGACTTGGGACCTGTTCCGCTACCCGGGGATCCGCTCGGACTCCGACATGTTCACGCTCGGCTACTCGTTCCGGCCGTGGAAGGAGGCGAAGTCGATCGCCGACGGCCCGGCGATCCTCGACTACGTCCGCGACACCGCGCGCGAGTACGGGGTCGATCGGGAGATCCGGTACGGGCACCGGGTCGTGGCGGCGGAGTGGTCGACCGAGGACGCGCGCTGGACCGTCCGGGCCGAGCGCACCGACACCGGCGAGGCCGTCGCCTTCACGTGCTCGTTCCTGCTCGCCTGCACCGGCTACTACCGCTACGACGAGGGCTACACGCCGGACTTCGCCGGCCGCGAGCGGTTCGGCGGCCGCGTCGTGCACCCGCAGCACTGGCCCGAGGACCTCGACTACGCGGGCAAGCGCGTGGTCGTCGTCGGCTCGGGCGCGACGGCGGTCACGCTCGTGCCGGCGATGGCCGAGACCGCCGCCCACGTGACGATGCTGCAACGCTCGCCGAGCTACGTGATCGCGCTGCCGTCGCACGACCCGATCGCCGACGCGATGCGGCGCGTGCTGCCCGACGGCGCCGCCTACCCCGCGATCCGCTGGAAGAACGCGCTCACGACGACCGTCTTCTTCCAGATCAGCCGGCGCGCGCCGGGGCTGGTCAAGCGGTTCATCCGCGCGGGCGTCAAGCGCCTGCTGCCGGAGGACCACGACGTCGACGTCCACTTCAAGCCGCGCTACGACCCGTGGGACCAGCGCGTGTGCCTGGTGCCCGACGGCGACCTGTTCCGGGCGCTGCGCCGCGGCACCGCGTCGGTCGTCACCGACCGGATCGAGACGTTCACGGAGACCGGGCTGCGGCTCGCGTCCGGGCGCGAGCTCGAGGCCGACGTGGTGATCACCGCGACGGGCCTGAACCTGATGGCGGCCGGCGGCATGACGCTCGTCGTCGACGGCGAGGAGGTCCGGCTTCCCGACACCGTCGGCTACAAGGGCATGATGCTCAGCGGCCTGCCGAACTTCGCGCTGACGCTCGGCTACACGAACGCGTCGTGGACGCTGAAGTGCGACCTCGTGTCGTCCTACGTCTGCCGGCTGCTGGCGCACATGGACGCGCACGGCTACGCGGTCTGCATGCCGGTGGCACCCGACCCGTCGCTGCCGACCGAGCCGTTCATCGACCTCGCCGCCGGCTACGTCCTGCGCTCGATCGACGCGCTGCCGAAGCAGGGGCCGCGGACGCCGTGGCGCCTGAACCAGAACTACGCGCGCGACGTCCTGCTGCTGCGGCGCGGGGCGGTCGAGGACGAGGGGATCCGGTTCTCGCGGCGGGGCGACCTCACGCCGCGGGGCGCGCCGGCGTTCTCTCCCGCGTGAACCGCCAAGATCTCTCGTTCCCGTCCGGCCGCGACACGTGCGCCGCCTGGCTGTACCCCGCCACCGCCGGAGCGGAGCCGTCGCCCGTGATCGTGATGGCCCACGGCTTCACCGGCACGCGCCGCGACCGCCTGGGGCCGTTCGCCGAGCGCTTCGCGGCCGCCGGCTTCGCCGCGCTGGTCTTCGACTACCGCGGCTTCGGCGACAGCACCGGGCCGCGGCACGTCGCCCACGTCGGGCACCAGCTCGAGGACTGGGCCGCCGCGATCGCGTTCGCGCGCTCGCTGCCGGACGCCGACCCCGACCGGATCGCGACGTTCGGCTCGTCGATGGGCGGCGGCCACGCGCTCGCCGCGGCCGCCGCCGACCCGCGGATCGCCGCCGCCGTCAGCCAGGTGCCGTTCATCGACACGGTCGCGCAGATGCGCCGCCCCGGCCCGCGGGCGATGGCGCGGATGCTCGGCCTCGCCGTCCTCGACCGCGCGGGCGCCGTTCTCGGGCGCGAGCCGCGGTGGCTGCACGCCGTCGGGCAGCCGGGCGAGCCGGCGTTCATCACCGCGCCGGGCGCCGAGGCGGGCTGGCGCCGCGTCGTGGAGACCGGCGAGGACTCGCGCTGGGAGGACCGCGTCGCCGCGCGGGCGCTGCTCGCGCGCCCCTACCGGCCCGCCAAGCTCGCCGCCGAGCTGCACTGCCCGTGGCTCGTGTGCGTCGGCGGCGACGACCGGACCGCGCGGCCCGCGGTCGCGATCGCCGCGGCCGAGCGCGCGCCGCACGGCGAGCTGCGCGTCTACCCCGGCGTCGACCACTTCGACGTCTACGACGGTCCCGAGCTCGAGGCCGTGGTGGCGGACGAGCTGGCGTTCCTGCGGCGGCACCTCGCGCCGCGCGGCGCCTAGGCGCCGCGCTGCAGCGGGCCGACGCGCGGGGGCGCGCAGCTCGGGCGAGCGACGAACTCCGTGGGGAGGATCCGATCGACCGGCTCCTTGTCGCCGCCGAGCGCGGCGATGAGGATCTCCGCGCCGAGCTCGCCGATCGCGCGGGTGTCGCGCCGGACCACCGCGATGGGCGGCTGGTGGAACTCGGCCACGGCGACGTCGTCGCAGCCGATGAACGACATCTGCTCGCCGACGCGGACGCCCGCGTCGCGGAGCCCGCGCAGGGCGCCGTGCATGATCAGGTTGCCGCCGGCCACGATGGCCGTGACCTCCGGGTGCCGGTCAAGGATCTCGCGCACGCTCTGGGCGCCGTGCTCGATCGCGAAGTCACCGGTCAGGACGTGGCAGCGGGCGTCCAGCCCCGACCGGGCGATGCTGTCCTCGATCCCCCGCTGGCGCTCCATCGCGGGCCGTCGCGGGCCGCCGGCGATGAACGCGAGCTCGCGGTGGCCGAGCTCGAGCAGCGAGGCCGCCGCCGCGCCCATGCCGAGCCGGTGGTCGAACGAGACGCGCCGCCGGACCACGCCGGGGATGTCGTCGCGATCGAGCAGGACGACGGGGATCTCGAGCCCGCCCAGCGCCTCGATCGTCTCCGGGTTGTGCTCGTCGGCGAGCGAGACGAGCAGCCCGTCGACGCGGCGCTGCTCGAAGACCCGGATGTGCGCGGCGTCGAGCGCGGCGTCACCCTCGGAGTCCGTGAGCAGGAGCGAGTAGCCCGCGGCCCGGAGCCGCCGCTCGGCCCCGGTGATGGTGTCGGCGAGCACCGGGTTGGAGATGTCGGACACCGTGAAGCCGATCGACATCGTCCGCTGGCGGCGAAGGCCCTGGGCGAGCATGTCGGGCCGGTAGCCGAGCTCGCCCACGACGGCGAGCACGCGCTCGCGCATGCGATCGCTGACGTCGGGGTGGTTGGCCAGGACGCGGGACACGGACGACATCGCGACGCCCGCGCGGTCGGCGACCTCGCGCATCCCCGCCCGCGTGCGCGGGACGTGTCGTGGCGATGCTGGGGGTTTCGGCTCCATGGGTGTCCGAGGACTGGCTGAGACGAGCGGGCGGCCTCGTCGGGCCGCCGCCGCGACGATCTTCCCATCCGGACCGGATTCGATTTCAGCCGGCTCAGCATACCCAGCCCGCCTCCGACCGCGTCACGCCCAGCGGGGACGGGCCGAACGAAGCTCGACTTGACCCGGACGGCGCCACCAAATACCGTTCCCGGAAACCTTTCCAGCCGGAGCGTCGATTTGTTACCTGCCGAAGCCCAGCCGTCCCCCGCCGATGCCGTCGAGTCGCTGACCGAGGGCCTCGGCCGGCTCACCATCGAGGCCATCGAGGTCATCCCCCTCGTCGTCCCCCTGCAGGCGAAGTTCAGCGGCAGCTACTACCACATGGTCAACCGCTCGACGCTCGTGACCCGGGTGCACACCAAGGAGGGGATCGTCGGCGAGGCCTACGCCGGGGACGAGGACGCGACGCTGGGCGCGATCAACGGGGTGATCGCCAACGAGATCGCCCCGCGGCTGATCGGCGAGGACGCCTTCGCCTTCGAGCGCTGCTGGCAGCTCGGGTTCCCGGTGACCTACGACCAGCTGCGCGACCGGCGCATCGGGCTGGTCGCGCTGGCCTGCGTCGACCTCGCGATCTGGGACGCGATCGGCAAGGCGCTCGGGCGCCCGCTCTGGCAGCTCTGGGGCGGCTACCGCAGCTCGATCCCGGTCAACATCATCGGCGGCTACTACGGCCGCGACCTCGGCGAGATCCGCGAGGAGGTCGCCGGCTGGCGGGACATGGGCTACCGCGGCTGCAAGTTCAAGGTCGGCGGCCGCTCCCCCGCCGAGGACGCGGAGCGCATCGGCGCCGCCCGCGAGGCGGCCGGCGACGACTTCGTCATCACCATCGACGCCAACCAGGGCTACACGCTGAGCCAGGCGCTCGAGCTCTGCCGCCGCGTCGCCGACCTCGACATCCGCTGGTTCGAGGAGCCGTGCATCTGGAGCAACGACCGTCGCGACATGCGCGAGATCCGCGCGCGCGGCGGCATCCCGGTCTGCGCCGGGCAGAGCGAGCACTCCCCCGGCGCGTGCCGCGACCTCATGGAGGCCGGCGCGATCGACGTCTGCAACTTCGACGCGTCGTGGTCGGGCGGCTACACCAACTGGCGCCGCCTCGCCTCCCTCGCCCAGATCTACAGCGTCGACCTCGC
>Ga0164241_10006918_pt1 | contig 10254 bp, 11 predicted proteins | sample OricomyardsoilBY_FD_108780 | JGI IMG/M metagenome (GOLD analysis project Ga0164241, IMG submission 108780) | Backyard soil microbial communities from Emeryville, California, USA - Original compost - Back yard soil (BY) | ecosystem: Environmental > Terrestrial > Soil > Unclassified | place: USA... | reverse complement strand
GTCCTACGAGGGGAAGGGGTCGGGGGCGACGGGGTTGGGTGGGGTTGGGTGGGGTTGGGCGCCGCTTGGGCGTCCTCGTTAACCGGCCGGGCGCCCCGCGCAGGTGCCTGGGCGTCCCCGTTAGCCGGTCCACAGGGGGGACAGTGCCCAGATCAGGACCGCGGCCGTGAGAATGGTCATGGCAATCAGGCCGGCTATCTTCTTCAGACGCACCAGGTCGACCGGTGGTCGGGGCAGGAGCCAGGACCCTTCCGGTGGCTCATCGCTGTCATCGGTGCTCATTGCGGTCGCCGCCGCCACGGCGCGTAGCCCTTGAGCTCTATCTCCAGGGAGAAGCTCAACACCGTCCGGACGAGAACGATCAGGCCCAGGGTCGCAATGTTCTCTACCGTCGGCTCGACCGCCACGGACAGGAGGAGGTCGGCGGCCACGAGTATCTCCAGGGCCAGGAGCAGGACGCCGCCGAACGTTTCCCGGAGCGCGCGGTAGGCGGCCCGGCCACCGCCCTCGGGGGACCGCCAGACCGCGATGGAGCGGGCGCCGGAGGCGACCAGCCCGACTATCAGGACGAGGGCGGCCAGGGCCTCAAAGCCGTGGGCCGTGTGCTCCATCGTGGTGGTGAAGTCCAGGCTCATCGAGGGCGCCCTTCGTCGGCCGGCCCGAAGTCGGGGTCGAGATCGGCCAGGGCGCGCAGCTCCCGGCACGCCGGACAGGGACGGTCGTGCAGCTCGTCGGGCGATAGTCCGACCATGATGCACTCCCTGGCCGCAGGGTCATGCATGGGCTTCATCGTTCCCACGGGCCATTACCATTCCCCTCTGGTCGGTCGAGCCCGAGACTCATCGCCGGGTTCCGAGTCGTGCACACTCGCCGGGACAGAGCCGGGCTCGATCGTCACTTCTCCGGTAGTGGCAACGCGGCGGCCCGCCGGCCGGCGGTGTAGCCGAGGATCGCGCCGATCATCACCGACAGGACGTTACCGAGCTGGTTGAGCGCGCTCGTCAGGTCGATGTCCGGCCGGAACACCGCAAGCAGTGCCAGGCCGGTCACCGAGACGACCAGCAGGACCCCGAGCATCACGATGAAGGACAGCAGCACCAGGTCCGCGATCGGCTTGTCCCCCAGGCCCCCCACGTTCGCTAGACCTTCGGAGCCAGGTTGTACTCCGGGGAGTCGGGCGCGGGCGGCCAGCCGATGGCCACCCCGGTCATCCGGCGAATCTCCGCCAGGTGCTCGGTCGTGTCCCGGGACAGCGGGTACTCGGTGCCGCTGGGCGGGGCGCCGCCGATGGACACGGCGAGCATCCGGCGCAGCTCGGACAGCTGCTCGGCCGGGTTGCCGCCGAACACCTCCCGCAGACTGGCGGTGAACGCGGCCTGGATCTCTGCCTGGGTTGCCATGTCGAACCAATCCTCTGCCGGTGGTGGAGTGTCGCCCAGGATCGAGTTCGCCTTGGCGACGTGGCCGGCGACGTCCGCCGGTTTGAAGCAGTAGCCGAAGTGCATGGCGTCGTACTTCTGGCCCTCGTACCGTCCGCCCCAGTACCAGCCGCACGCCTCGATGTCGGCGATCATCGCCGGGGGCATGTCGCTCTGGAACGTGTAGCTGTACGGGTTGAACGGGGCGTTCCAGTCCATGCTCAGGCCCTTGGAGTGGCCCGACGGGTTCGAGGTGCCGGACACCGGGCGGCAGTCCATGCCCCACGGCCCCCAGTTCTCCCCGTCCTTGTTCGAGTACACGCAGTAGCCGTGCTTGTCCGCGATCCGGAACATCAGGGTCATCAGCTCGACGACCTCTTTCCGGGTGGTCACCCGGAGTCGCTGGCCGAACGTGGACGTGTAGTCGGTGGTGCCCAGGAGCGAGGAGGGCGGGCAGTTCTGCCACTGGTAGCCACCCCAGGCGGCGGTGTCGCCGTTGGCCGGTCGGCCCGCGTTCGGGTTGTTCGGGCCGTAGTCGGACCGGCTGTACCAGGTCACGGTGCTACCTCCCGGCGCAGGTCCTCGGCCGCATCCTCCAAGACCCGCAGGACGAACCCCCGGCGCTCCGGATCAAGGCCCACCAGCCGGGCCAGCAGCGCCTCCTTGAACGCCGGCCGGATCGCGGCGAAGTACAGGACCCCGGCGAACAGCCGCGCGCCGTCATCGAGGTCGCAGCCGACCTGACCACCACTCACCTCGTCGACCAGGAGGTAGTCGCCGGGCTCCGTGTTGTCGGCGGCCACGTCGAGCAGGAGCAGCCGCTCGGTCAGCCTCATGGAGTGGCCGGCGGGATGGCGATGGACTCGGCCCGGTCCCAGTTCGCCTGCACGGCGGACAGGATGTCCCCGTCGGTGATGAGTTCCTGGGCCTTGTCGAAACCGGGCGAGGAGACCACCAGACCCATGAACGCCTGGGCGCCGTAGCCCCAGCCGGCCAGAATGCGGTCCGCGAAGGCCCCGGTCCGGGCCATCGCCTCGTTGGCCACACACGCATCCAGCCGGCCGACGAACGCCCCGTCGCTGACGAGCGCAGACCTGTCTGCGTAGCTCATTGTCGTTGTCTCCCTTGTTATTTGAGAATGCCGATGACCAGCAGGTTCACGGTGAGCGCACCGGTGACGTTGCTCCCGGGGCCGAACTGCCCGAAGAACTCCAGCGATGCCGGGCTGGCGTTGGTCATCGCGCACATGAACCCGTAGCTACCACTGATGACGTTCGCCCACAGCACCTGGGCGAACGTCGCCGAGACGTTGAGCTGAATCCGGCCGTTCGCGTCGAAGTTGACCGCCAGCCCGGGGGCGACCATCATCCCGACCTTGCTCCGCCGGGCGCCGACCAGGTCCAGCGGGATGGGCACGAACAGGTCCACCGCGTCGGCCAGCGCCTTGATCGCGTTGTCCCCGTCGCGGACCAGGTCCGTGCCGGCCGGCCACGGCAGGCCATGAGTCGTCTGTCCCATCAGATACCAGCTCCCACAGTTGCTCTCATCAGATCAGACCCCGACCCCGTGCAGATCGTTCCAGGTGATCGCCGGATCGAACTGGTCCCACTGCCAGCCGGTGAACGGTGCCGTCGTGTCGACCGCCGTGCTCATCGAGGCGTTCGCCGTGCCACTCCAGGAGTAATCGAGCGGCGGCGCGTCCACGGTCGCCCCGTCGAAGTAGCTGCCGACCGGCCCGGCCGCCTCCTCGATCAGGAGCCCGGTGCCGTCCTGGGTCGAGTTGATCGCGACCGCTCCGGTGGCGGCCGCCTGAACCCGCGGGTAGACCAGCATCGCCAGCGCACCGGCCGGAGCGGTGGCCGTCATGGACAGCCGGGTCCAGCCCGTGCCGTCGGACACCGCCACCGCCGTGCCGAGCACATCGGCGCCGACCTGGGCCCCGCCGCTGGTCGCCACCTGGTTGAACCAGCGCAGCAGGATCTCGTAGTTCTTGCTAGCCCCGAGGCCGCTGTGGCGGACCCACACCGAGATCGTGTACGTCTTGCCGGCGGTCGCCGGGATGCGGTTGCTGGCATCCCCGGTCAACGCCAGCGCGGCCGACTGGACCGATGTCGCGGCGACCGTCCAGGTCTTGCGGAAGGCCGTCGAGATGTTCGTGCCGGTCGGCGCGGTGACCCCGGTGATGTAGCTGGTCGTCCCGTTCCCGCCGGTGCCCCATCCAGCCTGCCCCCACTGGGCGGTGCCGCCAGTCACGGCCCGCGGGTTGGTCGCCCGGTTCGTTCGGGTGGCCGCCGGGGTGATGCTGCCCGGCAGGTCGTCCCAGCGGACCGTGGACGCGCCCTGGGCGTCGCCCGAGCTGGTCAGCAGCTCCAGGTGCCAGGACCCGCCCTGGTTGGTGAAGACGCCACCCTCCAGGAACAGCCAGACGTCCTCCCCGGTCGCCGGGGGCGCCCACACCGGGACGTTGACCAGCAGGATGCCCAGACCGAGCCGGGTAACTCCGTCGAGCACCTTCATGAAGCGGTCGAGGGTGTCGGCGGTGACTCGGTCGAGCCCGGCGGTGTCCCATTCCAGCCCGGTGATCCGCCAGCCCGGCGCAGACAGCCGGGCGAGCAGGGCCTGGGACAACGAGTCCGCGTCGGTCTGCAGGGCGAGCTGGGTGGAGACCTGCACCCGGCGCCGGCCGTACTGCTGCTCGGCCGCACTGTCGGTGATGACCACGTCGCGCGTGGTTGGCTTCTGATTGCCGTCCTGGTCCAGGGTCTGCTCGTTCCAGGTGACCACGACCTGGGTCGAGTCGTCCTCGGTGGTCTGCACCCACTCGACCGGTTCCAGGTCCAGGTCACAGGAGTCGAGGGTGATCGCGCGAGCGCCGGTACCGATGGCGGCGTTCTGGTGGATGCGGACGACCCCGTCCGGGTCCTTGACCAGGGTGTGCATCGCCGGCCGGTTGTTGATGTCCTCCAGCCAGGCGTAGGCATTGCCGGAATTCGTCGCCGCCGACCACAACGCCCCGCCGACGGACTGGGCGAGCTGGTGCAGCAGGTCGCCGGCCGGTTGCGCGTCGACATCCCGCCAGGTGATCTGCCGGCCCTGTACCGAGCTGTCGATCTGGTAGGTCACGTCCTGCCCGGACAGCGTGACGATCCGGGAGAACCGGTTGGCCAGCGTCTCTTTCACCCACGGCTCGGAGCCGATGTAGCGGTTGTCCAACTCGGCCAGGTGGGTCTGGGCGGTGACCTGCACGACCGTGCCGCCCTTGTCCAGGTCGTACTGGGCGCGCATGTCGGTGATCCGCCCGGCGAACACCGTGCCGCTGCGCAGTGCCCCGCCGGCCGGCGCCAGGAGCTTCAGGTCGTCGACGAACACCCGGCCGATGTCATCCCACCGGGGAGCCGCCCGCAGGTCGCTGGCAGTCGACGTGGAGGCGTTGGCGGTGCCCGTCCAGTCATAGCGGGTGTCGAGGGTGTCCGGCGTCGAGCCGTCGAAGTAGCTGCCGTCCGTGGTGCCGTATTCCAGGGTGAGCATGTCGGCCCATACCCGTTGGCCTGCCACGGCATTCCCGGATGGCGTCCTGATAAAGACCACCAGTAGCGCAGACGCGCTCCCGGCTGGGGCGGTGCCTGTCTCGGTGACTCGGTATATCTGCCCGGCAGTCACGCCAGTGGCCCGAACCGTTTCGGGTCCTTGGGTGAGCACGCTACTGGCGTCGTACCAATACCACCGCGTAGCAATGGTGGCGCTCGGAACGTCGGTCTTCACGGACAGCGCCCCCGTGCATATCTGACCGGGTGTCACGGGCAACCGACCAGCCGCACTCTGACCGGCCACGTATCCCGTGATTTGCGCGACGACATTGCTCATGGTTCCGGCACGGGTGAGCAGGGCCGACCGTGTGCCCGCGATGGGTGCAGTGGTATCCGCCGTAAGCAGGTAATTACCGGTGCTGCCGCTGTAAATCGACCCGTTGCCGACCTCGTATCCGGGGTTCGTGGCCAGGTTCGTCCGCATGTCCGCGCCGCCCAGGTCGTCCCACGTCAGCGTGGGCGGCAGGTCGTCCCACGACGGGCCGCCGGCCGGCCGCACCTCCAACCCGACACCGAGCCAGACGCCCGACGGCGGCTCGAAGTCGATCAGCACGTCCTGCCAGCCCGACGCACCCGGGTACAGGGTCACCGCGTGCTGGGTCAGCCGCACCGCCGAGGCCGCGGTCGACGCGGTGAAGGACACCGGGAAGACGGTCACCTGCTGGTTGGCCAGCAACAGGTTGACCAGCAGCACGGACAGCCCGGCCTGCCAGGTCTGACCCTGCGCCGTCTGCGGCACCGCGTCCCACGCCGACGGGCTGGCCGAGAACGCGCTCGGCGGGAAGATCACGCTCATCCCGCTGGGCACGGCAAGGCTGGGTTCCAGCCGGACGGCCCGGGTGCCGGTATTCGGTGGGCCCTGGTCGGTGACCGAGGCGGTGCAGCCCTGGGTGACCGAGGGTGGGGTGGCGCCGACCACCATCCCCTCGAAGCCCGGGTTGAAGGTAAAGATCGGCACGTCCGGGTCCGGGTAGATCGTGGCCTCGGCCTTGATCTGAACCAGGCTGCCGATGTGCATCAGGTCGACCGCCCGCACACCGCCGCCGATGTCGAGCACGTCGAACACCGCGGTGCCCGGCTCGGGCTGGTCGAGGGTGTTGTTCCGGCCCCACGTCACCTTGAGATCGGTCAGCACGACCGGGTCGGTGACGGTCTCCCAGTTGGTGCAGCCGTCCGCCATCCGCACGCCGTCGATCCACACCGTGGCGGTAGGCAGGAACGCGGTGGTCGGGGTCGTCACAGCGCCGTCCGCACGCCGCCGGACATGATCGAGCCGGTGCGCCGGTCCCGTCCGATCAGCACCCGCTTGACGGTCCGGGCGATCTGATCCGCGTCGCCGACGCCGACCTGAATGTTGATCGTGGTGTTGGCGTTGGCGCCGCTGGCGGTCGCCCCGGCCTGCGGCCCGCTGGTCGCCGTGGCCGACATCAGACCCCGGGCCTGGGGTGCAGAGAACACCGCCGGGGCCGAGAACCCGCCAGGGCCCGGGGGTGTGACGACGCTGCCCTGCACCTGGTTGACCGTCACGGTGATCGTCCGGCTCGTCGGCAGGCTGTTCCAGACCTGGTAAAAGCCGTCAGCATTGGCGCCGATGTAGACCGTCGCGTTGTAGTGGCCGGTGGTGATGTTCCGGATCGAGGTGATCGCCCCGTTGTTGTCCCCGAGGACATAGATCAACGTCTCGTAGTGACCAGTGGTGATCGACCTGATCGAGGAGATAGCCCCGTTGTTGTCACCCTGAACGAAAACCGTTGTCTCGTAACGCCCGGTCGTGATCGTGCGGATCGAGGCGATCGCCTCGGTGTTGTCGCCCCTGACGTGCACGATCGCGGGCAGTGCCGCCGCGGCCAAGGTGATCAGGTTGATCGCATTCCATGCCTGGGTGGTATTCGCCGTGACGGTCAGATTGACCGACTTGCTCTGCATGTCCGCGATCGCCCCGTTGACGGCGGCCAGGGCCTCCTGCCCGGAGACATTGATCGGCACATTGACCGCACCACCGATCTGCGCGGCGCCGGTGGTCACCGCGGCGCCGACCGGACCGGTTGTCGTTCCGGTCGGGGCGGCCACGGTGGGCTGCACACTGACGGTCGGACCAGCGCCCGATGTCAGCTTGCCGTCGATGAAGAGCTGCTTGAACAGACCACCCGTCACTCCGGGTCCGGTCGGAGCGGCCACCTGCGGAGTGACCTGCACCGTGGACGGCCCCGGGGTCTGCCCGGCGGCGGCGGCCGCGGCCGGGGCCGGACTGGTCGTCGTCGGCGCCCCAACCTCCGGGGTCACCGGGATGCCGTTGACTCCATTGATCCGGTCGATCTCCGCGTTCATCGAGTCGGCAAGGGTCTGGGCCGCAGGCACTTCCGCGATAAATCGCTTGGTCACCGGGTCGAGCTTGACCGTCTCCCAGAGCTTCATCGTCATCATCGCCTCTTGGTCATTCGCGATGATGTCGAACTTCTTGTCGTCGAGGTTCGTGGAATCGACGATGCCGAGCTGGTGAGCCAGCTCCCCGGCCTCATCACTGGTCAACCCGGCGGCGGTGGCCATCGCGATGAAATCGCCGAATGCCTGGTCCGCTGCGACGTGCGCGGCCGCCAGACCGTCGTTGTACCGGCCCTGGGCATCGGCCGCGGTACTGGTCGCCTTCCCGGACTCGAACGCCTGGGTGACGAACTTCCCGTATTGGGAAGACAAGTCGAGCAGGTTCGAGGTGAGTGCCCGGGACTTGTCACCGGCCCGTGCCAGCCCACCGATGTCCCAGTTGAGCAGAGCATCCTTGTTGAGCTGGCCGGCCTCGGCCGCTTCCTTGAAGGCCCCGGCCACATCGTCCAGTCCCGCAGTCATGTCCAGGGTGGTCTGCTGGTAGTCCCGATTCCGACCGAGACCAGCATCGGTGACGGCATTGAATATCTCGGCGGCCCGCGCGGCAGCCTTTGCCTGATTGGAAAACTCGGCCAGAATCTGGTTCCCGAACCCACCCTCGAACGCAGCCTTGGCCGCTGCCTGGGCGGCCTTGAGGGCGCCTTCCAGCTCCTCGACGGACGCGGTCTTGGCCTCCTCCGGGGTCTCTCCGACCACGGAGTTATAGGCGTCGAGTCGATCCCGGGCCGCCTCGATGGATGGAGTGAGATTGAAGTACTTGTCCCGCAGCTGCTCCAGTTGGGCGATCTTCTCGTTGTTGATACCGGTATTGACCAGCTCACCGCGGAACCCCGGCTTCGTGGCCTCGTTCCGAAGCTGGACGATCCGGGTGTTGAAAGCGTCGATGATCTGCTGGCCCTCTTTGCCGTTGGAGGCCAGGCCGGTAATCATCGTCTGGATCGTCTTGGGTACGTCTTGACCGAGGGCCTCGTTGATCAGGTCAGCAGTCTGCCGAACCGAGAGCCCGGTGTCCTTGAAGGCGTCGGTCATCAGGTCAAATGACTTGAGCCGCAAGGCCTTTCCACTGGTCACGCCTTCGAGATCGTCCTGACCCTCCTTGATGATCTCGAAGAACGCATCGGCCGCGGCCGCCGTCTCCTGCATGGCCTCTTCGGCCCGGCGGTTCGAGTCGACCCAGGACATCAGGGCGAAGGTCGCCAGGGCGATGGCCCCGGCGATTGCCAGACCCCACCCGCCAGCGAGCCCGAGCACCGCCAGGCCGAACCCCCGGGCCGCCGTGCCCGCCGAGGTGAACCTGGTTGCCAGAGCAGCCAGGGCCGGCCCGAGGCGGCCGGCGGCCCCCGACATTCCACCCATCCCGGTGATGAGCCCCGGGATCAGCAGGACGAACGCCTTGAACACCCCGAGCAGGGCCGGACCCATGAACACGGCCAGGCCGGCAAGGGCGAGCCCGGCCGCCTGGATCGGCCCCGGCAGTTGGGTGAACCAGCCGAGCAACGCACCGATGGCAGCGATCACCGGCTGGATCAGCTTGAGCACGTCGGCCAGGAAGGCCAGGAAGTCGGCGGCCGCCTGCAGGATCGGCCCACCCAGTGTCGTGAGTAGGACGGTGAAGGACCCGGACAGCTCCTCCATCGCCGCCGCGAAGGTGCTCGACTCCCGGGACGCCTGGCCTTGGGCGTCGGCGGTTTGCTCGTAGATCAACGCCAACCGGGCCTGCATGATCGTGGATGCCTCGGCCGCTTTGGCGGCGTCCCCCTGGGCGATCTCCATCGCCTTCGCTTCGACCTTGGCCTGGTTGATGGCGACGCCGTACCGCTCGATCGGGTCCGTCTCACCACGCAGGGCAGCCCCGAGGGCCTGTACCGCATCGGCCGTGGTGCCACCGTAGGTCGCCGCCAGATCACCACCGAGGGTGATCAGCTTCTGGGTCTCCGGGGCCAGGTCACGCATGGCGAACCCGGCGTTCTTGAGCTGGGCACCGACCACCGCGGCGAACTGTTCGGCCTCGGCCTGGGGCAGCCGGAAGCTGTCCGTGGTGTTCGATGCCCAGTCATGAATGACGCTGGCACTGCCCTTGAAGACGGCGTCGACGCCACCCATCGCCTGCTGAAGGTCCGAGGAGGCGCTGATGGCCGACTTGAGAATCCCGGCAGCACCCAGCGCCCCGCCGATCCCGAGCGCCGAGGCGATGATGGTCTTCGCCATGTTGGAGAACTTGGATGCCAAGCCGTCCGCCTGGGCACCCGCCGCCTCACCGTTGAAGGCGACGTCGATGATGAGGTTGGCAACGGCATTACCACCGGCCATGTCTCACCTCCCGGTCAGTCCTTCGCCGCCGCCGGGCTGCCGAGCCGGCCACCGGTCGCCATCTCTTTCTCGCCTCTGGGGTCCGGCTGTTTCCGGCTGTTCTTCTGCGCCTCCTGGGCTCGCCTCTCGAAGATGTCGACGTAGGTGGCGATCAGCTCGTCGTCCCACTCCTGGACTTCCGAAACCGTTTGCCTGGTAGCCAGACTCAGCTCGACAAGGAGGCGTCTCCAACTGCCGACGGGGTAGGGTCCACCTCGATCTGGCTCGCCTCCACGATGTCGACCTCGTTCTTGAACGCCTCCCAGGTCCCGCCGTACTTGCCCAACCGCCGAAGTGCCGACCAGGCCAGGAACGCCTCCCACTTGGCCGGGTTGTCGGCCAGCCCGCCCCACTTGTGCCGCTTGGCGGTGTCCTCGTACAGCATGTAGTCCGAGGTCTTGGTCTGGACGTCGAAGACGTCCCCGTTCTCCATCTCGATGTGGACGTCGAGCTTTTTCATGCGCCACGCACCTGACTGATCACCTTGGCCGTCTCCTCCGAGTAGATGAGAATCACCT
>Ga0164241_10006917_pt1 | contig 10256 bp, 11 predicted proteins | sample OricomyardsoilBY_FD_108780 | JGI IMG/M metagenome (GOLD analysis project Ga0164241, IMG submission 108780) | Backyard soil microbial communities from Emeryville, California, USA - Original compost - Back yard soil (BY) | ecosystem: Environmental > Terrestrial > Soil > Unclassified | place: USA... | reverse complement strand
TCGGGATCGCTTGGTCGGGTCGGGATCGCCGCGATCGGGATCGGTCGGGATCGCGTACGTCAACTACCCCCGGTCGGGATCGCCGCGGTCGGGATCGCCGGGGATCGCCCCGGGCTCGTCTGCCTCGTCAACTACCCCCGGTCGGGATCGCCTCCGGTCGGGATCGCCTCGGTCGGGATCGCGTACGTCAACTACCCCCGGTCGGGATCGCGCGCGACCCCCGGTCGCGGTCGGGATCGCCCGCGCCCCCCGGTCGGGCTCGCCCCCCGTCAACTACCCCCGGTCGGGATCGCCCGCGGATGGCCGCGTCAACTACCCCCGGTCCGGATCGCCGGCGTCAACTACCCCCGGTCGGGATCGCCCGGGATCGCCCCCCGGTCCGGATCGCCTCGGTCCGGATCGCCCGGTCGGGATCGCCTGCCTATTTCCGCTCCAGCAAATCCGCCGGGCGAAACGCATCCGGCAGGAGCGACGCGACGTCGGTCTTCCGTGTCTTGCGCGGCGCGCCCTCGACGACGAGGCGCACGGGCATCTTCGGTGCGAACTCGGAGAGGACCTGTCGGCACATGCCGCAAGGACTGCCCGGCTTGGGTCCGTCGGTCGCGACGACGAGCGCGATCGGATCGCGCGCGCCCGACGCGACCATCTGGCCGATCGCGTTTCGCTCGGCGCAGAGGCAGAGTCCGTACGACGCGTTCTCGACGTTGCATCCGGTGAAGACGCGCCCGGACGCGACGAGGAGCGCGGCGCCGACGTGGTAGCTCGAGTACGGCGCGTACGCTTTCTTTCGCGCGGTGAACGCGGCGTGCTCGAGCGCCGTCCAGTCGATCGCGACGACCTTCTTCGGCCTCGGTGCGTTCACTCGCTTCGGCCGCGGCGCGCTGACGCGCTCGGGCGTCGTCGGACTCACTCGCTTCGACCGAATCATGCTCGCTCGCTTCGGACGTAGTGGCCGCTGCGCTCGGCCCATCCCGACAGGAGCGCGATGAAGCGCGAACGCGAGGCCTTCGCCGTTGCCTCGACCTCGGCGTGGTCGAGCTTCTGTCCGCTCATCCCGGCCGCGAGGTTCGTGATGCACGAGACCGCGCCGCACGGGATGCCCATGTGACGCAGCGCGATCACCTCGGGGACGGTGCTCATGCCGACGGCGTCCGCGCCCAAGCGACGGAGCATCTCGATCTCGGCGGGCGTCTCGTAGCTCGGTCCGAGGAGCGCCGCGTACACGCCCTCTTGGATGCTGATTCCGGCAGCCCGCGCCGACTCACGTGCAAGCTCGGCGAGCTCGGGCGCGTACGCTTCGGTCATGTCGGGGAAGCGCGGCCCGAGACGGTCGTCGTTCGGTCCGACGAGCGGGTTCCGCGCAAGGAGGTTCAGGTGATCGCGGACGAGCATGAGATCGCCCTGCGCGAAGCCTCGTCGGATCCCGCCCGCCGCGTTCGTGAGCAACACGGCGCGGCAGCCGAGCTTCGCGAGGACGCGGACCGCGAACACGACTCGGTCGAGCTCGTGACCCTCGTAGGTGTGCACGCGACCCTGAAGGCACGCGACGCGCGTCTCGCCGCCAGGCACTCTCCCGATGACGAGATTGCCCGCGTGCCCGACGACGCTCGACTGCGGCATGCCCGGGATCTCTGCGTAGGGCAGGTGGGCGGCGTCATCGAGCGTGTCCGCCCAGGACCCGAGGCCCGAGCCGAGGACGACGCCGACCTCCGGGACGGCAGGGATTTTCGAGCGAATGGTGGCCGTGGCGGCCTCGATATCGCGAATTCGGTCCGATTCCATGGGGCCCGGAGGCTATCACCTTCCCGTGGTCCGAGGAGCTGTGCTAGGTTCCGCGCCCCTTCGAGGACGCTATGAGCAAGTTCGCTGACTTCATCAAAGACAAGAAGATCGACTCGCGCCGCCTGATCGCCGCTTCGGCCAAGATCGAGAAGCTGCGTCCCGAGGACCGCTCGGCGAAGCTCGCCAAGCGCCAGGCCAAGGCGAAAGCCGCCGCCGGGAAGGCCGCCGACGACAAGAAGGAAGCACCGAAGAAGCCCCGCAGCGGCCGACCGGTGACCCAGCGCTCGCTCGACTCGGCGAACGCCGGCAAGACCCTGAGCGGCCCCCAGAAGACGCGCATCCTCCGCGCCGTCAACGCGCTGCTCGAGCAGAAGAAGGGCACGCCCGTCGAGCTCTCTGCGCTGTTCTGATCTTGCGAGCCGCTCGCCCCCGCTCGCATAGGCGGCTCTTCGGAGCCGATTGAGCGCTGGCCGCGCGGCGAGACACGTCGACCGTCGGCCCGGGGTAACCGGGCCGGGTCGCGCGCGCTCCCGAGTCGAAGCCTAGAGGCTCGCCCGACCGCTCTTCAGGCGCTTCGGAATGTCGGTGAGGTCCGCGCCGATGAGCAGGGCCGTGAGACCGATGACGATCGCCAGCATCATGGCTGGGCACGTTCCGCTCGTCCGGCGATTCGGGCCAAATTTCTGGCGAGACTCCTCCTTTCGAGTCGGGGGTGAGAATTCTCTCCGTTGTAAAATCAACGGGTTACGCGGTGACGTCGAGTCCCTTGCGAGGGCCTGGGCGATCGCTTGAATCACAGTGGGGCGCCCTGCATCACAGGCTTCGATGGTGCAGCATGCGGCCTCGCCCCTCGCTCGAGTCACGGATACGCTGATCCCGGTGCAGTCGGCAGACGCAGACGAGATCGTCGAGCGCGCCAAATCAGGCGATCGCGCCGCGTTTTGTGAGCTCTTCCGGCGTCACCGCTCGGACGTCGCCCGCCTGGTCTACCGCATGCTGGGCGCGCGCGCGTCGTCCAGCGCCGCGGACCTCGAGGACATCGTCCAGGATGTGTTCCTCCAAGTTCACAAGAGCCTCGGCGACTTTCGCGGTCAGTCGAAATTCTCGACCTGGCTCCACCGCGTCACGGTGAACGTCGTCCTCATGAACCGCCGCGCCGCGCGCTCGCGGCCCGTGTTCGCCGGCGAGCTCAACGACAACGAGCCCGACGCGGGCGTTCGCCCCGACGAAGACGCAGCCAGAGCGCGACGCATCCATGCGTTTCGTCGCGTGCTCGAGCGGCTGCCAGAGAAGAAGCGGACGGTCTTTGTGCTCCACGAGATCGAGGGCCTCGCTCCCGCAGAAATCAGCCAGATCGTCGACGCTCCGGTGCTCACGGTGCGCACGCGGCTCTTCTACGCGCGCCGAGAGATCTGCGAGCTGATGAAAGACGAGCCGTCGCTTTCGCACCTCTCGGGCGAGCTAGGTCGAAACGGCGAGGCGAAGTCGGAAGAAAAAGCCAGCGCCGCGAAACCCAGCGAAGGAGACGGCGCGTGACCCGGGAAAGCGACGCTCACCCGGACACCCAACCGAGCGCGGTCCTCGCGCTTCGGCGTATGGTCCGCGAGCTCGGCGACGAGGCGACGCCGGCGCTCGACTGGGACCGCGCAGAGGCAGGGCTCCTCGCGAAGCTCGACGCTGGCTACGACGTCCCGTCGATGCCCATCGTCGACGAGGATTCCACCGACGAGGTTGCCGCGATTGGTCCGTCCGCGGCTGAAGGCGAAGCGGCGCTCGTCGAGCGTCCCTCGCTCCCGCTCGCAGCTGACGTGGCCGACCCACTCGCGTCCGAGGCTCGGCTCGTCCGCGAATCGCTCATCGACGTCGAGTCGCTCCAGAAGGGCCCGACCGTTCGTCGAGCAGCTCCGCGCACGTTTACGCGCAGCGCGGTCGCCTTCGTCGCGGCGCTCGCCGTCGCGGCGGGGGTGGTGCTCGGCTTGGGCATCGGCCCCGCGTCGACGCCGTCCATCGTCGCTGTCGCCGAGCCCATCGATCCGGAGAGCCTGCCGCTCGCACCCGGATACGCAACGGCTTCGCCCACCAGCACGGCGGGCAGCGCGACGGTCCGCGATCTCGGGTCGCTGAAGACGGGCGACATCGTCGAGGCGACGACCGGACCGGTCGCGTTCGGCCGCTTCGGCGTCCTGACGTGGACGTTGTCGGCGGGGGGGCGCTTGTCAATCCGAAGTGGGTCCGATACGTCGCAGCACATCGTCGCGCTCGAGAGCGGCTCGCTCCGCGGCCAGGTCCTCGGCGACGAGACCTTCATCGTCGAGGTCGGCGACACCGAGGTGGCGACGACGACGGGCGTCCTTTTCAGTGTGACGCGTTCTTCGAAGGGCCTGTTCGTCGACGTGGCAGAGGGGGAAGCTTCGGTCGGGGCGCTCGGCGGCTACGCGAGCGGAACTGGTGAGCGCCAGGTCTTGCGTGCGCCTCACCGCGGGAAGTTCGCGAGCGACGGTAGCCGTGCGTTCGAGCTTCTTCCCGACCCGGTCGCCACTCGGGACGAGGTCGTCGACGACGACGTCTCGCATGCGCGACCCACTGCCGCCGCCGCGGGCCACGAAGATCACACCGAGCTCGCGACGCGCCCGACGCGCGCTCTCCCCGCCACGCCCGAGCAGCCGGTCCCGGCCGTCGACGCGCCGGGCAGCGATGCGACCGACACGGCGACGCCCGCCGTCACCGACGCATCTCCCGGTGCGACTGTCGGCGGCGAGCTCTTGAACGAGTCGGCCGTGCGCGCGCGCATCATGGGCTGCATCGCGAACGTGCGGGCCGAGCACTCGACCTCAAACGACGGGGTTTCGGTCAGCGTCGTCTCTACGCTGAAGCTCAGCCTCGATGCGAGCGGCGCCGTGAAGGGCGCATCGTTCAACCCGCCGCTGCTGCCAGAATATCAGAGCTGCGCGGTGTTCGTGTTGCGAGGGCGTCTCGCGCCCGGGCAGCGCACCGTCAGCATCCCCTTCGAAGTTCGCTGATCAGCGCGTCGCAGTCTCTCGTGAGGCTGGGCTGAAAACCTCCCGGGCTCCGAAGTCTCAGCGAAGCAGCTCGACGAGCGCGTGCGTCTCGCGGGCGCCCAAGAAGCCTAGCTGGACGCCCATCCCGCTCGGCTTGGTCCAGCGAACGGTCGCGTCGACACGCGCGGGCTTCTCGAGACCTGGAAGCTGAAGCTCCATTTCGAGCTTCGCGCCAAACTCGAGGGGCGTGAGCGTCTCGATGAACGCGCCGCCCAGGCTGAGATCGATGCACATCGCCTCGTGCCGCGCGCCGCTCGCATCCACGTAGACGACGGAAAGGCGGAGCGACTTTCTGGGGTGTTGCCGCTTGTCGGTCACTTCTCCTTCATACACCAATCGTCGCGACATGGGCGCGATGCGCACGGCCTCGCGACTCGGGTAGGATGGAGGCCGAGCGTGAGCGACCGCTGGAAGAAGTACTCGGACGGCTGGCAAGTCGGGGTGCTTGCCGTCGGCACCGCCTGGCTCATCACAGTGCTCGTGTTGCCGCACGACGTAGAGCCCACGGACGTCCCGGCGATCCGTCTCGCGCCCGCGGACGCAGAGGCCGCGCGACGAGAGGCTGGCGCGCGGTCCGCCACGCTCGACAGGCCAGAGGTACCGGACGTCGTTCGTGCGCTGGGCGGAGAGCTGCGTGCGTTCGGTAAGGCCGAAGCCGAGGGCAAGCCCAGGGCGATCGAGACGGCGAGGCGTGCAGTGGCAAAGCTCGCGACGCCCGCGCTCGAGAGCGCGGCCCCCGACGTCGGCGCACTCGAGGCACGCTACGCGTTGTCGTTCGCCGCGAAGATGCGTTCCTTCGCGAAGACGGGTACCCAATCGGACGAGCTCGTCGAGCTCGGCGGCGACGTGGCGAAGACGTTCGCCGCGAATGGCTGGGTGCCGGACGAGGCGCACGTCCCGGACGACTTCGACGTCGCGATGCAGGCGTTCTATCGGCGACGCTTCGTCGCGCTGGTCGGCCAGCACCCGACGTTGGCAGAGCCGAAGATCGAGACGCGAGCGCGGCTCGCTTTCCTGATGAACCGGGCGGGTTCGGGTCTCGGTGCGAACTCCGACGTCGCGACGCTCCGATACATCGACGAGGCCTCGGCGCTCGACCCGTCGTATCCGGTCGCCTACGCACGCGGGGTCGTCCTCTATCGCATGGGCCGCTTCGAAGCGGCGGCAGTTGCCTTCGACACGTTTCTGAAAGAGGGGACGTCGGGTCCCTACCGAATGCGCGCCGCGAACTATCTGCGCGTCTCCGTCGAGGCTGCCACGCCGTGAGCGCGACGCGAACGACTACTCATGGGACCTTCACGCCCGACGGCCGCACGAGCGAAATCTGCGGCGCCGTCAGATCGCGTGCGATCTGGACCTCGATGAGATCGAGCACCGGGCTCTCGGCCACGCGGCGCAGCGAATCTTCGCCGCCGGCCCCTCGCGTGCGCTTCGCCATCGCCACGTAAAACTCTGCTTCGACGCGCGTCGCTTCGTTGTTGGCTTCTTTGGCGAGCGCTTCGTCCGTCATGTGGCCCGTCGCCCACATCGCGAGCTTGCCGACCCAGGAGGGCCGTCCTGCGGCGTCGCCGAGGATTTCGCTCGCCGAGCCATCCGGCTTCGCGCCGACCTCGCGCTCGATGAAGGAGAGCCAGAGCGCACCGTAGACGAGGTCCTCTTGCTGCACGCCGGCGTCGCGGCCCTTGCGTAGCGCCGCGCGCGCCGCGCCGACGTCCTTCCGCACGAGCGCGGCAGAGAGCGCGTCGAGCATGGTCGCCCCGACCAGCGCGCGATCGCCGCCGGCGGCGCTGTCCATCGCGCGCGCGTACGCCTTCGTCGAGCCGTCTCGATCCCCATAGGCGGCGAGCACACGCCCGAGCGCGCGGAGCCCCCGAACGCGATCTGGACCGAGCTGCTTGCCGGCGAGCGCACGCGACACGTCGGCGAGCGCACCGGCGAGCGAGCTGGCGGCCTCGGTCGCCTTGCCCTCGCCTCGCTGGATTTCGAACGCCAGGAGCTTCGCGTCCGCCGAGTCGAGCGGATCGATGCCCTCGAGCCGCGTCACGGCGTCCAGGTGCGCCAGCGCTCGATCGCCCTCTTTCGCGTTTCGCTCGATCAGCGCGAGCACGTAGAAGCCCGACGCGCGCGGGAGGACGTCCGTCGCTGCGACCAGCAACGTCCGCGCTTCGGACAGAGAGCCTCCTCGCACGAGGACGCTCGCCATGCGGTACTCGACCTCTGCGGCGGCGACCTTTCCGCCCGCGCCTGCGCGCGCCGCGACGGCGATGACCTCGGCGGATGCGTCGATCGTTCGCTTGGCGCCAGCGAGATCGCCCGCGTCCGCGTCCGCGTCGACCGCCTCGGCGAGCACCCCCAGCGTCGCTGCGATCTCTTCGGGCCGTGCCTCTTCTTTCAAGGCGCCTTGTAGTACGAGTGGCACCGCCTCGGACAGGCCGAACGTCGCGAGCGAACGCGACAGCTCGACCGCGGTGGCCAGGTGCGTCGGATCACGACGATACGCCTCGAGGGCGACCCGGAACGCTGCCGCGTCGATCAGATCCTTGTCGATGCCGATCTCGCCGCCGATGTGTCCCTCTGTCTGGGCCGCGAGCGCAGCGAACAACGTTCGCCAGGAAGGCGCATCGTCCTTGTCGGCCGCGCGCGCGAGCACGGCGTAGAAATCTGGATCGGCGATGCGTCTGGCGCTCGACGCGTCGATCTTCGCCGCAGCGCGGTGCGCGTCTCCGTAGCGAAGCAGCAAAGCCGCGACGGTCGTCGCCCCCGAGTCGAGCGCCCGCGCGACCTCCGTCGCTTCTTCCGGGGTAGGGCGCTTGCCCGTCTCGCGGTAGGCGATGTTGTGCTCGATCGCGAGATCGATCCATCGGCTGATCGTCGTGATGGCGTCGTCGATCCCCGTCGGATCGAACATCGCCTTGCCGATCGCCGCGCGCTCGGCATCTCCGGCTTGCTCGATCGGTTTGCCAGTGCGTGACTCGAGCGTCCACCGATCGAGCGCGGCGATGTGCGCGGTGATCTCGTCGCGTGCTCTCCCCGTCGTGGTCGCCTGACGCAGGACGAGGAGCACGCGCGCCCGACCGTCGTCTCCTCTTCGCGAGAGCGTCTCGATGGTCTCGTCGATGGCATGGTTGGCGCGCGCGTCCAGCACCGCCGGATCGAGCTCGCCTTCGCGGAGGAGGTAGAGCGCGCCGAGGACGCTCGCCACGCCGCGCGAGTCGGCGCCGCGGTCGAAGCGATCGGCGGCGTGACCGAGCTCTGCGCGGACCACGCCCAGCGCGACGGACTGCCTCTCGTCGGTCGCGGACGTGTCGAGCAGGACGCGGTGGAGCTGCGCGGCGAACTCGGCGTCGGAGATGGCGCGCGGCGGCGCGAGCTCTGCGTGCGGTGCGTCGACTCGCCCGCCGGCGCCGCTACATGCTGCAAGCCCGAGCGCGAGCGCCGCGACGATTACGCGGGCTGGGCGCATGCCTACGGACATCGCGGGCCTACGAACATCGGGGCCCTGTGAGCATCGAGGCGCCAGTGTACACGCGGCAAAGCCGTCGCGCCCCCGCGGTCACTTCTTCTTCAGCAACTTGAGCGAGAGCCCCTCGCCGAGCTCTTCCGCCATGAGCTTCTCGACGACCTTCTCGGTGTCGCGGCGCTCGTCCGTCGTGGCGTACTTGAACTCGATGCCCATGCCGGCGGGCTGCTCGGCGGTCGCCGCCTCTTGCGCGACGGTCCACTTGACGACGCCGCGAAGGCGCAGAGGCTCGTCGAGGTTCGGGATGCGAAGGGCGAACACGAACTCGGTGCCGAGGTCGAGCGGCCGCGCCGTCCGAATGAAGGTGCCGCCCTTGGAGATGTTGCGTGTGTAGTCCGAGAAAAACGTGTTGATGCGCTTGTACTCGACGTTCAGCTCGATCGCGCTCCGCAAGTTTCCCCGCCTGTCGTCCGCGCTCACGGGAAGGACGGTACCACTGGCCGAGTCGAAAACGCGACTGTTGCGCTTTCGAAAGGAGCGTTCCGCTTGGTAGCCTCGCCGGCTTCGAGCAGGAGAGCGGGCTCGAGTCGAGGAAGAATCAGGATGAAGGTCGGTAAAGTCGGCATCGTGGTGGGGCGGGAGCGGTCGTTTCCGGACGCGCTCATCGAGGCGGTCCGGTCGCGCGGCGCGGGCATCGAGTGCGAATACGCCAAGCTCGATCTGACGCGCGTGGACGCACCCCCGGCTTACGACGTGCTGGTCGATCGGATAAGCCACGAGATCCCCTGCTACCAGCCCATCTTGAAGGTCGCCGCGTTCGCCGGGACGCGGGTCGTGAACAACCCGTTCTGGCGCATCTCCGACGACAAGGCGGTCGACGTCGCGCTCGCACTTCGGCTCGGGATCGCGGCGCCGAAGACGTACATCTTGCCGTCGAAGTCCTACGGACCGGACATCTCGACCGGCTCGCTCTCGAACCTGGCGTACCCGCTCTCGTGGGAGTCGATGGTGAAAGACCTCGGCTTTCCCATGTTCGTGAAGCCGCACTGGGGTGGTGGATTCAAGGACGTGACCCGCGTGACGGACATGGAGTCGCTGTTCCGCGCGTACGATCGGAGCGGGCAGCTGACGCTCATCGCCCAAGAGGCGATCGAGTGGACCCAGTACGTTCGCTGCATCGTCGTCGGAAAGACGCAGGTCTTGCCCGCGCTCTGGGATCCGCGGCTGGGACATTTCGAGCGTTACGTCCGCGCCCCCGAGACGATGGCGCCGCTGTCGCCCGAGCTCGAGGCGCGCGTCGTGCGCCAAGCAAGTCAGCTCTGCGAGGCCCTCGGATACGACATGAACACGGTCGAGTTCGCGATCAAGGATGGCGTGCCGTACGCGATCGACTTCATGAACTCGGCGCCGGACTTCGACATCTCCTCGCTCGGCGACGACAAGTTCCGCTGGACGGTCGACAAGATGGCCGACCTCGTCATCCGCCTCGCGAACGAGCCGGCGATCCCGGGCGCGCACTTCGAATCGCTCTTGAAGGGCGTCTCCGGCGCGGTCTAGTCCGCCCGCAAGGGCGGCGATGAAAACAGAGGGGATGGATCAGACGCGTCGGTTCGGCTCGGGGGTTGGCCCGGCCTTCACTTGCGAGCGCCAGCGAGGGCCGGGGCGAGCACCGAGTCGAACTAGGGACACCCCCCTAGTCCGCCCGCAAGGGCGGCGATGAAAACAGGGGGGATGGATCAGACGCGTCGGTTCGGCTCGGGGGTTGGCCCGGCCTTCACTTGCGAGCGCCAGCGAGGGCCGGGGCGAGCACCGAGTCGAACTAGGGACACCCCCTAGAGCACCGAATCATTCGAATTCGACGTGTTCATGCGACTTCCGCGAGCTGGAGTTGTTCGAGGTTGATGGTCGCGGCATGACGCCGGCTGTCGAAGATGTTCTTGCGGATGCCGATATAG
>Ga0164241_10006916_pt1 | contig 10256 bp, 6 predicted proteins | sample OricomyardsoilBY_FD_108780 | JGI IMG/M metagenome (GOLD analysis project Ga0164241, IMG submission 108780) | Backyard soil microbial communities from Emeryville, California, USA - Original compost - Back yard soil (BY) | ecosystem: Environmental > Terrestrial > Soil > Unclassified | place: USA... | reverse complement strand
TACGATAGCCACAAGGTGTTTTTGTACAAAGAAGATTTTAAGAAGTTTATGGAAGCCTTAAATGAAACCATGGACTACATTAAAACCGATTTAATGCCCGAATACGATTACGATTCGGAACGCCCTGCACGCGCTAATAACGATGGCGATGACGAAGGCCATAGCTATAGCAACGACAGCTACAAAACAACTGATACCACTGAAAAGAATGATACGTTTGTAAATAACGATGCCCCCGTTAGCAACGTTACTAATAACATTACCACTACCCCACAAATTAGCGACGACGAAGAAATGGATTGGAAATAATTATTCCCACTTTTACGTAAACTATAAATAATATAAACGGCCCCGCATGTAACATGCAGGGCCGTTTTGTTTTTAAGAATTAGGTTGCTTGTTAAGCATCATCCAGTATATACCCAGTTGCGATACTGCTTTAGCAAAATCATCAAACTCAACTGGTTTTACTACATAACTGTTTACCCCGTATCTATAACAGGTTTCAATATCAGGGTCCAACGCCGACGAGGTTAGCATTACCACAGGTATTCCTTTGGTATCTTCATTTTCCTTTAACTCTTTCAGTACCTCTATACCTGTTACTTTAGGCATTTTTATATCAAGCAAAATCAATTTTGGATGGTTGTTTTCGCGCCCGGCATACTTATCGCGGCAGTATATAAAATCTAATGCCTCGGCGCCATCAGTAACGTGGGTAATACTGTTTACCAGCTTACCTTCTTTTAAGGCCCGTATGGTTAATTCGGCATCGTAAATATTGTCTTCTACCAATAAAATTTCAATCAGTTCCATAATTATTCTTTTATATCAGGTATCGAAAAATAAAATGTTGCCCCCTCATCTACTTTCCCCTCTGCCCACACCCGGCCACTGTGTTTTTGTATAATACGGTGCACTATAGCCAAGCCTACACCGGTGCCTTCAAACTCTTTATCGCTGTGCAGGCGCTGAAAAACACCAAACAATTTATGAGCATACTTCATATCAAATCCCGAGCCATTATCCTTAACAAAAAATACGGTTTCGTTACCCATGTGGTACCAGCCAAAATGTATTAAAGGGTTTGGGTTGTTGGCACTGTATTTTATGGCATTGCCAATAAGGTTGGCTAATACCTGGCGAATTAATACAGCATCGCAAACCACTACGCGCGGGCCACCAAAAGTAATTTTCGCATTCCATTTATCAGTATAGGTTTCCTTTAGTTCTTCGGCAATGGTTCCGGCAAGCGAGGTAAGCTCAATTTCGCCAAAATTCAAGGCAGCTTTACCAATGCGCGAATACACAAGCAGGTCGTCAATTAGCTGTGCCATTTTTTTTGCATTGCCTTTTACAATATCTAACATTCGTACAAAGTCAGGCTGCATGTTGTTGGAGTACTCGCTGCTTATAATACTTGCATAGCTGCTTATAGCCCGTAAAGGGGCCCTTAAATCATGCGATGCCGAATACGTAAACGTGTTAAGTTCCGTATTGCTTTCTTCAAGCTGCATTATTTTTTGCTCTAATTGTTGGTTCAGGTATTCAGCTTCCTCTCGTGCTATTTTAAGCTCGGTAATATCATGTATGGTCGAGCGGCTGTATAAATAATTTCCTTCACCGTCATATATGGCAGTTGCATTCAGTATTACATAAAACGTTGAGCCGTTTTTCCGTTTTAATTCAAACTCAAGGTTATTTGCTTTACCTGTTTTTTTAAAGCCTTCAAAATTTTTAGAAAAAGTAGCTTTGCTTTCATTGGTAAGTATATCGGTAAACATAAGTTTGTTTACTACTTCAGCTTTGGTGTAGCCTAACCAGTTTAACTCAGTTTGGTTTATTTCAGTAAAAATGCCATTGGCGTTTATTGAGTGGTAACCGCAAGGGGCGTGGTTATATAAATCATTAATGTGTTCAAATGCTTCCTGTAGCTTCAGTTCATTCTCTTTTCGCTCGGTCATATCGGCTGCTACACCACCCATGCCGGTTACTTCCCCCTTTTCATTATGTATCGGAAATTTTACAATATATATGCTCCGCATCCTGCCATCGCGGTCGCGGGCATTAATTTCTACCTCAAGCAGCTTGTTTTGCTCCATTACAGCTACATCAGTCTTTTCCGATTCATCGGCTATAGCCTTGGGGGCAATATCATAATGCGTTAAGCCTATTAGTTGCACCGGTTGCTTACCCAGGTTATCGGCCATGGCTTTATTAACCAGTATAAACTTGCCGCTTCGGTCCTTCGCCGAAATCCACATCGATGTATTGTTAATTATAGAATTTAGCAGATTTCTGTTTTCGCGCAATTCGGTTTCTACCTTATTGCGTGCTTCCATATTACGGGTAATTATATAAAACAATAAACCCAATACCGAAAACACAACCAACGTTAAACCCAAAAATGCTGCATAAAACGAGCGCTGCCTTTGTTCATACTTGCGTTGCCTGTTTTGCAGTAGCGCATTTTCAACAGTTTGTATTTGTGTAATTTGCCTGCGTATTTTATCGCTCAGTTTTTTGCCTGTTCCTGTAGCTATCATCGCGTTCACTTCAGCAGTTTTACCGGCCTTAAGCAACTGTATTACATTTTGCGAATACCTAAGCCTTTGCATAATGCTTTCCTTAACGCTATCTACACGCTCTTTTTGCTCTTTATTATCAGCAACCAATTTTCCTAAAGTATCAACTTTGCTATAAACCAGCTTGGCCGCGTTATTCATCGGTTCCAAAAATGATTCATTATGGGTTATAAAATATCCCCTATAGCCAGTTTCCATATCAATAGTAAGTGCTACAATTTCTTCCGATTGGAATAATACACGGTGCGTATGCTGTATCAACTGCGATGCATCAATAATATTTTTGTTATTGTAATAAGTTACTACAATAACGCTTAATAATATAGTAAACGATAAAACGAACCCAATGGTAACCGTTCTTAAAATAAGCATAAGCGGCATTTATATTTACCCGCAATAGCCTGATGTGGCGCTTGCTGTTAAAAATTAATTTGCCCCGCGGGAATTTGCTGACGAGTGAATTTAGGCAATAATTTTACACTAAGTGTTTTTTTTAAACTCTATGTAAAATGCACCCCTGTAAAATACAAAACCCCGCTAAAGCGGGGTTTATAATAATTCTGCGTGTAATTACGGATGCTGATTTCGTAACGTAAGTATTATTCGCTGTCTTGAGCTAATAATTTAGCTAACTCCATTATTTCACCAACACGCTTTGCATTTACCGAGTAGTAAATACATTTACCATCGCGGCGGGTGGTAACAATACGGGCACGGCGTAAAATAGCTAAGTGCTGAGAGGCTACCGATTGCTCAATCTTTAACTTTTTGTAAAGGTCGGTTACAATAACTTCGCCTTTCTCTTCCATCATTTCAAGCAATTTTTTCCTTAAAGTGTGGTTAATGGCCCTTAAGGTTAAGGCTGCACGTTTTACCGTACCGTAATGGACAACCACTTGCCCTTTGTCCGCTTTTAGAACTAATTGTTCTGTAGCGAGCTTTTTCTTGTTGTTTTTCATGCTGACATTTTTTTTGTAAGTCAAATATAAGCTAATTCATATTCTCCCTATCATATACTAACGGTTTTTTGGGTTTTTTTATGCAATAATTTTATTCATCATATCACCTTATTGATATTACGGCTTATTTCTTACCTCTATATATTCATTATTTTATCATGTTTCAGATACCCCCTAATATTGGACACTTATGCCATAAAAGGCACCGTTTACCCAGTAAAATGTCACCAAGCATACCCAATTTAGTATTTGTTAAGTTTTTCATACTTCCCACAATTGAATATTAAATATATTTAATTGTACATCTCGTTTGTGGATAAGCTATGTTGATAAAAACTGTACACACGCAATGCGTTAAAATTATTCATATTTTATTTATCACCCTGTTGTTGTGTTTAAACACAACAAGTGCATTTATAATTTTAGCAATTGGTATTAAAGTACTCTTCCATTCCCTTTTACACTTTTTAAGTGTTTTCGGCTTTTGTACATACCCTCGTTTGCTTTTTTATCTTTGCCGCTCAAAATTTTTAAAGTATGAGTTTACAATGCGGTATTGTGGGTTTACCCAACGTAGGTAAGTCAACCTTATTTAATGCCCTTTCAAGCGCTAAGGCACAGGCGGCTAATTTCCCTTTTTGTACTATCGACCCTAACGTGGGCGTAGTAACCGTACCCGATGGCCGATTAAATAATTTAGAGGCTTTGGTAAAACCGCAACGTGTAATACCAACCACTATCGAGTTTGTTGATATAGCAGGCTTAGTAAAAGGTGCCAGTAAAGGCGAAGGCTTGGGCAACCAGTTTTTGGGCAACATACGCAATGTCGATGCCATTATACATGTGGTTAGGTGCTTCGAAAACGATAACATCATACACGTTGATGGCTCGGTAAACCCCGTGCGCGATAAAGAGATTATTGATACCGAGTTGCAGCTAAAGGATCTTGAAAGCGTAGATAGGAAAATTGAGCGCCTTAAAAAGTTATCGAAAGGTAATGATAAGGAAGTATTGAAAGGGCTGGAGGTATTGGATGTTTACAAAAAGCATATCGAAAGCGGACAATCAGCCCGTACCGCACCGGTGGCCGATGAGGAAAAGCGTTTTATAGAAGATATACAACTGCTTACTGCCAAACCGGTAATATACTGCTGCAATGTTGATGAAGGCAGCGTAATAAACGGCAATAAATATGTTGAAGCTATACGCGCAGCAGTAGCAGATGAGAATGCCGAAGTGGTAATTATAAGTGCAGCTATTGAGGCTGATATTGCTGTAATGGAAACCGCCGAGGAACGCGACATGTTTTTGCAGGAATTAGGGTTAACCGAGTCGGGCCTTAACCGTTTAATTAGCGCAGCATACCATTTATTAAGCCTGCAAACCTATTTTACTGCTGGCGAAAAAGAAGTTCGCGCCTGGACCATCCATAAAGGCTTTAAAGCCCCACAGGCTGCCGGGGTAATACATAGCGATTTCGAGCGTGGTTTTATACGCGCAGAAGTAATGGCCTACAACGATTTTTTACAGTATAAAAGCGAATCGGCTTGCCGCTCGGCAGGTAAGTTACGCTCCGAAGGTAAGGAGTATATAGTACAGGATGGCGATATTATGCATTTTCTGTTTAACGTATAACATGCAAAAAAGGGGAACATTGGTTCCCCTTTTTTATTGCTTATTCTTTAACAAGCCTTATTACCTGTTGCTGCTTGCTGTTATATACCCTAAGCATATAAATGCCTGCAGGCATCTGGCTTAAAGGTACGCTATAGGTGCTGGTTTGTAATTGGTAACTGCCCGCTATTTGCCCCATAGCATTGGTAAGGGTTAAAGTGCTTCCTTTCCAGTCATCGCTTACGGTTAGTGTTATGGTGTTACTGCCGCTTACCGGGTTGGGGTAGCAGCGCAGGTAGCTGTTGTTTAGCTCAATTATACCGCTTACTATAACATTGCCTACGGTAACACTGGTAATAGATGTACAACCGTTGGCATCGGTTACATTTACATTATATATACCCGCCGCTAAGTTAGTAGCCGTTTGGGTGGTTTGGTGTTGCGGGTCGGTCCATACATAAGTATAAGGCGCTACACCGCTTATAACATTTACGGTAGCCGTACCTGCCCCAGTGTTATTGGTATCGGGGGTAGCTGTAGTATTAAGTTGCGAAGGTGCATACACATGTACTGCTAAGTTTTGCACTAAGGTATCGGTACCCAATTGGTTGCCGGCTATTAAAGTAACATCAAAATAACCCGGTTGGTTATAATCAATTACGGGGTCTTGGTCGGTTGATGTAGATGGGGTTCCCCCATTAAAAATCCATTTAATGTTAGTAGGGTTGCATGATGTGCCATTGCTGAATGCAATACTTTGACCCGGACAAATTTCTAATTTATCTTGGCTGAATTGTGCCACTACGGGGCTTACGGTAATATATGCCGTTTGGGTGCTGGTATTGCTTCCTGCCGCATTGGTTGCCGTTAAAGTTACGGCATACGTACCCGGTGCCGAATAGCTTACCGTTGGGTTGGCTATAGCCGAAGTAGAAGGCGAACCCCCTTGAAACTGCCAATTCCATTGGTAAGGGTTATTGCTCGATAAATCGTTAAAAGTAACGCTGGTACCCGGGCAAACGGTAGTTGAATTGGAACTGAAATTTGCTATCGGCGGTTGCGATGATGTCGCCGATGAATCAATCACCCTGAACAGGTCTAAACCCGCTTCAACCAAGTGGCCCGCACTGCTTTGGTCAAAAGTGCGATACTGTACTTTAATATTATTACCGGGGTTAGCTATATAGTTTTTAACGCGGTAGCTTTTGTAAATCCATTGGTTGCTGTTAGCGCCCTGCCCTACTTTATCAATATCAATTACCTGTGTACCGTTAACTAACGATATTACTAACGAATCATTAGGCGTGCCCGTTCCTCCGCCATTATAAAACCAACGGTAGTAACGCAGCACCGGGTCGGCATAGCTGCTTAAATCCATTACAGGCGATGTAATAGTGGTAGTTCCACCATCTACATCATCATCGCCTGCGGCGCCACCGCCATTGCCTGTTATAAAACAGGTATTGCCATAGTCGCCTGTTACATCGGCGCCGGGGTTACTGGCATAGGTAACACCGCCTGTGGTATAGCTGGTACCGCTGGGTACGCCACGTGTCCATACACCGGTAGTGGCATTACCCGTTACCGTCCATACAAAATCAAGCAGGGCATCATCGTAATAACCCTGTTGTATGGGTATGGTTATTTGCGGGGTGCTTGGCGTATAAGCCTGCTGTGCCCTGGTATTAGTTACATAGCCCCATTTACCTGCATATACCGTATAGTTATCTTGCTGTAAATTGCTGATAGTAAAAAAGCCATTGGCATCGGTGGTCAGGTTATAATCGGCAGGCCCGTCAAAAAATACTTTTGCATTAGGTATGCCTTGTTGTGTTAGGGCATCAACTACCTTACCTGTATACGAAAATGTAAACGGTACCGTACATACGTTCGATGAAGTAAGGGTACTGCGCCGCGGGCTGTTGTTAAGTACTACCCACATGCGGTCTTTTTGGTTTTGGGTAAATATATCCATACATGCATCGTTGGTGTAATCCATGTAGTTATCAATCATATCGGGCGTACCCGGGTGGCTGCAGGTACTTTGGCCGGTAGGGCATCCGTAATTGGCATCGGTTGAGGTGGGCGTATCGTTACAATAATCATCACCGCAAGTTTGGTCGCCCCAAATATGGCGTAGCCCGAAAAAGTGTCCCGCTTCATGCGTCAATGTGCGTCCGTATTTATATATATTATCCAAAGTGCCCACACGGCCGCAAGCGGTATAGCGTATCACCACTCCATCGGTATTAGCATTACCATTGTTATTGTTAATGCCCTGTAAGCCCGATGTGTTCGGAAACTGCGCATAACCCAACAAGTTGCTCGAGCTGCCACCAAAGTTTACCGTCCATACGTTAAAATAGCGCGTAGGGTCCCAGTAAGTTTGTGGTTTTAAAGTAGCATCAATATCGGTGCGGGCCCAACTTGCTTGGCCCATGTTGCGGCGGTCTATCCCCGGTTCGGTTAATATATTGCCGTTAGGGTCCACTACAGCAGCACAAAATTCCATTTCGCAATCGGCGCCTACGGGGTTGGTATTATAACCGCGGGTACCAAAGGCTTTGCGGTAATCCTCATTCAATACTGCTATCTGGCTGTTTATTTGTGTTTGCGATAAGTTAGTGCCGCTGCCTACAGCCTCGCCGTTACTTATTACGTGGAATATAATGGGTATGGTTATTATGCTTCGCCTATTAGCACTGTATTCCGCCGATGCCCGGTAAGCTGCAATTTTAGCTTGCAGCCAATTCTCAAAATCAGGTAACGATTCTAACGAGTGGGCCGCCCTTAAAGCCGAATCGGCTTCCATGGTTTCGCAGCGTATTAATGGCTGTTGGGCAAAACTTACATTTGCTGTAATGCACAGCAGGGCAATTAATATGTTTTTCATCATGGTTATCGCAATTGCAGTTACGAATATAACCAACAGGCATAAAAAGCATGGCTAATACTCATCAGCTGCTAATAATCCCTAATCAAATAACTGATTATGAACAGGAAAGATACCTTTACCTTCGGTTGCTATTTATTTCTATCTTAGTTTCCTGAGTTTTATAAAGTATGAGTGGAAGACAATACAGTTCGAAAGATTATCCATTGCCGTATATCATTCCCGATATACACCAGTGGCCCATATATAGATTAAGTGCTGATAGGGAAGGATTTTTGGATGAGGTAAAACAGCGCACCATCGAAAAGTTAAAATCGCGCTATCCCGATGAAAAAACGCTGCGCGATGAGTTGGCTAAAGTTCTTTATCAGGAAAGGATTCGCCTTACCGAAAAGCCCTGGAAAGCCGACCCGCCCGATGAACGCCAGTTTTGGAACGGCATTAAAAGCAAGTTTATAAAGCTGGACCACCTCGGCGAACGCCCCGGGGGCTTAAATGAAGAAGTACTGTTAGATGAAATATTGGAACGGTATTCTAACGAAATAGTGGGTTTGTTTGAACCTGGTGCATTTAACTTTGCCCGTGCCATATTACCCCAATTTTTTGGCAGGGTACTTAGCGCTGCGCCTGGCAAATGGTTTAAAACCATAGGCGGCAATGTAAAAACCATACACGAAAAAATTCCCATTACAGGCGATATTGAAAAAATACGCCACTTGGCCACCAAAGGCACCATAGTTGTAGTACCCACCCACTTTAGTAATATGGATAGTATTATGATAGGCTGGATACTGAACGAAATAGGCTTGCCCGCCTTTACTTACGGCGCAGGCTTAAACCTGTTCAGCATTGGTTTGCTATCATACTTTATGAGCCGCTTAGGTGCTTACAAGTTAGATAGGCGTAAAAAGAACAGCGTATATCTCGAACTCTTAAAAAACTACTCAACCGTTGCATTACAACGTGGTGCGCATAGTATTTTCTTTCCCGGCGGTACAAGGTCGCGTTCAGGTTCGTTAGAAAAGAAGTTGAAACTGGGTTTATTAGGTACAGCCGTTGAAGCCCAGAAACAACATTTTAAAAATTACCCCGAAGAACTTGCTCCGCGTGTATACATTGTGCCCTGCGTTATTAACTACCACTTTGTGTTAGAGGCACAGGGGCTTATTAACGACTACCTGACAGAAACAGGCAAGGAGAAGCTTTTTAAGGAGAACGATGAATACTCAACCAGCTTTAAGTTGGTGCGCTTTATGCTTAAATTTTTATCGGCATCATCATCTCTGTCGGTATCGTTTGGCGAGGTAATGGATGTGCTGGGTAACGAGGTAGATGCCGAAGGCGAAAGCTATAACCACTTAGGGCAAAAAATTGACGTAAAGAAATACTTTGTTACCAATGGCGAATTAAAAGACGACCAGCAGCGCGATGAAGAGTATACCAAAATACTGGGCGAGAAAATAGTTGACAATTACTTTAGGTATAACGTAGTACTTACCAGCCATCTTACCTGCTTTACGGTTTTCGAACTGTTGCAGAAGAAATATAAAGGGGTCGACCTGTTTACTTTATTACGTACCCCTGTTGAGGATGTATCTATATCGTACAACGAAGTGGTGGAAGGTATTAATGTATTGAAAGAAAAACTGAAGGAGTTATACGATGCAGGCGAGGTACTCATGTCGCCCGAATTGAGGTGGAATGCCGATAAAATTATTGAGCACGGTATGAAGAATATTAACCTCTACCACACGCTATCTCCGCTTACAAAAAATGGCGACAAAATGGGTTCGGAAGACCTGAAACTATTGTACTATTACCATAACCGCTTAGATGGTTACGGACTTGAAAAATTTGTGTAGTATGAACAACGGAAAAACAGTAGGTGTAATAGGTGCGGGTAGTTTTGGTTCGGCAATTGCTAATTTATTGGCCGAAAACCAAAAGGTGCTATTATATGAACGTAAGAAAGATGCCGCCGAACAAATGGCCCGCGAGCGCAAAATACGTGGGTACGATTTGCATCCTAATGTACAAATCACCACTTCATTACAACAAGTAGCTACTGAATGCTATCTCATATTCCCGGTGGTGCCATCGCAGGATTTTAAGGAGATGATAATTGAATTTTCTCCTTATCTGCGCCCCGATCATTTAATGATACACGCTACCAAAGGCTTGCACTGCGAGTTTGATATTGATACC
>Ga0164241_10006915_pt1 | contig 10256 bp, 8 predicted proteins | sample OricomyardsoilBY_FD_108780 | JGI IMG/M metagenome (GOLD analysis project Ga0164241, IMG submission 108780) | Backyard soil microbial communities from Emeryville, California, USA - Original compost - Back yard soil (BY) | ecosystem: Environmental > Terrestrial > Soil > Unclassified | place: USA... | reverse complement strand
TCTCGGCGTTCGGCCTGGCGGCGCCCAAGCTCTTCGCGGTCGCCGATCAGATGAGCGTGATCCCGCGCCTCATCGAGTCGAAAGAAGTGATCGGCCCCGCGGCGCTCTTCGCGATGCTCACGGCCCCCGACCAGCGCTACGGCGTGCGCTCGGCCGACGTGCCCGCGTACAACTGGCACGAATGGGGGATTTACGTCGGTGCGGGCGGGTTCGTGATCCTATTGGTCGCGCTCGCGGCCGGCGGGGTCCGCGCGCAGGCCTACAAGGCGCTCGGGCTTTTGTGCTTCGTGCTCGGGTTCGGCGCGTTTCATCCGCTCGCGCCGTGGGCGCTCCTGCACCGGCTGCCCGTGTTCGCGTCGCAGCACGTGCCGTCACGCTTCTTCTTCCCGATGCTGCTCATGCTCGGCGCCGCGTTCGTGAGCTTCGCGGCGCGGTTCATCGACGGGCGCCTCGGCCGGCGACCTTGGCTCGATGTCGCGCTGCTCGCGCCTGTCGCGCTGTTCACGTGGGACATGGCGCGCTTTTCTCAGACACCGTTCGAGCAAGCCTTCTGGATGACCGCCCCCGCCACGATCCCGCGCGCGCCGCTCTTCGAGCAACGAGCGACCGCGCCGGTGAACTACGTGCGTCGCGACTGGGCGCAGCCCGCGCTGCTCTCCATGTTCGCGAACACCGGCGTCGTGACCTGCTACGGCGTCGACCCGAACTTCAGCCCTAGCGCGATCCCGCGCGGCGCTCCGGACGACCGGGGGCTCGCCTGGGTCCAGGGGGGCAGGGGGGCCGCCCGCGTCACGGACTGGGGCCCCAGCCACGCCGTCGTCGAGGTGAGCGGCGCACCCGCGGGGGCCCTGCTCCTCTACAACATGAACCACGACGCGAGCTGGCGCGCGAACGGGGAGCCGGCGCTCGAAGCCCGCGGGCTCGTGGCGGCGCGGCTGCGCGGCGGGCAGGAACGGGTAGAATTTCGCTATTTCCCGCGCACGCTGGCCCTTTCGCTGCCGCTCTGTCTGCTCACGCTCCTTGCCTGCTTTTGGCCGCCGGGCTGGAACCGGTTCCTGGAATCCATTCTTCGATCGAAAAAGCGCTAGCCGGGCATGAATCCGCGGGCACGGCGGCGATTGCGCCGCTTGCGGGCGGGGGAAAGCCGGCATAAAGGAGCCAACCATGTCACTCGGCGTCTCGAAATCTCTTCTCAAAGGCTCGCTGTTGCGGCCCCTGGCCCTGATTGGAATCCTCGCCTCCAGCGTCGGCTGCGGCGGCGGCTCCTCGGCGAGCGCCGGTCCGACGACGGGCCCGCAAAGCAACGCCCTCGCCCCGACGAACGACTACGGCCCGGCCGACGACGCGCCCATCACCGATCCGCCGACGCCCCCCAAGGCCACGGGCAACCCGTTGAAGGGCATCAAGCTCTGGATCGATCCCGAGACGAACGCCGCTCTTCGCGCGAACGCCCTCGAGAAAACCCAGCCCGAGGTCGCGAAGCTCTTCCGCGAGCGCATCGCCGCCTACTCGCAGGCGCTCTGGCTCGGCGAGTGGAACAGCAACGTTTACCGCAAGGTGAAGTGGACGGTCGATCAGGCTTCCGCCAAGGGCGAGGTCCCGACGTTCATCGCGTACAACGTGCCCGGTCGCGATTGTGGCCAGCACTCGGCGGGCGGTCTGAAGTCGAAGGAAGCCTACCAGCGCTGGATCCGCAAGATTGCCGCCGGCATCGGCGATCGCGCGGCCATCATGGTGCTCGAGCCCGATGCCCTCGGCCTGCTCGAGAAAGACAACTGCCTCTCGAAGGAGCAGCAGGCGGAGCGCTTGTTCCTGCTGCACGACGCCATCAAGGTCCTGCGCCAGAACCCGAAGACCATCGTCTACCTCGACGGCGGCCACTCGCGCTGGCACCCGGTCGAAGAGCACGCGCGCCTCTTGAAGATGGCGGGCGTGGAGGACGCGAACGGCTTCGCGCTCAACACCTCGAACTACCGCGCCATGGACGAGCTCTTGCCGTTCGCGAAGAAGCTCAGCGAGCTGCTCGGCGGCGCCCACTACGTCATCGACACGAGCCGTAACGGCGCCGGTCCCTTCGGCGTGGAGTGGTGCAATCCGCCCGGTCGCAAGCTCGGCGTGCCCCCCACGACGGAAACGGCCGATCCGAACTGCGACGCGTACCTCTGGCTCAAGCGCCCGGGCGAGTCGGACGGTTCGTGCAACGGCGCTCCCGCCGCCGGCGCGTTCTGGGACAAGCAGGCGATCGAGCTCGCGACGCCGATGGAGCCCGGCGCGGCGCCCGCGTCGAGCGCAGCGCCCGCGCCGGAGCCCGCGAAGCCGGCCGCCGGCGCATCGAAGGCAGCGGCGCCGAAGGCCGAGAAGAAGAAGTAACCCCTGCTGTCCGTGCGAGTAGTGCCGCTCCTTCGCGGCACTACTCGAGCGGGAGCCCGAAGAAGAGGCGCAGCCACGCCTCGAGATCTTCGAGCTCCACGGAGCGTCCTGACGCGATCAGGAACGAGCGCATGTAAGGGCTGAACCCTTCGCCCGAAAACACGACGATGCCCGGAATCGGCCAGGCGGCGATGTCCTGAATCGTCGTCGGGATCTTCTCTTCGGCGGTGCCCGGCACCGACTGGTACTTGCACTCGAGCCCCAAGCGCCGGCGGCTCGCCGGCTCGGTCACGACGACGTCGATGCGCCGTTCGGCGCCCCACAGGCGCCGCCCGACCTTCACCTGCCGTCGCGCCTCGAGCCCCAAGCGCTCGGCGAGCGCCGCGACGGCGAGCTCGAGGGCGTCGCCGCCCGACGGAGCCGCACTTCGGCCCACCATCAGTAGATCAAGAGCTCGGAGATGCGGCCACGGCCGTTCGGGTTGCAATTCACCGAGCGGCGCGCGTCGACCTTGCGGCATTCGAAGTGCTTGCCGTAGAGGTCGTACACGCGCTGGGCCGACGAGTTCGAGAGCAGCACCGTGACGCCGCGCGACTTCAGCGCGCGAGCGACATCGCGCAGGCGCACCTGGTCGGCGTCGGCGAAGCCTTCGCTCGTGTAGTCGGTGAAGCGCGAGGTCGCCGTGAGGGGGATGTACGGCGGGTCGAAATAGACGAAATCGCCGCGCTCGGCGCGCCGCTCGATGGCGGTGAAATCGGCCTTTTCGACGGTGGCGCCCTCGAGCGCGCCCGCGCAGGCGCGCAGGTTGTCCTCGTCGCAGATCATCGGCTTCTTGTAGTCGCCGAAGGGAACGTTGAAGCCGTTCTTGCTGTTGACGCGGTAGAGCCCGTTGTAGCCCGTGCGATTCAAGTAGATGAACCACGCAGCGACGTCGGCGTCCTTCTTTTTCGCGTCGATGTTTTGCGCGCGGAGCTCGAGGTAAAAGTCCTTGTTGTGCTCCGCTTCGTACTTGCGAAGCTGGCGGATGACACGGCCCACGTCTTCTTGGATGCCGCGGTACGTGCGGACCAGGCGCGCGTTCGAATCAGTCAGGTAGGCGCGCCGCGGCTGGAGGTGGAAGAACACCGCGCCGCCGCCGACGAACGGCTCGTGATAGGTGCCGCCCGGCTTCAGCTTCGTGAGGTGAGGCGCGATGGCATGCAGGAGCTGACGCTTGCCGCCCACCCACTTCACGAAAGGTTTGGCATCGAAGGCGGGCGTGGCGATAGCCGCGGCAAGAGTCACCCGCCCGTTTTCGGTCCACTGCGGCACGCGGTCAAGCTGGCAGGACATTTTTCGTCCTGCCAATCGGAGGAAACCGCATGAAAGTCAGCGTTCGAGAGCGCCCGGCGCTCTTCGCGAGTGCCTGAGCTCGGGCGCTTCGCGCGGGCGTCGGCGTGTGTCCCGGAGCGGGACCGTGCGCAGGGCATGCTGCGACGCCTCCCGCACAAGGTAGCCTCCTTGCGGGCGTCCGCGCACCTAATCGTTCGGCGCGGATAGACCGTAGTGGGGGTGCACGCTAGGTTCGGAAAGAATGCCCGCAGGTCAACATTCGCCCGCCGAAGTCGGGACTGAAGCGGGTGGGTTCCGCGTGTTGGCCAACGGGGCGGGCACGCTGAAGATCAGCGTTTGGGGCTATTGGCCGCCGGAGGTCGCCCGTGCTTTCGCGAGTGACGGCCAGGCCGCTGCGCAAAAGCTCATGCCGGCGGGCACCCTGGTGGTCGATGCCCGGCAGCTCAAACCGCAGGGCACCGACGGGCAAGAGGCTTGGCGACGTTTCTTCCGCGGCCTCGTGACGGTGACCTTTGCGCGCGCCGTCGTCGTGGGAGCGAATGCTCTCACGCGGATGCAGCTGGCGCGGCTCGTGCGCGAAAGCGGTGTGGACGACCGTGTCGAGTTTAGTGATACTGAGCTAGCTACGCCCGGGGCGTAGGGAGGTGCGCGATGGGATCCGCTGAAGAAGCCGCTGCCAAAGCCATTAACCGCTTCTACGACGCGCTCGAGGACCTGCTACGCGGTCGCGGTACGGCGTCGATGGCCGAGATTTGGCACCACAACGACTACGTCACGACGGCGCATCCGTTCGGCAACTGGGCGCGCGGCTGGACGGAAGTGTGGGCCAACTGGGAAGAGGCGGCGGCCGTCTTTTCGACCTATCGCGGGCACGACGGGCGTACCGACCCCATCGGCGGCATCACCGAGCTCAAGGTCGCCGTCACTGGCGACGCCGCCTACGGCACGGGCGTGTACAAGTCGACGCTGTACATGTCTGGCGGGCCCCTGCTCCTCAGCGCCAACTGCACGAACATCGTGCATCGCATCGACGGCGTCTGGAAGATCGTGCACCACCACTCCGATCAGGCGCCGCCGGATTGGCAGGGCCAAATCGGCAAAATGGTGCAGGCCGGCCATAGTTAGCCGTCATTCGAGGACGAGGAGCGGGCGGTTCACGTCGTCGTCGCTCGCGAGGACGGGCGCCATGGTGCCGCGAAACGCGCCGTCGTAGCGCTCGCGACCGGGACGGCGGGTGAGCTCGGTCACCGAGCTGTAGATGAAGCCGGGACGCCAGAGCTGCGTGGGCATCGCGAAGGGCATGCCCACGTCCCAGGGGAGCTTGTCGATTGGGGTGAGCGTGAAGGCGGGCGGCGCTTGGACGTGCGACGTGATCTTGAATTCGACGTCGGTCGGCAGCTGCGCGCTCGTCGTGAAGTAGACCGTGAGGAGCGTGGAGGCGCCCTGCTCGAGGCGCACGCCGAGAAGCTCGACGCCGAGCGAGTAGCGGCGGGCGACGCTGCGATCGACGCCCGCGAGGAGCTCGTTGCGCACGCGCGCGGCGGCGGGCGCGTCGCCGCGGTCGAGGGCGATATTGTGAAGAATACGCAGGCTCTCGAAGTCGCGGGCCTGGCCGGGCGGTGCGGGATTCGGGGTTTGCCCGACGTGAGCGCGGAGCTCCCAAGTCGTGAATGGATCCGGCACGACCTCGAAAGCGTCGTGCGTGGAGGCCACGAAGAGCCGCTCCCAAAACGTCGGCGGGCGCCGCACGAGCGCGTAACCCTCGAGCGGGCCGGGCACGCCGTGCACGTCGGCGACCAAAAAGGGTCCGAAGGCGCGCACCGCGAAGTCGCGCGTCACCGATTCCACGGCGCCCCGCGTCTCGAAGCGGGTGTCGAGCACGAAAGTCGATACGTTGAAGGCGCGCGCGCGCGGGATGCTCACGTAGCGCACGGGCCGCTCGAGCACCCAATCCATCCAATACGAAGGCTTCATGCCTGCCGGCAAGCCGACGATGGCATCGGGCGGCAGATCCCGCGCGACGGCCGCGAGCGCCGCCGCCTTGTCGAAGTCAGGGTGAATGATCAGCCCCCGCTCGTTGAAGCGACCGCCGCTCTTCCTGGCGTAGCGGAGCGTGACGAGCGCGTCGGGCAGGATGGCGATGAGAGCCATGAGCGCGAGCCCCGCGACCGCCCACGACATGTTCGCGAAGCGTGACTTGCCCCAGCGACCCGCGATCGCCCACTGGCCCGCGGCACCGAGCGCCGCGACGAGGGCCCCGAGCGCGTAGGCGAAGTAGAGCGCGAAGTACTGCGGCCAAAAAAAGTGGATATCGGCTCCCTGCTTGAACACCACGTACTGAACGATGGCCGTCGCGAGCACCGCGAGCGGGAACAGCTCGAGGTCGCGCCGCAGCCAGACGAGGCGAGTGAGGAGCGCCAGCACGCCGACTTTGCCGAGGACGATGGCGAGCGGCGTGAAGGCGAGCGCGAGCCAGTAGCTGCGGCTCTCGAGCACGTCGCTCAGCGGCAAATCCGAGCCGTTCGCGCGAAATTCGCCCTGCTTGAGCAGCTCGAACAGGTGGTCGAGCTTCTGGAACACCGCGAGGTGGAAGAGCAGCACCGCGGCGACGAGCACCACCGCCGTGGCCCACAGCGTCGCGAAGCGCTCGAACGCGAGCGCGGGGAAGAAGCGCTTGAGCACGAAGCCGCGCAGGAACAGCGCCCCGAGCACGAACGCGTCGAACATGACGCCCGGCCAGTCGACGCACGCTCCGTACACCATGCCGGCGACGGCGAGCACCGCGAAGCGACGTCGCCCACATTGCGCGAAGCGGACGAACCCGTAGGTCGCGAGCGCCATGCCGAACATGCACAGCACCTCGAGCGAAAGGTAGTTCGCGTAGGCGAGCGTGATCGGCAAAACGACGTAGCCGAGCGCCGCGATGCCGCCGCCGAGCGGCCCGTACAGCGCCCGTCCCGCGCCGAAAATCAGGCGAGGCATGAGGATGCTCGCGAGCACGGCGGGCAGGCGGCAGACCCACGCGTGGTGGCCGAACAGCGCCACGAAGCCCGCGGCCGTCCAGAACACGCCGAACGGGTGATGGCAGTAGAAGTCCGCGGGCGCGGGTGGGCCGGCCGTGACGACGGTGACCGGCGCGATGACGTGCCAGCGCAGCATGTTTTCGCCGCCGAGCGCGACGGCGGTCGCAGCGGAGTAATGCCCGGCGCCGAACGGCCCCCCGATTTCCCAAATGCCGACGACGGCGATGAACAGCGTCGCAACGGCCGCGAGCACGCGCCCGGCGAGCTCTGCGGCCGGGGTGGCCACCGGGCGTCCCGTGCCGTCATCGAACCGGAACGCGCGCACCGCAGCGAGCCGGCCGCGCCACGCCGGACCCCCGAACGCCCACGCCATGCGCACGTCACCGAGGGGCATCGCTCTCGGATTCTATGGCAGATTGGCGGCCCGCGTGCAGAGGCTCGCTCTTCTCTGGCTGCTCGTGCCCGCTGTCGGCCTGGTCGAGCTCGGCGCGCAGTTTTGGGTATCGACGCGCGCGCCCGGCGTGAGCCAATGGCGCGGCTTAGCGAAGTCCGTCGCGCCGCTCAAGCGACCGGGCGAGCCCGTCGTCGTCGCTCCGGAGTGGGCGGAGCCGCTCGCGCGCCTCGCGTTCGGCGACGACGCCTTCCCGCTCGCGGAGCTGGCTCGGGCGGACGATCGCAGCGTGCCGCGCGTGCTCGAGGTCGCTGAAGGCGGCGCGCGTGCCGACCGGTACCGACCGTGGCCGGTGCTGAGCGAGGAACGGCACGGGGGCTTCACGCTGCGCGTGCTCCGGAATCCCGAATACCGAGCCGCCCGCTATCGCTTCGTCGAGCACGTGAAGCCCGGCGAGCTCACGGTGGCGGTCGTTGCGGGCGGCGTCGAGCGGCCGTGCGAGTACACCGATCACGCGCGTGTGACGGCCGGGGGCCTCCACGGGCCCGTCGCGTTTCCGAGCGAGCGCTTTCAGTGCGCGGGCGGCGACGCGATGTTCGTGGGCGCCACGGTGATCGACGACCAGGACTACGCGCCGAGGCGCTGCATTTGGGCGCACCCCCCGCAAAACGGCGTGTTGCGGCTGCGGTTTTCCGCCGTCCCGCTCGGCGCCGCGTTGCACGGCTTCGCGGGGCTCTCCTACTTCATCTATCGCGACGGCGTCGGCACTCCCGTGCGCTTGGAGGCGGCGAGCAGCGGCCGGCAGCTCGGCGCGTCGGTGCATCGCGACGAAGCGGGGTGGAGCGGCTTCGACTTTTCGACGACCGCGCTCGCGGGGCAAACGGCGGACGTCGAATTCTCGGTGAGCTCCGCGGACGCGACCCGCCGCGACTTTTGCTTCAGCGTGGAGGCCCTCGAATGACGGAGGCGCGCTTCGAGCGCTACGACCGCAGGGACTGGAGCGTCGCCCTGGCGCTCGCCCTCGCGTACCTGGCGTTGCTCCTCGCGGGGACGAAGACGCTCGGCTACATGCGCGACGAGGGATTTTACGTCTTCGCTGCGCGCGCGCTCGAGGCGTGGTTCGACCGCGTCCAAGCGACGGGGCTCGAGGCGTTCGAGCGCGCGAGCATCGACCGGTATTTCGAGCCGATTCACGAGCACCCGGCGCTGATGAAGCTTTTGTTCGCGGCTTCTCACCGCTATCTCCACGACCGTTGGGGGATCTTCGCGGAGTCGGGCGACGCGTACCGACTGCCGGGCATGCTGCTCGGCTCGCTCGCCGTGAGCGTGATTTACCTGTGGGGGCGGCAGAGCCTCGGGCGCGCGGGCGGCGCCGTCGCGGCGTTGTCCTTCGCGTTCATGCCGCGCGTATTCTTCCATGCGCACCTCGCGGGTCTGGACGTCGCCGTGGCGTCGATGTGGCTCGTGACGAGCTTTCTCTACGTGCAGGCGTTCGCGTCGCGGCGCGTGCCGCTGCTGGTCGGGCTGGGCGTCGCGTACGGCCTCTTTCTGAACACGAAGCACAACGCGTGGCTGTTTCCGTTCGCGCTCGGCTTGCATCTCGCCGTGGTGCGGCTCGTCGACTGGCGCCGGAAGACGCGGCGCGCCGGGCCGTTCGTGCCCTGGGCGTTCGTGGCGGTGGTGGTGCTCGGTCCGCTCGTGCTGTTTCTCAGCTGGCCGTGGCTCTGGTTCGACACGACGGAGCGCGTGCTCGGGTGGTTCCGTTTCCACCTCGGGCACGACTATTACAACATGGAGTTTCTGGGGCGGACGTATTGGAAGCCGCCCATGCCGCGCCTCTACGCGTGGGTGATGACGCTCGGCACGGTGCCGCTCGTCACGCTCGCCCTCGCCGGAGCCGGGCTCTTCGACACGCTGCGCGAGCTCGTGCGCGGCAAGGAACCGGAGCGGCTCGTGGGCGATACGTCGTGGCTCGTCGGCATCGCGGTGAGCTACGCACCCTGGTGGTCGACCGACACGCCCATCTTCGGCGGGACCAAGCACTGGCTCACGGCGTATCCCTTCCTGTGCTTGCTCGCGGGCCGCGGCTTCGTGCTCGTCACGCGGCGGGTTCGGCCGCTCCTGTCGGAATGGAAGCACGCCGATGCCGTGACGCTCGCGGGCGTTGCGCTGGCCGTGCTCGTGGGGCCGTGCGTGATGGCCTTGCACGCGCATCCGTTCGGGCTTTCGTTTTACACGCCGCTCGTCGGGGGCGTGCCGGGGGCGGCGAGCCTCGGGCTCAATCGCACTTTCTGGGGTTACACGACCGGCTCGCTCGTCGCCGACATCAACGAGCGAGCTCCGCCCCATTCCGCGGTGTACGTGCACGACACCGCGCTGCAAAGCTGGGAGCTTTTGCGCGCCGACGGCCGGGTGCGCGCCGATCTGTCGGGCACGCTGGCGCTGCACGCCGCGAAGCTCGCGCTCTATCACCACGAGCCGCACATGCGCCGCGTCGAGTTCGAGACCTGGGTCGTTTTTGGCACGCGCTCGCCCGTCGCCATGGCCGTTTACGACGGCGTGCCTGTCGCCTGGCTCTACGAGCGGCCTGAGGTCGCGGCCGCGCGCGAGGGCGGCGAGGAATAATCGCGCGTCGCCGGCCGTAGACTGGGCACGGCCGCACGCGCGTTTCGCGGCGGCCGCCTCCGAAATTCGCGTGCGCTTGCACAACTCCGCCGTGCGGCTCCCGACCTTCCTCTCATGGTGCGTCCCGTTCAACCGCGGTTGCCCTTCGGCATCTCCGGGCCCATCCTTTCGAGAGTGGCACCGTTGAAGCGCGCCGTTGCCCTGCTTGCTGCCGGGCCTGTCTTGGTTGGACTCAGCGCCGGGCCCGCTTGGGCGCAGGCAACGCCTGACGGCTGGTTCGACGATGCGTCGAAGGCCGCACCGGCCACCGCTCCGTCAGCCCCGGTTCCGGGCCACGCGGCGCCCGCGACCGCTCCGCGCAACGGCACGCCCGCGGCTCCCTCCGCCCCGGGAGTTCCCGCCGCGCCGGCAGTTCCCGCCGCTCCCGCCGAGCCGCTCGGGCAGAGTCCTCTGCTCGAGAACAACGTGCAGCCGCCCGAAGCCACGGCAGAGGACCGCGATCCGCGCGCTCTCAC
>Ga0164241_10006914_pt1 | contig 10258 bp, 10 predicted proteins | sample OricomyardsoilBY_FD_108780 | JGI IMG/M metagenome (GOLD analysis project Ga0164241, IMG submission 108780) | Backyard soil microbial communities from Emeryville, California, USA - Original compost - Back yard soil (BY) | ecosystem: Environmental > Terrestrial > Soil > Unclassified | place: USA... | reverse complement strand
GTCGGCGACGACGAGGAGCGGCGCGCGGAGACGCAGGTGCAGAAGCTGACCGACGACCACGTGAAGCGGATCGACGAGCTGCTGAAGCACAAGGAAGCCGAGATCATGGAGGTTTGATCGCGTCGCGATCAAACCTCCTAGCTGAAGGGAAACGCCATCTCGACTTCCTCTAGTTCTCGGGACGCGGTCCCGAGAACCGTGGCGATCATCATGGACGGCAACGGCCGGTGGGCGGAGAGCCGCGGCCTGCCCGTCGAGGCCGGGCACCGCGAGGGCACGCGGGCGCTCCGGCGCACCGTGGAGGCCGCGATCGACCTCGGCGTCCGCTCCCTCGTCGTCTACGCGTTCTCGACGGAGAACTGGTCGCGTCCCGACGCGGAGGTCGCCGACCTGATGGAGATCCTCTCCGAGACGATCGACCGCGAGCTCCCCGACCTCGCCGAGCAGGGCGTCAGGACGCGCTTCCTCGGTCGGCGCGATCGCGTCGACCCGTGGCTCGGGACGAAGATGCGCGCGCTCGAGGAGCGAACCGCGCATCTCGACACGCTTCAACTCTGGATTGCCTTCGACTACGGCGGCCGCGCGGAGCTCGTGCATGCGGCGCGGCAGCTCGTCGAGGAAGGCGTCGTCCCGGAAGCCGTCGACGAGACCGCGGTCGGCTCGCGGCTCTACGCGCCCGAGCTCGGTGACGTCGACCTTCTCGTCCGCACGTCGGGCGAGCTGCGGCTCTCGAACTTCCTCCTCTGGGAGGCCGCCTACGCCGAGCTGGTCTTCACCGACACGCTCTGGCCCGACTTCGACGCCGACGACCTGCGGGCCGCGGTGGACGAGTACGCGATCCGCAGCCGCCGCTTCGGCGCCCGGGACCTCGCGTGACGCGCGGGCACCTGGGGCGCGCGTGAGCCCGTTCCTCTCGCGCATTCTCGTTGCGCTGGTCCTCCTGCCGATCGTGCTCGGGATCGTCTGGGCCGGCGGCTGGTGGCTCTTCGCCCTCGCGCTCGTGGGCGGGCTCCTCGCGCTCCACGAGCTCTACGGGATGGCGCGGGGGCTGCACCCGATGGTGCTCGGCGGCTACGCCGGTCTCGTGCTGACGCTGCTCGGAGCGCAGCTCGGCGGGCTCCCGTGGCTCCTCGCGGGGATCCTCTCGACGCTGCCGATCGCGCTCGTGGCGTTCTTCGTCTCGAGCGTCCGCCAGAACGCCGTCGCCGCTTTCGCGACGACGCTGCTCGGCGTCGCCTGGGTCGGGGGCGGGCTCGCCCATCTGCTGCTCGTGCGCGACATCGCCGACGACGGACGGCTGCTGATCTTCACGGTGCTCCTCACCGTCTTCGCGGATGACACCGCCGCGTACTTCGTCGGGCGCGCGATCGGGCGGCATCGCCTCGCGCCGGCGATCTCGCCCGGCAAGTCCGTCGAGGGGTTCGTCGCCGGGACGCTCGTCGGCGTCGCCGTGACGTTCTTCGCTCTGTACCAGCAGGACGTCGTCTCGACCGGCGAGTCGCTCCTGCTCGGGCTCGCGATCGCCATCGCGGCGACGCTCGGCGACCTGTTCGAGTCCGCCGTCAAGCGGGATCTCGGAGTGAAGGACTCCGGGAGCCTGCTCGCGGGTCACGGAGGCGTCCTCGACCGGGTCGACTCGCTCCTCTGGGCCGGTCCCGCGGCGTACTTCGCGCTGCTCGCGCTGGGCTAGTCCCGGACGGCGTCAGGCATCCTTCCGGAAGTGAGACGCGTTGCGCTCCTGGGGGCCACCGGCTCGATCGGCCGCCAGGCGATCGAGGTCGTCGCGGCGCATCCGGACCTCGTGCTGTGCGCCCTCCAGTCCGGCTCGACTCCGCTGGACGAGCTCGCCGCCGAGCACGGAGTCGCTCACCTCCACGTGGGCGGCAACCCGGTCGCGCTGCTCGAGCGATGCGAGCCCGACATCGTCCTGAACGCCGTCGTCGGCTTCGCCGGCGTCGAGGCGACCCTCTGGGCGCTCGAGGCCGGCGTCACGCTCGCGCTCGCGAACAAAGAGAGCCTCGTGGCCGCCGGCGAGCTCGCCCTCGCGGCGCAGGAGCGGGGCGGAGGGCTGCTCCTGCCCGTCGACAGCGAGCATTCCGCGTTGCACCAGTGCCTCGAAGGGCGCACGCCCGAGGCGGTCGCGGGTGTCGTCCTGACCGCGTCGGGAGGGCCGTTCCGGGGCCGCACGCGCGCGGAGCTGATCGACGTGACGCCCGAGGAGGCGCTGCGCCACCCGACGTGGTCGATGGGCCCGAAGATCACGATCGACTCGGCGACGCTCGCGAACAAGGGTCTCGAGCTGATCGAGGCGCACTGGCTGTTCGGCATCCCGTACGAGAAGATCCAGGTCGTGGTGCACCCGACGTCGGTGGTCCACGCGTTGGCGCGGTTCCGCGACGGCGCCCTGCTGGCGCACGTCGGGCTTCCCGACATGCGGGTGCCGATCTCGTACGCGCTCACCTACCCGGAGCGCGCCTCGACACCCGTCGAGCAGCTCGAGCTCGAGGGCCTCACGCTCGCGTTCGAAAGGGTGGACGACGACGCCTTCCCGCTCGTCTCGCTTGCGCGTGCGGCGGGAGCGCGTGGCGGCACCGCGCCGTGTGCGTTCAACGCGTCGAACGAGGTCGCGGTCGAGGCGTTCCTCGAGGGCCGCCTGCGCTTCCCCGAGATCGCCGAGGTCGTCGGAGAGACGCTCGAGGCGGTCGACGGCGCGCCTGCCCGCGACCTCGCGGAGCTCGTGGAGGCGGACGACGAGGCTCGGCGCCTCGCATCGCGAAGGTTGCAGCCGGCATGACGATCTTCGTGGCCATCGTCGGGCTCGGGTTCCTGGTGCTCATCCACGAGCTCGGCCACTTCACGGTGTCGCTTGCGCTCGGCATGCGCCCGCGCCGCTTCTACGTCGGCTTTCCGCCTGCGATCTGGAAGACGACGCGCGGCGGGATCGAGTACGGCATCGGCGCGATCCCGCTCGGGGGCTTCGTGAAGATCCCCGGGATGCATCGGCCGGCGCCGGTCGACGTCGACGCGGGCACGTCCCGCGCGCTTCAGGAGGATCCGTCGCTCGGCGGGGCCGTCAGCAGGCTCCGGAATGCGCTCGCCGCGGACGACCACGATGCGGCCCGCGACACGCTCCACGTGCTCCGCACGCTCGCGGCCGAACGTCCGCTGTCACCGGCGGCGTCCACCGCGCTGACGAAGTCGCTCGACGATCTCGAGGACGCCCTCGGACCGGACGCGTACTGGCGCGCGAAGACATGGAAGCGCGTGGCCGTGATCGCCGCAGGACCCGCCGCGAACATCCTCCTCGCGCTCGTCCTCTTCACGGGCCTGTACATGACCTCGGTCGGCCGCGCGACCACCACGGTGGAGTCCGTCTCCGCCGGCTCCCCCGCCACCAAGGCAGGCCTCCGCTCCGGTGACACGATCGTCTCGATCAACGACGAGCACGTCGGGGCCGGCGACATCGCCCAATCGATCGCGTCGTCGGACGGAAAGCCGCTCACCCTCATGGTGGCGCGCGACGGCACGCTGGTCGTCCTGCCCGCGACGTCCGCGCGGCTCAGCGACGGGCGCTACCGGCTCGGATTCGTCCTCGCCGGCGAAGGCTTGCCGTTCCCCCAGGCGGCGGGCGAGTCCCTGAGCCTGACGTGGCGGGTCACGCGGGAGATCGGGGCGTCGCTCGGGCGTCTCGTGACCGGATCGGGACGAAAGGACATCTCGAGCCCCGTCGGCATCGTCCAGGGCTCCTCCGACGCGGCGAAACAGGGGACCGAGAGCTTCCTCTTCGTCCTCGGCCTGATCTCGCTCTCGATCGCGCTCCTCAACCTGCTGCCGCTGCTGCCGCTCGACGGCGGCCACATCGTCTTCGCGGTCGCCGAGGGCGTCCGCGGGCGGGCGGTTCGCCGCGAGATCTACGAGCGCGTCTCGGTCGTCGGGATCGGCATCGTGCTTCTGTTGTTCGTGATCGGGCTCACGAACGACATCGGCCGATTGTCCTAGAGGAAAGCCGACCGCAGCCCCAGCGCGCCATCGAGCCTGGCGCGGTAGCCGGCGCGATCGGTCTCGACCGCCCCGAGGCTTGCCAGGTGCGGCGTGAGCCACTGCACGTCGAGCAGGCGGCGGGACGCGTCGCCCGCCCCCCGCATTCGCTCGACGAGCGCGAGGAACGCGGCCTTCGAGGCGTCGGTTCGGGCTTGGAACATCGACTCGGCCGCGAACAGGCCGCCGATCGAGACCCCGTAAAGGCCGCCTGCGAGACCCTCGGCGTCCCACGCCTCGACGGAGTGCGCCCAGCCGAGCTCGTGCAGGCGGCCGTAGGCAGCCTCGATCCTGTCGTCGATCCAGCTGTGGGGATCTCCCGGCCGCGCGCAGCCCGCGATGACGTCGGCGAACGCGGTGTCCACCCGGATCTCGTAGCGGCGTGCCGCGCGGCGGAGCGAGCGCGACGCACTGAACGTCTCGAGCGCCACGACGGCCCGCCGCCTGGGCGAGAACCAGCCGAGGCGCGGCCCGATCGGCATCGGGAACAGGCCAACCCGGTACGCAGCGAGCAGCGTCCCGGGCTCGAGATCGGCGCCGAGCGCGCAGAGGTCCTCCGGATGGTCGGCCGGCGGCGCCTCGAACGACCACCCGGTCGGCGGAGGCTCCTCCGCTCGCCGTGGGTCATGACCCGGAGTGGTCAAGCTGCAAGTTGTAACTAGCTCGGCGCTACCCTGACCTGAGCATGCCCAGCGCGCACCAGATCAGGGTCGGCGGCGTCGCGATCGGCGGCGGCGCGCCGGTCGTCGTGCAGTCGATGACCCTCACCAAGACGCACGCCGTCGAGGCCACGACGGCGCAGATCGCCGCCCTCGCCTCCGCGGGCTGCGAGATCGTCCGTGTCGCCGTGCCGAAGCGCGAGGACGCGCAGGCGCTTCCGCTGATCGTCCGCCTCTCGCCGATCCCGGTGATCGCGGACATCCATTTCAACGCGTCCCTCGCGCTCGAGGCGATCGATGCCGGGGTGCATGCAGTGCGGATCAACCCGGGGAACATCGGCGGGCCGGACAAGACGGAGCAGGTCGTGAAGGCGGCAAAGAGGGCCGCGATCGCGATGCGCATCGGCGCGAACGCGGGCTCGCTCCCGAAGCACCTCGACGAGCTCGCGCGCAAGGACACGGCGGAGGCCCTCGTCGTCGAGGCGCTGGAGCAGGTCGCGATCCTCGAGCGGCTCGACTACCGCGACTTCAAGATCTCGGTGAAGGCGTCGCACGTCCCCACGATGATCCGCGCGTACCGGATGCTCTCCGACCGGGTGCCGTATCCGCTCCACCTCGGCGTGACCGAGGCCGGGACGCCCTTCGCGGGGGCGATCAAGAGCGCCGTCGGGATGGGCTCCCTCCTGATGGACGGGATCGGCGACACGATGCGCGTGTCGCTCACCGCGGACCCGGTGAAGGAGGTCGAGGTCGCCTGGGAGATCCTCAAGGCGCTCGGGCTCCGCGAGCGCGGCCCCGTGATGATCGCGTGCCCGTCCTGCGGACGCGACAACGTCGGTGTGGAGAGCCTCGCCGTCGTCGTCGAGGAGCGGCTGCGCGAGTACCCACAGGCGTTCGAGGTCGCCGTAATGGGCTGCGCCGTCAACGGGCCCGGCGAAGCGGGTGACGCGGACTTCGGGATCGCGGGAGGTCGTGACGTGGGATTCGTCTACGCGCACGGCCGCGTGCTGAAGAAGGTCTCCTCCGAGGTGCTGATCGAGGAGCTGTTCCAGGAGATCGACCGCTGGATCGAGGCGGGCATGCCCCGCCCCAAGCGGCTCAAGCTGGCGAAGCCGGCCGCGCTCGCGATGGCCGAGGCGAGCCTGATCCCGCTCGAGAGCGTCCCTGCAGGCGACTGACGCGCGCCTGCGCCGCGCGATGGCGGCTCAGTCGAGGTGGAAGTACTCGTCGAGCAGGACGAACCCCTGGTCGGGCGGGCGACCATCGAGATCGAAGAAGGGCGTCATCTCGGCCTGCCACCGGGCATTGACATCCGTCTCGGCCATCGCCCGGACGGCCATGTCGAAGTCGTCGGTCTCGAGGTAGCCCACGACGAGCCCGTCCTCGGCGAGGAACAGCGAGTAGTTCCGCCAGCCCGTCTCCCTGAGCGCATCGAGCATCTCCGGCCACACGGCCTCGTGCCGCGCGAGGTACTCCTCGCGATGCTCGGGCTTGATCCGCAGCAGAAAACAGACGCGTTGCATTCGACGGCCCGCACGCTAGCGTGCCACGCTGTGTCGCGACCCCGGACGACGGAGGAGGCGGTGGGAAACGCGAGGCTTCGACGTCGGCGACCGCGCCTGCGGGAGCTGACGCCCCTCCTCGGGTTCGACGTTCCGAGCCTGAAAGTCACCGAGCGCAGGTTGGCGGGCGCGCTGACGATCCAGGATCTCCGTCGGCTCGCGAAGCGGCGGACGCTGAGGGCGGCGTTCGACTACGCGGACGGGGCGGCCGAGGGCGAGACGTCCCTGGCCCGGGCGCGGCAGGCGTTCCAGGAAATCGAGTTCCACCCGCAGGTGCTGCGCGACGTGTCCACGATCGACACGAGCGTCGAGGTGCTCGGCGGCCGCTCGGCGCTCCCGTTCGGCATCGCCCCGACGGGGTTCACTCGACTGATGCGCACCGAGGGCGAGCTGGCGGGCGCAGCCGCTGCGGGCGCGGCCGGGATCCCCTTCTCCCTTTCCACCCTCGGCACCGCGTCCGTCGAGGAGGTGGCCGCGGCGAACCCGCACGGTCGGAACTGGTTCCAGCTGTACATGTGGAAGGACCGAGACCGGTCGCTCGAGCTCGTGCAGCGCGCAGCCGCCGCCGGGTTCGACGCGCTCTTGGTGACGGTCGACGTCCCCGTCTCCGGCGCGCGGCTGCGCGATCGGCGAAACGGGATGACGATCCCGCCCAGGCTCAAGCTCACCACCGCGCTCGACGCGCTCCGCCGCCCCGCGTGGTGGTTCGACTTCGTCACCACCGAGCCGCTCGCATTCGCCTCGTTCTCCCGCTGGGAGGGCACCGTCGCGGAGCTCCTCGACACGATGTTCGACCCGACGCTGTGCGACGACGACCTCGCCTGGGTCAGGCAGAGCTGGCCCGGGAAGTTGGTCGTCAAGGGGATCCAGACGCTCGACGACGCCCGACGGGTCGCGTCGCTCGGGGTCGATGCGATCACGCTCTCGAACCACGGCGGCAGACAGCTCGACCGTGCGCCCGTCCCGTTCCACCTCCTGCCGGACGTCGTCCGCGAGGTCGGCGGCGACGTCGAGATCCATCTCGACACCGGGATCATGAACGGTGCCGACGTCGTCGCATCCGTTGCGCTCGGCGCGCGCTTCACCCTTGTCGGGAGGGCGTACCTCTACGGCCTGATGGCCGGCGGTCGCGCGGGCGTCGACCGAGCGATCGCGATCCTCGCGGAGGAGATCGCCAGGACGATGAAGCTCCTCGGCGCCCGCTCGATCGACGAGCTCGAGCCCACGCACGTCACCCAGCTCGAGCGACTCGCCCCGCGGCCGCGGGGGTCGGCGTCGCCCTAGATGGTTGATCGGAAATTGGCGTGACGTCCGGGGGCGTCCCAGACCAAGCAGGGCGGCACTGTCGGTTTCGGCACGTACCCGAAGGTACGTGCCGGAACCGAACGGGTCGATCCGGCGCAGTGTCTGGGGCGCCATCCGGTTCGCGCTGATTTCCGATCAACCATCTAGCCCTGCTCGTATGCGCTCTCGACCGAGGCGATGCCGCGCTCGGCGATGCGCTGCTCCGCATGCCCGCCCTCGCGGAACGCGGTCACGGGATCCGCGGGGAGCCCCTGGCGCTCGCGGTACCTCGCGAGCAGCGGCCGCACGTCGGTCTCGTACGCCTCCACCAGGGTGCGATGAGCGCCGAGCACGTCTCCGGTGAGCTGCGCCTCCGTGAGCCGCTGCTGGTCGACCAGGAGAGCCTTCGCGTACGCCGCCTGGATGTTGCCGACCGACTGGATCATCGCGTCGATCTTCCCCTCGACGTTGTGCGACTGGTCGATCATCAACGCGATTCCGTCCAGGTCGTCGCCGTGCGTGAGCTCGACCATGATCCGGAAGAGCTCGAAGGGGTCTACCGAGCCGACGATGAGGTCGTCGTCCGCGTACTTCCGGTTGTTGAAGTGGAAGCCGCCGAGCAGGTCCTCCCCGAGCAGCCGAGCGACGATCTGCTCGATGTTCGTGCCCTGCGGGTGGTGGCCCGTGTCGACGAGAACGCGGGCCTGCGCCCCGAGGCGTCGGCAGAGCAGCGCGGCCGTGCCCCAGTCGGGCAAGTCCGTGGAGTAGAACGCGGGCTCGAAGAACTTGTACTCCACGAGCAGCGTCATCTCGGGGTCGAGGAGGGCGTACGTCTCCTCGAGCCCCGCGACGAGACGGTCGTACCTGCGCCGGAGGTCGTCCTGGCCCGCGTAGCTCGTGCCGTCCGCGAGCCACAGGCTGATCACGTCGGAGCCGACGGCTCGTGCGACCTCGATGCACTCGGCCAGATGCCGCAGCGCCTTCGCACGCACGGCCTCGTCGGGGTTGCACAGGCTGCCCAGGCGGTAGTCGTCCTCGCCGAAGAGGTTCGGATTGACGGCGCCGATCTCGACGCCCTCGGAGGCAGCGAGGCGGGAAAGCTCGACGGAGTCCTCGACCCGATCCCACGGGATGTGGATCGCGACGCGTGGGCAGCATCCCGTCAGCCGGTGGACGAGCGCCGCGTCGGCGATGCGCTCCTCGACCGTCCGGGCGGCTCCCGGCCACGGGTAGACGTGAAACCGGGTGCCCGAGTTGCCGTAGCCCCAGGACGGCGTCTCGATCTCGAGCCGGTCGAGGCGATCGAGCAGGCGGTCGTCGCTCATCGCCCGGCAGTCTGACGCATCCGTCCGTCGATTTCGAATCGCTTTCGTTCAGAGCCTGATCGAAAGCGGATCGCTTGACCGCACGGGACGAACGGCATATGGTCGCAGCGACCGATGGCCGAGGCGCTTCAAGGTCTACCGCAGCAGGAAAGGATGCAGCACGTGCTGCGGCTCCTCGAAACGCGCGATTCCGTGCCGGTTGCGGAACTTGCGGAGACGTTTTCGGTTTCGGAGGTCACCGTCCGGAGCGATCTGTCGACGCTGGCCGGCCAGGGGCTCGTTGCACGCATCCGCGGCGGCGTTCGGGCGCTGCGCGACGGCCCCGAGGTCGGGTTCGACCTGCGCCTCCGGCTGGAGGTCGAGCAAAAGCGCGCGATCGCACGCGCGGCGGCCGCGATGGTGGACGACGGCGAAGCGGTCGCGCTCGACGCCAGCACGACCGCGTACTACCTCGCCCTCGAGCTTCGCTCCATGCGCGAGCTCGTCGTGGTCACGAACGGGCTCCTCGTCGCCACCGCGCTCGCCGACGCCCCCGGGATCACGGTGCTCGTCACGGGCGGTGTGCTGCGGCTGTCTGCGATGTCCCTCGTGGGCGACCTCGGCACCGACGTCCTCCGGTCGACTCGAATCAACAAGGGCTTCCTCGGCGCCCGCGGCGTCAGCCTCGAGCGTGGGCTGATGGATCTGAACCCGGACGAGGTGCGCATCAAGCAGGAGATGGCGGATGCCTGCGAGCAGGTGTACGGCATTCTCGACGGCACGAAGTGGCACCGGAGCGCGCTCCTGCCCTTCGTCCAGGTCGAGGATCTCGCAGGCGTCGTCACCGATCTCGGCGCGCCTACGGATCAGGTCGACGCATGGCGTGCCGAGGGTCTCGAGGTGATCGTCGCCGACCCCGGTCCGCACGAAGCTGTGCCGGCACGGCCACGCGACCTTCGCCGCCCGCCGGGCGCGGATCGAGCGGTCGGCCGGTGACGAGCTTCGCAGCTGTCGACCTCGGCGCGCAGAGCGGGCGCGTCGCCGTTGGTCATTTCGATGGCGAGCGTCTGCAGACCACCGAGGTCCACCGCTTCGCGAACGTGCCCGTGAGACTGGGCGACACCCTTCACTGGGACGTCCTCGGCCTGTACCGCGAGGTGATCGACGGGCTGCGCGCGGCCGCCGCGCACGGCGCAGTCGCCTCCATCGGTGTCGACTCCTGGGCGATCGACTTCGGGCTCGTCGACCGTGATGGGCGTCTGCTTCGGAATCCCGTCCACTACCGAGATGCTCGTCGGGCTCGGGCCGTCGACGGCGCGCTCGAGCGGATCTCTCCGCGGGAGCTCTACGACCGCACCGGTATCCAGTTGCTCCCGATCAACACGATCTTCGAGCTCGCGGCGATGGCCGG
>Ga0164241_10006913_pt1 | contig 10261 bp, 6 predicted proteins | sample OricomyardsoilBY_FD_108780 | JGI IMG/M metagenome (GOLD analysis project Ga0164241, IMG submission 108780) | Backyard soil microbial communities from Emeryville, California, USA - Original compost - Back yard soil (BY) | ecosystem: Environmental > Terrestrial > Soil > Unclassified | place: USA... | reverse complement strand
ATGGTCACGTTGCGGCAGAGCTTCAACGCGATGGCCTTGTTCCCGTGCCCGTCCATCGAGAACGCCGGGCGACTCTGGCCCGGTGCGGCGGAGGCTTTGCGCGCTTCGATGATCGACTCCGGCGTGTGGCCCGGGCCACCGGCGTTTGCGCCGCGCGGTCCCGGACCGCGGCGCGTCAAGCCGCGCGAGCCATCGATCCGGCCGGGACCGGTGATGGAAACGTTTTCCAGATTTTCGCCCCAGAGCAGGCTGTTGTGCCAGTGACTGTGCCCGAAATCCTGATACGCACCGAAGTCCGTCGGCTCCGCGTCGTCGTAGCGACCGCCATCGCGCGCGGGATCGGCGGCGCGCAGTGTCGCGCCCGGGCCGAGGTGAAGTGCGAGATTGCTGCGGAGGTGGATCGAAAAACTCAGATAGGTCCCCGCCGGAAAATACACCGTGCCACCGCCCGCCGCGCCGGCCGCTTCGATCGCGCGATTGATCGCTTCCGTATCCAGCGTGACGCCGTCGCCCACTGCGCCGAACGCGCGGACGTCGTAGGATGCGTTTTCACGGTAGGGCGAAACGTCTCCGGTGGGCCGTTCCGCGGAGCGGCTCGGCAGGGCGCCTCCGCCTACCTCGGTCTGACCGGGGGCTGGCGGCGACGTTGCGATCAGGATGACCAGGATGAGTGCGCGGATCATGGTTTCAATCGCCGCGCGGCTTCACCGTGGAGCGGCCGGGGCTGGGCGGGAGCGTGAAGGTTTCGACCGGATCGGGCTTGGCGGGATCGAACGGCGGCGCGTCGTCCGCGAGCAAATCCGCGAGCGGGAGTTTCGCCTCGCGAATGCCGGTGACGATGCACTCGGCGAGTTCGTAGGCGCCGTAGTTGTCGTGGTGCGTGATGTCCTTGCCGTCGTTGCTGAACGCGAGCGGCGATTTTTGCGGACCGAGCGCTTCATAAAATTTTGCGCTCATCTCAAGCAGGTCGATGAGCGCCACATGCTCCTCCCGCGCGACCTGGCGGACAGCCTCGGGATAATCGCCGTGCGTGTTTTTGATTTTCCCGTGTTCATCGAAAACGCGGCGATGCATCGGTGTGACGAGCACGGGCGTGGCACCGCGGCGACGCGCTTCGGCGACGTACACTTTAAGATACGCCTTATACGTCGTGAACGGCTCGACGTAGGTTTGGGGCCACTGGGTTTTCGAGTCGTTGTGACCAAACTGGATGAAAAGGTAGTCGCCCGGTTTCATCGTGCTGAGGAGCTTGTCAAAACGCAGCGCGGTCAGAAACGACTTCAACGTCTCGCCGGATTCCGCGTGGTTTGCGACGGCCACGTTGTCCTTAAAAAAGCGTGGCAACATCTGGCCCCAACTCGCGCCCGGTTCGCGCGGTTGATCGGTGACGGTCGAATCGCCCGCGAGGAAAACGGTGATCGCATCCTCGACGCGCGCGATCTGCACCGCGCAGACGGCGGGCCGCGGGCCGTTAAACTCCAGGGTGAGTTTGTCGTCCCAATGAAGAACGCCTTGTTCGCGGTCGTTGAGCACGACATGCGAGCCGCCGGGAGCATTGAGCGGCGGCGGCGTGAGCGTGGCGTTGCGGACATTCACCGTGAACGAGCGCGTGATGAATTCACCGCGTTTCGTCGTGGCGTGCTCGACCATGAGGCGGCGCGACTCGGCCTTGATGGTTGTATCCGTTTCCCCGGCACCGTCGCCGAGCGTCACCGTGATACGATAATTTCCCTCGGGGACTTTGGCTGAAAAGAAGAACGGTTCGGCGCTCGTGCAAAAATCTCCGCGCAACGGATCGCTGTGGGCGTCGCGATCGACCGCCTCGATTTTTTGCGCTGTCCCGAGATCGAAGCCGAAGCCGGTGCCTGCGGAATAAACCGAGTCGCGGCCGACCGCTTTGAAACCCGAAGCGGTTTTGCCCGGACCGAAATCGAACTTCATCGGTGCAAACGAAACTTCTGCGGGCGCAGCCGCCAGCGCGGCGGAGGTTCCCGGCACGGCGGCGGTGAAAATGGGCGCGGTCAGCGCGGCGGCGAAAACGAGGCGGAGTGGCGTCATGGAGGGTCGGGGGCAGCTTGACGAGGACGCGCGCAAAAGGCTGCGGCGTTTCCGGCGCGGCGGCCGGGCAGGCGGAGTTGTGGACGTTTTCCTCCTCTCAGCGATGCGCGAACGGCGCGGTCGTCAGACAGTTAGAAATCGTCGTCACGCGGTGTGGACAAACCGCACGTCTTTGGCGTTTGCTTCCGCGCCTCATGTGCAGGAGTCCGTCCAGCCTCTTCCGTTTTTTCCAGCTCGCCGCCTTGTGCGCGCTCAGTTTTTCCCCGCTCTCAGCCACGTCGCTCACGACCTCGTTGACGACGGAAGAACGGCGCAATTTCCAGCGCGAGACGCTGGTGCTGATCGAGTTTCTTCAAGGTTATCACTACTCCGACCGGCCTTTCTACGAGGTGAACGCCGGCGAACTCATCGAGCGCTACTTCGATACGCTCGATCCTGAACGGCTCTTCTTTCTCAAAGGCGACACCGACTTCCTGCGCCGGCGCTTCGAGCGAAATCTCAAGACGGTCTATCTCTTCAAGGGCGATCTGCACCCCGCGTTCGAGATCTACGACCTGTTCGCCAAACGCGTTGTCGCACGTTGCGCATGGATCGAGACGCGGCTCGACCGCTCATTTCCGTTCGATACGGACGCGCAACTCGATCCCGATCGCGATGCGCAGGACCGCCCCGCCGATGCACGGACGGCGGACTCGCTTTGGGAAAAAATTCTCCAGAACGAGCTCATCAACGAACGCGTGCGCGGACGTGATGCCGCCGCCGCGGTCGCCGAGGTGCGCCGTCGCTACGCCGAGAAACGGAAACGCGCCGAAAGCGCGGACCCGTTGCGCGTGCGCGAATTTTTCCTCAACGCGCTGATGGGACTTTTCGATCCCCATTGCGGATACTTCTCGAAGGAAACGGCGGACGTCGTCAGCGGCGATCTCACCGGTGCGGTGACGGGCATCGGCGTCGACCTGCGGCAGGCGGAGGGCAACTTTATCGTGAAAAGTCTCCAGCCCGGCGGACCGGCGGAGCTGAACGGCGGCATCCACGAGGGCGATGAATTTCTCTCGGTCGGCGAAGCGGGTGGCCCCGCCGAAGGCGGAGGCACCGGCGAACAAAAAACGCTCGCGGGCCTCCGCCTGCGGGAAGTGGTGGAACGCGTCCGCGGGAAGCCCGGCACCAAACTCGCGCTCACCGTGCGCTCGGCGGTCGATGGCGCGGTGCGCACGGTGGAGCTCGAACGCAGCCGCATGGAAATCGCGGACAACCACGCGTCGGGCCGGCTGTATCAAGTTTCCGGTGACGGCGGACCGTGCGCAGTCGGCTTCATCGACCTGCCCGGCTTTTACGGCGACAGCGAAGACGGCGCGACGACCGCCAGCATGACCAAGGACGTCGAAGAATTGCTGGCGAAATTCACGGCCAAGGGAGCCGAGGCGGTGGTGATCGACATCCGCGAAAATGGCGGCGGCCTCGTCAACGAAGCCGTCAGTCTCACGGGGCTTTTCATCGAGAAAGGCCCGGCACTGCTGACACGCGGGAAGAGCGGCAAGCCCACGATCTTGCGGGATGAAAATCCGTCGGTCGCGTTCGCCGGCCCGGTCGTCGTGCTCACGTCGCGACACAGCGCGTCGGCGAGCGAAGGATTTTCCGGCGCGATGCAGGCGTATCGTCGCGGATTGATCGTCGGTGGCGAGACGACCTTCGGCAAAGGCACGATGCAGTGGTTCGTGGATCTCGGGAAGACATTCACCAGCCTGCCCGAGCAAGTGCGCGCGCAGTGGGGCGTGGCGCGCGTGACGCGTGAGTTTTTCTATCTGCCAGACGGCAATTCGCCGCAGTTCGACGGCGTGCGCTCCGACGTGGTGCTGCCGGTTTTCACGCCGCCCGGAGATGTCAAAGAGCGCGATCTGCCCCACGCACTGCCGCCCACTAAAATCCCCGCGCCCGAGCCGCTGGATATCACGAGCACGCAGGTCGCGCGCGTGACTCCGGAACTCCGCGAACAACTCCGCGCGAAGACCGCCGCGCGCGTGGCGACACTGCCGGAATTCGCGCTCGATGCGGAAGCCGATAAATTGCGCGCGCAATGGTGGAAGACGGGGCCCCTTTCGCTGCGACTTTCCGCGAGGCAGGCCGAACACGATTCGCTGAATCGCCAGCGCATCGAGCTTCGCCGTAAACGCCGCGAGCTCGACGCGTCCAACGCGTTTCCCTCCGAACGCATCGATCTCGACGTCGTCACGGAAAGCCGTCGCGCGCACCAAACGAGTCTGCTCGCGCAACGCACCAGCGACGGCGCGCCGTTGGCGAATCGCCTGAGTCACGAGACGTTTTATTACCGCGCCGATGAAGCCGCCATGCTGCGGCCGCTCGCGCTGGAAAAATTCGATTGGGATGTCGCGCGGGATGCCGCGCCACAGCTCGCGCAAACGTGGGCGGAGGCGGCGAACATCCGGGCCGATGACGCGCTCACCGAGGCGATCCGGATGGCATTCACAACACTCGCACTCCGCGATGACGACGCGGCTAAACCTGTGCCGGCGGTGACTATTTTTCGCGAGAACCTGGGCGGAACGCTCGACGAAAAAACCTTCCAGACCGCGCTCGGTGCGTTGCTGAAAAAGGCCGCCGAAATCGATGTGGACGTGCTTCGCGATCAACGCCCGCTCGACGTGGAACTCCGCGAAAGCCTTCGCCTCGCCGTCGATTGGGTGCGGGCCCGCGGTGCGGAGAAAACCGGCGCGCCGGCCGGCGAAACATCGAAGACCGCCGACGCCGGTTCACCCGCCAGCGGTGAACCCGCCGCCGCACACTGATTTCCTGCTTCAATCCCTCCAGCCATGTCCGCCACCCGCATTCCCCTCGCCCTGCTTTTGCTCGCATTCGGTTTCCCACTACACGCCCAGGAAGCCGCGTCTCCCGCCACGACCGCCACCACTGCGAAATCCGCCGCCGTCTCAACGGATGCCGCCGACGACGATGAGGGCGATTCGACGCCGGCCGCGCCCAAGGAAGATCCGTCGAATGCGACGTATTGGGAGGCGATGAAGTTGTTTCGTTCGCAGAAATCCGAAGACCTCGCGCACGGCCGCGATTTGCTCGCGCAAGCGGCGGACGCGGAGAATAGCCAGGCGGAAAACTACCTCGGCCTCGCTGTGCAACACGGGTTGAACGGTTTCACGAGGGACGCGCGCAAAGCGGTCACGTGGTACACGCTGGCGGCGCAGCGCGGAAACGCGTTCGCCAAGATCAGTCTCGGCCTGTGCTACCTCAATGGCACCGGGGTGCGCAAAGATCGGGCGAAGGCGCGTCAGTGGCTCGAAGCGGCGCTGGCGGAGGATGCGGACTTCGCCTCGCCAAAACCACCCGCTGATTTTTTCGCGGACTCCTCAACCGGTGCGGTGACGAATGCCGACATGACGCTTTCGGGCGATCTTCCGGTCGAACCTGCGGATCGCTACCGCGCGGCCGCGCACGCGGGATTGGGCGATCTGTGCGCGCTCGAAAAGCAAACCGCGAAGGCGCAGGAGCATTACGTAAAAGCGGGCACGATGGGCGAAGGTGGCCGGGCGGGCATCTACCAAGCGGCGATCACGGCCGCGTTTAATTATGCATTCGGGCTCGGCATCCCGCGCGATCTGACGAAGGCGAACGAGATGCTCGAGCAGAGCAAAAAACTATCGCGCCAGCAGGTGGTTTCCTACGCGCATGGGTTGGTCGAAGGCAAAGCGCTCGACGATTTTGCACAGGCGGATTTCGAGGAGGACGAGGCGGGCAAAAACGATGAGCGGTATCAACTGATTCAACTTATGATCGCGGGTTCATTCGCTGACCCAAAATCGAAAAACTACAATCCGCAGGAAGCCGCGCGCTGGTTCGAACTCGCCGCCGAGAGCAAGCAAGCGTGGGCGATGCTGTCGCTCGCTTTTCTCCATCAAGAAGGCCGGCTCGGCCCGACGGATCCGGCGATGGTTTTTAAGTGGTTCAAGGAGGCCGCGGAGAAGGGCAATCACATGCTCGGCTGGTCGAATCTCGCGATCTGCTACCAGAACGGGATCGGCACGGAAAAAGCCCCGGACAAGGCGGCGGAGATTTTCAAAAAACACCGCGACGAAAGCATCGTTTGCTACCTCGGCAGCATCGGTCAGTGCCCCACCGGCGTCGTGACGTACGAGCAGGAAGTCGCGCTCAACAAAACCTGGGCGACGAAGCGCAAGGACGCGCACGCGATGTTTCTCTACGGGATGCGCCATCTCTACGGTTGGGGCGTGTCCGCGGACTGGCGGGAGTGCGAAATCTGGCTGAAGAAGTCCGCAAAAACCGGATACGGTCCTGCCTGGCGGGAGTTGGGCAACCTGTACCTCACGATCCCGGGCGCGTTCCGCCTTTCACCGCTGGAGGCGCACAAGAAGGCGCTGGATTGCTACCAAAAAGCCGCCGACGCCAACGACGCCGAGGGTATCGTGGGTCTCGCGGATTTATACGCGCCGCCGACGGGCAGGAAGCCGGGCGAAAAGGTATTCATCTATATCCCGCCCGATGAGAATCGCGCCGAATCGCTTTATCTGCGCGGCCTGCAGATCGACCCGGAAAATGGACGCGCGCACAACAACCTCGCGGTGATTTACGCGAGGCGCTTCAGCGAAGCCTCGCGGAATTTTCGGATGCTGGAGGCGTTCGATTACCGGACGAAAATGATCGAGCACTATGAAGCGGCCGATAAAGCGAAGGTCCCCACCGCCGGCTGGAACTTGGGGAATCTTTATTACGAAGGCGTGCTCGGCGAAAAAGATTTCCAGAAGGCGTACACGTATTTCGAAGCGGCGGCGAGCGACGGCCAGATCGACGCGCGCCGGCGTCTCGGCGAGATGCATGAAAAGGGTGAAGGCGTTCCGGTGACGTATCGGGAAGCCGCATACCATTACCGGCTTGCGGCGATTGGTGGAGACTTGGACGCGCTCACGCGGCTGTGCGAATTTTATCTTCAGGGCCGAGGCGTGAGCAAGGACCTGGATCGCGCCGCGTATTGGTTGACGATGCTGGCGCGGCGCGGACGTGCCGGGGCGCTCATCGCGCTCGGCGACATCATGATCCAGCGCGAGCAAATCCCGGAAGCGGTGAAGTTTTTCACGCCATTGAGGAGCTGCGGCGTGCCTGCGCTTGAAGGCGTCGCGTATGACCGGTTGAGCGGCATTTACGAGCGGGGCGCGGGCGTGAAGGCGAATCCGGCCAAGGCCAAACGCTACCATGAAAAGGCCGTCGCCCTCGACAATTCGGACGCGGTCTTCGAAGACGCGCAGGCCTTGCTGGATCAGAAAAAATACGAAGCGGCTGCGGGCCTTTTGCAGAAGGCCGCCGACAACGGCCAGACGCAGGCGGAATACGTGTTGAGTTCGCTTTATTTCAACGGCCTGGGCGTGCCGAAGGACGTCGCCGCTGCGGTCAAACGAGCCCGCTCCGCCGCGGAGAAGGGGAATGTGGACGCGCAATTCAGCGTCGCGGTGCTCACGCTTAAAGGCACTTCAGGCGCGCCGGAACTCGAAGACGCGATCCGCTACGCGACCAGCGCCGAGAACGCCGGGCATCCGAAGGCCGGATACGTGCGAAAAAAACTGGAGGAGAAACGCGGCAGCTCGTCGCCAGGAGGTTCGGAGAACGCGCGCTCGCTTTGAGCGCGCGGCGGGAGGCGGTGCTTTCTCAGCCGCCGGCCGGATAGAGGCATTCGATCTCGATGCGTTCGCCACAGGCGCAGGTGACAATCAGGCGGGTGACCTTGTCGCCTTGCTTGACGCATTCCACCGTCGGACCGGCGCCGGAAGTGCCGTCCGGTTTGTGAACGTGTCCGCCAGCCGACTTGGCGACGAAGCCCGGGCTCCCGGTGCCTGCCGGTGCCTGCAGGGAATCGGAGGAGGAGTGGGAGCGACCGGAAAGGAAGGATTTCATCGGGAGAGGAATTAGGCGCGGCTGCGTCAGTGATCGCCAGCCAGATGTGCGGGCGCGGAGGAACCGGTCTCCGCAACGGCGGGCGGCTTTTCAGCGGCCGGGGGCGGATCATTTTCGCGCGAACGTCCGACGCTCAGGCTGATCGTGACGCGCTGATTGCTTTCAGACGACTCCGGTTGATCGGGCAGCGGGCGCGTGGAAGCGAAACCGGTGACGCGGTCGATTTGTTTATCGTCCACGGCGTAGTGCGTGAGGGAACGCCGCGAGGCATTCGCGCGGTCGGCGGAAAGCTCCCACGCGGTGTAATCCGGTTTGGGCAGTTCGAGGCCGGGGCGCGTGTGGCCTTCGATGACGACGTGGAAGCGATTGCGATCGATCATCCACGCGAGGCTCTGCATGCAAAAGCGGCCCCATTCGGTGAACTCGGCGGTGTTCTTTTTGAAGAGCGGCTGCCGGGCGCGGTCGAAGAGATTCACGCGCAGGCCGTCACTGGTGACCTGGATGTCGATGGGTTTGTCGGCGAGATCCTCGTCGAGCTGCATCATGCGGAAGAAGTCCTTCGCGATGGAGTTCAGAAATTGAAGGTTAACGGCGTTGGAGGAATCCTCCTTTTCGCCTTTGCCGGAGCCGTTCGCGTTGGAGGGCTTGTTGCTGTCGAAGGGCATGACGCCGGAGGATGCCTCCATCGGCGAGTTGAAAGGGTTCTGAAAATACTGCGACGTGGCGATGAGGACCTCTTTGTCCTGCGAGCTGATCCACAGGACCATGAAAAGGGCCATCATCGCGGTGACGAAGTCCGCGTAAGCAACTTTCCAGGCTCCTCCTTTTCCGGCCATTGTTCAGTTTGAGTTAAGAGTTTAAGTGAGGCGGCTCGGCGGGACGCCTCGCCCTACCCGGGAAAAATGCGGGCCGGGTTACTTGCCTGGGGCGGGCATGGACTTGAGCGTGGTTTCGAGCTCGTCGGAACCGGGCTGGACGGTGCTGTCGAGCGAGCGACGGGCGACCTCGACGGCGGTGAGCGGGGCGAGGCCCTTGGCGAAACCGGCGACGGCGGAGAGGATGCAGCGCAGGTACTGGGTGTCGCCCTGATTCATGAATTGGATACGCGCGGCCAGCGGTGCGATGAAGCCGTAGGAAATAAAAATGCCGAGGAGCGTGCCGGTGAGGGCGGCGGCGACTTTTTCACCGACGGCTTCGGGACCCTCGGCGATGGCGGACATCGTGTTGATGATGCCGAGGACGGCCGCGACGATGCCGATGGCGGGCATGGAATCGGCGACCATTTGCAAGGTGTGCACGGGATGATCGGCTTCGGCGGATTTCGCATCGAGCTCGGTCAGCATGAGGTCTTCGAGCTGGTCGGGCTTAATTTTGCCATCGATGACCGGCTTCATGCCATTGAGGAGAAATTGCATGCGCTCGTGGTTGCCGGTGATGCCGGGATATTTCGCGAAGATGTTGCTGCCTTTGGGATTGGTCACGTGCTCTTCGAGCGCGATCAGGCCGTTGCGGCGGCCGACCATGAAAATCTCGTAGAGCATTTTCAGCAGATCGAAGTACTCGGTTTTGCCCGCGGCTTTGCCGAACATCGCCGCCTTCGTTTTGTGAATAATCTCTTTGAGAATATGAGCAGGGCTGGCGATGACGACGACACCCAGTCCCACGCCGAGAATGACCACGAATTCGGAGACGTGCAGGAGCACGGCAGGATTGCCTCCGGCGATCATAAACCCGCCGAGGGTCGATCCTAAAACAATGAGAGCTCCGATGATAATGAGCATGATATAATTCTGGGCGTTTCCCCCTAACGGCTCACCGGGCGCGAGGCTTTAGGTCTGCTTTGTAAAAGGCCCGCGACAATGGTCGCGCGGCAAATTGTGCCCGTCGCTCCTCTGCCATGCGGCAAGGAAGGAGTGATCGAAAGCGAAGCAGCCATGCTCGGGCTGCGGCGCGAAACGGTTGGAAACGTTATCTGGCGGATCGCGGGCATTCCCGGCGAAAGCCGAGCCGGCGCTACCGGCTGCCCGACCGCGGCCGTTTTAGCGGCTGCGCGTGCGGTTCAGATAGGCGCGCAGGCTGAGGACGGTTTGCGCGTGGATCTGGCAGATGCGGGATTCGGTGAGATTGAAAACGGCCGCGATTTCCGCGAGGCGCATGTTTTCGAAGTAGTACATGCCCAGGATCTTCTTTGGGATTTCTGGCAGCTCCGAGATGCGGTCAGCCATGAGCTTCATGAGCTCTTCCTTTTCCATGCGATCACGGACGGAGACGT
>Ga0164241_10006912_pt1 | contig 10261 bp, 8 predicted proteins | sample OricomyardsoilBY_FD_108780 | JGI IMG/M metagenome (GOLD analysis project Ga0164241, IMG submission 108780) | Backyard soil microbial communities from Emeryville, California, USA - Original compost - Back yard soil (BY) | ecosystem: Environmental > Terrestrial > Soil > Unclassified | place: USA... | reverse complement strand
GACTTTGGCCGCGTCGGGACACGGGGCCTCGGCCTTTTTCGCCGGGCGCGAGGGGATGGCCGCCCTCGCCGCCTTCCTGCTGCTGGGCGGCGCCTTCGCGAAGTCGGCGCAGGCCCCGCTGCACGTGTGGCTCGCCGACGCGATGGCGGGGCCCACGCCGGTGAGCGCCCTCATCCACGCGGCGACCATGGTCACCGCCGGCATCTACCTCATCATGCGCCTCGACTGGCTCTACACCGCGGTGCCGCAGGCCCGCGCGCTGATCGGCCTCTGCGCGCTGGTGACCCTGGTGGTCGGCGCGTTCATGGCGCTGACCCAGCATGACATCAAGAAGATCCTCGCCTACTCGACGCTCTCGAACCTGGCGCTGATGTTCCTCGCGCTCGCCGCGGGCTCGCACGAGGCGGCCATGCTCCACCTCTTCGGCCACGCCTTCTTCAAGGCCCTGCTGTTCCTCAGCGCGGGCAGCGTGATCTTCGCCGCGCACCACGAGCAGGACGCCCGCCGCCTCGGCGGCGTGCTGCGGACGCTGCCCGTGACCCGCGCCGCGTTCTGGATCGGTTGCATCGGCGGCGCGGGCCTCATCCCTTATCTGTCGGCGGGCTTCTTCACGAAGGAGGCCGTGCTCGAGTCGATCCGCCTCTCGACGCTGAACGGCTTCGGCCTGCACATCTCGGGCGGCACGCTGTACTGGATCGTGCTCGCGGTCGAGTCCCTGTCGGCGGTCTACATGTTCCGCCTGCTCGGTTACCTGTCCGGCGGTGCGGCGACGGACCACGCGGCGCATGGACACGATGCGCATCACGACGCGCACGACGGACATCATCATGAGACGCCGCGCGAGACCAGCCCGCTGATCCGCATCGTGCTGACCGTGCTCGCGATCGCCGCCCCGGCCTTCGCCCTGTTCAGCGGCACGCCGCGCCTGGTCGCCTGGGTGACCGGCGGCGAAGGCCGCTTCGAGCACGTCGAATGGGCGCATGTGGCGCCCTTCCTCGCGCTCAACATCGTGCTGGCCGTCGTCACCTTCACGATCTTCTCCGGCGCCTCGCGCCGTGCGGCCTTCACCGGGGCGTTGTCGAAACTGCGCCTCGGCGGAGTCGGCCCCCTCACGAACAAGTTCTACTTCGACGCCGTGTACGCCGTCGTCATCGTGCTGCCGCTGCAGGTGATCGCGTGGACGCTGCGCCTGGTGTTCGAGAATATCTTCATCGGCATCATCGGCCTGTTCGGCGCGGTGGGCCGCTGCCTGTCACGCTTCGGACGCCGCCTGCAAACGGGCCGCGTGCATCATTACGCCGCCACGATTCTCTTTTTCATGGCGGTAACGGCTTGGATTCTTTTGTGGACGCGGGGTCATTGATGTCCGTCAACCTTCTTCCCGCCGCAGTTTTTCTGCCCCTCGTGGCGACGGTGTATTTCGCCTCGCAGAAAAACGGCCCGGAAACGCGCGGCATGTCCCTGGCGGGGCGGTCGCTCCTGTTCTCCTGGATCTTCGCCGCTCTCGCGACCTTGGCCGGCATCGCCGGCTTGCGTTCCGAAGCCGGGATCGCGATCACCGGCCCCATGCTGCGCCTCGGCGTCTCAGGGTTCGAGGTCGAGCCCCGTCTGTTCCTCGACGGCCGCAATGCCTTGTTCCTGATCCTGCTCGGCCTGTGCTACCCCGTGGTGTTCACCTTCCTGCGCGACCGCGTGGGCGCGTACGGCAAGTCGCACTACATCTGCGCCTGGGCGCTGGCCTTCAGCCTCGCCGGCGTGTTCACGGCCGACTCGCTGCTGCTCTTCTACCTGTTCTGGGAAGCCGCGCTGATCGCGGTGTACTTCTGGATCGGCCTGCACGGCAAGCGCGACGTGCGCGGCAACGAGGTCTATCCCACCTTGCTTCGCTTCGTGCTCTTCACGCTTGCGGGCAGCTTGCCGATGCTGCTGTCGGTCGCCGCGGTGTGCGCCTCGAACTTCAGCGATCCCGGCATCCAGGGCCTGCCCGCCAGCGTGGCCCAGCTGCCCGACTCCACGCGCCTGTGGGTCTTCCTCGGCTTCTTCCTCGGCTTCGCCGTCAAGCTGCCCCTGCTCGGGTTCCACGGCTGGCTGCGCAACACGTACAACGTCGCGCCTCCCGCCTGCCGCGCCCTGCTCTCGGCCGCGATGTCGAAGATGGGCGCCTTCGGCCTGCTCCTCGTGCTCGCGCCGGCGTTCCCCGGTGAACTCGCCCGCTTCGCCCCGGCCCTGCAGGCCCTGGCCGTCGCCGGCGCGCTCTACGGCGGCCTGCTGATGCTGGCGCAGGACCGCCTCGTCGACCTGCTCACCTACGCCTCGCTCTCGCACTTGTCGCTGCTCGCGCTCGGCGTGTTCACCTCGGCCTACGGGACTTCCACCACCGGCCTGTCGGGCGCGGTGCTGCTCGTGTTCAACCACGCGATCATCATGGTCCTGCTCTTCGCGCTCGACGCCCGCATCCTCAAGGACCAGTCGAGTCCCGACCGCGGCCTGCTCTCGGGCCTGCGCGCCGGTCAGAAGCGCCTGTTCGCCTTCCTGCTGCTCGCGGTGTTCGCCTCGGCGAGCCTGCCCGGCCTGAGCAACTTCCCCGGCGAGATCCTGATCTACTTCTCGGCCTTCAAGGTGTCGCCGTGGCTCACGCTGCTCGCCGGCCTGGGTGCCTTGCTCGGCGCGGCCGCGTTGGTGCGCGCCCTGCACAACGTCTTTTTGGGCAAGCCCACGGCGCTGCGCGCCGGGGTCGAACCCGCGGGCGACCTGAGCCTCGGCGAATCCGGGCTCGCGCTCGCGCTCGGCGCGCTCTGGCTGGTGCTCGGCCTCGCGCCGATGCTGTTGCTCGGCCCCGTCGAAAAAGCGTTCTCCTTCATCAATTCGATGGGCTGGATGGGATGATGCCCCGCCAACTCCCCTTGGAAAAATAGGCCCCAGGAACTCATGAACACTTATCTGCTTTCCCAGCTTCCGCTTCTGACAGGCTTCGGCCTGCTGCTGGTGCTCGCCTCGGTCTGGCCTCAGGGCGCGAAGAAGACGGCCTCGAAGGGCGTCGAGAGCGCTTCGCAGTTCATCACGCTGCTGGCGTTGGCCCTCAGCGCCTGGCTCACGCACGAGCTGCTCATCCCCGGCGACGAGTTCTTCGGCGGCGCGATCCGCGTCACCGTCATCGGTCAGGCCCTTTCTTACGGCGCGCTCGCCCTGGCGTTCATCGCCACCTTGCTCTCGGGCGAATACCTTCAGAAAATCCACGTGCGCTCCGGGGACTTCCGCCTGCTGATCCTTGCGCAGGCCCTCGGCCTCTATCACCTGCCCCTCGCCGGCGACCTGGCCACCTTGTTCATCGCCTTCGAGCTGGTCTCGGTTCCCTCCTACGTGCTGGCCGGGTTCAACCACCGCGACGCGCGCGCCAACGAGGCGGGCATGAAGTACCTGCTGCTCGGCGCGTTCGCGAGCGTGCTCTTCCTGCTCGGCCTGGCCTTCCTGTACGGCGCGACGGGAGAGATCCTGCTGGCGGACATCCAGGGCAAGATCAGCCTGTACCTGATTCACGCCGATACCGCGAACCTGTTGCTCGCGAAGGTCTCTCTCGGCCTCCTGATCGCGGCGCTATTGTTCAAGGTCGCCTCCGCGCCCTTCCACCTGTGGCTGCCCGATGTGTATCAGGGCACGAACCTGGCCTCGCTCAGCTTCATCGCCTCGCCGGTGAAGGTCGCGATCTTCGGCCTGATCGCCTTGCTCCTGTGGGGTCCCTTCGCCTCGATGCAGGGCCTGTGGAAGCCTCTCATCCTGGTCGCGGCCTTCGCCTGCGCCCTGTTCGGCAACTTCCAGGCGATCGCCCAGACGCGCCTCAAGCGCCTGCTGGCCTTCTCCACCGTGGCGAACGCGGGCTTCATCCTGCTGAGCCTCTTCCTCGACTCGGCCAGCGCCTTCCTGTTCTACGTGATGACCTACGGCCTGACCTCGATCGGCCTGATCGCCTGCTTCATGGCGCTCGGCACGCGCACCGCCGACCTCGACGAGGTCGACGACCTGAACGGCCTCGGCCGCCGTCATCCCTGGATCGCCGGCGCCCTGACCTTCATGCTCTTCAGCCTCGCGGGCATCCCGCTGACGGCGGGCTTCGCCGCGAAGTTCAGCGTCGCCTCGGGCGCGTTCCTGCCCGGCTACCAGCCGGCGGCCTGGTTCCTGCCGGTGCTCGTCGCCTCGATCGTGCTGAGCCTGGTGTCCTTCTTCTTCTACTTCAAGATCGTGCGCGCGTTGTGGCTTCAGCCTGAACCGGCGACCGATTCCCTGTCGGCTCCCGAGCCGCGCGCCCTTGGCTTCAATGCCCTGTTCGTGGCGGCGATCGTGGCGATCGCCCTGCTGGTGATGGGCATCGTGATGCACATGCCCACCATGCCGGTGAGCTAAGCCGACTCCAGCCACAAAAAGTCACAGAGGAACAAAAAAAGAGCCGCTCTCAGAGCGGCTCTTTTTGCTTATGTGGCGATCCTTGCGTTACGTCTTGAACAACCCGTGGCGCGCGCGCTGCTCGAGGAACAGGTCGGCCAGCACGAGGGCCGCCATGGTCTCGACCAGCACCACCGCGCGCGGGAGCACGCACGGATCGTGACGCCCCTTGGCGCTCAGGATTTTTTCCTCTCCCAGCTTGTTCACCGTCTTCTGCGGCTGCGAGATCGTCGCCGTGGGCTTGAAGGCCACGCGGCACAGGATCGGCTCGCCGTTCGTGATGCCGCCCTGCACCCCGCCGGAGCGGTTGGTGTCGGTGCCGATATGGCCGGCGGGCCCGTGGAACAGGTCGTTGTGCGCGCTGCCGCGCAGGCGCGTGCCCGCGAAGCCGCTGCCGATCTCGAAGCCCTTGGTCGCGGGCAGCGACAGGAAGGCGCGCGCGAGTTCGGCCTCGACGCGGTGGAAGACCGGCTCGCCGATGCCCGGCGGCGGGGTCTTGATCACGAGCTGGATCACGCCGCCGAGGCTGTCCTGATCCTTGCGGGCCGCGTCGATCGCGGCCTCCATGAGGGCCGAGGCCGCGGGATCGGGGCAGCGGACGAGCGAGGCTTCCACGGCGTCGAGGGTGGCCGACAGGGGATCGAACGAAGAGTCCACCTCTCCCACCTGGGAGACGTAGGCCAGGATCTCGGTGCCGCACGCCTGCTTGAGCAGCTTGCGCGCGATCGCGCCCGCGGCGACGCGTCCGATCGTCTCCCGGGCGGACGAGCGGCCGCCGCCCCGATAATCCCGGAATCCGTACTTGAGATCGTAGGTGTAGTCAGCGTGAGAAGGGCGGTAGAGCTCCACCATGTCGCCGTAGTCGTGCGAGCGCTGGTCGGTGTTCTCGACCGTGATGGCGATGGGCGTGCCGGTGGTTTTGCCCTCGAACAGGCCGGAGAGGATACGGGCCGTGTCGGCCTCTTTGCGCGGGGTCGTGAGGCGGCTTTGGCCGGGACGACGGCGGTCGAGATCGAACTGGACATCGGCCAGGTTGAGGTCCAGGCCGCTGGGGCAACCGTCGACGATGACGCCCACGGCCGCGCCGTGGCTTTCGCCGAACGTGGCGATCTTGAACAAGGAACCGAATTGGCTGGACATGGAGGGGAAGGTAAAAAAGACGAGAGGGGGGAAGGAACGGGGGTGAGGGGTTGTTGGTTGTAAGTTGTGGGTTGTTGGTAAGAAAACGGCACTCGAACAGACCGGGCAATTTCGAACCCTGCCGGAAAGCATTGTTTCGGCGGTCACCGGACCGCCGTAGAATTCATCCAACAACCAACAACAACGAAGTCAGGCCCCGAAGTAGTATTTTCCCCCCATGCTGCTTTTCCTTTCCAAATTGATTCCCGCGTTGCTGTTTCCGGTGGGATTCGTCGTGGTTCTTTGCCTGCTCGCCGTCTGGCTGGCGGCGCGCCGGGGCGCCTGGGTCCCTGCCCTGGTTTCATTTCTGGCGGCGGTCGTGCTCTACACGGCCTCGTGCCCGGTCGTCTCCAACCGGCTGCTCCTTGGACTGGAACTTCAGAATCGCCCCACGCTCGTCTATCCGAAAGCACCGGCCATCGTGCTGCTGGGCGGAAGCATGCTGCCGGTGATCGCTCCGCGGATCCTTCCCGAAACCGGGAACGCGGGAGACCGGGTGATTCATGCGGGGCGCTTGTGGCGGCAAAAGCGCGCGCCGAAAATGGTGGTGACAGGGGGCTACATTCCCTTCATGACCCACGCCGTGGGCAGTGAAGCCGACCTTTACGCCTCGCTGCTGACGGAATTGTTCGACGTGCCGGACAGCTCCATTCTGCGCGTGGGAGGAAGCTACACCACGCAGGATGACGCGGACCTGACGACCCGGTTGTTCGATTCCACCGGCCTGAAAAAAGAGATCCTGCTGGTCACGAGCGCCTCGCACATGCCGCGCGCGGCGGCGCTTTTCCGAAAGCACGGATTCATCGTGCACCCGGCTCCGACCGACTTCAACGGAACCGAAAACGACGCCTTTCTCTACTTTAAGCTTTTGCCTTCCGCCGACGCGCTGGAGCAAACCTGCACGGCCCTGCACGAGTACCTTGGTCTGTGGACCTACAAGATGCTGGGACGGATTTAAAATTCGGTACGGATTTTGGGGGCTTGCTGCCCTGCGGCCTAATCCCAGTCGCGGGAAGAACGGGTCTTTTTCTTCGCCGAGTGCTTGGCCTTTTCGGCCAGCGTGTTCTGCTTCGCGCCCCACGTCTTCTTCGTCGCCTTGCGCGGCTTGACCACCACGTTCATCGCCTCGACCTTCTCGCGGATCTTGCGCAGGCAGGTCAGACGATTCTGCCACTGGCTGCGCGACTCCTGGCTGGTCACGGTGATGCCCGTGGGGCGGTGGTGCAGGCGCACCGCGCTGTCGGTGGTGTTGATGTGCTGGCCGCCTTTGCCCGACGCGCGGAACGCCTCGAAGTCGCACTCGCTCGCGAGGTCTTCGTCGTTCGGAGGCAGATTGATCCGGGGCATGAGGGGAAAGATAATTGGGGTTGCGAAATGCAGGTACCCGGTACCCAGTACCCAGTCCGGAATCATTTCGCAAACAATGGAACCTGTACCGGGTACTGGGTACTTTGTACTCTTAGGTCATGAATTATCGCTGGTTCATCACCGACGTCGACGGAACGCTGCTCGACGAGGCCAACGAATTGACTCCGGAAAACCGCGCCGCGCTGGAGCATTGCCGGGCGCGCGAGATTCCCGTGGTGCTCGCGACCGGCCGCCGGTGGACCACCTTGCGGCGCGTGATCGACCGCCTGGGCCTCCACGACCTCGTGGACTATGCGATCGTCAACAACGGCATGGTGACGAAGAACCTCGCGACCGGTGCCGTGCTGCATCGCGAGACGTTCGATGTCGAGGCGATGCGCGCCGCGGTGGCGGCGCTGAACGCGCTCGGCTGGGACCCGTTGGCTTTGGCCTACGAGCCGAACGGCGGGCCCGATGTCTATCACCGTCGCCTCAGCCTGCGCAACGGCGACTTCACGGCCAAGAACGATGGGCACTGCCTGCTGATCGAGGACTTCGAGGAGTTGGCGGACCGCGCGGTGGTCGAATTGATCCTGCTCGGCTCCGAGGCCGAGCTCCGCCGCGCGCAGGATGCCCTTCGGGACCTGGAGGGCGACTATCCGCTTGAGACGGCGCTGATCAAGAACACGTTTTACGCCGATTACATGCTGGAGATCACGCCGCATAACGTGTCCAAGTTCACCGGCGCGAAGCGCCTCGGCGAAATGCTGGGACTCGGCCTCGACGAGGCCGTCGCCATCGGCGATTCGGCCAACGATCTGCCGCTGCTGCGGCAGGCCGGGCGCGCGGTGGCCATGCCGCTCGCCCCGGAGGACGTGCGCGCCGGCGCCCACGAAACCGGCATCGTCTCCGAAACGATCCATCGCTACTTTCCCTGACGGAATTTTTTTGTGATGCTTTTCACGCAGGATTTCGAATCCATCCGGAAGGAATTCCTGCGACGGGGCATCCCCATCGAGACGCCCGGATTTTACGATCATCCCGCCTTCGCGCAGCTGCAGTCCGAGGACTCCGACGCGCTGGCCGCCTACGCGCGCTTCGTGCTGGAAAGGCCCTACTCTCCGGAATATCTGGCCGACGCGGAGCACAAGATCCGCACGGTATCGCAGATTTTATATCGCGATCTCGTGACGGACGGGCGTCTCGGCGCCTGCGTCGACGTGACGATGGCCTTGTCGCGCATGCTGGAAAAGCTCGGCGTGTGGAATTTCATGGTGAACGGGGCCGTGACCACGGTCTATCCGGTGGAAAGCACTCTGCATAACGGCTATTACTGGCCGATCCACGAGGGCGACGCGGACGCGGGCCACGCCTGGCTGTGCGCGCCGCCGTTCCGTGTGATCGATGTCACGATCGGACGACAACCGCAGGATTACCATCCCCACGATTTCGTCCCCGATTTCGTCTACTCGAAAGAGAGCATGGATTTTCCGGTGTACATCGACGACCTGTGCAGCGAGGCGGTGCGCGCGCAGATGTTCGTCAAGGGCGTGCCGGTCACGCTCGAGGGCCTGTTCGGTGCCTACCCAAGCCTGCGGCATTTTCTCGAAATCTTCCGGGGAACTTTATACTCGCATAACGGTGCGCTCTACGAATACATTCCCGTTTTTCCGCTCGCGTCACTCGGACCGTTGGAGCAGATCACCGACCTTTGCCTCAACGGAAAGTACGGGCACGAAATCTGGAAGGAACAGATCGAGCCGCTTTTTCAGGGGCTTTCCTGACGGAATAAACGGTCTCCCGAACGGGGCAGCGAGAATCGCGCGGCGGCTCTGCGGAAGTGGGATCGCTTCGGGGAGGAGACCGGCGCACGTTGCGTGCTTCCGCACTCCACCAATTTCTTCTGCATCCATACGCGGATCGTCTCCGCCACCGCGCGGCGATCGCCCTCGCGGACGACCTCGGGCTGCAACGCCACGCGCACGTCCAGTCCCCGGCTGCAGAACAAGCGGTAGAGATGCGGCACGAAGGACGCGTCGCCGGTCCACGCCGCGAGGTCCGGAGAGTCGTAGGTGAGCAGCGCGCCGCGCACCGGGATCGCGGCGCGCAGGGCAGGCTCGAACAAGGCGGTGTGAAATGGTTGCACGACGTCGCCCGCCGTCGTCGTGCCCTCGGGGAACACGATGACCGAGAGCCCCTGCGCGAAGGCCGCGCGCATGCCGGCCGCCACCTCGGCCACCGCGCGCGGCCGGGTGCGATCCAGGAAGAGCGTGCCGACCGAGCGGCCCAGCGGACCCATCACCGGCCAGCCCGCGAGGTCGTCCTTCGACACGAACAGGGCCGGCGCGCAGGGAATTCCGGACGAGGCGCGCGCGCCGGCGCGCCTGCCGGCCAGCGCCGACAGGACGATCACATCGAGATACCCGATGTGATTCGAGACGATGAGATAGGGCGTGTGCGAGGCCGCGGAAAGTGCGGACTTCCCAGCGGAACCCTCATGACGATTCCAGGAGGCTTCCTCCGCGGCCACACGGATGCCGAGCAGACCACAGAGGCCGCGAGACCACAGTGACAAGGTGAGAGCGCCGCCGCGCGCCCTGCGCGCGCCACGCACGAAGGGACGCAGGCACAGCCACGCGCCTCCCACCGACAGCGTCCAGACGACGAAGGCAACCCCCCGCCAGACGCCACGCAGGTGAGAGAGAAGGGAGATAGAGCCTCTGGGATTGTAAGGGCGAATAATCATTCGCCCCGTTATGCCAGGAATCTGCGGAACAATCCCGGAGGCATGGCCTCGATGTCGAGCAGCACGAGGTAGTCGATCGTCTTGAACGCGCGGTCGAGCGCGGGCTCGCCGCACACGTGTCCGCCCAGGTTCAGATAGCCCTGCAGCAGGCGCGGGATTTCGGGAACCGGCTGCGACAACGGAATCGCGCCGGCCGGACGGCATTCCCAGCCCGAGCGCGGCTCGATGCGCAGCGTCGGATGCAGGTGCCCGTTCGACGACAGCTCGCGGTGCAGCGCGAGCCCCTCGGCGGGATCCTGCGACGACAGCGAACAGGCCCCAAACAAATACCGTTTGTCATTCCACAGCAAATAGTTCGCGAGGCCCTTCCACAACAACTGCAGCACCTGTCCGTTGCGGTGCGCGCGCCCGATGCACGCGCGGCCCACTTCGACGGCCTCGGCGAGAATGCTCTCGGGAATTTCCGACGCGCGGAATTCCTGGTCGGTGTAGAATCCGCAGCCCGCCGCCGCCATCGCGGCCGTCTGCAGGCGGTAGGTGCCCACGCACTCG
>Ga0164241_10006911_pt1 | contig 10262 bp, 13 predicted proteins | sample OricomyardsoilBY_FD_108780 | JGI IMG/M metagenome (GOLD analysis project Ga0164241, IMG submission 108780) | Backyard soil microbial communities from Emeryville, California, USA - Original compost - Back yard soil (BY) | ecosystem: Environmental > Terrestrial > Soil > Unclassified | place: USA... | reverse complement strand
GTTCGTGGTTGGCCTACATGATGCTGGACCGTCCGGCCCTGGTTCGGGTGCGGTGGCGACGATGCGTGCGTTGCGGAGGTGGCCTCGGACGATCTTGGCCAGGTGCTCGGCGTGCCATCTGATGCCGAGGTGAAGTTCGTCCGGCCCGTAACTGCCGCACAGGCAGCCGTGCCCGCTGTCGTCGTAAACGGCCCTGTGCCAGGCGAACAGTTCGACCAGCTTGTCCTGGTAGGGCACCTGCTGGATCAGTGCTTCAGCGACCGCCCGTGCCTCTCTCGCCTCGTCGCTCATGCTGCTTGCTCCTTTGCAATTGCCAGCCGGGGCCGGCGCGGTCTTGGTGTTCCGGGTACGCGGGCCGGTTGCCTCTTGGCCTGTGGCGATCCGGGGAAGCGGTTCTGGTTGTTCTCGTAGGCCAGAGCGGCGTACGGGGCGGTCATTGGGGATCACCTGCGAACATCCGATCGTTCGGCCAGGTCGACTCGACGATGGCGCCGAACAGTTCGCCCCACGCCAGCCGGTTCGCATACTTGAATGCGCGTTCTCTGGTCGGGTAGGCGGCGATCGTCTTGCCCGACGGATCGATGACCCGCCACACGTCCGGCTTCTTCTGAATGACCCGCCAGCGGCCGGTCATGATCGCGCCTCGTGATCTGCATCGAACCGGGCCGGATCGGAGAACTGGCGTTGCGCTGCACGGGCGGCCGCGGACACCTCGTCGTTGACGATGCGGGCCTGACGATCATTGGCTGGGCTGGTGCGGTCAATCTCCCGGTTGATCCGACGAGTGCGCCGGCCGAACCTTGATATGAACCAGACGAACCCGGTGAGCAAAGCGATCCAGGCGAGGGCGACGATTGCGCCCCACTCAGTAGGTGGTGCAACGGTGCTCATGAATAGACTCCTGTGTCTGTGGTAGGGATCGGTTCTGACTTGGTGGTGAGGCCGATCCCTGCTGCTTTGTGGTGGGGGCGGTCCGGCTGGCGTTGGCGCGTCAGTCGGGCCGCTCTTATGCCGACAGTTGTTGTTCGCAGCGCTTCCGGATCACGTCGACGTGGATCAGGTAGCGGACGGTGCGGCCGTTCTTGTCGGTGATCCGTCGTCTCGGGATGTCACCGACTGCGCACATGCGGCGGATGGTCGACTCTGGTTCGTTGAGTTCGATGGCGGCTTGGTCGGTGGTCAGCCATGGGCTCTGCTCGGTCATGCCGCACTCCGCTCGCGGTCGCGGGGCATGTACGTGGTGGTGATGGAGCCGGCGCGCAAACCGAAGGCGATCTCGAGCCCTTCGAGGGTGGCCTTGGATGCTCCGCGGTGGCCGTTCTCGATGCCGGAGAGTCCGCCTCGGGTGAGGGGTGTTCCGGTTGCTTCGGTGAAGCGTTCGCAGACCTGTTCGAGTGTCAGTCCGCAGGCTGCTCTCAGGTCTCCGAGTGAGACGTGAGGCGGTGTGACCCGGTCTCGCTGGTTGCGGTAGCTGTTTGCCATGGCTCAATCATGTGGCAAACATTGCGCAATGTCAAGCAATGAACGGGCAAACACGCTCTGGCAAGCAAAACGACACCGGTGTAACTCGTTTCGCGCTTGGGTACCGGCCCGCTTGTTTGCCAAGCTGGGCAATGTTTGCCAAAGATTTCTGAGAGGCTAATGACGTGCCGGAGAACAACGAGGCTCTAGCCAGGGCAGTACGAAGCTGGATCCAAGACACCGGGCTCACCCAAGCGAAAATCTCCGCAGCAGGTGGACCGTCCAGCACCACGATGACGAAGATCCTCAGCGGTGAAGGGCAGTTCCGGGCAGCAGTGTTCGGACAGCTCGATCGGGCACTTGACTGGGGTGAAGGACGAGCATCCGAAGTGTGGCGCGGCCAGACATCAGCAGTGGCTGTGGACTGGCGGTCCGCGACAGACGATCAACTACTAGGTGAGCTTGAACGCCGGCTCGCCAGGAGTCGGGGGGAAGGTGATGATCATGGCGAAGACCACCAGAAGATGAGTAGCGCCGCTGATGGAAGTACCGGGGGAACGGATTCGGCGGCGCCCCCTGTCCGGAAGGGGAGGACGGTGGGGCGCGGGCCGAAGGTTGCTCGTGCCACTACCACCAAAGAGGGTCACAGTTGAGGATTCTCCCGAATCAAGGTGTCGCATATATGCGCCGTTGCACTAGGGTCGGCGAAAACTTTCATGGCGGCGACCGGGAGATTCAATGGAGTTTCTCACGAGTGCGGGATACCTCAACGGATGGCTCCGACACGACCGACGATGGACCCTGTTCAGGGAACGCTGGCCGCAGTGGATCATCCAATTCGCCGAGATGGACGTACTCGAGGAGTTCGACTGGGCAGGGCACATCATCTGGTTGGACTGCCGCGCACCGCACGTGAACTGCCGACTGGGCCACGCGGCCGGCCACCTGGCGTGCGGGCACTGGCGCGGCTACAGCTCGCGGTTCACCTGGTACGAAGAAGACGAGGCCGACGAATGTGCCTCATTCTGGGAGTCGTGGGGATTCGAAACGCCACTCCCAGCGTTAGCAGAAGAAGCCGGGACATAGTGCCCCGGCGATGATCGGGGGACACGATGAACACGAACGACAAGTACGCGCAAGCCTTGGATGAGCTCGACGCTGCACACCGCGCCGGGAAGATCAGCGACGGCCGCTACGAGATGCACAAGCAGAACCTGCTGGCCGAAGCGGCGAAAGAGCAACGGCGCGGCGGACCAGTGAAACGGGTGGTCGTCGGACTGGCCATCGGCGTCGGTGTCATCATCGGACTGATCATCCTGATCAACATCTTCAGCGCGATCGTCGCTTTCAACTCGGCACTGTGACCGGTGGGACAATAGGGTCATGGCAGTCGAGGACACCTGGCATCTGAGTAAGAAGGGGCCGGACGGGCAGAAGGTCCGTTCGGCCCGGTACGGTCGCGGGCTGCAATGGCGGGTCCGCTGGCAGGGAGCGACGAAGTCGTTCCGCACCAGGCAGGAAGCTGACGACTACTGGCTGGCGGTGCGCACTACGAATGTGCGGCACCGGTCGAAGGTGGTGCCGGTCGGAGACTTGCTGGATCGGTGGCAGGCGACGAAGCAGGGATTGTCGAAGCCGGGCCGTGACGTGGTGGCGGCCGCTCATCATCGGGCGACTGTTCGGTGGGGGAATGTGCCGGCCGTTGAGGTCCGCCCGTCGGACGTGCGGGCATGGGTGGCCGGGTTGGACTGTGGTGCATCGTCGAAGATCAAGGCGATGCAGGCGATGACCGGCGCCATGGATATCGCGATCGAGGACGGGATGATCGCCAAGAATCCGTGTCGGGATGTGAAGCAGCCGCGTGAGAAGCCGCGTGAGGCTCGCTATCGGACGGCTGAGCAGGTCCGCAAGCTGGCCCTGTGTGCGGATGCGTGCGGTGGGTACGGGCCGCTGGTGTGGTTCCTGGCGACGTCTGGGCTGCGGCCGGGGGAAGCGTTCGCGTTGAACGTCGGAGATGTGGATGTGAAGCGGCGACGGGTCCGGGTCCGGGCGCAGGATGTGGGTGCGTCGAAGTCGCCGGCGCGGGATGTGCCGGTCGCAGCACCCGTGCTCGACATGCTGGATCTGCGGCGGCCGAAGTCGGCTCCGCTGTTCGTGTCGCCGTCCGGGCGCCGGCTGAACGTCCACAACTGGGGTCGGCGGCATTTCCGTGAGGCCGCATGGTTGGCGTGGATGGATGGTGTGCGTCCGTACGATCTGCGGCACACGGCGGTCAGTCTGGCGGTGTCGAACGGTGAGCATGTGAAGGTGATTCAGCGGATGGTCGGGCACAAGCCGGGATCGAATCTGACTGAGGGCCGTTACGCGCACCTGTTCGATGCGGATTTGGACCGTGCCGCTGACCGGATGGCGGGTTTGGTCAAACGTTGACCCGGTACACATCGGGTACACTTGAGGTTGTACCGGCACCTGATTTGAGCGTGCGGTACGCGCTGCGGTACGCCCGTAGATTGACGCGGATTCACGCGGATTCACACGGTGAGCGATCGTCTCCCACCTCGTAAAACACCTAGTCAGAGGGCTGAAACCTGTCCTGACTAGGGCGTGGGTGCAGAGGGACTCGAACCCCCGGCCCCTTCCTTGTAAGGGAAGTCTCTGCCCTAGTCAGAGTGGGGTCGGTACGCATTCGGTACACATCAGCATAACGCAGAAGAAGCCCCGCCCCAGAGCCGGGGGAGGGCTCCGAGACGGGGCAGATTTCGGTATCGCCAGCAGGTGACCGGTGGCAGGTGTAGCGTCCGTGCAGACTCATCTGATCGGGGGATGCGATGGCTCGACTGCGCACGGTGCTGCGGTTCAGTGTGTGGCTGCTACCAGCCAGCGGCGTCAAGAATGGCCTGTTGCGCGTGCTCGGCCATGATGTGCATCCGAGCGCCCGAGCCCGCCCCAACCTGGTGTGGAACGTGGCTGTCTTGCGGATGGGTGAAGGTAGCCGGATCGGACTGCTGAACGTGGTGAAGAATCTGCGGGAAGTCTCGATCGGGCCGGGCGCATCCGTTGGCCGTCTGAACGTCATCTCATCCCATCCAGTGTTCCCCCAGTCCTCGGTGACACTCGGCGCCCGGAGCTACATCACCAGCCACCATCACCTGGACTGTTCGGGAGGGTTGTCGTTGGGGCAACTGTCCGCGCTGGCCGGGCACGACAGCAGGGTGATGACGCACAGTATCGACTTGGCCACCAACCGGCAGGATGCGCAGATGGTGATCATCGGTGCCCGCAGTTTCATCGGGGCCCGTGTGCTCATCTTGGGTGGTGCAGAGCTGCCTTGCCGGTCCGTGCTGGCAGCCGGTTCCGTCCTCACAAAGTCCAGGAGTGAATCGGTGTCGGGGTTGTGGGCCGGGAATCCTGCCGTGTTCAAGAAACCTGTGGATGGTGCCTGGTTCGATCGGGAGTCGATGTCGACGACGAGCGTGACCGTGTGACGACGACGCAATGGGTCGTGGTGTTGGCGTTCTACGTTGTGGGCGTCGCAGTCAGTGTTGCCACGACGGTCAGATGGTCCGGGGATCTTCGCCGGGAAGTGGGGATGGGTGCGGCGGTGTTGCCGCTGTCGTTGACGGTCGGGGTGGGGATCTCCCTCATGACCGCCGGTCTTATTTGGGTGATCGCAACCGTTTGAATGCAATGAGGCAATCATGGAACTGGATGAGTTGTTCGAGCAGGCGACACGTGACCATGCGGCCGGTGATGACCGGGCCGCTATGGCCGCCGTGCTCAAGGTTGTAGGCGTGTTGGTCGCTGACCGTCGAACGTCGGATGTCACCGGCAGTGACGAGTGGGCGTACCTGGCCGATGCTGCCGGTGCTGGATGACAGTGCCGGTCAGCGGTACTGGCCGAGCACGTCGAACTGGCCGGTGGTTCCCCGCAACGACGAGAACCAGTAGTAGCCGTAGTCGTCGGACACGTCCGAGGTGCGGACTGCGACCGGGGATGTGACTTCGGCGACGACAGCGCTGCCTCGTGTGGCCGTCGCTGAGATGGCGCCGGGTGTGACAGCCTGATGGAATGCGGACAGCCCGGCCGGCGCACTGTAGGTGTGGTCGACCCCGTCGATGGTCAGGGTGATGGTGGCTGGTGCGGTGAGGAAGCACAGCACCTCAGCGTCGTTGCGCAACGCGGACACGTTGCCGCCGCGCAGGTTTTGCGACATCGGATTGTTCATCGGTCCGGTCAGGGTTGCGCCCAGCATCTGTGATCGGTGCGACAGGTACAGACAGTCACGCAGGATCGTCGGATACTGGCCGGTTTTCCAGCGGGCGATGTAGTAGGTGGACACGTCGAGCACGCACCATCCGTGTTGCACTGAGGGTGCCATCGGCGTTTCAGAGAAGTCGTTCCAGGTGGTCATCTGGGCATGGTCGGCGTTCTCGTTGACGCATTTCTCCCACGATGCCCGCAACGCTTCCGAGTTGAGTGCTTCGTCGAACCAGTTGCCGTTGTTGACGGCAGGCCGGATCTGTTGGAATTCGATGGCACCGTGTGCGAGTTCACCCCGGGATCGGGATGCTGCCGCCTGATTGGATGCTGCCCGGATGACTTTCGGGTCGGCACCGTAACCCCATGCACCGGACGCCCATTGGATGCTCTGATAATTGGGCAGAGTGTTGGAGTTGACGGCGACACCGACGAACGCGACGGTCAACCCCCACGCGGTTTGCAGTTGGTCGAACAGGGATTGCCACCAGGCGGCAGTTTTCCCTTCGACTTTGAAACTGCCGACCACAAACCTGCCGTCGTCGAGGAACCATGCCCCGTTGCGGCGTGCCGATCCCACACCGCCAGTGAGCGCATACTTGCGGATATGGTCTGCCGCCTGAGCAACTGATGCTGAGGCGGTTGCCCCGTTTGCATCAACCATGGGGGCGACGACGAATCCGTTGTTCAGGTCGTGTGCAGCCTGGATCATCTTCAGGTAGTTGTCGTAGTTGGTGCCGGACAGGCCGAGCAGGTCACAGTAGAAGCCGTCAATCCCGGCAGCTCGTGCTTGTTCGATGTAGTAGACGGCATCCTGGTATTTGTAGTCGCCGGAGATCGGTGGCCGGAAGATGGGTCGGTCGCGGAACATGCCGCCGACGGTCACATATTCGGAGTAGGACGGGTTGTTGTAGTAGACCCGATAGTTGTCTTGGCTGATGGTGGCCGCATTGTTGATGCTGCGCGGGTATGGGCCGAAGTAGTGGGCGAGCACCTTCTTCGGCGAGTTGCGCAGGGTGGTGTAGTCGAGCGCCCACGCCAGCCCTGCCTCTGGTACGGCTGGCACTGTGGGGGTGGCGATCGCAGTGGCCACGGCGCCGCCCGGTAGTGCTTGGACGTGCATGGTGACCGGGACACCGTTGGTGAAGTGGGTGAGTAGCCGCGACAGGGTTTCCGGTGGGTCAACGGTTTCCCATCCGCCGTTGAAGTTGTGTCCGACGCGATACCCGGTCGCACCTGGCACTGCCGACCATTCGAGAAGGATTTCCTCATCGCCGGCGGTGACGGTCAACGTTGGTGCCGGGAGTTGCGCCGATACGGACTGTCCGGTGTGGACGGCGATGACTGGCTGGTCTCCGACGTACAGGCTGATCGGGGCGGCACCGTTGTATGAGGTGTCAGGCATCAGAACCTCATCCCAGGGTCGCGTCGAGCCACCACGTGCATGCGTAGTGGGTGCCGGTGTTGGTCCAGCCGGTGCCGACGGACACGTTGGCTGTCCAGCCGGTGGAGACGGCCAACGCCATGCCCATCCGCGATGACGCGTCGGGGAGGTTGTTGGCGATCATCGTCATGCCGAACGGTGCTGTGAGTGTCGCCTCGGCGTTGGCCCCGGACGCGACGCTGATCACGTGGATGGGGACTTTGGCGCTGGCGGGCGTGTTCGACGGGACGGCGATCGAACTCGACCCTGATCCCTGGTTTGCCATGCCGCCGAGCGCAACCGAGGCAGTGTCAGCCAACCCCCACACGGCCACATTCGCAGGGTTGCCGGCGCTCGAGGTCACTGCGACTGATGATCCGGCGTCGTCGGAGTCGCAGACCTTCGTCCACACCTGCGCGGTGATGCCGGTGCGGGCGTTCGCGGTGCCGACAGCCGTCCATCCGGCAGGCGCCGACAGGGTGAGGCTGTTCGCCAAGTATTCGGCTGCGAGGATGAGCAGGTCGCCTTCGTTGACGGTGCCGGGGATGGTGACCGAGTTCGAGGTGACGGATGAGGCGTTGCGGGTGTAAGCCTGCCCGGTCAGTGCGGCATCTGGGTCTTCGCCCGGTGGCGGTGTCCACTCTTCACCGTCGGCCCATACTTCCCCGATCTTGCAACGGCTGTCGGTGGTTTCGTTGCCGTAGAACGGTTCCCAGCAGGCATACCGTTCGCCGTCGTATTGGGCGATGCGGGCATCGGACCAGGTGTAGGGAGTGCCGTTGATGGTGACTGTGCCGGTGCCTTCACCGATGGTGACATCGGCGATGTGGTCGACGTCGTTGGCGAGGACGGGGCTGATGTTCTGGGTTGACAGGAGGGTGACGTTGCCGCCGTTCTCGGTGTCACGCACATACCACTGGACGATGTCTCTGGTGATGGTGACGTGGCAGGATGTGCGGCGGCCGAAGCTGTTGGCGACGATGCCGCCGTCGGCCCAGGTGACAAGTGCGAGGGTGCCCGAGGTGGTGCGGGTGCCGCTGACACTGTCGAACCGGAACCGTGCGCCGATCCGTTCGATGGGTTGCAGGTTGGCGGGTGCTTCGAGGTAGACGGCGCCGTTGCCCTCGACCGAGTCGAAGTATCCGCCGGTGACCTGCGACGGCCCGGAGAAGATGCCCCAGGCTTGACCGGATTCAGCAACGACCGGATTCGCGCCGTCCGTCACATCGGAGAATGCGTCATACATGGGCAGGCCGGCATATCCGCCGCCAGCACTGTCACCGACGACGACATACAGGGTGTTGGGGTCCTTGAGTGCGAGCTCGTCATATTGGGTGGATGTCACCTTGACGATGCTGGTGATGCCACCATCGGTGCCGACAGCATCGATGATCCCTCGCGCTACAGATGCAGTGGATCCGGCAGCAACGACGGCTGGCTTATCGGTGACGTCATCCCATGCGGGTTCGTAGTCGCCGGCCTTCGCGGTGGTCGATGTGGTGCCGAGTTCGATCGCCCCGATAGCTTCGCGTGCCTCGGCTTCAGTGGCGCCGGCCGCGATGACTGCGGGCATGTTGGTGAGTTCATCCCAGTCGGCGGCCCCGGGTGTGGGGACGTCGGTGAGGTCGTCGTAGGAGCCGGAGAAGCTGGATGTGCCTGCCCCGATCGCCGTTCGTGCGGCGGCCTGGTCGGCGCCTGCTGCGATCACGGCGGGCTTCTGGTCGACGTCGCCCCAGGTGGTGGGGAATGAGGTGGGGATGTCCTCGAGCGGTGCGATCTGCGTCTCCCACGACGTGAGCGGGGCGCCACCGCCACCGCCACCTTCGGGTGGGTCGATCCACTCGGTGTCGTAGTCGGCATTGCTGCCCTTCGCCAACACTTGGCCGCCATCGCCACCGGTCGGGACGCCGACACCGGGAGGGCCCTGCGTGATCAGCGTGCCACCCGATGATCCGATCGGGGCAGCCGACGCCAAGTCCACCGTTGCACCGGCAGGCAGCGCGAACGAGAACCCGGCGAGGGTCCTCTTGCTGGCCAGCTCGAACCGAACCTTCCACGTGAACGCGGTCGGGTTCAGGTCGGGGTCGTCGGTTGCCATCAGAGTCACGGTCGCCTGACCGTTCTCGTCGATGGTCGCCGGGACTTCCTCTTTGGTGATCAGCACTTTCGGCGTCGAGGTGACGTCCCGGTTTTGGGTGAACTCGGGTGTGAAGATCGCCTTCCCCGGTTCGGGATCGCCGGTGGAGTCGATGATGGAGACGGTCACGGTGCCGGTTCCGACATTGCTGGGCAAAGCCATCGTGGTTCCCCCCTGTGGAGAGTGTCGTCGCTGTGGAGTTGTTGCGGTCGTTCAGTGCCAGGTCAGGCCCAGGTGGTTGACGGAAGGCTGCCTTGTGGTGACAGCCAGCCAGAACCGGAGCCGCCATCGGGGATGGCAGGCACGGTGATCGAGACCGGATCGGATGCAACGCTGGCCGAATCGGTGACTGTGACTTCGAAGGTTTGCACCTCGCTCGTCTGCTGGATCAGCCAGGCACCATCACCGTTGTCGGTCGTGTTCGTGGTGGGGTCGATCACATACGTGTACGGGCCGGTGCCACCGGAACCGGTAACGGTGCGACGGACCAGGTTGTCCGTCGACGTGATGGTGCCTTCAACGGGGGAACTCGCGCCCGAATAGGGTCCGGTCCAGTCGTCGGCAACCTGCACCGTATCGACGTCCATGTTGACGCCGCCAGCAGCACCGTTGCGGGGGCCAACCGAAAGCAGTGCAGTGATGGTCGACGTCCAACTGCCGTTGATGTCGGCGAAGGTGGACGTGGATGCGCCCTCGTAGATCCGCAAACCTTGAGTGTGCGCGACCAGGTCGACACGCCACTCGAATCGGTAGATAGTCCCAACCGTCAAGGCTGGGGAGGCTGAACCGGTCGCCGAACCGCCGTCTCGGATCTGAACGGTGCCGTTGGTGACCAGGCGAACATCGCCTTGCGATGTGCCGGCGACCGTGTCCCAGCCGGTGGCGATGTAGTTGTTGGCGGTCGGCAGTGTCGCCCATGAGCCGTACCAGGAGATGACTCGGGCCGTGGTGAATGCTGCCCCGAAGTCGTAGCTGATCCGTCC
>Ga0164241_10006909_pt1 | contig 10265 bp, 10 predicted proteins | sample OricomyardsoilBY_FD_108780 | JGI IMG/M metagenome (GOLD analysis project Ga0164241, IMG submission 108780) | Backyard soil microbial communities from Emeryville, California, USA - Original compost - Back yard soil (BY) | ecosystem: Environmental > Terrestrial > Soil > Unclassified | place: USA... | reverse complement strand
GTCCGCACCGTCGTCCTCCCCTACCTCGACCCCGATCCCGACCTCTCCTCGCTCGGCGACGTGACCGCCTGGGAGGAGCTGCTCGCCGCCGGCACGGGTGGCGAGCTCGCCTTCGAGCGGGTCCCCTTCGACCACCCGCTCTGGGTCCTCTACTCCTCGGGAACCACGGGGCTGCCGAAAGCGATCGTCCAGGGCCAGGGCGGGATCCTGCTCGAGCACCTGAAGAAGCTCCACCTCCACGTCGACGCCCATCCCGGCGACCGCCTCTTCTGGTTCACCACGACCGGCTGGATGATGTGGAACTTCCTCGTCTCCGGGCTGCTGACCAGGGCCGCGATCGTCCTCTACGACGGCAGCCCCGGCCACCCCGACATGAACGTGCTCTGGGATCTGGCGGAGCGCGCCGGGGTGACGATGTTCGGCACCAGCGCCTCCTACATCGCCGCCTGCATGAAGGCCGGGGTCGAGCCCGGCGCGGGCCGCGACCTCAGCCGGCTCGGCGCCGTCGGCTCGACCGGCTCGCCGCTCGCCCCCGAGGGCTTCGACTGGATCTACGAGCAGCTCGGCGCCGACACTTGGCTGTTCTCGACCAGCGGCGGCACCGACCTCTGCACCGCCTTCGTCGGCGGCGTCGCCCTGCTGCCGGTCTACCGCGGCGAGCTGCAGGCGCGGGCGCTGGGCGCCGCGGTCGAGGCCTGGGACGAGGACGGCAACGCCGTCGTCGACGAGGTCGGCGAGTTGGTCGTGACCAAGCCGATGCCCTCGATGCCGGTCGGCTTCTGGGGCGACGACGACGGCAGCCGCTACGCCGAGGCCTACTTCGAGCGATACCCGGGGGTCTGGCGCCACGGCGACTGGATCGAGATCACCTCGCGCGGCACCGCGATCATCTACGGCCGCTCCGACTCGACCATCAACCGCTCCGGCATCCGCATGGGCACCAGCGAGATCTACCGCGCCGTGCTCAGCATCGACGCCATCGTCGACGCCCTCGTAGTCGACGTGCCGCGGCCGGGGACCGAGGGCTGGATGCCGCTCTTCGTCGTCCTCCGCGAGGGGGTCGAGCTCGACGACGGGCTGCCGCGGGAGATCGCCCGCCGCGTCCGCGAGCACTGCTCCCCCCGCCATGTCCCCGACCAGGTCTTCCAGATCGCCGAGGTGCCCCGCACCCTCAGCGGCAAGGTCCTCGAGGTGCCGGTCAAGCGCATCCTCATGGGCACCCCCGCCGAGCAGGCCGCCAGCCGCGACTCGCTCGCCAACCCGGCGGCGCTCGATTACTTCACCGAGCTGGCCGCCTCGCTCGCCTAGGAGGGGCTAGGCCGGCGTGACCGGATTGCGGCGTTCGGCGAAGGCGCGGTTCTTGCCGACGGCGTGGGCGAAGCGGCGGATCAGATCCTCGCGCAGGTCCTCGGGCTGGATCACGGCGTCGACGACGAGTTCGGAGGCGAGGTGGAGGAGGTCGATGTCCTCGGCGTACTCCTCGCGCTTGGCGGCGACGAAGCTCTCCCGCTCCTGCTCGTCCTCGATCGCCTGGATCTGGTTGTAGAAGACGGCGTTGACCGCCGCCTGCGGACCCATCACGGCGATCGAGGCGTTCGGCAGGGCGATGCAACAGTCGGGCTCGAAGGCCGGCCCGGCCATCGCGTAGAGCCCGGCCCCGTAGGCCTTGCGGACGATCACCGAGATCTTCGGCACCGTCGCCTCGGAGACGGCGCTGATCATCTTCGCCCCGTGGCGGATGATCCCGTGGCGCTCGACCGCGGTGCCGATCATGAACCCGGGCACGTCGGCGAGGAACAGCAGCGGCACGTTGAAGGCGTTGCAGGTCTGGATGAAGCGGGCCGCCTTGTCGGCGGAATCGACGAAGAGGACGCCGCCGGTGTAGCGCGGCTGGTTGGCGACGATGCCGACGACGCGGCCGTCGAGCCGCCCGTAGCCGACGATCAGCTCTTTCGCCCAGCGCTTGTGGACCTCGAGGAAGCTGTCGGCGTCGAGCAGGACGTCGAGCACCTCGCGCATGTCGAAGGGCCGGTTCTCGTCGGCGGGGACGATCTCCGCGATCGCGGCGTCGGAGGCGGGCGCGACCGGCTCCGCGGCCGGCGGCTCCTGGCGCCAGCTCCCCGGCATGTAGGAGAGGTAGCGGCGGGCGAGGTCGATCGCCTCCTCGTCGCTCTTGACCAGGAAGTGGCCGCAGCCGGAGACGCCGGTGTGCATCTTCGCCCCGCCCATCTCCTCCAGCGTCACCTTCTCGCCGATCACCATCTCCGCCATCCGCGGCGAGCCCAGGTACATCGAGGCGTTGCCCTCGCGCATGACGACGACGTCGCAGAAGGCGGGAATGTAGGCGCCGCCGGCGGCGCTGGGGCCGAACAGCAGGCAGATCTGCGGCACCTGGCCGGAGAGCCGCACCTGGTTGTGGAAGATCCGCCCGGCGCCGCGGCGGCCGGGGAACATCTGCACCTGGTCGGTGATCCGGGCGCCGGCCGAGTCGACCAGGTAGACCAGCGGCAGCTGCAGGCTCAGCGCCCGCTCCTGAATGCGAAGGATCTTCTCGACCGTCTTGGGGCCCCAGGACCCGGCCTTGACGGTCGGGTCGTTGGCCATCAGGGCGATGCGGCGGCCGTCGATCGTGGCGACGCCGGTGACGACGCCGTCGGCGCCCAGTCCCTCCTTGTCCCAGTTCGCCAACAGTCCCTCCTCGGCGAACGAGCCCGGGTCGACCAGCCGCTGGACCCGCTCGCGGACCGGCAGCTTGCCCTGCTCGGCGGTCTTCTCGTGATGGCGCGGCGGCCCCCCGGCGAGGGCAGCGTCCAGCGCTTTGGCGAAGTCGGACACGGGCGGCAGCCTATTCGTCTTGGGCGGGATGCCAGTCGACCGGCCCCGCGCGAAGGACGTGCGCGCCCAGCGGCCGTCCCAGCACCTCCTGCGCGGCGCGAGAGGCCGCGATCAGCCGCGGCAGGTCGATTCCCGTCTCCACCCCCATCTCGTGCAGCATCGAGACCACGTCCTCGCTGCCGACGTTGCCGGTCGACCCGACCGGGACCGGGCAGCCGCCGAGCTCGCCGAAGCTCGACTCGAAGGAGTCGACTCCCTCCTCCAGCGCCGCCACCAAATTGGCCAGCCCCTGGCCGCGGGTGTTGTGGAAGTGGGCGGTCAGCTCGACGCCGGTGAGGCGCTCGCGGGCGGCGGCGAAGAACTCGTGGACCTGGCGCGGGTTGGCCATCCCGGTGGTGTCGCCGAAACCGACCTCCTCGCAGCCGGCGGCGGCGAGGCGCTCGGCGATCTCGAAGACCCGCTCCCGCGGTACCTCGCCCTCGTAGGGGCAGCCGAACGAGGTGGCGATGACGCCCTCGCGGCGCAGCCCTTCCTCTCCGGCCCGCGCCAGCGTCGCCTCCAGCCCGCTCAGCGACTCCTCGATCGAGCGGTTGACGTTGTGGCGGTTGTGGGTCTCCGAGGCGGAGAGGAAGACGCTGACCTCGTCGAAGCGGTCGCGCAGCTCCAGCGCCCGCTCCAACCCGCGCTCGTTCGGGATCAGGACCGAGAAGGAGACCCCCTGGCGGCGCTGGGCCGCCATCAGCACCTGCGCCCCGTCGGCGAGCTGCGGGATCACGTCCGGCCGCACGAAGGAGGTGACCTCCATCCGTCCCACCCCCGTCGCCGAGAGCATGTCGATCAGCCGCACCTTCTCCGCCGTGTCGATCGTCTCCGGCTCGTTCTGGAACCCGTCGCGGGGCCCGACCTCGCGGATGCGAACGCTCTTGGGCAGCTCAGGCATGGACAGAGCTTATGCAGCCGCAGCCCCGCTACTTCGTGACCTCAGGCGTCGCGCTACATCGGCGAGAACAGCGCGCACGTGCTCCGGTTCGTACCGCACCTGCTCATGGGTGAACCGCAGGTGCGTAAACCCAGCGGCAGCATGAGCCTGGTCTCGCCGGCGGTCGCGAGTCTGCTGGGTGGGCGTGCGGTGGTGGCGCAAGCTGTCGGTCTCGATGACCAGCTTCAACTCTGACCACAGGAAGTCGACCTCGAAACCGTTAACCCAAACTTTCGTCTCCGGCACAGGCAGGCCTACCTGGCTCGCGATCGGCAGGAAGAGCCGCTCCAGGCGCGAGCGCGTGAGCCGGAACGTGCGCCGATCGAGCCATGTGCGCAAACGAGCGACGCCGCGCTCTCCGCGATGCTCCACGAGCGCGGCCCGCAGCTTCGGCGGCGTGATTAGATCAAGCCGATCCGCCTCATCGATCATGCGCTCAACGGTCATCCTGTCGTGGCGAGCGGCAAGGTCGATCAAAGTCTGCGCCGGACTCGTCACCGGGATGCGATCGGAAACGCCGATCGCGTCGTCACGCAGCCCCGGGCGGCGATGAACGCGAAGGCCGGGATGGCGGTGGACCGTCGACGACCGCACCGAGACCTCCACACATCCCGACTCCTCGAAGCCGAAACCCAGAAGCGCGGCCGCGCTTCCATGGCTGAGCACAGCCCCGTCGCCGCAAAAAAGAATGGCCGCCATCCAAAGGCCCTGTTGAGTCAGATCCGCTCGCCCAACCGCGTACACCCCTTTCGCCACTGGGTACAGCCGCCCCCGTTCAATCCGATGCCGAATCCCATGCCGCCCCAGCCCAGCCCCCACAAGCTGCGCGTAAGCCACCACCCCATGCTGCCTCCGCGCCAACCCCCAGATCGATGCCGAGTGATGCCTTGAGCCGCCCATGACCGGCTTAAGGCATCACTCGACCGGTTTTCTCCCCCCTTGGGGTCAGACCATGCCGAGGCCGCCGCTTACGCCCAGGGTCTCGCCCGTTACGTAGCTGGCGTCGTCGGAGGCGAGGAAGGCGGCGGCGGCGGCGACCTCGTCGGGTTGGCCGAGGCGGCCGAGCTGGGTCTGGGATTTCATGTTCTCGATCAGTTTCTCGCCCATCTCTCCCAGCGCCTTGGCGCCCATCAGCAGCGGCGTCTCGATCGGGCCGGGGGCGATCGCGTTGGCGGTGACGCCGTAGCGACCGTTCTCGCGGGCGATCACCTTCATGAAGGCGACCACGGCGCCCTTGGCGGCCGAGTAGACGGCGGAGCCCTTGGAGCCGACCCGGCCCGCCTCGGAGGAGATGCTGACGATGCGGCCGTACTTGGCCGCCTGCATCCCGGGCAGCGCCGCGGCGGTGCAGTTGAGGACGCCGTTGAGATTCACGGCGAGCACCTTCGCCCACTGCTCCGGGGTCGTCTGCGGGAAGAAGCCGAACTCGTCGGTGCCGGCGTTGTTGACGAGGATGTCGAGACTGCCGCCGGCCGCCGCGACCGCCGCGTGGGCGGAGTCGAGGTCGGTCACGTCGAGCCGGATGCCGTGGCCGTTGACCTCGGCGGCAACCCTCTCGGCGCCCTCGACGTCGACGTCGCCGACCCAGACCTCGGCACCCTCGGCGGCGAGCCGGGCGGCTATCGCGGCGCCGATGCCGCTGGCGCCGCCGGTGACCAAAGCTTTGCGTCCCTCCAGCCTCATGCGGGGATGAGCATAGACTGGCGCGCTCGTGACGGACCGCGAACCGATACCGATCATCGGCGGCACCGGCGCCCTCGGCGCCGGCCTGGCCACGCGCTGGGCGCAGTCCGGGGTTCCGGTCGTGTTCGGTTCGCGCTCGGCCGAGCGCGCCGAGGAGGCGGCGGCCAAGGTCCGCGCCGCGGTGCCCGGCAGCGACGTCACCGGCCTCGAGAACGGCGCGGCGGCGAAGCGAGGCCAGATCGTCTTCCTCACCGTCCCCTTCCGCGCCCAGTCGGAGAACCTCAACAACCTGCGCGAGGCGCTGGCACCGGGCCAGATCCTGGTCGACTGCACGGTCCCGCTCGCCGCCGCGGTCAGCGGCAAGGCGACCCGCTCGCTCGGCGTCTGGCAGGGCTCCGCCGCCCAGCAGGCGCAGGAGATGGTGCCCGACGGCGTTACCGTCGTCGCCGCCCTGCACACGGTCGGCGCCCCGACCCTCACCGACACCGGCGCCGAGCTCGGCGAGGACGTGCTCGTCTGTGGCGACAAGAAGGCCGACAAGGCCCGGGTGGCGCGGCTGATCGAGCTGATCCCCGGCCTGCGCGCGGTCAACGCCGGCGCCCTCGAGATGGCCCGGATCGTCGAGCAGCTGACGCCGATGCTGATCTCGGTCAACAGCCGCTACAAGGCCCACGCCGGCATCCGCCTCACCGGTTTGCCCGACGCCGACCACTGGGAATAGGCGAGGGATGCGAGTCGCGCTCCTCGCCGGCGGCACCGGAGGCGCCAAGCTCGCTGCCGGGATGCAGGAGGAGCTCGGCTCCGACCTCACCGTGATCGCCAACACCGGCGACGACGTCGAGGCGCTCGGAGTCCACGTCTCCCCCGACCCCGACCTCGTCACCTACTGGCTCAGCGGCGAGATCGACGAGGAGCGCGGCTGGGGGATCCGCGACGACACCTTCACCGTCTTCGAGCGGATGCAGCGGCTCGGGGCGCCGAGCTGGTTCGGCCTCTCCGACCGCGACCTCGCCGCCTGCCTCTACCGGCGCCAGTTCGTCGAGGAGGGCGGCCGCCCGACCGACGCCCAGGCCCAGATCGCCCGCGGCCTCGGGGTCGAGGCGAGGGTGCTGCCGATGTCCGACGCTCCGGTCCGGACCAAGGTCATGACCGCGGCCGGACGGCGCGACCTGCAGGAGTACCTGATCGTCGACCGCGGCGAGCCAGACGTGCTCGGGGTCGAGCTGGAGGGGATCGAGGCGGCCGCGCCGAGCCGCGAGGTGCTGGACGCGCTGCGCGCCGCCGAGGCGATCGTGATCGGGCCCTCCAACCCGGTAATCAGCATCGGCCCGATCCTCGCCGTGCCGGGCATGCGCGAGGCGATCGCCTCCTCCCCCGCCCCGGTCGTCGCGGTCAGCCCCTACGTCGCCGGCGCGGTCGTCAAGGGTCCGACCAACCGCTTCATGCAGGCGCTGGGCCGGCCGACCACGGCCGCCGGCGTCGCCTCGCTCTACGCCGGGCTGATCGACGGCATGGTCGTCGACGAGGGCGACCCCGACCCGCCCCCGGCCGAGGTCGCCACGCTCGTCGCGGCGACGCTGATGGAGGGAGGCGGCGGCCGCGCCCGGGTCGCCCGCATCGTCCTCGACTACGCCGCCGACCTGGCGGCCTGAGGCGCCCGTGCAGGCGACCGCGATCCTCCCGGTCAAGCGCTTCCACGCAGCCAAGCAGCGGCTCGCGGCCGGGCTCGACGGCGAGCAGCGCCGCAACCTGGCGGCAGCGATGGTCGCCGACGTGCTGGAGGCGATCGGCGAAGCGCGGACGATCGAGCGCACGATCCTCGTCAGCGGCGACCCGGTCGCCCAGGAGCTCGCCGCCGAAGCCGGCGCCGAGGTGGTCCCGGACCCCGCAGATGGCGGCCACGTCGAGGCCGCCCTGGCGGGCATCGCCCGGGCCGAGGTCGAGGGCGCCGAGTGCGTCGTCCTCCTCCCCGGCGACTGCCCGCTGCTGGACCCGCGCGAGCTCGACCGGCTGCTGACCGGCCTCCCCGAGCGCTACGTCGGGATCGTCCCCGACCGCCACGGCACCGGCACCAACGCGCTCGCCCTGCGCCCGCCGGATGCGATCGTCCCCGCCTTCGGCGAGGGCAGCAGCGCCCGCCACGTCGCCCTCGCCCGCGAGGCGGGCATCCCCTTCGGCGTCGAGGAGCTGAGCTCGCTCGGGCTCGACCTCGACACCCCGGCCGACGTCATCGCCCTCACCCGCGAGCTGGAGGCACGCCCCGGCCGCGCCCGTCGCACCGCCAAGGCCCTGGGAATATGAGTGCGCCGGCGCCGGGCGAGCTGCGGGTCGTCGCGGTCGCCGGATTGCCAGAGTTCGCCAGGGGGATGCGGGTCGGCAAGGAGATCGCGGCCCGGGCGGCCCTGGAGGACGGCGACGTCGTCGTCGTCTCGCAGAAGATCGTCTCCAAGGCCGAGGGCCAGGTCCACGAGCTCGCCGCAATCTCGCCCGGAGCCGAGGCGCGCGAGCTCGCCACCGCTCTCGACAAGGACCCGGCCCTGATCGAGCTGATCCTGCAGCAGAGCAGGGAGGTTTTGCGGGCCGAGCGCGGCGTCCTCATCGTCGAGACCGTGCACGGCTTCGTCTGCGCCAACGCCGGCGTCGACAGCTCCAACCTGGCCGATCCCGGCACGGTCTGCCTGCTGCCCGAGGACCCCGACGCCTCCGCCCGCCGGATCCGCGCCGAGATCGCGACGACCATGAACGGGGACCCCATCATCGCCGTCGTCGTCTCCGACAGCTTCGGGCGCGCCTGGCGCCTGGGCCAGGCCGAGGTGGCAATCGGCTGCGCCGGCCTCGCCCCGCTCGACGACTGGCGCGGGCGCCAGGACGCAAGCGGGCGCCAACTCGAAGCGACCCTGATCGCGATCGCGGACGAGGCTGCCGCGGCCGCCGACCTCGTCCGCGGCAAGGCCGACGGGGTGCCCGCCGTCGTCGTCCGCGGCCTCGGGCACCACGTCAGCGCCGAGGACGGCCCGGGTGCCGCCGCCCTGCGCCGACCGCCCGCCGAAGACCTCTTCCGCTAGGCACGGGCTCAGGGCGGCCGACGCTACTTGTCGCGCCGGAGAACGTCCTTGACCTTGTCGGTCAGCTTCTCGACACCGTCCTTGGCCTTGCCGCCTGCCTGGTCGACCTTTCCCTCCCGCTTCAAGTCGCCGTCGCCGGTGAGGTTGCCGGCAGCCTCCTTGACCCGGCCTTTGGCGTCGTCCTTGTTCCTGATTTGATCGGGCACTGGGCTCCCTTCGTCGATTTCTCGTAGGGAACCGCTACCCGGTCGCAACCGGGCCGACACCAAGGGACCACCCGCTCAGTCCGGGATCGGGCCGATGCCGACGGTGCCGAGGTGAAGACCGGCACCGGGCGGAACGCCTTCGCCACCGGCGTCGAAGCCGACCTCGAGCCGCGAGCTCGCACCGCCGGGAGCGATCAAGCCGACCCCGATGCCGGCGTCGATCGGCTCGTCGTCGAGACAGATGACGTAGAGATCCTCCCCGTCGCCGGACAGCTCGAAGTAGACCGCCAGCCGGTGCCACGTGCCCTCCTCGACGGCGGCCAGGAAGCGGTCGCCCTCCATCGCCTCGCCACTGGCCCAGAGGCCGCGCCCACCGCCCTGCGACTCGCTCGCGGGTACGTCCCAGAGCTGCAGGCCGAAGGTCGGCTCCTCGCCCGCCTCGCCGGCGATCCGCACGATCGAGTTGTCGGCGCCCGGCTCTCCGTAGACCGTCGGCTCGATGCAGAACGGGATGTCGAGGGCATACTCCTCGCCCGCGCCGATCTCGACCGAGAGAGCGGGACCGGGAGCTTCGTCTCCGTCGCAGACGCCTTCCTCGGGGACCGCGGGCGGGGTGGCGCCCGCGGCTGCTTTCCCTCCCGTACCCGCCTCAGTGCCGGCCGGCACCGCTGCCGGGACCGGGGCAACCACGGGGTCCATGTCGTCCGCCGCGGCCGGCGGCGACTGCGGCGGTGGCGGTGAGGCGACGGGAGCGGCGGGTGGCGTGGCCGGAACCGGAGAGGGCGCCGGCGCCGCGGGCGTCACGGCAAGCGCCATCGCGATGCCCGGCGCCGACGCGGCGTTGCCGACCGGCCTGGCCGGGCCCGGCGCCGGCGCGGCGACCAGGACCGTGCCTGCCACCCCGGGGCGATCGCCCGTCGCCTCCGGCGACCGAGCGTCGGCGACGACGACCGGATCGCCCAGCCCGACCTCAAGCTGCGGCGCGATCGACAGCTCCGGACCGAGCACGGTGTCCTCCCAGGGCCGGGAGGCGTACAGTGCCGCGGCCGCGAACGACAGCAGCGCAAGCAGCACGGTCAAGACCGCTAGCCCCGGAAGTCCCTCCCATGCTGACGAGCGCGAAGCGATCGTCGGACCATAACGCCCTCAGTAGGCAACGGCAATCTCGTACAGGGTCGTGCGCTGGGCCGGATCGCGACCGGCGGCGCGGGCGGCCTCGATCAGCTGCTCGGGTTGCAGCCGCACCCCGTGCTGAGACCCGGCCATGCGCGAGATGTTCTCCTCCATCAGGGTTCCGCCGAGGTCGTTGACGCCCCAGCGCAGCGACTCCGTCGCCCCCTCCAGGCCCATCTTCACCCAGCTCGCCTGCAGGTTCGGGATCGTCCGCCCCAATGCCAGCCGGAAGGCGGCGGTGTGCTTGAGGTTGTCGGCCATCGAGATCTCCTCGATCCCGTGGGTGCGGCCGAGCATCGTGTTGAAGGGGATGAAGCTGAGCGG
>Ga0164241_10006908_pt1 | contig 10265 bp, 8 predicted proteins | sample OricomyardsoilBY_FD_108780 | JGI IMG/M metagenome (GOLD analysis project Ga0164241, IMG submission 108780) | Backyard soil microbial communities from Emeryville, California, USA - Original compost - Back yard soil (BY) | ecosystem: Environmental > Terrestrial > Soil > Unclassified | place: USA... | reverse complement strand
CCCGGGCGAGGCGCCGAGGGCGGCGAAGCTGCCGCAGAAGCCGTTGCTTGCTCGATCTCCGGGGCCTGCTCGACCGGCGCGCCCGAGCCGAGCGCCAAGGCGATCGCCAGCGCTACCGAATCGGTCAACTCCTCGCAATTCGAAGCGCTAAAGCGACGTTGCCCCGTCGTGTTGCCGGCGGTGCCGTGGGACGAGGCGCCGGTCTCTAGCTGCGCTTGAAAGCCTGCTCGAACCTCGTGGATGCTCACCGCGAACTCCGGGCCCGCAACCTCTGCAACCGGTTGCCCAAGCGCGCGCGACACTCGGAACGAGAGCTCGTCTGCGGTCGTGCACAGCACTGGCTCCGCCAACGTCACACCTGCGGCGGCGCCCGGCAAGGTGTAGCTGACGAGCACGCCGAGCCAACCCCATGCGCAGACCGCACGGTACCCTGGCCCGCGTCGAAGGGCTTCCCTCACCCGGGATCTGTGACAGCGATCGAGCCGCAGCGCAACGTCCGAGCGAAGCACGGCGCCCTGGCGCAGAAGCCCGCCTACACCAGCTGCTCCGGGTCGCTCTCGGGGGCAACGCCGCGCGGCGGAGGAGTGGAGGCTGGGCGACCCGCGAGCTCCCGGAGCGCACGCGAACACGGCAGCACCACTTGCCGCAAGGTCTGCAGAGCAATGCTGCGGCGCTCTTCGAGCGGCAGATAGCCGTGAGCGCGCAACGATCGAGCATTGCCCTCGAACTCGGTCGTGGCGCCAAAGCCGACATGACGTGGCGCGCGTGCAAACTCGCGCGCCGCTGCCGTCGCCAAGCTCCTGCCCTCGCGCCCGATCAGCCAGCGGACGAAGCGCCACGCCAGGACCGCGTGCCGCCGCTCGTCTTCTGCGACGCGTGCGAGCACTGCCTTCACTGCCGGATCCTGAGCAGCGTCGCTGGCCCGGCGGAGCAGCGCCGCCGACACCGTCTCGGCGATGCAGCCTTCGCGGATCGCGCGCAGCGCGCTTTCGTGCGCGTCCGGGCCTGCTGGCAGGCAATCGCCGACATCCAGGGCGCCGGGCCCCAACGCCTGACCGGCATATGCGCTGGCCAGCCCAAAGCTGAGCTTGGCGTGTTCGATCTCATCGCGCAGCGCCGCTTGCGCATCGCTCACCAGATCTGCCGGTGCACCGAGCGCGAGGCACTCGAGCACGAAGCGCGCAAAGGAGGCGACCGAGGCATGTTCGCTGAGCCCGTCCTTGCGATAAGCGTCCGCAAGCGCGCAGCGCGTGGCAACATCCAGGCGCGACACGTCGGGCAACAAGCGGTTCAGCCAATCCTCGCGCGGCACGCTGTGCGCCGTGCGCGCCTGCCCCGCCACGACAAAGGGCCTGCCGATGGGACAACCGCCCCCGAGCACATAACAACACTCATCCCCCGCGCAGCCCAGGCTGTCTGATGGGGGCTGCGCGGGCCCACAGAAGAAGCTCGCGCCCTGCTGATAGCCGCAATTGTAGAACCCGGAGATGAACTCGCTCGTGTACACGTCTTCGCAGCTCAGACCCGCGCCCGGATGCGGCAAACAGATGCCCTGGTACTGATAGTTTTCGCGGTAGGCGCCAGCGCAATACAGCCGCGCCTGATTCGGCGTGGGAAAGCCCGGGGACGTCTCTGCTGCGCCGGTGCACACCTGGTCCTCGGGGAGGTCCATGCCGGTGCTGCCTGCTGCGCCGCCATAGCCTCCGTACGCCATCGCACCGCCGCTGTAGCCGCCGTAGCCGTAGCCGCCGTAACCCGAGTCGCCTCCGTAGCCGCTATTGGTGCCGCCGTAGCCGCCCGTGGCCATGGCGCTGCCCGCCGTGCCCGGCGAGCCGGGCTGGACGTTGGTCGCCGGCGAGGCTCCGCTGCCATTGACGTCCGTTGCACCATCGCTACCACCCGGATCGTCCGCTAGCCCACCCACGGCCTGACCACAGCCGAGCAGGCTGATCCAAGAGCCACAGCCCAGCGCCGTCAGGATCGGTCGAGCCAACCAGTTCCGGTCGAAGGCCGTCATGGCCGGAGTCTAGTCGCGGAGTCCGATCGGGTCGAGCCGAGCACCCGACAACGACGCTACAGTGTTCCGCGACGGCACACCGCGAGACCCGCCTGACGCAAAATGGGCGTCCGGGAACTCGTCAAGGCGCGCTGAGGAGCGAGCTGTCCACACCCAGCGCGTAGCTCGCGGCGAGCTGCGCGGCGTCGAGCGCTCGGTCGTAGATGGAGAACTCCGTGACGTCGGCGTTCAGGCTCGGATCTCGGCTGTATTGACTCCTGCCGATCCAGTTGTTCACGTCATCGATCTCGGAGAGCCGCTGCGTCAGGGTCGCCTTGGCATTCAGTTTGCCATTCAAATACAGCAACAGCTCGTCTCGCTGGCTGTCCACCACGACGGCCACCTGGGTCAGGCTGGCGATGGGCAAGGCCTGCGTGCCGCTCAAGTTGACCGCCGGGATCCCGGCTCGCTTGAAGGAGACGAGCATCGTGCCGTCTTCCGAGTTCGCCGTCAGGTACAAGAAGGAAACCCCGGAGCCCTGATACAGCTCGCCCGCATCGCTGGAGCCAAAGTCGAAGACGCGTTGCCAGGCCGGCCCCCCGCGCCACGTCAGCGACGGCTCCAGGGTCTTGTCATTGCTGGACGAGAGCACTCCGTTCGGGATGCTGACGTAGGCATCGTTCCCGGTGAGATTGGCGAAGCCTCGAGCATCGAGCGCGGCGTTCCAGATGAAAGCATTGGCCCCCCCGAGCAGGTCGCTGGACTGGGTGCCGGTGCCGCTCAGGTCGTAGCGGTGGACGAGCGCGGCCCTCAAGCTGTCGAGCATGGGCCGAGCGACCGCGACATCCGCAGAAGGCGTACTCGCGTCAGCCCGAGGCGGACCGGGCCGAGGGCGTGCGACACCTCCATCACCATCTTTGGGCGAGCCGAGGCTGGCATCGGAGACAATCCGGGCGGCGCCGATCCGGAAGTCGTCGCTCGAGAGCTGCGGGCAGGCAGCCAGCGTGAGGCACGCGCCGACCGCCACCAGCAGGAGGCAAGACCTGTTGCCGGCGCTCACCCTACTCATTACGTGCGCACCAGCGGCCCGGAAAATGTGAATCGGGCGCTCCTCTTGCCTACCGCAGGCGACGAGGTCGCAGGATCTCGCGAATGTGCGCCGGGCAGAGCCCAGGCAGATACCAAAGCGAGCCTGGTGAGGACCATGTGGGCGCAGAGGGTGTCGCGGAGCGCCTCTTAGTGAGCGTGATTCTGAAAAGTGTTACACGCCAGGTGCTTTGTCTTCCGACCTGCCCGTCACGGCCATTCGCTCCGAATTCGAGCGGGCGCTGGCGCGAGGGCCTGTGGTGCTCACCTCGCCGACGGGCTCGGGTAAGTCGACGGAGGTCCCCCGCTGGTGTGTAGGCAAAGTGATCGTGGTGGAGCCCCGGCGACTGGCGTGCCGCAGTCTGGCGACCCGGGTGGCCGAGCTCGAGGGCTCGCGGCTCGGTGAGGTCGTGGGGTACGTGGTGCGCGACGAGCACGTGGCCGGCAACGCGACGCGGATCGTGTTTGTCACGCCGGGGATGGTGCTGCGCAACCGGGCCCTGCTGGACGGTGCCAGCACGGTGATCCTCGATGAGTTTCACGAGCGCAGCCTGGATATCGACCTCTTGCTGGCCTTGCTGCTGTGTGAGCGCAGCGCGGCACTGGTCATCCTATCGGCGACGCTCGACGGCGAACGCGTCAGCCGCCACGTGGGTGGAACACACCTGACGGCATCCGGGCGGATCTTCCCGGTCGAGCTTCGGCATCTGCCCGGGCGCGGTGCCTTGCCGGATCCCACGGACCTGCCAACACGTGTGGACCAGGCGCTCCGCACGTCGCTGGATGACCCGGGGGACGTGCTCGTCTTTCTCCCGGGCAAGGCAGAGATCGAGGCTTGTGCAAACGCGATCCAGGGCCCGTTTACGCTCGTTCCTTTGCACGGTGGCCTCACCCTGCAGGAACAGCAGCGGGCCTTCGAGCGCACGGCGCGGCGCAAGGTCATTCTCTCCACCAACGTCGCAGAGACCTCCCTGACGCTGCCCGGCGTGGGCGTGGTCATCGACACGGGATTGGTGCGACAGACCCTGTACCATGACGGTCGCGGCTTTCTCACGCTGACACCGATCGCAGAGGATAGCGCCGCGCAGCGCGCGGGCCGCGCGGGGCGTACCCGCCCGGGCGTGTGCTACCGCTTGTGGAGCGCCGGGGCGAAGCTCAGCCCGGTGACACTGCCCGAAGTCCATCGCGAATCTCTGGTGTCGTTGGTCCTCACCGCCGCCGCGTGGGGCCGGCGCGTCGAAACGTTGCCGTTGCTCGACGCGCCCAAGCCCTACGCGCTCGAGGCGGCTCGCGTGGAGCTCGACGCCTGGGGAGCCCTGCAAGGCGACTCCGCGCTCAGCGCATGTGGTCAGGGGCTATTTGCGCTGCCCATCGACCCCAAACATGCGCGGCTCTTGCTGGAGGCGCAGCGCGCGGGTTGCCTCGACGACATGATCGATCTCGTGGCTGCGCTGTCGGTGGGTCGGCCACTATTTGCGCCGTCGTCGCGGACCGCATCCTCGCTGGGTATCGCGGACGACCTGCGGCTCGGCGGCTGCGATGCGACGGCTGCGATTCGCGCGCTGCGTGCACAGCAACCGGGCGATCATGGTGCAGTCCCCTTCGTGGTGCGGGAAGCTCGCGTCACCCGCACCCGTCTACGCCGCGCCCACGGCTTGCCCGAGGTGCCTCCGACCGCCCATGGGGCACAGGCCGTCCTGCACGACGAATTGGTACGCGCCGCTCTCGCCGCGGACTCACGCCTCGCGTACGTGGCTCGCTCCCGAGGGCGCAATACGTTCTTCAGCAACGGCGGAACGGAGCTGGAGCTCGCGCACGAAAGCGCCGTGAACAACGTGCGCGAGGTCGAAGCCATCCTGGTGCTCGACAGCCGAGCTTTCGACGCAGGGCGAGACCCGCGTGTCGTCGTGACCTGCGCCATGGTCATTCCCCTGATGGCGCTCGTGCGCGCAGGCCTGGGCAGCGAGCGCCTGGCAGGCGTGCGCTTGGAAGGCAGAAAAATCGTCGCCACGCTCGAGCGAGTGTACGCCAACCGCGTGCTGGCGACGCGGGAAACCACGCCCGAGGGCGAGCTGGCCCAGACCGCGTTGGTCCAGCTGCTGGTGCGCGGCAGCGTTTTTCGCGATGCTGTCGCCACGACTCGTCAGCGCTTGAGCCACACGGCCATTGCGGCGTGGCTGGCGGCGCGCGGTCACCCTGCCGGAGTCAGCAGCAGAGAGCCCGTGCCTGGCATCGAGGCGTGGTTGGCGGCGCGCGTCGCTGCGCTCGGTGTGCAGACGGGGGAGGACCTGGCGTTGCTCTCGGCCAGCGATTTTCTCGCGCCCGAGCTGCCGTACGAGTCGCGCGGCAGCATCGAGCAGGACTATCCCTTGACCGTCAGCGTGGGCGACGCCAGCTATCGCGCCGACTATGACCTGTCTCGCAACCAGGTCACGCTGCACATGCTCAAGGGCTCACGCGCCGAAGCGCCGGCGCTCGGCTACCTGCCCAAGTTCCCCGTTCTGCGCCTCTTGGTCGAAGGACCCCGGGGCCTGACGGTTCTGCGCGCGCGCGGTTGAGCGCGGTGCCCGCCCAGGGGGTGTCCCTAGTTCGTGGGTCCGAGAAGCTGGATCATTTCGATTACTTGCGCGTATGGGTTTCGGCAGGCCCGAGGTAAGGTCCCGGCGGGAAGCCTGCGCGCACTTCTAAAGATGGTTCGTATACAAACTGACTCCAAGAGTTTTGAAGAGGGGTCTTCGGACTGAGCGGAAAAACGCTTGCCCCACTCTCAGGCAGAACTAGGGACACCCCCTAGCCCGGGGGCAGCTCTTCGAACTGGGTCGAGCTCGATGCCTCCCAGGGAGGCAAAAGCCGAACCCGTACGCCGGCGGCAGCGCGAGCAATGGCAGTAGAACGCGTAACTGAAGGCGTCCTCGACGGCGAAGCGCACGGCACCGCAATAACAGCTTCCGTTCAGCACGTTGTCCTCCTTCGGCAGTCGGGACAGCATGCTACCAGACTCACGCCGCTGGAGCGAGAGATCGACATCGGCCAGCAGAACCCGCGCCGCTCTCAGTTGCCCTGCGCTCGCGCGTGGAAAGCGGCGAGCAAGCGCTGCCACCACTCGGCGTGGCGCAACTGAAAGACATTCAGCGGCAAGCCGTGCCGCGCGGCGTGCTTCTGCGGGATGCCGTCCCAGCCCGTGTGTTCCACGGTGACCCGCGTCTCCTCGCCCACGGCTTCGAAGCGCACGCTCACGGTCGTGCTCTGCTCGGGCGTGAAGCTCTGCTGCCGCCAGCTAAAGACGAGCTCCGACGGTGGCTCCCAGCGCTGGATGCGCCCAATCTCGAACTCGGACCCATCGCTCTGCCCGATCAGGAAGCGGCCGCCCACCTCCGGTTCGAAGCGGAGCGCGCCCGTGTCCTGCGGCGTAAACTCGAAGAGCCCACTCGGGCGCCACCACGCAGCGATCTCCTGCGTGAACGCCTGGAACGCGCGCTCCGGCGTGACTCTCACGCGCATGGCCACCAACACTCGCGACGCCATCTCTACTCTCCTCCTGGCTCGAGCTCATCCCCGCTCGAGGCTCATTCGCGCTCGAGATAGGCTTTGAAAGCCCCGAGCTGCTCTGCCCACAGGCGCTCTGTTTCTTCCAACCAAGCCTTGAGCCCGGCCATCGGCTCCAACCGCAACGAGTAGATGCGCACGCGAGCATCAAAGCTCGGATGCGTTTCCTCCACCAAGCCTGATTGGCGCAGCACACGCAAGTGCCGGCTCATTGCCGGCGCCGGCAACGCGAGCTCGCGTGCGAGTTCCCCCGCCGCGTGCGGCCGCTCGCGCAGCAGGTCGATCGTACGCCGCCGATCCGGGTCGGCCAATGCCGTCAACGTCTGGTCCACGTCCGGCGCCGACTCTCGCGCAGCCGATGCACGCGCAGCCGATGCACGCGCAGCCGATGCACGCGCGCGACCCGCGCGAGGCACAGCGCCAGAAGGCGCGGCCACAGCGCTACCGGAAGCGGCAGCCCTGCCCGGCGCCCTCGCGCGTGCCCGCGATGCCTTCAGAGCGAACCCTTGATGACCACGCCGCCTGCCTTTTCCATCTCTGCGATGGTCAGCTTCTGCACCGTCTCGGCGAAGGTCCAGTGATGCCCCTCGAGATCGGCACAACGATAGGTGCGATCCCCATAAAACTGAGTCTTCGGCTCTTGAACGATGCGGGCTCCTGCGGCGCGCGCGCGTTCACAGTGCGCATCCACTCCGGACGGCAGCTGCACGTGCAAAGACTGGGTATTGGCGCCGTTGACCGAGCCCGGCGACTTGACCCAATCCGCCCATTCGCCACCCACCATGATGCGCCCCCGACCCTGAAAACTCATCTCCGAGTGCATCATGCGGTCATCGCCGTCGGGGCCCTCGATCAACATCGTGGTCTCGAAGCCGAAGGCTTTCTCGAGCCAGGGCAACGCGATCATGGGCTTCTTGTAGAAAATCGACGAAACAAAAGGGGAGTCTGCCATATAATTTCCAATTCCTAGAATGTTTCTATCATTTGGAAACTATATGCTCAAGCGATATCTGAGCAAGTCCCTCTCCGGGCCCGCCGCCAGCAGTCGCAAAACGCCGCGCGCCGCTCAGGCGCCGGCGCTGCGCCAAAGTTCCAGCAGTGCGCCCTCCACGCCGAATACTGGGTCCTGCTCGGGCAGAGGCACGGCAGCGATACGTCGATCGGCGGCGGGCCGCTCCCGCGGCTGCCCATAGTTCATGTCCATCTCGGTGCCTCGCGGATAGGCGCCGACGACTCGAAAGTCCTTCGACTGCCCCTCGTTGCAATGAGCAACACCCGCAGGAATGACCACCACGTCTCCGGCCTCGAGCCGCACCAACTGACCTCGCTCACCGCCGAGACGCGCCTGCACCCAGCCTTCGTAGACGCCGAGCGCCTCGTGCGCCGTGCTGTGGTAGTGGTGCTCGCCATAAAGCCCGTTGCGCCACGCCGCGGGCCAACCATGCCTGGCAAACAGCTGTTCGAAGCCTGCGGCACGCTGCGTACCCACGGCGCCGATGGCACCCGCCACTGAGCGATACACCAGCACGGGGTAGCGACTATTGGGAAAGCGAGCATCCCCCGCGAGCAAATAACGTTCCGGCGCTGCCATAGTGGCGGGAGTTTACCTCAGCCTTCCGTCGGGTGAAACGACGGGACGGCTCGCGCTCGATCCGTGTCGCCCGACGCCGCCATCGGCACCGGCCACGTGTTCCTGCCACAGGCGGCTCAGCTTCCCGCATCCGCGAGCGGCACGCTGGGGTCCGTTGCCGGTCGCACCAACCGGTAGGCGTTCTCGCGCGAGGCGGGCACACCATTCTCGCGCGAGGCGGGCACACCGGCGTCCGCTGCCGGTCGGAGCAACCGATAGGGCTCCTCCTGTGCGTCCGGCTTGCACAGCCCCGAGGCGTGATCGCAGTGCCAATCCTTGCTACAGGTAGCGACGCAGCCGTTGGTGACCTTGCGATAGCCGGCGGTGGCGGCCACGGCCGTGCCCGCAAAGATTGCCGCCTGCGCGGCCACCGGAATCCCGCTGACCACACACGCCAGCCCTGAACCCACCAAGAGCACACTCCCCACCGCGAGCGCCACCCGACCACGCTTCACGGCGCCTCGCTCCCTGGTGCCTCCGCAGCCAGCGACGCAATCCAGCGCTCCAGTACCTCCAGGTAGGCCTCGTCCCGACGATTGCTGCCCAGCGGCGGCATGCGCAAGTCCGAGACGAGCGTGGCGTTGCGCTGATACAAAATCGACAGCTCGGCGTCCCCTGGCTCGATCAGGTGCACGGCCCCCTGCTCTCCCCCGTTCAGCGAGTCGCCGAGGACCAGACCTTGCTGCTCGAGTGGCGTCTGATAGTGCGCATCCCAGGTGGCGCGGATGCTGGTCTGGACGCCGTGACACATCGAGCAATTGCCGTCCCAATACGAACGCACCCGATCCTCCAGACTGCGCGTTTCGTCGCTCAGCGGCGCCAGCTGCAGATACTCGTCCAGCGCGTCGAGCCGCGGATTGGAGCGAAACCAGCCGCGCTCCGCCCAGCTCACCAGCTGATTCGCTGCCGCTTCCTCCTCTGCGTCAGCAACGCCTGCATCGCCCGCATTGCTGGAGCCGCCTGCAACGCCAGCATCGCCTGCATCGCCGGAACCGCCGGAACCGCCCGCATTTGCGGAGCCGCCCGGACTGACGAGCGGACCGTTGAGCTGCGCCGTGCGCACACCGAGCACGCGCCCCGCCTGTGCGTTGTGGCAGACCATGCAATCGCGCGGACCGGGATAGAAGTAGTCTTGCGGCCGTGGGTTGCCGTCGGCATCGATCACCTCCAACGTCTCCGTCACCGGGTCCGTCACGAGTTCCGCATCCGTGCCCTCGGCGTTCCACTTATACGTGAGGCCGTAAAACACCTGCGCCGCTCCCGCAACCAGCAGCCGCGTCTCGAGCCGAGTCAGCAGCTCTGGCTGCCGCTCATCGAGCGCTTTGGCAAAGTGTTTCACGAACACCGTGCCGTCGGGAAAATGCCAGGGCCCGACGGGCGCAAAGTCCACCTGCTCGTCTGCCGGCAGCGCCACCCAACGTTGCTTCTGCGCGCCGTCACTCCAGAGCGGGCTCTGCACCGAATATGGGGTGAGGCTCTCTACCGGAGCGAGCGTCTCGAGATTCCGAAACACGCCGACCGCGCTCAACGCCTGCGGCGCATTCAGCAGCGTCCCGGCCAACTCCAGGCGCTGAATCTTGGAGTTCGCGCCGAGGGTGAGCACGTACAGCTCGCCGCCAGGGTCCACACCAAAGGAAGTGATGCCATTTTCCCGGTTGCGGAACTCCGCCGTCATCAGATACTCGAGCTCCCCGAGCTGGAGCTGGCCGCCCGTCTTCTTATACGGCAGCGCAAAGATATTGCCGCGGGACCAGTCGGCGAAAATGTACTTGCCCTGCAGCGCCGGCAGGCGTTGTCCTCGGTACACGTAGCCGCCAATGATCGACAAAATCTGCCGTCGGTCCAAGTCCAACACGGGATCGGTCCACACGCCGAGCGGTGCTTCGGGCATCGTCCCGAAGGCCACCTGCGTGCCCTCGAGCACGTTCCACTGATAGTTGGCACCGCGGGCCAACACATCGATCTCCTCCCGCCCCTCTTGCCCGACCTCTCCCATCCAGACCAGAT
>Ga0164241_10006907_pt1 | contig 10267 bp, 7 predicted proteins | sample OricomyardsoilBY_FD_108780 | JGI IMG/M metagenome (GOLD analysis project Ga0164241, IMG submission 108780) | Backyard soil microbial communities from Emeryville, California, USA - Original compost - Back yard soil (BY) | ecosystem: Environmental > Terrestrial > Soil > Unclassified | place: USA... | reverse complement strand
TCACCTGGCGAGCGTGGTCGACGTGGTGCGCGACGTGGACCCGCAAGCCCTCCCCGAGGGGGTCGTGATCCCGACGGCAGGCGGCGTCGCGGTGGCCGAGTACCTACCGGGCGCGACGCTGCGCGGGCAGCTCGAAGCCGGCCCCGTCAACGCGGCCAAGGCCGTGGCCTGGACGGTGCGGCTCGCCGAATCGGTGCAGGCCTTGCACCAAGCGGGCGGCGTGCATGGCGCCATTTCGCTACGCAGCGTGGTCGCGGAGCCCGAAGGCCGAAAGATCGCGCCGGTCCTGTCGCAGCTGTTGGCGCAGCCGGTAGGCGCTTTTTGTCCCCCGGAGCGCTTGCGTGGCAGCGTCGAGACGTCGGCCGACGACGTGTGGGCCCTGCACGCCGTGCTGTTCGCCATGCTCACGCGTGAAGCTCCCTTCAAGGGTGGAGCGCGCGACGTGCTGCTCAAAGCCATGCTCGCGGGGCGGCCCAAGCTGCTGTCGGCGTTCGGCATCGACGAGCCCGTGCTCGACGAAATCTTGATGCGCGGCCTGGTCGGCGAGAAGCGGCTGCGCGTGACCGATCTGCCCGAGCTCGTCCAAGCGCTCGACGCTTGGGAGCGAGATCGGACCATCATGCCGCCCAAGCGCACGGCCATGCCGCGGCCTGCCTCGCGCGGGCTCGCCGACATCGTCGGGGGTACGGGGCTCGGCGCAGCGCGCGACGACGGCGTCGTCATCGACGACGACCTCTTACCCGACGACGAGGGCACGGAGCTTCGGCCGGTCCCGCCTCCGCTCGGCGCTTCGGGCGAAGCATCGGCGCCGGGTCACGCCGCCCCTGCTGCGGCGCTAGCGGCGGTTGGAGCCACCGCGCCAGCGCCGGCAGCCGCGCCGGTCGCTGCGGCAGGCGGCAAGCCGGTCAGCAAGCGCGTCTCGATAAACCCATTCGAGAAGAAGAAGCACGTTTGGCCCATGCTGGTGATCGCCGCGCTCGGCGGCGGCGCAGGCGTGTACCTGGCGGTGGCGCCCGAGGCAGCGACGCAGAAGCCCGTGGCCGAGCTTGCCCCTGCACCAACCCGAGCGGCCCCCGCGGCCAGCGCCAGGCCGGCCAAAAAGCGACTCAGCACGGGCGAGGAGCGCGACGTCTGTGTCGTGTCCTATTTTCCGGAGGGCTCTTTTACCGGCCGCCCCAACTTCGAGTTCGTGTGCAGTGACCAAGATTTTCGTGAGATTGCGACGCAGCTCAATGACCTCGTGGTCCCGCCCGCACCGGCTGGCGTTGCCGGCAGCGCGGGCGTCGTCAACGCGGGTGCGCCCGGTGACGCGCTCAAGGCCGACGCGGGCGTGAAAGGCTCTGGCCTCGACTGGTACGAGCTCCCCGCCACGGCCATCATCCGTCGGCACTGCTGCGTGGCGGCGGCACCGCTCACGCTGCCGGAGTCGGTGGGTTGGTGCGAGCAGCTACAGTCGGCGGTGCGCCGTGTCGCCGACGACAGCTCCAAGGCCGTCGATTTGGCGCCCGCTGCTCGTGGCTTCGACAAGGCCGTCAATTGCTTGTTCGCCAACAAGATTGCGCGCCCCTACAAATACGAAAAGGCGCCCAGCGACGCCAACCGCGCCGCATTTCAACAATTCCTGGGCCGCGCCGCCGTGAGCGACGCGCGGCGCTAGAAGCTAGGGAGCAAGGTCTTGGCTTGCATCGTCGTGCTCGACTCCTACACGTTCAACCCGGGCGACAACCCGTGGACGGAGCTGGAGGCGCTGGGTGACCTCCAGGTGTTCGAGCGCAGCGCAGACGACGAGATCGTGGCGCGCGCTCGCGACGCCGCCATCGTGCTCACCAACAAGACTCCGCTCAGCGCCGCAACCCTCGCCGCCCTGCCGAATTTGTCCGGTATTTGCGTGTTAGCGACCGGCGTCAACGTCGTCGACGTCGCTGCCGCCAGCGCGCGCGGCATCCCGGTCTGCAACATTCCGGCGTACAGCACCGCCAGCACGGCGCAGCACACCATCGCCCTCTTGCTCGAGCTCACCAATCACGTTGGCCAGCATGACGCGGCCGTCCACGGGGGCGCGTGGGCCCGTTCCCTCGATTTCAGCTTCACCCTCTCGCCGTTGAGCGAGCTCGACGGCCTGGCGCTCGGCATCGTCGGCTTCGGAGCGATTGGGCGGCGCGTCGGCGAGATTGCTCGAGCGTTGGGCATGGACATCTTGGCCGCGGGCGACGGCCGCCGCGAGGAAGATCCGGCGTGGCTCGAGCGCGTGCCGCTCGACGAGCTGTTTCGCCGGGCCGACGTCGTGACGTTGCACTGCCCGCTCAGCGACGCCACGCGCGGGTTGGTCGACGCTCGGCGCCTGGCCAGCATGCGTTCGAGCGCGTTGCTGCTCAACGCAGGGCGTGGTCCGCTCGTCAACGAAGCCGACTTGGCCGACGCCCTGCAGCGAGGCGTGATCGCGGGGGCGGCGCTGGATGTGCTGAGTGAAGAGCCGCCGCGCGCGGACAATCCGCTGCTCACGGCGCCGCGCTGCGTGCTAACCCCTCACAATGCCTGGGCGACGCTGGCGGCGCGGCGGCGGGCGATGCAGACGACGGTCGAGAACGTGCGCGGCATGTTGCAGGGGGCCCCTCGCAACGTCGTCAACCCGAAGGGTTAGAGCCTTGGCCCCCCGCACAGCGCCGTAGCGTCCAGGCACGCATCGGCGGAATGCCTCAGGCGACCATTGAATACCTCACCCTTGGGCGTCGCGCAGGTGCAGTCCAGCAGCATCGTGCCGTCCTGCGCCCAGTTGCAGAACGTGATGTAAGGCCCGTTGGCGCAAGTGAAGATTTGGGTGCAACTGCCGTTATCCATGGGTCCGCCGTCGCGCTGGCAAGAGGCAAAGAAATCGAGCGAAGGGTCGTTGCCGGAGGTGCCCGCGGCCAGGTCTTTACACTTCTCGAACTCGGCCACGATGCCCTGGCATTTCGTCAGCGCGCGGTTGACGGCGCCGTCACAATTGCCGCCGTTCGGAGAGAAAAACGGCCCGAGGCAAGCGAGCGTCCTTACGCCGAGCGCCTGACAGGTGGCCCCCGAGCTGTTCAGCTCGGCCTGACAGGTTGAAAGGCAGTCTTGCCCCTTCAGTCGCTTCTTGCACTGGGTGCCATAGCCCGGGCAGTACTGCTGGCACGGCTGGACGGCGAGCCCCGGGTCTACCGTGCTGCTACTCGCGCCGCCGCTCGGCGTCGAGGTGGCGCCGGCCGCGCTCGACGACGGCTTGCCCGCGTTCGACGACGGCTTGCCCGCGTTCGACGACGGCTTGCCCGCGTTCGACGACGGCTTGCCCGCGTTCGACGACGGCTTGCCCGCGTTGCCGCTCGGACGCGTCGAGCTGCCGCCCTCGCTCTGGTTCACGTCGTAAGCATCGGGATCGAGCATCGACGTGCGGCTGCCGCAAGCAGCCGTGACGAGCAACCCAGCGACGCCACACGCCACGACCCCGCGCCCGAGCATCCGAAACCGCCCGATCCAACCACCGATAACCGACATGGCCCGCAGTATAGGCGGCGGGTCACTCGCAGCAAACCAACGGCCGGGAAGCGCGGCAACTCTCCTGTTTTGGCACGCGCCAGACGTGCAAATAGCAGCGCGGTGTGCAGGTTTGAACTTTGATGCCGCACTGTTCCGAGAAGGTGTAGCTGCCGTTGCACTCCGGGGGAGCAGGGGCGTCACTCTCGGTCTGCTCGGCCGCACAGCAGCTCGCGGGGTCGCAGGCGCGGCACTCGCATTGCTGGGTGCCATTGATGCTGGCGCCCGGCAGAGGCGCCGGGTGAAAGGACCCCGTCCAGCCCTGGGGGTGGGGCGGCGCGTACGACGGCTCGGCTACGCACGCGGGGCCGAAGCACGCGACCGAGAGCGCGAGCGCGCCAAGCCTTCGGAGAACGTCCGCGTCGGGCACCTGGCCATGATACCCGCGGCCGGCGCGCGCATTGGGTGCGACCTCGGCGTTCAGTGAAAACGACGGCGCAGACGCAAGAAAGGTCGCTCGATGGCCACGTGCGCCGCCTGGGCGAACAGCAGCGAAAGCGGCAAGCCCAGCGCGAATACCACGAGCGCGTCGTCTTGCTGCTGCGGCAAGAATCGGCGCACCAAGCCGAGCGCCGTGATGTGCAAGAGGTACAGCGCATAGCTGAGCGTGCCCAACCTCTGCAGCGGAGCCCACTCCAGCAACCAAGCCAAGCCGTTGTCGGGCCGAAGCGCGACGGCGCCCACGAGGGCGGCCAACGAAAGCGAGAGGGGTACGTACGGCGTCGCCGGCACCAGCAGGCAGCCCAGGCACAGCAGGAGAAAGAACGGCGCCGACCAACGCCAACCCAGCAGCCAACTTGCCGGGGCAAAGCCGCGCGGCGCGTCGAGCAGCAGGGCCAAGACGCTGCCACAGCCGATGGGCGCCGCGAAGCTCGTCAACATTCGCAAACCCAGCGAGCCTGCAGGTAACCACGCCGCGAACGCCGCGTGCTCGGCTAGCGTATCGACCACGATGGCGCCGACCATCAAGCTTGCCGCCAAGAGCCGGTTCGGTAGTAGCGCCACCAAACCGGGCCAAATCCAATAGAACTGCTCTTCGACGCACAAGGACCAAGAGAACGCGAACATCACCGGGTGTGGCACCGCGTAGTCCAAGAACCAATTGGCGGTATAGCTAGCGTGGTAGGCCAGCCCATCGAGAAAGTGTCTCGCCACCGGCGAGCTTGCCTGAGTCTGCAGCGCGCGCAGCGCGTAGAAACCCAACACCACGTAGTACAGCGGGAATATGCGCAGGCTTCGCCGCGCGTAGAACGCCGGCAAGCGAATCGTTCCGCTCGCGCGGCGCTCACGCAAGAGCAGCGTCGTGATCAAGAAGCCGCTGAGCGCGAAGAAGAGATCGACGCCGACGGCGCCCTTGCCGAGCAACCCTGGCAGCAGGCGCGGCGTGGCGTGGTGCCAGACGACAGGCAAGATCGCCAGGCCGCGCAGGCCCTCCAGGCCTGGCAGTCGTGGGGTACCGATGAAGCGCGCGTACGCGGCCTGGCTGGTGGATGGGCTGTGCCGCACGGAATGGACCTCGAGCTCTGGGTTCGACTATAGACGGAGCCGCCATGCGCGAGCGTCGCCTCCGAAATGTCCTGAGCGGCTTGGCCCTCTTGGCCTGTCAATGCCGCGGTGAGCCGGCCCCCTCGCTCGCGCCGGCCACCAGCTTGTCGGTAGGCCCGTCGCCACAGCCGGTGGCCCCGCTCGCAGCGCAGACGGCCGCTGTTGCCCCGAGCGCGCTCGCGCCCAGCGCATCGCCATCGGCGTCTGCGCCGGTTCCCGCCAGCCCCGCGCCCAGCGCGCTTGCTGCACCCGCGCCCGCCACGGAAGAGCCCCCGCTGCTCGCCGCGGACGGCACGCCGCTGCCGCAGACCGATGCGCGCCCGTCGTCGAGCGACGAGCGCTTCAAGCGGCGCATGCAGCGGGTCGCCGACGCCATCGTGTCTGGCGACGTCGAAAAAGCGCGCTCCAGCTTTTTCCCATTGGTGGCCTACGCTCAGGTCAAAGACGTAGCCAAACCGGAGCGCGACTACCGGTTTCGGCTGATGGCTCATTTCGAGCGTGACGTGCGCGAGTACAAAAAAGCCCTCGGGCGCGACGCCGAGCGCGCGGAGCTGATCGGCGTCGACGTGCCAGAGGCGCGCGTCGAATGGATGAAGCCGGGCCGGGAAGGCAATCGGCTGGGCTATTTTCGCGTACTGCGTTCGCGGCTCCGTTTTCGCCTGCCCGACGGGAAAGAACGCAGCTTAGAGCTCACGAGTCTGATCAGCTGGCGCGGCGAGCGGTACGTCGTCCATTTGCACGGCTTCGAATAGCCAGCCGTGGCGGTGTGCACCTACACGCCAAACATGTCTCGGGCAGGGACGCGCGCAGCGTAGCCTTGCAAGGTTGTCGTGCTGAGTTCAGTGCTGCAATGCGCCGCGCTCCGGCCAAACAGCCGAGCAACTGCCTAGGGGTTTCGAGCATGCGAAGCGCAGCGACGCCTCGCAGAACCACTCAGCAAATCCTGTTGCAGTTGGTGACGGGCAGTGCCAAAGATCGATGTCGAGCCGCACCCGAGGGGGCGTTTCGGTCCGGCAAACATCATCAAGATCATGGCCAGCGCGGCAACTATCCAAACCATCTCCAAGGCATTAGGGGAGGCCGACGAGGGACCTCTCGCTCAGATCCAAGCCGTCGTCGACGCGCTCGGTGAAGAGACCAGCCTTTCCCTACTTGCCGAAACCGACCGCATCGAAAAAGCGGGAGGCATGGAGCGTGGCGATGGCAAAGGTCGCCGCTCGCCCGGCGGTGTCTTCTTCTACCTTGCTCGTCAGAAGCTACCGAAGGAACAACGCGCCGCCATCTTCAACGACAAGATGCCGCGCGAGCCCAAGCCTCCCGGTTGGGTTCCCGAAAAGAAGGGCCCGAAGGACTCGGAGCGCAGCTTCCCGCGTCGCCGCGTGTTCGAAGTCAATCCAGGCTCCTCCAAGTTCGGTGATCGCGGTCCCTCCAGCAGCAGCGGCGCCGGAAGCTCGCGCTTCGGCAGCGGCCCCGGCAGCAACCGCGGCCAATGGTCGCCACCCTCCGCGCCGCCCGGCACGCACATTCCTCCGCAGCTGCCCAACGCCATCGCACGCGGCAGAGCCAAGCTCGGCATCTTGGACGCCCTCGGCTCGCTCCACCCGGATGATCAGTACCTGGTCCTGCTCGAGCTACTGGGCGATCTGCACGCCGTGTACGGCGCCAACGCCGACACCGCCGCGCCCGATTCCAAGTCCGTGCCCGAGTCGAAATCCACGTTGACGGCGCCGGTCGTTGCCGTGGCCAGCGCCGCCAGCTCGCGCCGGGCCGAAGTCGAGCCCGCGTCCGAGCCTCCGCCCTCGCCCAAACGCAAAGCTCCTGTCCGCAAGTCTGCCAAAAGCAGCTGAAATTACAGGCTTTGCAGCCCTCCAAATCGGTTGAGGCTGTTTGCCCCAGTCGGCCGCGAGCCGAGCCCTGGCGACAATGTAGGGAAGAGTTGCTTCCCTAATCTAGTCCGAGCATAAACTACCGCGGCTTGGCGACAATTCGGGACCGCGCCATCGATTTCGCGCAACTGCTGGCGCACGCGACCGATCGCGCGGTGTGCCGCCATTTGGCTTACCTTCGTCGGTTCGAGCGCGCCGCCTTGCGCCTCGTCAAGGTCACCGCATGACGGACGAACGGGAGAAGTCGAGTCGCGGGAAAGAGTCGGTCGCTCGCACGACCGCACGCGACGTGCCGTACGTCCGCGGCGCCGACGACGAAACCGATCCTGCACCGCGCGGGCAGCGTCCGGAGCAATTGCCGCGCGATCCCACGTACGAGGCCGAGCTAGCGCTGGTAGAGCTCGCGGTCTTGCGCGATCCCGTGCGGCGCGACGATCCGTCGACCAAGCAGGGCGGCGGCCGGCGCTCGCACCAACTCGCCGCTGGCCAACCGCCCGAGAGCGTTACCCCGGAGTCACCCGGCGCCCGCGCGCACGGGGAAGCCAAGAGTCCGCAGCCGCCTAGCTCGGGGGGGCGCTCGGTGGCGAGCGGCACGCTCCTTTCGGTGGGGGCGGTCGACCCGCGCGGCAAAACCGAGCGAACGCTGGAAACACCACGCATGTTCTTCAGCCAGCCGCTCGACGGGGCAGAAGCCTATTTCAAGCCTGGAAAGATTCCGGCCGTCACCGTTCATCAAACGCTCGAAACCGAGACAGTCAAGCTGTCCGATTCGATCGATCCGCGGCGCGCCAAGACCCTTCCCCGCATCGACCGCGCGGCGCTGGCGCGGCTGGCCGAGCTCGAGAACGATTCGCAAGCGCCGTTGGCGGTCTCGCAGCCCGCGAGCGAGTTCGACATCGAGCGGCCACTTTCGGAGCCGGCGTCCTGGAGCCAAGAAGACTACGAAGCGGCCTCGTCTCTCGGCGAGCACGGCAACGTGGGCCAAATTCACGCGACCTTGAGCCCGTTCCGGGGCCAAGGCGAGCCCAGCTTCAGTTTGGATGGATCGCCCACGCGACCCGAGCCGTATGCGGCGCGGCGCGCGGCGGAGCTGCCAGCGTCCGTCTCGGGTCCCGATCCGAGCGTCGTGCCGACGCAGCGTGACCTCCCTCAGCACCGCATCGAGGCGAGCATGCCGCCGCCGGACGCGGTTGCGGCGCCGCTCTCAGCGCACGCGCTGCTGGACAGCTCGGCCCCGCTCAGTGAAATCGCGAGCCCCACCACCGCCTCCATTGCCGCCGACGAGATACCGCTGACGGGGCGCTGGCGAAACTACGCAGCTTTCGCGGTTGCGCTGCTCCTGGCCGTCGCGGTGGGGTTGCTGCTCACCGGCTCACCCACGGAGTCCCGTTCACCCGTGGAAGCCAAGTCCGCCGCGTTGCCGGTACGAGCGCCCGAGCGGCCGCTCACCCCACCCGAGTCACCTCGGCTACCATCGGAAACGGGTCGCGCGGCCCCGGTCGAGCTCATGGAAGCAGAATCCACGGAGGCGGCTCCTACGGCCGAAGCGCCCGCGTTACCACGTCGCCCAGCGCCAGCTCCCGCGCTGCTGAAGACCGCTCCCGCATCTCTCTCGCCGGCGGCTCCGCCCGATTCGGCGTCGCGCAAATCAACTCCTCCCAAAGCTCCACGCGAAACCATCTTCTGAGCCATGCCCCGTACGCGATCTCTTTCATCCTTCTTCCTCTCCGTTCTGGCGCTGAGCGTTTGCACGCTGGCCGTGCCCGAGCGCGCATTTGCCCAAACGGGCGCGTCCGAAACCGGGCGGGTCACCGAGCTGTTCAAGAGCGGTAAGGCCGCGTTCGCCAAGGGCGATTTGGCCGAAGCCGAGCGGCTGTTTGCCGAAGCTCTGGCGATCCGCAAGAGCTCGGACATTGCCGCCAACTTGGCGCAGGCCGAGCTCGAGCAGCAAAAGTACCGCAAGGCGGCCGAGCACTTCTCGTGGGCGTTGGCCAACCTGCTGCCCAGCGCCAGCGACGCGCAACGCCGGGCCGTGGAGGCCGGGCTCTCGCGCTCGCGCACCGAGGTGGGCGCGCTGCGGCTCGAGATCAAGCCGGACGGCTCGGATGTTCTGGTCGGTTCCGACAACCTGGGCAAGTCTCCGATCGCGGCGAGCGTCTTCGTCGATCCGGGTGAGGTCATCGTTTCCGTCAAGCATGACGGCTTCGTCTCGCTCGAGAAGCGCGTCGTCGCGGGCAAGGGCACCGAGCAAGCCGTCGAGCTCACGCTCACGCCAAAAGATGGTGCGAGCGCCGAGCAATCGGGGCCCGTCGTCGACTCGGGGCTTCACTCCTCCACCCAACTCCCATCGGACGAGCCCGGCGCGGCCGCCTCGCACAAGAGCCTGGTGCCCGCGTTCGTGGCGACCGGCGTGGCGGTGGCGGGCGGTGTCGTGGGTTTGGTATTTACGCTCAGCGCCAACTCCAAAGAGAAGAAAGCGGATGAGCTGCGCGATGAGTTGCAGGCCGAAGGGGGATGCAACGGAAGCGCTTCATCGGCCCTGGCTTGCGCGGAGCTGAAAGCTCGGCGCAGCCGCGTCGATTCATCGCGGAACGTGGCCGTGGGCGCGTTCATCGCCGGTGGCGTGGCCGCCGTGGCGGCCGGCTACTTCTATTGGGATGCGTTGCGGCATCGAAGCCCCGCAGCGGCCCAACGCGGCCGACGCACGTTCGTTGGAGCCTTGACTCCCTCTCTCGACGTCGAGGGTGACCGAGGGAGCAACGCGCTGTCGATTGGATCCGTGAAGCTGGGCTTGTCGGGGAGTTTCTGAGACTCGGGAGTTATGGAGCTACTCAAATGCGAATTTTAGCCTTTTCTGCACTTGCTTTCGGTGTCGGCCTCGCCGCCACTCAACTCTCGGCCTGCAGCAACTCGGCCGACGACTGCAACGCCACGGCCACCTGCGGCGCGGCGGGCGCTAGCAGCGCTCACGCCGGCAGCGCGGGCGGGCCAGTTGGCGGTAGCGGTAGCAATGGCGGGTCGAGCCAGGGCGGTACGGGCAGCATGTCTGGTAGCTCGAACACGGGCGGTACGGGCGGCACGGGCGGCGGTGAAGGCGGGAGCGGCAACGGCTGCACGGGCGAGGTGGCAGAGGAGGCGGGTTGCTGGACGAACGAGCTGGGGGTGTTCGTGTCGAGCGACACGGGCGACGACGAGAACGGCGCGGGCACGAAGGAAGCGCCTTTCAAGACAATCGCGCAAGGTATCGCGGCTTCAGCTGGCCGCAATGTGTACGTGTGCGTGGG
>Ga0164241_10006906_pt1 | contig 10268 bp, 11 predicted proteins | sample OricomyardsoilBY_FD_108780 | JGI IMG/M metagenome (GOLD analysis project Ga0164241, IMG submission 108780) | Backyard soil microbial communities from Emeryville, California, USA - Original compost - Back yard soil (BY) | ecosystem: Environmental > Terrestrial > Soil > Unclassified | place: USA... | reverse complement strand
GCGGTGCCGGGGATGATGATCGCCGGCGACGCCGCCAGCATGGTCAACGTGCCGACCCTGAAGGGCGTCCACTACGCGATGCACGCCGGCATGTACGCGGCGGAGACGATCGTCGAGAGCCTGAAGCAGGACATCGACTCGGTCAACTTCGAGGCCTACGACGAGAAGATCCACAACTCGGCGATCGAGAAGGACCTCTACGAATCGCGCAACATGCGCCAGCCCTTCTCCAAAGGCTTCTTCCTCGGTGGCGCCATCGCCTCGGCGATGACCGTGACCAAAGGCAACTTCCCCGGTGGTCACTGGAAGCAGGAGCACGACTCCGAGGTCGAGATGGACCTCGGCAAGGCCGGCGACACGTACGTCAAGGCCGACAACGAGCTGACCTTCAACAAGCTCGACTCCGTCTTCCTCTCCGGCAACGCGACCCGCGACGACGCCCCCAACCACGTCCGCATCCAGACCCGGGTGCCGAAGGAGATCGCCCAGACCTGGGTCTCGATGTGCCCGGCCCAGGTCTACGAGATTCCCGAGGACCAGCTGGAGAGCGGCGCGGCCGAGGTCGACGTCCACGTCACCGCCTCCAACTGCGTCCAGTGCGGCGCGATCACCGCCAAGGGCGGGCGCCTGACGCTGCCCGAGGGCGGCGACGGCCCGCTTTACCAGGAGACCTGACCCTTTCGCAGCATCCTTGACGCACAGGTGGCGCGATCTGCGCGCCCCCTGTGCGCTTTTACTTTCTAGCCTCGCGGCGATGCTCGTCATCGCCTCCCTTACCAGTGATTTCGCCGTCGGTGTCGGTGCTCTCGCGGGCATGATCGCCGTGGGTGGGTTCCTCGGACACGCTCCCCTGGTGTTCCGCGGCGCCTCCGATCGGGCGATTCAGCAAGCGACCGCCGCCGGCGGCTTGACCGGCTCTGTCATCGGCGCGTCTGTAATTGTTTTGTCTGCAATCACGGGTATGGTGAACTCATGACCAGAACCAAGGCGTTGGTGGCGATCATCTCGGGCGGCCTTCTCTTCGAGGTGGCCGCCATTCTCGGGATGGCGGCGGTGGGTGTTACGGGGCCGATCCTCAGCCTGGGCGCGATTGTGCCCCTCGCGTTCACGTCTGTCTCCTGCGCCTTGGTGATCGAGCATTTTGGGCCTTATGACAGGCGCGACGACAGCGAGCATCGTCACCGCGGCTGAGCAGTCGCGGGCGGTGGATATGGTCGCGCCGTGCTCGCCCTTGGGATAGTCGCGGCGGTGGGGGCCTCGGTCCTCTACAACACCTCGATCGCGCTGCAGGCACTGGAGGTGCGGGAGGTGCCGCACGAGCACTCGCTGCGGGTCTCGCTGATCGGCAAGCTGGTGCGCAACCGCAGGTGGCTGGGGGCGACGGCGCTGGGTTTGATCGGGTGGCCGCTGGAGATCGTGGCGCTGCTGCTGGCGCCGCTGACGGTGGTCCAGCCGTGTCTGGTCAGCGGGCTGATCGTGCTGCTCTGGCTGGGGGCGACCAAGCTGGGGGAGGCTCCGGGGAAGCGCGAGTTCATCGCCGTGGCGGCGATCGTGGGCGGCGTCGCCGGCGTCGCCTGGGCGGCGCCGGAGCGCACCACCGACCACGCCGACACGGCGGCGATCGGGCTGGCCCTGGGCCTGGTCGCGATCCCGATCGCGCTGCCGTACCTGATGCGGGGGAGGGCCTCCGCGACCGGTTTCGTCGCCGTCCTCAGCGCCGGCTTCGGCTATGCCTGGACGGCGATCTCCAGCAAGCTGCTGACCGACGAGCTCGCCGCCGGCGCGCTCCTGGTCGCGGGCCTCTGGCTGCTCACCGCCGTGGCCTCGGAGGGGCTGGCGCTGCTGAGTGAGATGAGCGCTCTGCAGCATCGCCCCGCGACCCACGTGGCCCCGGTGATGTTCGCGGTCCAGGTGCTGATCCCGGTGATGTTGGCGCCGTTGATCTTCGGAGAGAAGTGGTCGACGACGCCACTCGACGGCGCTGCCCTGGTGGCTTTCATGGCCGTCGCCGTCGCCGGCACCGTGCTCCTGGCGGGTTCCCGCAGTGTCGGCGTCGTCATCGCCGCGGCGCACAAAGACGACTGATCCGGCTTCGCTGGTAGGTTGACGCCGTCTTGCCGCCCCTAGATTCCCCAGTCGGCGCGGTCGCAGAGCGGTTTGCGATCGGGTTCGATCACCGTGACCGCGCCAGGCTGTTCGAGCTCTGGACCGAGGTGCTGGATTCCGAGCAGTGGTCGGAGGGCGCCAAGCTGGCCGCCTTCGAGCAGCGCTGGGCCGAGTGGAACGGGCTGCCCAGCCTCGGCCTTTCCAGCTGGGCCGGAGGAGCGCTGGCCGCGCTCGAGTTCGCCGGCGTCAAGGGCGAGACCGTGCTCTGCCCCTCCAACACCTTCATGGCGACGCCGCTGGCGGCGATCGGGGCCGGCGCCGAGGTCGAGTTCGTCGACTGCAACCGCAGCGACCTCTGCATGTCCTTCGAGGACTTCGAGGCCAAGGCCGAGCGGCACAAGCCGCGCGCCGCGATCCTCGTCCACATCGGCGGCCACATCGCCTTCGACGCCGAGCGGATCGCCGCCTACTGCCGCGAGCACGGGATCTTCCTGCTCGAGGACTGCGCCCACGCCCACGGCGCCTCCTGGAATGACGGTAAGCCGGGCGGCTTCGGCGACGCCGGCGTCTACTCGCTCTACGCGACCAAGACCGTCTCCAGCGGCGAGGGCGGCGTGCTCGTCTCCGGCAACGAGGAGCTGGTCGAGTTCGCCCGCAAGTTCCGCAACTACGGCAAGTTCGAGCACGAGGTCGATGGCCTCAACTTCCGCATGAGCGAGTTCACCGCCGCCCTGGCCCTGGTCCAGGCCGAACGGATGGAGGAGATCGTCGCCTGGAAGAACGAGTACGCCCGCGAGCACCTCGACCCCGTCCACCCGGCGCGGCTGGAGCTGCCCGAAGGGATGACCTCCGGCTACTACAAGTACATCGTCTTCGAGCAGATCGAGAAGAGCACGGGCCGCGTCTACGACCAGCCCTGCCACCGCATCATGGGCCGCTCCGACGAGCTGCCCAACACCGACTGGGTGGCCGAGAACCACTGGTGCGTGCCGCTCTACTACCGCCCTGAGAGCCGCGCGGCGGCCCTCGGTCAAGAGGAGGCTTCATGAGGGTCCTGGTCACCGGAGGCGGGGGCTTCATCGGCTCCCACGTCGTCGATCGCCTGCTCGACCGCGGCATCACGCCGCGCATCTTCGACCTCAGCGCCTCGCCGTACCACTCGCCGCTCGAGGTCGAGACCTTCACCGGCTCGATCACCGACCCGGCCAACCTCGACCTGGCGATGCGCGACTGCGACGCCGTCATCCACCTCGCCGCGGTCGCCGACGTCGGCCACGTCCTCGCCGACCCGGTCCTGGCCGAGGAGGTCAACACCCGCGGCACCCTCAACGTGCTCGAGGCGGCCGCCGGCGCCAAGGTCGGGCGCGTCGTCTACGGCTCGACCACCTGGGTCTACAGCGACTGCCCGGAGCAGGAGGTCGACGAGGAAACGCCGATCCCGGCCCCGCGCCACATCTACACCGCGACCAAGCTCGCCGGCGAGACCTACTGCGCCGGCTACGCCGAGCTCTACGACCTCGAGAGCACCGTCCTGCGCTTCGGCATCCCCTACGGTCCCCGCGCCCGCGCTGCCGGCGTCGTCGCCAAATTCACCGACCTCTCCTTCGAAGGCAAGGCGCTGACGATCGCCGGCGACGGCAGCACCACCCGCAGCTTCATCTACGTCGAGGATCTCGCCGACGGCATCGTCGCCGCACTCGCCCCCGAGGCTGCCGGCCGCACCTACAACCTCTCCGGCGACGAGGTCGTGACGATTCTCGAAATCGCCGAGCGGGTCCAGGAAAACGTCGACACCTGCGAGATCACCCACACGCCGCCGCGCCCCGGCGACTTCCCCGGCAAGTCGATCTCCAACGAGCGTGCGCTCGAGGAGCTCGGTTGGAAAGCCGCGACCAGCTTCAAAGAAGGCGTCCGCAAGTACGTCGAGTGGGTTCGCAACACGACCCGCCCGCCCGACCCGATCCCGGGCAAGCAGCCGTCGCTGAACGGCAACGAACACGCCGCCGGCGCTCTGCTCGCGGGTGCGGCGCGCTCCGAGGAGCGCCCGCCCCGGGTCCTGGTCCTGACCGCCGACATCGGCGAGGGTCACGACCTACCGGCGCGGATCATCAAGGCCGATCTCGAGGCAGAGGTCCCCGGGGTCGAGGTCGAGATCGCCAACGGCCTCAACGCGATGGGAAGGATCTGCGCCGCGATCCTGCGCAACGGCTCCAAGGTCACCTTCCGCTGGATGCCGTGGCTGTTCGACGCCCAGTACTGGCTGATCACCAAGTTCGCGCCGACGCGCTGGCTCTTCCACCACCTCGGCTACTGGATCGGCGGCCGCGGCCTGATCAAGCTGATCGCTGCGCACGATCCCGACGCCGTCATCTCCACCTATCCCGGCGTGACCGCGGTGCTGGGGATGCTGCGCGAAAACCGGCGCCTGGAGATCCCGGTGCAGTCGGCGATCACCGATCTGGCCGGGCTGCGTTACTGGGCCCATCCCGGCGTCGACCTCCACTACGTCACCCACCCCGAGTCGATCGAGGAGGTCGAGAAGCTGGTCGGCCCCGGCACCGTCGAGTGGGTGCGCCCGCCGATCTCTCCCGACTTCCTGATGCCGCGGACCCGTCGCGACGCCCGCGAGGCCCTGGACCTGCCCGCCCACGCCCGGGTCGTGCTCGTCTCCGGCGGCGGCTGGGGGATCGGCGACCTCGAGGGCGCGGTCCGCTCCGCCCTCTCCGGCGACGACACCCTGGTGGTCTGCATCACCGGCCGCAACGACGGTGCCCGCGAGAAGCTGGAGCGCAGCTTCGCCGATAACGAGCAGGTCCGGATCCTCGGCTTCACCGAGCAGATGAGCGACTGGATGGCGGCGGCGGACGCGATGATCCACGCGACCGCCGGCCTGACCGTGCTCGAGGCCCACATCCGCGGCTGCCCGGTCGTCTCCTACGGCTTCTCGGCCGGCCACCTGCGGGCCAACAACGCCGCCTTCGAGCGCTTCGGCCTGGCCGAGGTCGCCCGCTCCGACCACGAGCTGGAGTCGGTCCTGCGCCACGTCACCCGCGAGCGCCAGTCGCCGGACTCCTCCTTCGCCTCGCTGCCCTCGATCGCTTCGCGGGCGCTCAGCGTGCGGCCGCGCGTGCGGCCGCAGCCGGTCTGGCGGGTGCGCTCGGAGCGCGTCGCCACTGCCGTCTCCCTGGCCGCGCTGGCGGTCGTCCTGATGCTCTCGGTCCTGCACTGGGAGAGCCCCTGGAGCGTCGCCAAGCCGGTCACCAGCCGCATCCACCTCGGCAAAGAGAACGAGCCGAGCAATGCCGCCCAGCCGGCGGCGCAGAAGAGCGGCAGCGAAGCTGCGGCTGCGGCGGCGACGCCGGAATCCACGGCGGCCGTCTCCCCTTGATCGCTGCCGCGGTCGCGGCCGGGGTCGGCGCCGCCGCGGTCGTCCACGCCGGCCCGGCGCTGGCGCCGGTGCTGCCGGCGGTGGGGAGCGCGCTCCCGGTGGTGCTGCGCCAGGACGATCTCGAGGGGGTGGCGATCACCTTCGACGACGGCCCTCACCCCGAGGGCACGCCGGCGGTTCTGGAGACGCTGCGCGAGGCCGGCGCCCTGGCAACCTTCTTCCTCGCCGGCGAGCAGGTCGAGCGGCGGCCGGCGCTGGTGGCCGAGATCGTCGCCGCCGGGCACCGGGTCGAGCTGCACTGCCACCGCCACCGCAATCAGCTGCGCCTCGGCCCGCGTCAGCTATTGGAGGACGCCGACCGGGCCAAGGCGGCGATCGAGGACGCCGGCGGCCAGGCGATCGGCGACTACCGGCCTCCCTACGGGATCTTCAGCGCCGCCGGGCTACGCGCGGTACGCGGCCGCGGCTGGCGGCCGCTGCTGTGGTCGCAGTGGGGGAGGGACTGGAGGCGGCACGCGACCCCGGCCTCGATCGCGCGCAAGTCGACCGCCTCGGCCCGGGCCGGCGACATCCTCCTCCTCCATGACGCCGACTACTACAGCGCGCCGGGCTCCTGGGCCCGCACCGTCGCCGCCCTGCCGATCGTCCTCGAGGAGCTCGAGGGGCGGGGGCTGAAATCGATGCTGCTGCGTCGCTGAGGCGCCGCCACGACGGTCCACCGATCGCAGCCGGCGAAGGCTTCGTCGAGTTGCTGCGCCATGATGCTCTTCGGTCGTGCCTGGTCGAAGATCTGCTTGGCCACTAGCTCTCCGTCCTCGTAGGGGTCGAGGAAGATTCCCTGCCCAGTCGGACGAAAAACCTGCACTTTGCGGATTTCTGGGAACGCCTGTTCGCTTTAGCCTCCGGCGCCGACGAACTTCGCGATCTCCTCCGAGAGGCGCTGCGGCTGATCGAGCGGCACGAAGGTCGCCGAGTCGGGGATACGCACGATGGTGGCGTTGCCGGCTTCGCTGGCCAGCCGTTCGGCGTAGGCGATCGGGAACAGCTTGTCGCCGGGGGCCCAGGTCAGCAGGATCGGCAGGTCGGAGCCGCGGAGCTTTTCCGCCGCTTCGAGCGTGTAGCGGCTGCTCATCCCGACGGTGACCTTCTTGAGGTCGCGTTTGACGCCGGGGTCGCTCAGGGACGGCTCCATCCAGGAGGCGATCAGCTCGTCGGGGATGCCGGCCCGGGAGAAGGGCTTGAAGGCGCGGCGGGCGATCGCGGGGACGCCGAAGGGGAGGGCGAGCAGGGTCATGCCGCCGGGCATGGCGGCCAGCTTCGGCAGGTGCTTGAACACGCCCGGGGGGAAGTTCTCATGGGTGTCGCAGTTGGTGAGGACGAGGCGCCCGATCCGCTCGGGGTGGCGGGTGACCAGGACCTGGGACATGGCGCCGCCGGAGTCGTTGCCGACGATGGTGACGTCCTCGAGATCGAGGGCGTCGAGGAAGGAGGCGACGGTTCCCGCGACTCCGGGCGGGGAGAGGTCGGCGGTGGGGTTCATCGCAATCTGCTGGGAGCCGATCGGCCAGTCGGGGGCGAGGCAGCGATAGCGGTCGCCGAGCCGGTCGACGACGCCGTCCCAGAGGCGGCCGTCGACCAGATAGCCGTGGACGAAGACGATCGGCTTGCCGCTGCCGGCCTCGCGATAGCGGATCCGTCCCGCGGGAAGGTCAATCTCTTTGCGCTCGGTGTTCATTCGCCCTCCATTCTCGAATAAGATACATACAGTATGCATGTAAACCCGAAACGCCGCACCCAGGCCGAGCGCGCCGAGGCTACGCGCGGAGCGTTGCTCGCCGCCGCCCGCCGCCTCTTCACCGCGCGCGGCTACGACGACGTCGGCACCGAGGAGATCGTCCGCGCCGCCGGGGTCACCCGCGGCGCCCTCTACCACCACTTCGGCGGCAAGCGGCAGCTGCTGGACGCCGCCTACGAGCAGCTCGAGGCGGAGTCGACCGAGCGCGTGGCGCGGATCGTCCTCGGCTCCGATCTCGACAGCCCGCTGGAGGCGATGAAGGCTGGGGTCGAGGCCTTCCTCGACGAGTGCGCCGAGCCGGAGCTGCGGCAGATCGCCCTCCACGACGCCCCCGCGGTGCTCGGCTGGGAGCGCTGGCGGGAGATCGGCGCCGCCAACGGCCTCGGCCTGATCGAGGCAAGCCTGGCGGCGGCGATCGAGGCGGGGGAGATCCGCGAGCTGCCGGTGAAGCCGATGGCGCACATGCTGCTGGGCGCCCTCGATGAGGCGGCGATGCTGGTCGCCCGCTCCGAGGACCCGGCGAGCCGGGCCGAGGTGACCGGGGTCCTACTGACCGTGCTCGACAGCTTCGCTGTCGCGCCCGCTCGGTAGGCGCACCGAGACGGCGCTGCCGTCGATCTCAAGGCCGTCGTCGTGGGCGACCCGGCGCGACTCCTTCTGCGCGTACATCCGCACGTCGGCGAGCTGCATCGCGGCCAATGCGGTCTCGGCCTCGGCGGGGATCGCCACTGTGCCCCAGGCGGCGTTGAGCTCGAAGCCCTTGCCGCGGGTGGTCAGGGCTTCGGCGGCGCGCTTGGCGATCTCGTCCTGGCGGCCCTCGCCGCTCGCGGTCAGCACCGCGAACTCGTCGCCGCCGATCCGGTAGGCGGAGCCGTCGTCGCCGACGGCCTCGCTCAGCTGGGCTCCGAGCCGGGCCAGCATCGCGTCGCCGGCCGGGTGCCCGAAGGTGTCGTTGAAGCGCTTGAAGCCGTTGAGGTCGAGCAGCAGCAGGGTCGCCGGTGCCTCCCCGGCCCGCTCGCAGAGCGTCGCCAGGTCGACCTGCATCCGTCCCTGGTTGCCGAGCCCGGTCAGCTGGTCGGTCCGCACCAGCTCCAGCAGGCGCTTGTTCTCGCGCACGCTGATCCCCAGCCGCACGATCACCGCGATCATCGTCGCCGCCCAGAGGATGCTGGTCAGCCCGCCCGTCTGGCTGAAGTACTGCATCGCGAAGAGCCCGATCATCACCGCTCCGAAGAAGGCCGGGATCATCAGCTCCCGCCAGCCGTCGAAGCGGGCCACCGGCTGAATCGTGTCGGCTCGGCTCTGCCAGGCCTCGGCGCCGAGGCAGACGGCGGCGAACAGGTAGATCGGTTCGATCCAGTTGCCGCCGGGCAGGCTGGCGTCCGTCGTCTGCAGCGTGTAGGCGACGTCGGCGACGACCAGCGCCGCCAGGCCGGTGAGGAGCAGCGACCAGGTCCGGCCCGGTCGCCAGCGGGTCAGGGCGACGACCCCGACGACCAGCGCCAGCAGCAGGATGTCGCCGAGCGGGTAGGCAAGGGTGGTGGCGACTTCGATCGTGCTGCCGCCGGCATGGTCGGCGACGAACTCGAAGACCAGCGCCGCCCCGATCGCCGCGGTGCCGAGGGCGGCGATCAGGCCGTCCATCCACAGGCGCCAGTCCAGCTCCCGCGCCCGGGCGCGAACCAGGAGGTAGACGCCGGTCGCCGCCAGCGGGTAGAAGGCGAGATAGCCGACGTCCGCCGGCGAAGGGTAAGGAGGGGAGGGGTCGTTGAGCAGGAACGCGGTCCAGTAGATCTCCGCAGCGCCCCAGCAGAGCACGGCGGCCGCGATCGCCAACCAGGCGCCGCGCTCGCGCCCGGCCTCGCTGGCTTTGATCAGGCAGGCGAGGCCGGCGCTGACCACGACCGCGTCGTACAGAGGTCCATTGAGGAAGTCGCCGATGCCGGCGCCGCCGATCCCGGCCCAGTCGTGGAGCGTTACCAGCAGCGCGCCGCCGAACAGCACGATCGCAATCGGGGCGCGGAGGACGCCGCCCAGAGGGGATTTCGGTGCCGTGCGCGCGGTGTCCATGAAAGGGGTATCGGCATGCCTTGACCAGTTCTCTAGACTGAGGGAAGAATGAAGGCAGGAATCCACCCCGATTACACGCTTGCCAACGTGCACTGCTCGTGCGGCAACCAGTTCTACACGCGGTCGACCAAAGACGACCTGCATGTCGAGCTCTGCTCCGAGTGCCACCCCTTCTACACGGGTAAGCAGAAGCTTGTCGATACCGGTGGCCGCGTCGAGCGCTTCCAGCGCCGCGCCGCCAAGCACCGGGCCGGGAAGTAATCCGTGAGCCCGCCAGTGGGCTCGGCACAAGCACCCCCTGCTTCCTCCGGTAACGGCGGCGACCCGCTGCGCATGCCCGACGGCGCCCTGGTCGCCAAGCGCGACGCGCCGGTCGGCGGTCAGGCGGTGCTGGAGGGGGTGATGATGCGCGGCGTCTCGGTCTGGGCCGTCGCCGTCCGCACTCCCGACGACCAGATCGAGATCGAGTCCGAGCCGCTCGTCCCCTGGGCCCAGCGGCACCGGATCTGGCGGCTGCCGGTCATCCGCGGCGTCGTCGCCCTCGGCGAGTCGATGAAGATCGGCTTCAAGGCGCTGGCGATCTCCGCCAACGCGCAGCTGGACGAGGAGGACGAGGAGGGCAAGAAGGAAGAGATCGGCGGCTGGGTCTGGGGCCTGACGATCGTGCTCTCGCTGGCGCTCTCGGTCGGCCTCTTCTTCGTCGTCCCGGTCGGGCTGACCAGCCTGATCAAGGACCAGCTCGGCTCGCCCTTCCTCTTCTGGCTGGTCGAGGGAATCCTGCGGACCGCGATCTTCATCGGCTACATCCTCGCGATCAGCAAAATGCCCGACCTGCGGCGCGTCTTCGAGTACCACGGGGCCGAGCACAAGACGATCTCCTGCTACGAGGCCGAAGACGAGCTGACGCCG
>Ga0164241_10006905_pt1 | contig 10268 bp, 7 predicted proteins | sample OricomyardsoilBY_FD_108780 | JGI IMG/M metagenome (GOLD analysis project Ga0164241, IMG submission 108780) | Backyard soil microbial communities from Emeryville, California, USA - Original compost - Back yard soil (BY) | ecosystem: Environmental > Terrestrial > Soil > Unclassified | place: USA... | reverse complement strand
TGGTGTCGTCGCTCGTGGAAGCGGCCGCGCGGACGGCCCGCTCGGCGAACGTCCTCAAGATCAACGCTGCCGTCAGCGCGGTGGCGGCGATCGGCTTGACCGTCGCGACCTTCGCCGGCGATGCCGGCGCGGCGCTCGCCGTCTTCGGGGCGTGGGCGATCGTGTCCGGCGCCATGCAGCTCTCCCGCGCGCTGCGTCAACGCCGCACCGGGAACCGCCAGTGGCAGATGATCGTGAGCGGCGCGCTTTCGAGCGTGGCCGGCCTGACCTTCGTCGCCGCGTCGAGCAAGCAGGACGCGGATCTCTCGGTGCTGGCCGGCTACGCGGCGGTCGGCGCCGTGCTCTACCTCGTGTGGGCCGTCCGGGCCAGGAGGCTCGGTGCGCGTTGACTCCTCGCCGAGCCGTACATCACGCTCGCCCAGCGGGCGCGATGTACGGGTCGGTGTCGGGGCGGTTCGTGCTCTCCTTGGACGTCGCTCCGGCCCATGCGAGACTCACCGCATGTCGGCTGCTGATGATGAGTGGTTCCTGGAGCCGGACGGTGTGAGTTGCGAAGAGCTGGCGGCCCGCGTGATCACGGCCGGGACGGTGCCAAGGCCGCCGCGCCCGCCGTATCGGCCAGACGTGGTGTATCCCTTGGCGCTCGATCTCCGCGGCGAGCAGGCGACCGTGTCGTTCGCCGTACTCGATCTGCACCCGGACATCGCAACGGGCTGGTGGTGCTTGGCCATGGAGTTCGAGCGGACGCCGGAGGGCGGCTGGCGCGAGTGCGGGGAGCACGACAACACGACGAGCCCGACGCCGTTCCGTCGCCCTGACTACGTGGAGGGGGAGGTCTCCGGGTGGATTCACTGGCACTCCAACGGGGGGATCAGTCGAGGGCGCGACGGTCGGTGGAGCCACGACTACTTCGGCATCGCGCCGGTGACCACCGCACGGCTCGTCATCACGACCGACGAGGGACATGAGCGCGATCTTCCGATCACCCCCTGGAACGGCGCCTACGCCACCACGGTCATGGCCCGATCATCGACCCTCACGGGCCTCGCGGCAGACGGCCGTGTGCTCGGGACCGCCCGCCTTGGTGGGGTCACGAAGTGGGACGAGATCGCGTCCAGCTGACCGCGTGTCCGGAGGCCCGGTTCACCCCTGCGCCTCCACCCGGTTCTGAGACAGCGGTCTCGCTGCGGGGTACATAGCGTTTCTGGGAGGCTTCGCCGCATGAACACCCGAGCCACCTGATCCCGGCCGTGTTGGCCGCGCTGCTCCTGTCCACGGCCGCTGCCGGCTGCGCCGCGGCGGACAGCGAGACCTCGGACAGCTCGTCGAGCTCCTCGACGGAGAAGACCTCCAAGAAGGAGAAGAAGGACTGCGGCTACAAGGCCACCGACGACTGTACGCCCCACGTCGGTCCCGACCAGAAGGTGATGGTCGATGCCCTGGTCTACCGGTTGACCCCGGCCAAGGCGGTGAAGGAGATCGGCGATCCGGAGTTCCTCGGTGCGACCGCTGACGGGGTCTTCATCGTGGCCAGCGTCAAGGTGCACTCCCAGCGGCAGGAGTCCGGGACGCTCACGAGTGACGTCTTCCAGTTGGAGGTGGACGGCAAGAAGTACGACCCTGATAACGACGGGAGCACCGCGATCATCGGCGACGACGCCAAGCCGTTCCTCCTGGAGGACATCGGTCCGGACTCGACGGTCAAGGGGCAGGTCGTGTTCGACGTCCCCAAGAAGGTCCTCAAGAAGCACCCCGAGCTCCGCATGAACGAGCTCGGCTTCGGCAGCACCCACGGGTTCATCGAGCTTCCGAAGCTGACCGTCGAGTAGGACGCCAGACGCCCCCGGCTTGGAGGGCCGGGGGGCGCGGCCCTCCAGGCGGTCGCTCGTCTTCACCCCGTCGACGCACTGCCGTTGACCGCCAACTGCGCCGCGAACGCCCGCTCGTAGGCCGGTCGCGCCTCGCCGCGGGCGACGTAGGCCGCCAGGGTCGGGAACTCGTCCAGCAGGCCCGAGGGCCGGAGCCGGAGCAGCACGGACACCATCATGAGGTCGCCCGCGCTGAAGTCCCCGTCGAGCCAGTCGGCGTCGCCCAGGCGGGCGGAGAGCCGGACGAGCCGGTCGCGGATGCGGTCCTTGACCAGCGGCAGGCGCTCGTCGGCCCAGGGCCGCTCGCCCTCCGCGAACTTGACGGTCACGAGCTCGAGGATCGGCGGCTCCACCGTGCTGAGCGCGGCGAACATCCAGGTGATCGCCCGCGCCCGTGCGTTGGCATCGGCCGGGAGCAGCCCCGGGTGGTGCTCGGCGATGTGGAAGACGATCGCGCCGCTCTCGAACAGGGCGAGGTCGTCTTCCTCGTAGGTCGGGATCAGCCCGAAGGGATGCAGGCGCAGGTGCGCCGGCTCCTGCTTCGCCTGGAACGAGACGAGGCGGACCTCGTAGGGCAGCCCTGCCTCCTCCAGCGCCCAGCGCACGCGCGTGTCGCGCGCCAGGCCCTTTCCGCCGTCGGGCGACCGTTCGAAGGCGGTGATGACGATGGTCATGGTGCGATGCTCCTCGGGTTCTCCGTCATGGCGTGATCACAGGGACCCGGCGCACGTCGGAAACTCATCGCTGGGCCCCCGCCCGGGGCACCGACCCGTCAGTACGTGGTGGTGATCGTCAGCCGGCGGTTGAGCTTGCGGCCGCGGTCGGTGCCGTTGGAGGCCCGGGGTCGCTGGTGCCCGTTCCCGCTGCTGCTGACGCGCGCGTCGATGCCCCGCGCGCGCAGGTAGGCGCACGCGATCCTCGCCTGCGTCCGGGTCAGGGCCCGGTCGCTCGCCGGGGTGCCGTGGCGGTCGGTGTCGGCGAGGCAGCGGACGGTCTTCGCGGCCGTCACGGTCCGCACCATGCGCGCGAGCATCCGCTTGATCGGCGCCGACAGCGAGGTGCGGTGGCCGCTGACGGGCAGGATGAGCCGGTTGGCGCTCTGCAGCCGCACCCGCACCGTGCTCGTCAGCGTCTGGCCGTCTGCGGTGAGCGATGTGACCGTCAGGCGGGCGGTGATGCCGAGCGGCCGGCGCGCCAGCGCGCTGCGGCCCTCCCGGGTCAGCGTGAGCGTCGCCGCCAGCGAGCGGGACGCCGACACCCCCGGGGCGCTGGAGCCCCGCGCGAGCAGCGTGCCCTCGGCCAGCCTGCTCGGTGACGCCTTCAGCGCGGTAACGCTCATCGCGGAGACGGCGCACGACGCCAGGACGCCGACGTCGGCGCGGCAGCCCAGCGATCCGCTCCCGTCGCGCACGATCACGGGATAGCGGCCGGCGCGGTCCGGCGTGGACCCCAGCGCCGCAGACACGCTGGTCGGCGGGTCCGTCCGCGGCGGGATCACGTCCGGGGCGACGATCTCGAACGCGACGGTCAGCGGGCCGCTCTGGTTGCCGGCCGCGTCGCGCTGGCGGATAAGCACCGCGTGCCGGCCGATCGAGAGTCCGGTGAGGGTCAAAGGGCTCGTGCACGTCGCCGGCGCGCCGCCGTCGACCTCGCACGTCGCGCTCGCCGCCGGCTCCGTGGAGAAGGCGATGCTCGCCGACGTGGACGTGCCCGCCGCCGACGGCCCGCCGAGCAGCGTCGGCACGTCGGGGATCGTCGTGTCGACCGTGAACGACGCGACCGCGGGCGAGGCGTCCAGGATCCCGGCGCGGCTGATCGTGCGCACCGCGAACGTGTGGGCGCCGTCCGCCAGGTCGACGGCGGGCCGGCCCGGCGACGTGCACGACTCCCACGCGTCGTCGTCGACCGAGCCCTCGAACGTCGCGTCGGGAGCCAGGGTGGAGAACGTGACCGGCGGGCGCTTGTCCGAGCCGGGATCCGCCGGCGCGGCGCTGATCGACGTGTCGGGCGTGCGCGCGTCGACCTTCGCGGGATCGGACGTCCTCGCCGCTTCGGCGTGGCCGACCTCGTCGACGCTGAGGTAGCTGATCCGCTCCCCGTCGTCGAGGGTCGGCTTGGATGCGGGGTCGTACTCCGCGCTCGCGGTCGTCGGGGTCGCGGGGGAGGCGCCGACGGTGTAGTACGTCGCGTCCACGCCGGACTGGGCGTCGTCCGCGGTGAGCGTGACCGTCACCGGCGCGGGATGCCATGCGCCGTCGACGTCGTCGGTCGTCACGGGGGCGGTCGTGTCCACCTTCGCCGCGGGCGACGTCGTCACCGCCTCGGCGTGGCCCACCTCGTCGACGCTGAAGTAGCTGATCCTCTCGCCGTCCGCGAGCGTCGGCTTCAGCGCGGAGCTGTACTCCGCGCTCGAGGTGGTCGGCGTGGCCGGGGTCGTGCCGACGGTGTAGTACGTCGCGTCCACGCCCGACTTGGCGTCGACCGCGGTCAGGGTGACCGTCACCGGGGCGGGATGCCACGCGCTCCCGTCGACGTCGTCGGTCGTCGCCGGGGCCGTGAGGTCCACCTTCGCCGCGGCGGACGTCTTCACGGCCTCCGTCTCGCCCACCTTGTCGACGCTGAAGTACTTGATCTTCTCGCCGTCGGCGAGAGTCGGCTTGGATGCCGGGTCGTACTCCGCGCTCGCGGTCGTCGGGGTCGTGGGCGAGGCACCCGTCGTGTAGTAGGTCTTGTCGACGCCCGAGCCGCCGACGTCGTCCGTGGCGGTCAGCGTGACCGCCACCGGCGCGGGATGCCATGCGCCGTCGACGTCGTCGGTCGTCGTCGGGGGGCCGTTGTCGTAGACCGCGGTGAGCTGCGTCGCCGTGTTGTCGTCGAGGTTGGCCGTGACGATGTCGGGCCGCCCGTCGCCGGTCACGTCGCCGATCGCCAGCGACCGGGGATCCGTATCCGTCGCCCCGGCCGTCACCGCCGCGTTCCATCCGGTATCGGCGGTGTTGCGCGTGATCACCGTCACGTCGTTGCTGTTGATGTTGGAGGTCGCCAGGTCCGGCCTGCCGTCCCCGTCGAGGTCGCCGACCGCCAACCCGTACGGGCCCGAGCCGGTCGTCGGGATCGACGTCGCCGCGTTCCACCCGGTGTTGTCGGTCTTGCGGGTGATCACCGACACCGTGTTCGAGTTCGAGTTCGCCGTCGCGAGGTCCAGCTTGCCGTCCCCGTTCAGGTCCGCGGTCACCACGGAGGCTGGGAAGATGCCGACCGAGATGTCCACCCCGGCGTTCCAGCCGGTGCCCGCGGAGTTGCGCGTGAGGACGGTGACCTTGGCCTCGTTGGCGCTGGGGAGCGCCACGTCCAGCTTCCCGTCCGCGTTGAAGTCGCCGATGGCCACGCTGTGCGTCCCGTTGCCCGCTCCCGAGGTGACCGGGGCGTCCCAGCCGGTGCCCGAGCTGTTGCGGGTGATGACGGTCACCGTGCCGGAGCTGGCGTCGGCCGACACGAGATCCGGCTTGCCGTCCCCGTTCATGTCGCCGATCTGGACGTCCGTTGGGACGTAGCCCGTCTGGCCGAGCATCTCCGGCGCGTCCCAGCCCGTGCCCGCGGCGTTGCGCATGATCACGGACATGCGGGATTCGGCGGTGCCGTTGCCGGCGTTGCTCATCGCCAGGTCCGGCTTGCCGTCCCCGTTCAGGTCGCCGATCGCCACCGCGTACGGTCCGTAGGTGAGCGTGCCCGCCGCAACCGGCCCATCCCACCCGGTGCCCGCGGCGTCGCGCGTGAGGATCCCCACCTGCTTGTCCCAGTGGTTGGCGGTCGCGATGTCCGGCTTGCCGTCCCCGTCGAGATCGCCGATCGCCACCCCGTACGGCTGGTTGCCGATGTAGCCCAGCGACGTCTTCGTGTAGGTGATCGCTCCCTGTGCGGGGTCGGCGGAGGCCAGGAGCGCGATGCTCGCTCCGATCGCGGCGACGCACAGCGCCATCCGGAGGCCGGCGTCCTGGAGGTGCGCGACCGTCGAACGTAGAACCAGCCCTGCCGCCATGACGTCCCCTGAATCGGTGAGCTCGTTCCGCATGCCCGTGCGGCGGGGCGGGACGCTAGCGCGTCGGCCTGGGAGAAGCCTGAGACAGGAGCTGGAGCTCCCGGTCAGTGCGAGAGTACCTCGGGGTTGGTGCGTCGCGACTCGTATGCTCAGATGGTCTATCGAGTTCTGTCGTGCTGCGTGGTGGGCATCACCTTTGGGGTGCAACGGTGTTGACCACGGCAAGGATCTGTGCCGCGGCGGTCTGCGGGTTCTCGTGCTCCCATATCCGTATGACCGTCCAACCGTCTGCTTCGAGCGTGGAGGTGGTGCGACGGTCACGGTCGCGGTTGCTCGACACCTTGTCCTCCCAGTACTGGGCGTTGGCGATGGGCTTGGTGTGGTGCAGCGGGCATCCGTGCCAGAAACATCCGTCGACGAACACCGCGATTCGGCGAGCCGTGAAGACGATGTCGGGGCGCACTGGTCGCTTCCCGGCAGGTCGAATGGGAAAATCAACTCGATAGCGCGCTCCCGCACCGTGCAGGGCTGAGCGGAGCGCGAGTTCGGGGCCCGTATCGCGCCGGCGATTCGCCCGCATTATGGCTCGGCGGGTCTCGGGGACGCCTGTCCACGCAGTCTGCTTCCTGGTCTGTGCTGGGACTTTTGACATCGCTCCGTGGTCCGCCGCGCACCAGCCTACGATCCTCAGGTGGCTGTTGCCGTCCAACAGGATCTCGACCGTGCGTTTCTTACGTCAAGCGTTCCGCCTCGTGCCGTGGACGGTGGCGAGCCCCCCATTGGGATCGTCGACCTGTTCTCGGGCTGCGGAGGGTTGACGGTCGGCGCCGTCGAGGGGGCACGACGTGCCGGGCGATCGGCTTCGCTTGAACTAGCCGTCGATTCTTGGTTGCCGGCCCTTGAGGTCTTGGGGTCGAGTCTTGGGGTCGAAGATCGCATCCTCGAGTTCGATCTCGGTCGTCTCCTGGACGAGGGTGACCCTGACGGACTGGCAGAGATTCGAGGCGCCGTGCGGGGAACGGCCGAGGCGCAGTTGCTCGTGGCGGGGCCGCCATGTCAGGGTCACTCTGCTCTCAACAACCACTCACGCCACAACGATGCACGCAACGACCTGTATCTCGCCGTGGCGCGCGTTGCGCTCGACTTTCGTCCGTCGGCCATCGTCATCGAGAATGTACGTGGGGTCGCTCGCGATCGCCGCTCGGCCATGCGGCGTTGCGTGTCTGCGCTCTCGGAGCATTACGAGGTGGTCGAGCAGACGGTGAAGCTGAACATGCTCGGTGCGCCGCAGCTGCGAACGCGTCACGTGCTCGTGGCAACCAGGCAAACGCCATTCGATTTTGGGGCCCTCCGAGAACAGCCCGCACGCGATGTTCGGTGGGCTATCGGCGACCTGGCGGAGATCGATGGAAGCACCGTGTTCGATACGGCATCAGTGCCGACGCCACGCAACCAAGAGCGGATGAATTGGCTCGTGTCGATGCCGGACCGTTTCGATTTGCCGGACAACCAGCGCCCGGTGTGCCATCAGTCCGAACACAGCTACAAGTCGATGTACGGGCAGCTGCGCTGGGACCGTCCCGCCCAGACCATCACGAGCGGCTTCGGAAGCATGGGGCAGGGGCGGTTCGTCCATCCTGCCGGCGCCCGGACGTTGACTCCCCACGAAGCTGCGCGGCTTCAGTTCCTGCCGGACTACATGGACTTCTCTCTTGTGGAGCACCGTGCAGCGTTGGCCACCATGATCGGAAACGCTGCTCCCCCAGCGCTGACGATCGCGGTCGTCCAAGGGCTCATACGCCAGGGCCTGATCTAGCTCGGCATCTGCGCCCAACGGTGGGTGTGCATCGCCGGTAGGGTCGTCGGGAAACGCCGTTGACTCGTGGCGTCCAGCTCGTGTACAGCACCGAGGAGCTTCGCTGTGGCCAATGAAGTCAGCGCTCACGTCCGCCGCTTGAACGAGTACCTCCCGTTGGATGCCGGATCGAGCGTGCTGTTCCAGGAGTACGTCGATCCAGACGATCACCCGTCGATCCGAACACGCGCCCTCTCGTACCTGGAGGAGGTTGTTGGTCGTGAAGACGGGCAGCTGCGTCTTATCGTGCTCACCGGGGATGCGGGCCACGGCAAGACGCACATCTGCGCAAAGTTGCTTGAGGGCCTCGACTACAGCGCCGCTACGGCCAGCACTGCGATCAAGGAGAAATGCGACGGATCACGCGACCTTGCCGCGCTCGTGGATGGTCGGAAGCTTCGGATCGTGAAGGACCTCAGTGAGTTGACCGTCGCTGAAGGCGCTCGTGTTCTCGCCGGAGCGCTTGCCGCCGAACGTAGGTTGACGATCGTGTGTGCAAATGAAGGTCGGCTGAGGTCGGCGTTGGCTCACGATCGGGAGGCATTGGGTGCGGTTGTTCGATCTCTCGAACAAGGGCTGGCGGAAGGCCGGCTCGACGTCGACCCCCAAGTGGTGGTTCTCAACCTGAACTTCCAGAGCGTGGCGTCGCCGGGCAACCGCCTCGCAGTCGAGTTGCTGCGGTGGGCCGTCGACGGGCGCAAGTGGCGGGTCTGCTCGGGCTGTGATTCTCGCGATGTCTGTCCGATCCTCGAGAACCGCCGACTGCTCGCGGATCGCCGACGGGGACCGGCACGGATAGATGCAATCGAAAGCCTTCTACAGACAGCCGAGCGAATCGGTGCCGTCATCACGGTGCGCGAACTCCTGATGTTCGTCGCGTATGGGCTGACCGGTGGGATCGCCTGCAGCGACGTCCATCGGAGAGCGCGGCGAACCGACTGGCAATCCGACTATGAGTTCACGCAGAATCTCTTCGGGGATCGCCTGACGACGTCGCAACGTCTCAGCCTGCGGTCGCTGCGCTACCTCCGGCTGATCGATCCGGGAGCGGTTGCGTTCCGCGCAGTCGACGATGATCTCGTTCCAGAAGCGAGCGATGAGGAGGGCCGCTTCCTGCCTCGTGAATCGGCGATCGGCAACGCCGCTGTTACGACGCGTGCGCAGGCCAAGAGCGCTGCAGAAGCGGCCCGTGTCCTGTTTCGGTTCATGCGACGTCGGGCCTACTTCACATCCGTGGCTGCTGCCGGACCCCTCCTGAAGCCCTTGGGCTTCACGTTCGGCAACGACTTCCTCGCAATCGTTACGGGGGATCTCGCTCCGTCCGAGTCTCGCCGCCTGCGAGACCAGATGATTGCAGGAGTCGAGGCGGTTCAGGGTCTGCGACGCTCTGGCGAAGGGCGACATCTCCTGCTTGTCGATCCTGCCTTCAGCTCTGGACTTGCGTCGACGAGCATCGTGGCCAGACGCATCCCGATCACGGATGTCGAGATCAGATCGCAATCAGCTGCTTGGGATAGGAAGCTCGGCCATGAAGCAGAGCTTCCGCAGTCGTTGGACTGGTCGGATCGGGCCGTGGTCATCGAGTTGAGGGACCGTGAGGACGTCTATCCCATCCAGATCGATCTGTTGACGTTCGAGTATCTGATGCGAGCTGGCGAGGGTCTCGACGGTCGTGCCTTCTTCGACGCCGAGGTGCGTCGCCTGGCTGGTGCAATTGCTCCACTCGTTCGCGGCTCCTCCGACGACGATCAGATCGAGATCGTTCGGGATGGACGGCTGGAGGGCTTGGTCATCGATACGGGCGATGTGATCCGAAAGGTCGTGGACTGATGACGAGCGCGGCGAACCTACAGGCGAATGTCGTACGAGAGTGCTTCGGTGCAGCGTTGTCGGATATCGGGCGGGGGTTCTTCGTGACGCTCGAGCTCTTGGCGATCCTGCGGGGTGTCATGGATGTCCAGGAAGACGGCGGGCTCTCGCTGCTGCAGGTGCCTGCACCGGGTGAGCCGGTCAGATATGCGCGGAGAAGCCACGATTTCGCCCGACGAATGCCGACCGACCCGGAGCTCCTCGAACCGCACGAGCTCAGTGCGCTGGAGGGAACGGACACGCGGGCCACGCTCGCAGCGCTCGTGGACGCCCTCACCGTGCCGTGGCCTGGCCGTCGCGGGCGCCCGCCGTTCAAGCGGCGTTTTCTCTATCCGTACGTCGGCGAACTGATCCACTACGACGCCGTTGATCGCCGCGGAAAGGTCAGCCTCGAGCAGTACACGTTTCGCGGAGCGGGTGGGTTGGCGTACAAGATGCTGGGTCGCGACTCGGACAAGGAACGTCTCGCCAGGAACGAGGCGGGCTTGGCGTTCCTGGTCGCGGATTCCGGAAGTGCACTTGGCCGGATCGCCTCGGCGATGCAGGCACACGATGTCGCCCCCCGGCATGGTACGGCGGGTTTCGAAGATGACAGCGCACGCCTTGCAGAGCCGCGCCCAGAAGGAGATCGGTGGAC
>Ga0164241_10006904_pt1 | contig 10271 bp, 9 predicted proteins | sample OricomyardsoilBY_FD_108780 | JGI IMG/M metagenome (GOLD analysis project Ga0164241, IMG submission 108780) | Backyard soil microbial communities from Emeryville, California, USA - Original compost - Back yard soil (BY) | ecosystem: Environmental > Terrestrial > Soil > Unclassified | place: USA... | reverse complement strand
TGAGCAGGCGCTCCACGCGCGAGAGCAGCTCCGCCTCGGGGATCTCCAGCTTCCCGGCGACCGTGGCGTAGGGGCGGGCCTCGATCGGGAACGACCCCTGCATGAGGTCCAGGAGGCTGCGGTCGACGTCGTCGAGCGGGACGGCCGCGCCGTCCTTGCGGCTGCGGATCTTCGGGGTCGCGGCGGGGCCGGTCAGTTCTGAAGCCATCGGGCGGCGTCCTTCGCGTGGTAGGTGATGACGATGTCGGCGCCGGCCCGCCGAATGGCGGTGAGCGTCTCGAGCACCGTCGCGCGCTCGTCGAGATGGCCGGCGGCAGCCGCCGCCTTGACCATCGCGTACTCGCCGCTGACGTTATACGCCGCCACCGGCATGGCCGTGGCGTCCTTGACGCGGCGGATCACGTCGAGGTAGGCCAGCGCCGGCTTGACCATCACGATGTCGGCGCCCTCCTGGACGTCGAGCAGCGCCTCGCGCACCGCCTCGTCCCCGTTGGCCGGATCCATCTGGTACCCGCGGCGGTCGCCGAACGCCGGCGCGGAGTCGGCCGCCTCGCGGAACGGCCCGTAGAAGGCGCTGGAGAACTTGGCGCTGTAGGCCATGATCGGCGTGTCCGACAGGCCGTCCTCGTCCAGCGCCGCACGGATCGCGCCGACCCGGCCGTCCATCATGTCGCTGGGCGCGACCAGGTCGGCCCCGGCCCGGGCGTGGCTGACCGCGGTGCGGGCGATCAGCGCGACCGAGGCGTCGTTGTCGACCGTGCCGTCGGCCCGTAGATGGCCGCAGTGGCCGTGGTCGGTGTACTCGCACAGGCACACGTCGGTGATGACGAGCAGGTCGGGATGCGCGGCCTTGATGGCGCGCGTGGCGCGCTGGACGATGCCGTCGGGGTCCCACGCGCCCGAGCCGTCGGCGTCCTTCTCCGCGGGCAGGCCGAACAGGAGCACGCCCGGCAGGCCCAGCGCGGCGACCTCGCCGGCCTCCGCGACGGCCTGCTCGACCGACAGGCGGTCGACGCCCGGCATCGACGCGATGGGAGCGCGGCCGGTGGGGTGCGCCGGATCGCCTTCCAGCCCGTGCTCCACGAACATCGGGTACACGAACTGACTCGCGGACAGGCGCGTCTCGCGGACGAGCCCGCGCAGGGCGGGCGTGGCGCGCAGGCGCCGCAGGCGCGTCTCGGGAAAGGCCATCACGTCAGAGGGTAGCCCTCCGGGCCCTTCGCGCCGCCGGCTCGGCGGGGCTCAGCAGTCGCCCTGGAGGTCCTGCGTGGCCTCGGTGCACGTGGGCACGTGCCCACCGGTGGCCCGCAGGAGCAGGGCGTAGAGCTGCAGGCGCTCGGCCTCGTCCAGCGCGCCGAACACCTCGTTCTGCACCCCGGCCAGCGCGCACTCCGCCCGCTGCAGGACGGCGGCGCCGCCGGGCGACAGCTCGACGATGTGGCGGCGGCGATCCTCGGGATCGCGCCGGCGCACGACGTGCCCTTCCTGCTCCAGCACGTTGAGCAGGCCGACGAGGTTGGTCGGGTCGATGCTCAGCGAGGCCGCGAGCGACTGCTGCGTGGCCGCGCCGTGATCGCGCAGCAGCGTGAGGGTGACGAGCAGGCGCGGGCGCAGGCCGAGCGGCGCCAGGACCTCTTCGCTGCGGCGACGGCCCATCCGCGAGAGATGGTCCACGAGCGCCAGCGACTGGTGCTGGGCCGCCGTGGTGTCGATGGTCGCCATGTTCGGATTGTATCGAGGTAAGTCCTTGGTTGTTGCGCTATGCTTTGTGAAGCACAAACCATTTGCTCTTAGGAAGGCCTCCATGTCTCAGCTCCTCCACATCGACTTCTCCCTCCGCCACGAGGAGTCCGTCAGTCGTCAGCTCACCGCGCGGTACGCCAACCGCTGGAAGGCCGCTCATCCCGACGGCACGGTCGTCTACCGTGACTACGGCACCGAGCCCGTGCCGCACCTCTCGCCCGCCGGGGCCGAGGTCAAGTTCGTGCCCCCCGCCGATCACACGCCGGCCCAGGCCGCCGCGTACGCCATCGGCGCCGGGCTGAACGCCGACGTCGCGGCGGCGGACACCGTCGTCCTCGGCGTCCCGCTCTACAACTACGGGCCTCCGAGCGCCATCAAGGCGTGGATCGACAACCTCGTCATCGGCGGCGTCTCGCACAACCCCGAGACGCAGGAGAGCCTGCTCGGCGACACCGAGCTCGTCGTCCTCGCGGTGAAGGGCGGCGCCTACGGCGAGGGCACGCCCCGCGCGGGCTGGGACCACTTCGAGCCGTGGTTCAGCCACGTCACGTCGACCATCGGCCTGACGCCGCACTACATCCGCTCGGAGATGACGCTCGCCCACACGGTGCCCGCGCTGTTCGAGTTCCAGGACATCGCCAACGCGAGCCGCACCGAGGCCGAGGCCCAGATCGACGCGCTCTGGACGCCGGAGCCCGTCGCCTGAGGTCAGCCGAAGCGCCGCAGGGCCACCCGCGCCAGCACCCCGTAGCCCACGAGCAGGGCGGCGAGGTGCAGGAGCGGAGGCCCGAGCGAGCCGGCGCCGTCGAAGCCGGCCTGCAGCGCCGTGAGCGTCGGCTTGAAGGGGAAGAGCGCCGAGACGGTGCGGATGACGTCGTAGAGCGCCGGCGCCACCGCGCCGCTCGGCACCAGGGCCAGGAACGCGACCGGCAGCGCGAGCAGCACCGCCAGCAGCGAGGCGGCCCGCACCTCACGGGTCAGCGCGCCGATCGCCACGCCCATCGCGGCGAAGGCCAGCGCACCGCCGGCCAGCCCGGCCAGCCACTGCGGCGCCCGGCCGAAGTCGACGTCCACGAACAGACCCACCCCGGTGACCATGAGCGCCGTCACGACCAGGCCGAAGAGCGCCGACAGGCCGATCTTCTCGACCGTCAGGCCGGTGCGGCCGACCAGCCCGCGCACGAGGCGCGCGAACGTGTGCTCCTCGCGCTCGGCGGCCAGAAGCCCGGCGCCGAGCAGCACCGCGACGAACATCAGCGACAGCGTCACCGACACCGCGACCGCGTAGGAGGACAGCGGCGTGCGCTTGCCGTTGACGATCGTCTGCCTCACCTCGATCGGGTTGGCGATCGACTTCAGGATCGGGCCCGACAGGTCGAGGTTGTCGACCGCGACCTTGGAGAAGCGGGACACGCGCTCGAGCGCGTCGCGATCCGGCGACCCCGGCGGGAACTGCGTAAGCGTCGCGTCGAGGATCGCCTTGGTCGTGCGCAGGCCGAGCACGTCGACCGAGGAGCCGCCGACGTCGAACGATCCCCCGTCGAGCAGGATCTTCAGGTAGGAGGCCGCGGTCGTGGTCAGCTTCTCCGACAGCGCCTGGTTGGCGTCGGCCAGGCGGGCGTCGACCACCGACTTGACGTACGCGGCCTTGACCGGGTCCTCGACGTTGTAGAGCACCTCCACCTGCGGGGAGCGCGCCCCGGCGAGGCTGGCCGTGCCCTGCAGGCGCTGGACGATGTCGGCCGGCACGATCAGCGCCCCGAGCGCTTCGCCCGACTTGACCTTCTCGATCGCCTCGGCCCGGGACTTCACCCGGATCGGCGTGACGCTCTTGAACAGCTCGCTCGCGTACTTGGAGGTGTCGATCTGCTCACCGCCCAGCGACACCTTGGCCGCGCCGGCCGGGACCTCGTTGAGGAACGCGACCTTCGGCTTGTCGGGCCCCTTCGACAGGGCCAGGCCGATCAGGACCGAGATGATGATCGGGTAGAGGACGAGCATCGCCACGAGCAGCGGCGAGCGCCGCAGCACCTGCAGGTCCTTGATCGCCAGCCAGCGCATCGCGGCTAGTGGCCCTTCGCGTGGAGGAAGCGCACGAAGGCCCCCTCGAAGTCGTGGGGCGCGTCGCTTCCGGGCACGCCGGGCGCGTGGTCGCTGAGGATGTCCTGCGGCGGCCCGGTGTACAGCAGCTCGCCGTCGGCCAGGACGAGCAGTCGGTCGGCGTACCGGTCGGCCTCCGCCACGTCGTGGGTGGAGAAGACGACGGTCGTGCCCCCGCGGGCGAGCCCGGCGATGAACTCCCACAGCCGCTCGCGCTGGCGCGGGTCGAGCGAGGCCGACGGCTCGTCGAGCAGCAGGCCCGGCGGGTCGGCGAGCAGGCCGACCGCGATGTTCACCCGCTGGCGGTTGCCCCCGCTGAGCGTGCCGAGCTCGTCGCCCGCCCGCTCGCGCAGGCCGGTCTGATCGAGCATCCGGTCGACCACCGCGCCGGCATCCTTGGCACCCTCCAGCCGCGCGAACAGCCGCAGGTTCTCGGCGACCGAGAGCTTGCCGTAGACCGCGGCCTGCTGGGGGACCCAGCCGAGCTTCGTGGGGTCGCCGAGCAACGTCCCCTCGTCGGGTGCCCGGATGCCGGCGAGCAGCGAGAGCAGGGTCGTCTTGCCGGCCCCGTTGGGGCCGATGATGGCCAGCACCTCACCGGGCGCGGCCGCGAAGCTCACGTCGCGCAACGCGACGCGGTCGCCGAAGCGCTTGGTCAGCCCCTGACCCCCGATGACGGTGCCGCTGTCCGTCGCCGGGGCGGTCGTCATGCACCGCAGGCTATCCAGCCGGTGGATCGCGCAACGTAAGAGCTTCGCCACACCGGTGGCAGAAGGCGTCGGTGGCCGCGGCGCCGGCCCCGCAGTGCACGCAGAACACCTGCGGTCTCTCCCGGTCCCCGACCGCCAGCTCGACCGGCGAGGCCGTCTCCCACGGCTCCAGGACGAGATGGCCGCGCAGGTAGTCGACGGTCTCCCGCAGGATCGCCGCGATCGGCAGCGCGAGCAGCGCGCCCACCAGCCCGTACAGCTCGCCGCCGACGAGCAGCGCGAAGATCACCAGCAGCGGGTTGATCCGCAGCGTGCGGCCGAACACCTGCGGGGCGACGATGTGGCCCTCGAGCTGCTGGAGCGCGACGAACAGCAGCACCACCCACACCGCGGTCAGCGGGTCCTGGAACAGCGCGACGAGCACCGGGGGGATGGCGCCGAGCACCGGGCCGATGTACGGGATCAGCTCCATCACCCCGAAGAAGATCCCGAAGGCGACCGCGTACGTCTTGCCCGCCGGGAAGAGCCCGAGCAGGCCGAAGACGTAGAGCCCGATGGTCGCCCCCGCCCCCATGAGGATGCTGAACAGGACCTGGCCGCGTACGTAGCCGGAGACGGCGTGCTGGACGCGCCGCGGGAAGTCGTCGTCGGCCGTCCCGTCGCCCGGCGGCATCACCCGCCGGATCCAGTCGCCGATGCGCTCGCCGTAGAGCAGCATGTAGACCATCACCACGAACGTGAGGATCAGGCTGAAGCCGGCGGTGACCACCGAGGAGAGCAGGTCGCCGCCGAAGCTGACGACGTCGCCGGTGCCGCCCAGCACCTTCTCCTCCAGCGTCTGCAGCGCGGTCTGGCCCTGCTTCTTGATCTCCACGTCGACGCCGTTGTCGTCGAAGTAGGTCTGCAGGTCGGCCAGCTGCTGGTTGGCCTGCTCGGTGATCCGCGGCACGTCCTCCTGGAACCGCTCGACCTGGGTGGCGATCGGGTTGGCCAGCAGGTAGCCGCCCGCCGCGAACACCCCCAGGAAGAGGAGGAAGACGATCAGCACGCTGGTGCCGCGGGGGATGCGGGCCTTGCGCAGGACGCCGACGAGCGGGTTGAGGATCATCGCCCCGACGCCCGCGGCCATGAAGATGAGCAGCACGTTGCCGGCCGCGCGGGCCAGCGCCCAGAGCATGACGAGGATGAGCGGCAGCGCGACGAGCTGGACCCAGCGCGCGACCACCACGGGCGGGGCGGCGCGGGGGCCGCCCGCCGCGGCGGCGGGCGGGTCCACGGGCTCCAGGACGGCCGTGTCGGGCTCCGTCGGCTGCGGCTCGGATGTGGTCGGTTCGTCGTGCATCGGTCCCGTGCGCGAGAGTATGCGTCGTGCCCGACGCCTCCGCGACCCTGCTCTTCATCGGTGACGTGGTGGGCGGCCTCGGCCGCCGCACCCTGCTGAACCTCCTGCCCGCATTGCGGGAGGAGCATGCGGCCGACGCCGTGGTGGTGAACGGCGAGAACGCCGCCGGCGGCCTCGGCATCACCCCGAAGATCGCCGACGAGTTCTTCGCGGCGGGCATCGACGCGATCACGCTGGGCAACCACACGTACCGCCAGAAGTCGATCTACGGCTACCTCGACGACGAGCCGCGCATCCTGCGCCCCGTCAACTTCCTCAAGAGCCAGCCGGGCCACGGAACGTGCCTCGTGCCGCTCGGGTCGACGGGCCTGACGCTCGGCGTGGTCAACACCTCCGGCAACCTGTTCATCCAGGCGGGCCGGCCGATGTACGCCGAGACCGACGCGGCCGTGGGCGAGCTGATCCGCAAGGGCGCCGACCACGTGCTGGTCGACGTGCACGCGGAGGCCACGAGCGAGAAGGTCGGGCTGGGCTGGCACCTGGACGGCCGCGTGAGCGCCGTCGTCGGCACCCACACCCACGTGCCGACCAACGACTTCCGCGTGCTGCCTGGCGGGACGGCCTACATCACCGACGTCGGCATGACCGGCCCGCGCGGCGGGGTGATCGGCGTGAAGAAGGAGCAGGCCATCCAGTCGATGTCGACGCACATGCCCGTGCGCTTCGAGACGTCCGAGGACGACCCGTGGCTGATGGGCGTGGTCATCCGCTGCGAGAAGAAGCTCTCCGCCGCCTCGATCGAGCCCGTGCTGCGCCCCTACGGCGGCAGCTGAGCCCCCGCACTTCGCAGCCCTGGTTGTTGGATTCGCGGACGGGAGCGGTGTTACCCTGGAGAGGCGACCAGTGCTGCGATCCATCCGGATCGCCTGAGCAGAACGAAGAGCCCCGGGGCTGATCAAAACGCCGGGGCTCTTCTGCTCTCTACCGCCTGATCACGAGGACCAGGCTCGACTCAGCTTGCGACTGGAGTGCGGCCCCGGATCGGCGGCCGGGCCAGAGCCACGGCGGCGATCAGCGCCGCCAGGGCGACCACGAACAGCGCGTTGCGGATCGCGACGAGCAGGACGACGGACTGGTCGCTGGCCACCAGCTCGAAGTAGCGGGCGGGGAACCACAGCTGCCCGACCACCGCGGCGGCGAGCACGCACAGCGCCGCGATCCGCGGCAGCCAGCGCACCACCGGGGCCCGCCCCGCCTCCACCCCCACGTCCTCGCGCCAGCACCAGGCGAGCACCGCGAACGGGAACAGCCAGACGATGTACTGCGGCGACAGCACCTTGCCGAGCACGACGAAGGCGAGCACCGCCGCGAACGATGCCAGCATCAGCTCCCGCGGGCGCGGCCGCCAGGCCGCGAGGGCGACGATGGTCAGCAGCGTGAGCGCGAGCAGGACGGTGAAGACCGCCGCCACGGCGTCCACGTGCGGCCCGGCCAGCCCGTTGGACTTGAACCGGTCCGGGTTGATGTTCGTGCCGGTCACCTCGTTGCCGCCGATCGCCCACAGGACGCTGGCCGGGCCCGACTCGATCTGCACGGGCCGGTCGAGGTGGAAGCGCACCATGTCCACCAGGCCCTGCCCGGCGAACGGGACGAGCACGACCACCACGACCGCCGCGAACGCGGCGGCGCCCCTCCACGCCGCCCGGCGCTCGCCGCGCCCGAAGAGCCACGCGATCGCCACCACCGCGATCAGCCCCGGCACGAGCTTCATCGCCGTCCCCACGCCGAGCACGGCCAGCCCCCACACCGGCCGGTGGCGCAGCAGCAGCGCCAGGCCGGCGATCGACAGCGCGGCCGGGAAGATGTCCAGGTGGGTGCGCACCAACGCGCCGCAGGCCACGGGCAGCAGCACCATGAGCCATGCCGCCCGGCGGCCCGCGATCAGCCCCACGCACGCCTGCAGCCCCAGCCCGGCGACCAGCGTCAGCACGTTGAACGCCACCGAGTAGCCGTGCTCGCCCGCGCCGCCGAGCCAGCGCGCCGCCACGATGGGGACGATGGCCAGCGGCGGGTACTCGAAGCCGAAGTCGCGGAACGGGATCGCCCCGTCCCGCACCAGGTCGGCGTACACGCCGTACAGGTAGAGGTCCGACACCGAGACGTCGGACGTCGGGCCCATCGTCGTGACGACGGCCCAGACGACCCCCAGCGTCAGCGCGGGCCCCAGCCAGTCCAGCCAGAGTCCGCGCCGCGTCACGAGGCGGGCAGCACCGACGGCGCGGGACCCGCCGGGAGGTCGCCCGTCACCGGCGCACCGGACGGCTCCGCCGGAGCGGGGGCGGGCGCGGCATCCGACGGGTCGTCGACCGCCGCGGCGTCCTCGATCGCGGCCTGGGCCGGATCGCGGTGGCGGCCCAGGATGGCGATCATCACCAGCGGGAAGAACCACGGGATGTAGAGGTAGAACCAGTACGAGATGCCCAGCTGCAGCGCGATGATCACCGCCGCGCACAGCGCCGCCAGCCCGATGAGGTCCCGGCGGCGGGGGACGAAGGCCAGCGCGACGGCGAGGATCGCCGCGGCGATCTGCACCACGCGCTCCGGGCCCGGCAGGTCGTGCAGGCCCCAGATCGAGAACGGCGCGGCGCGATCAGCCTGGTAGGCGATCGTGCGGTCGTACATCTCCCGCAGGGTGTCGTGCGCGAGCACGGGCCACAGGCACAGCGCCGTGCCGAGCGCGAAGAAGAACGCGAAGACGCCCACCTTCTTCCACGACGTCCTCCCCGACGGGTCGTACGTGGCGAAGAGCGGCGCGAGTCCGAGCGAGGCGAACTTGACCATGCCCGCGAGCGCCGCGAACACCCCGCGGGCAGGGGTCGACGACGCGACGAGGAACGTCGCGAGCACCATCGCGGGGACGAACGCGTCGTTGCTGTTGGTGCCCAGCGCGTAGAGCGTGAACGGAAACGCCACCCACGCGTAGGCCAGTCCCACGCCCAGCGTCGGACCGCGCAGCCGGCGGCCCAGCCAGAACAGGAGCACGACGCAGAGGAGGTCGAAGAGGATCGCGGCGCCGTGGGCGGCGGCGAGGTCGTCCCACGACCCGTTCCAGGGCCAGATCTGCTCGAACGGCACGTAGGCCGCGTAGGCGACCGGCCCGTAGGTGTCGCCGTGCTCGTTGTCCTTCGGCCAGCCCCCGTACATCGGATCGCCCGCGACGATGCGGTCCGCGCCGATCACGCCCGAGTAGCCGACGTCGATGACGTTGGAGTCCACGACGTTGAGGCCGATGCGGAAGCCGAGCAGGAAGACCACGGCGATGGCCAGCCACGACACGGGCACGAGCAGCCGCAGCGGCTCGCGATCGGCCCGCGTCTCCTTGCGCTTCAGCCCGATCCACAGCATGCGCGCGAGCAGGTAGGCGAGCAGCGGGTAGATCATCGGGACCGACGTGCTGATCTCGCCCCGGTTGAAGAACATCAGGCTGACCGAGAAGCCGCTCAGCACGAGCAGGTCGAGGTGGCGCATCCGCAGGAGCCGGCGCCGGTCGATGAACGGCACGAGGAAGAGGATCATCAGCGGGATCCACACGATGGGGTCGTTGAGCTTGCGCCCGAACGCCCCGGGGTACCCGCGCGCCATGGTCCACGCGACCTGGGGGCCGGTCCACTGCTCCATCACCTTGCCCGTCGCGTCGGAGATCAGGACCTGGGCGATCTCCTTCGGGGGCTTGTCCCGCGAGAAGTACGACACCTGCCAGCGGTCGGTGCCCTTGAGGTACACGTTGGGGTAGGAGCCCTGGTAGTCCTTGCGCACCTCCTTGATCCGCGTGAGCCGGTCCGCGATGGCCTGGACCTGGTTGCCGGTCAGCCGGTGCCCGGGCGGCGCCACGTCCATGGTCGGCGGGCTGGTCAGCGCGTTGGGATCGGCGGCCACCGTGGTCGTCGCCGTGGTCGTCTTCGGCCCGACGCCGTCGAAGCCCTGGACCGGATCGGCGGCCGACGTCAGCGTGATCGTCTTGGCCGCCTGGGCGGCGGGGACGGCGGCCAGGGCGCACGTCAGCACCGCGAGCGCGGCGCAGACCAGGATCCCGACCCGGCGGAGGCGATCGACCGTAGCCATCAGCGTGAGGCTATCCCGAAATGGCCCACGGACATGCCGTACACGTCGGCGATCGACCACGCGGCGGCGGCCCGCTCCGGAGCGACGTCGACGCCGCACGCCAGCAGCACGCCGAGCGAGTCCTCGTGGTGCAGGGAGCCGTGGCTGCCGCCCCCGACATGGGCCACGCCGCCCCAGTCGGCGAACTCGTACGCGGGCGCCGCGCTGAGCAGGACGTCGCCCGCGGTGGGGGTCGTGAGCGCCGACCACACCCG
>Ga0164241_10006903_pt1 | contig 10271 bp, 13 predicted proteins | sample OricomyardsoilBY_FD_108780 | JGI IMG/M metagenome (GOLD analysis project Ga0164241, IMG submission 108780) | Backyard soil microbial communities from Emeryville, California, USA - Original compost - Back yard soil (BY) | ecosystem: Environmental > Terrestrial > Soil > Unclassified | place: USA... | reverse complement strand
GGTCGCGATACCTGCCCATAAACGGGATCGCGGCCCGGCCGAGTACGATCAGCACGTCGGGAGGCGCGTCTGCGTATTTTCCGGAAAGAAATTCGACCGTTCGGTCGATATGCGCCTGGCCGGGAATCCGAAGCATATCCATGTAATCGATAAATATGTCGAAGCTCTCGGATGTCTTTTCGCTCAAGCGTTTCCTGAAGGCATCGATCAGAAGAACCGCCGCCGGCTGCGTCGGTGACAGCGGCTCCAAGAAATAAATTCGCCGGCGCTGGTCGGCAGCCAAAGCGCATTGGCAAGCCACGCAAAGCAGAATCAGAACGGCAAACGTTCTCGTCCAGGGCAGGCACACGAAGCCCCGAACGGCTCGACAAATGCCTTTCAACATGACCGCCCCACTCGATCACCGAAATTCCCAGTTTGCGTCTACCCAGGAATTTCACGTGACGCCCCACTATAACGAAACGCGGGACGGCACGCATTCATTGGCCATAGGTTCGCGGCGACCTCGCAGCTGCGCAATTGGCCCAAAGGTAAACGCACGGAGATGTGCGTTTGCGGTCAATTGTACCGAATTCACATTTATGACAGGACGAACGACGACCTATTCGTCGGGTGGCGGCGGCATCCAATTCCCGCCCGGTAGTTGCGGCGGCGATGGATTCCTTTGCCCCTCCAGCCGCTGAAGCAAATTCGGTGGCGGCGGAGTTGCGGGCGCTTGCGTGCAGATCCCGCCGAGGCCGCTCACGGCCTGCCGGCAGCTTTCAAACGTCGGGTAGCCACAATTCTGAGTGCCTCCCGGGTACTGCGCGCAGTAGAGCGATTGCGCGGTTGCAGGCGTCAGCAATCCGCAAACCGTGAGCGCCAGCACTATCAGCGTCCACACCATCAATTGTGCAGGGTTTAAACTTGCACGAAATCTTCCGAAATGCGTCGGCATCGGAATCCTCATGCCTTGGAGTCTCGCAAATTCCACAAAACAGTCCACTGCACCAAAGGGCAATGTGACGATCGAGAGTATCGCGCTATCGCAGGTCACAAGAGAATCGAAGCCGACGAACTCAAGGCGGGCCGTTACTGGCAGAGAGGCACGTACGTCGTGAGGCGATGAAATGTTGACCGACGCGCTGACGCTCGACCAGCTTTCTCTCGTCATTTCCCAGGCGGCTGCTCCTGCATTTATTCTCGGCGCGGTCGCGTCGTTCCTCGCAGTACTGACCTCGCACATGAATCGGATCGTCGATCGGGCCCGCGTCATCGACGCAATCTCTGACAGCGATGCCGACAAGGCGCATATCAAGGCACTCTTGCCGCTGTTGAGGAGCCGCGCCCGGATGGTCAACCGGGCGATCTTTTGGGCCGTCGGCAGCGGCATCAGCACCTGCCTGCTGATGATCGTCGCGTTCGGCAGCGCCTATTTCGGCGTCAGGCATGAACAGGGCGCCGCGATATTATTCACGCTGTCGCTTGGGCTTTTCACCGCTTCCTTGATCGCTTACGCCCGCGAAGTCCGGTCGGCGCTAAAGCATCTCGATGTCGATTGAAGGCTAGAAGCGAAACGTCGCTCCGAGAACCGGACCCGACAGCGCGACGTCGAATACGTAGCCGCCGCGGTCGTAGTTGACAGCCAGATAGCGATAGCCCCCGAAGAATGTCACCGTCTTGTTGTAATCGTAGCCAATCAGCCCTGCGAGCTGCCAATCCGATTTCGCGCCGACGCCGAATCCGCCGACATCAGCGTAGGCTTGGAAGAATAACTGCGGTGTTGCGTAGGTCCGCGCTCGAACGCCAATGATCGGATCGAACCATGATTTGTCACGGCTGATCGAAAGCCCAACCGGTCCCGGTGCGGTGATATTGAGCGTATCGCTTCGCCACCAGGCCCGGCCGCCGGCCACCGCATCAATCCAGAAGGTCCGCTGATCAACAATGCGGTACGCGGCTGCAAACGTGCCAAAAAACGTCTTGTCCTCGAGCTTCGCGTTGACGAAGCCAAGCGGTCCCGTCGCCGGGACTCTTTCAGAGAGATAGGAAATATCAGCAATGAGGCCCCATTGTTCGTAGCGCGCCTCGAAGACACCCATGAAGGTCATGTGCAGATGTTTCAGGATGGTGTCGAAACCGACATCAACACCCACCAATGGCGCCATCGGCCCAAGCGCCACATCGCCTTTGATTCCTGCCGCCCAGAGGTACGGAGAGAATTCGAACGACCAGGCGCCTAGTGGTGCCGGCACGGGAGGCGCCTTGACCGGCGCCTGCACATCGGCCGCGCCCGCATTGTTGCATGCAACCAAAAATGTTGATCCAGCCAGGATCACTGCGCCAATCCGGCCAACTAATGACAGATTCATTGCGCCCCCGACAACATTTGCTTCGCCCCAAGCCACGACGCGGGATAGGCTTTTGTCGTGACGCTAATTGCGCATTTCTGCTCCGAATAGTGAACCTATGGGCATCAGTGGGCGAGTGCGCCGGGCAAAAGGCACCGCCCCGGTCATCCCGGTTTGGAAACGACCTCGTAAATGACGCTGCTCCCGCTGTAGAACGGGCGGTAGTACGCGCCGCCGAAGCGAAAATACGCCGTGCCTTTTACGGTCTCGCTTACCGCCCCGTTCGGCAGGCTGGTCACGGTTGCGCCGACAGGAGGTGGAATAACCTTGTAGCCCGCCGACACCGGCTCGTAGAACGCGCCACCGCAATCGAGTGGTTGGCTGGTGCCGACATCTACGACCGAGCAAGATGCCGGTGGTGTGTCGACGATCGCGCCATTCGGCGGCGGAACAATCACGTATTGCCCGTTTTCCATCGCATAATAGACGCCACTCGCATACCAATACGGGGCGCCAGCTACCGATAGGGCCGCAGCTGCGGCCGGCAGCGCGGCAAATGTTGCACCAATCGCAAAACCGGCGCCGAGCCCGAGCCCAGCGTAATAGCCGCCCCAATGCCCGCCCCAGTAGCTCCAGTTATTGACGTGGACATTGACGTTGTTGATTTGGTTGTCGTGCAGGGTTGCGCTGCTAATTCGGCCTTGTTGGAAAGATCGGTTGTCGCCAAATTCGGGGTGGCTCGATCGAAAGGCATCATCGCGATTCGCGAAAGCTCCACTGTCACGGATGCTCCCCCAACCTCCACCGCCAAAGCCGGAATCGGACAAGCGGTCAAAGGATCCGCCGTCACCAAACCGCGAACCGCCAAAGCCGCCATCGCGGAACCCACCGTCTCGAAAACCACCGCCACCAAATCCACCACCGCGAAAGCCGCCCCCGCCGAACCTGGCGGCTACTTGGCCGCTTGCCATCGCAATCACAATCGCCATCGCTGCAGCGACGCCAATGGTGGTAACCACTCTTTGCAATTTCGTTTGATGCAACATGGTTTGCATCCTCCCGTTATTTGGAGCTCACCGTGGCCTTGGGTTTTGCAAACGGGATTTTTTGGGCCTGCGGCGGCAGGGCCGGCGTGAACGTGGAGGCAGCTATGCGTGGCGAAAAATCCCACTCGCTGAACAGCGCGCTGAATTGCGGCATCGATGGGTGGTTTTTGTAAGTGATGACCAGCTTGCAGGGGACAAGCTGGGGCCCGGTATCGATCCAGATTTGCCAGTCGATCTGTTTCTCAACGAAGGCAAACCCTGCACAGTTTCGACCACTCACCTGCGCTTCACCAGTTGCGAAACCGTATTGTACCGACGCGCGCAGGACGCCGTACGGATCGCTGTACAAAAAGTCGCTCAACGGAGGTTTGAAATTCAGGTGCTTGTTTAGACCGTCCAACATCGAGTCGATTGTTGGAGCCATAGCATCGGATCCGTAGGCCGCGTTCGCAGCATCAAGAAGGGTAATCGCCTTGCCGTCGTACCAGAACTTGCGTTCACCCAAGTCTCCGGCCCACTCGACGTAGAGATTGTCCGGCCGCTGCAGAGCAATATTTTCAACCGCGCTGAACTGTAGTTTCTGGCCTGAGGGCAGAACATGGTCGAAGGTTAGGTCGGCCCGGAACGTCAGTTGCTCGGCCGATCCCAGGTAGGCGCCCATCTGCTTGAGCCGGCGTTCGACCGCATCGGGCACGATCGGTGCGGGAAGGTCATTCGATGTAGATGGGATTGTCGGTCCGGGAAGATTAGCTTGCGCAGATATAGGGCCGTTTGAAGTAAGAACGACCGTTACGGCAATCAAGCCAACGGCAATGTGAGCGCTGAACATCGCGTCGCTCCAAACCTCGGGGTTGACCCGAAAATTCTGAGCGATCTAGATCGCAGGCGATACTGTCTGTTTGGGCAAGTCGCGAACGTCTGCCGTCCGAAGGCAAAGGTTGGATGTTCGAATCCCCTCGGTCGCGCCACTTGCTACTCGGCGCTCAGGCCGCTGCGCGCCCGGTATTGGCCGCCTCAACGTGCGTCAGGAATGCCTGCGTGCTGGCGCGCCAGGTCAGCTTAGACGCGAATTCGCGGCAGGCGGCGCGATCGATCCGCAGCGCGTCGAGGCAGGCCTGTCGCAGATCATCGTCGAGCGCGCCGACACCCGCGCCACCGATGACGTCACGCGGGGCAGCCGCCGGAAATGCGGCAACCGGAACGCCGCTGGCGAGCGCCTCCAGCAAGACCAGGCCGTAGGTATCCGTCAGGCTCGGAAACACGAACACATCCGCGGCGGCGTAGGTTTCCGCCAGCCGTTCGACGTGTTGAGCGCCAAGAAAGACGGCGTCAGGAAAGCGCCGCTCAAGCTCCGCGCGCGACGGCCCGTCGCCGACCACGACCTTGGTGCCCGGCAGATCGAGCGAGAGAAACGCCGGCAGATTCTTCTCCGCCGCGAGCCGGCCCACCGTCAGGAAAACCGGCCGTGGCAGGCCGAGATCGCTGGCGCGCGGACGGAACAAAGTCGCCTCGACGCCACGCGGCCACAGCCGCACATTGCTGAAGCCGCGGCTTTCAAGCTCGGTCTTGAGGCCCGGCGTCGCGGCCAGGATGGCCGCGCTCGGCGCATGGAATTTTCGCAACAGTGCCCAAACCAACGTGGCGGTGCCCGACACGCTGAGACGATGCGCCAGATAATCCGGGAAGCGCGTGTGCAGGCTGGTCGTGAACGTCAGGCCGCGGCGCAGGCAGTAGTTGCGGGCGCCGTAGCCGATCGGGCCTTCGGTGGCGACATGAATGGCTTGTGGCGCGAGTTCGTCGATACGGCGCGCGATGCCGCCCGGCCCGGTCAACGACAGCCGGATTTCGGGATAGCCCGGCAGCGGCGCGGTGCAGAATGAGTCCGGCGACAGGAACTCGACGGTCGAACCGAGCGCCACAGCTTCGTGCGCCGTCTGACCGAGCGTGCGCACCACGCCGTTGACCTGCGGATGCCAGGCGTCGGTCGCGATCAGAATCTTCATGCAGCTTGCGCTTCCGCCAGATTTCGCACGTTGGCGGACACCGGCGTCCGGTCAGCCTCGCGATCGCCGCCCCGGATCCAGGTGATGATCTCGAAGCCACCATCCAGCCGTTCGCCGACCGCCGTGCAGCTCTCAACCCAATCACCGCAGTTGATGTAGCGCAGCCCGAACTGGTCGTGGATCGCTGGCGTGTGGATGTGGCCGCAGATCACGCCATCGGCGTCGTAACGCTTCGCCGCCATGAGCAGCGCCTTCTCGAAAGCACCGATGAAATTGACCGCGTTCTTGACCTTGTGCTTCGCCCATTTCGACAGCGACCAGTAAGGCGCGCCAGCCACGCGGCGGAAGATATTGAACCAGCGATTGAGCGTGAGCGCCAGGTCGTAAGCCTTGTCGCCAAGATGCGCGAGCCAGCGCGCCTGCGTCACCACGATGTCGAACAGATCGCCGTGCACGACCAGCAGGCGCTTGCCTTCGGCGCTGACGTGGAGAGCGCTTTCCACCACTTCGATGCCGCCAAAGTGAGTGCCGTAATAATCGCGCAGGAATTCGTCGTGGTTGCCGGGGATGTAGATCAGCCGCGCGCCTTTGCGGGCCTGGCGCAGCAGCTTCTGCACGACGTCGTTGTGGGCCTGCGGCCAATGCCAGGACGAGCGCAGCGCCCAGCCATCGACGATATCGCCGACCAGATAGATCGCGTCGGCTTCGTGATGGCGGAGAAAATCGAGGAGCTTGTCGGCCTGACAGCCGCGGGTGCCGAGATGCACATCAGAAATGAATAACGCGCGATACCGTTTCGTCCCGGCTTCAGTCACGATCACCAAGCGATTCTGATTTCATACGCATGGCAATAGCAGCGCGATGTCACAATTCGATGACGGCCGCCTTAACCATTCGGTGAGACGTCAGGCCGCGAAGGCCAGCGTGGCGCTGCGGCGGAATCGCACCAGAGTAAACGCGCCGAACCGGTCGGCCTTGCGGCGCTCGATCAATTCGGCCTTGCCCTCGCACTCGGCCCAGCGCAGCAGCCGGCCGAACCGAAACTCGGGACGAAGGCCGATCGCCCGCACCTTCGGCGCGCTCCAGCGCTCCAGCGCCGCCACTGCGCCGGTCTCGGAATAGAAATGATTGATCAGGATCAGCTCGCCGCCGGGCTTGAGCACCCGCGCGCATTCGTCGAGCACCCGTTCCGGATCGTTGACCAGGGTGATGACGAACTGTGCGACAACGCAATCGAAGCTGGTATCGGGAAAATCGAGCGCCGCGGCGTCCATCACCCGCAGCTCCTTCACGAATGGATATTGTCCGCTGGCGATGCGCCGGCGTGCTTTCAGGATCATCGGCTCGGAGACATCTATGCCGGTGACCTCAGTCGTCGCATCGTAGTCGTTGAACGACAGCCCGGTGCCGACACCGATCTCGAGGATGCGGCCGCCAACCGCGCGCGCCGCAGCCGTCGCCGCGCGGCGGCTCGACAAGAAGATCGGGCCACAGATGAAGTCGTAAATCGGCGCCCAGAGCTGATAGGCGCGCGCCATCAGCTGCGGATCGGGATCGGCGATGTCGATGTCGATGTGGGGCATCGAAAGCAGGCGTCCTTGTGTCCGCCGTAGCAAAGTTACACGACGGTTCGACGACATCAATTCGGAGCCACGGCGTGTTTTCTGTGCATCGTCATATTTGCCATGACGATCGCTTGTCACACGCGGCACCGTGAATGTTATTGTCGAATCGACATGAAGGTGCGCCGGCTGAAATCATTCGCATCGCCGATCATGGCGGCAGGCGGCATCGTGATCGCGCCCGGACGCACGCCACTGGTCGCGGTCGTGCAGCGCAGCAAAGACAGCGAATGGGTGCTGCCGAAAGGCAAATTGAAGCCGCGGGAAAGCGCGCTGGCGGCGGCGCAACGCGAGGCCCGCGAGGAAACCGGCCACCGCGTTGCCGCACAGGACTATCTCGGCGTGGTGTCCTACGAGACCAGTGACAGGCCGAAGATCGTGCAGTTCTGGCGCATGCGAAGCCTCGGCAGCGCCGACCGCATGCCGATGCGCGATATCAAGGCGGTCAAATGGCTGCCGCTGGACGCCGCGATTGCCCGCCTCACGTTCCCAGTGGAGCGGGCATTTCTTGCCCATATCGGCGAGCGCTCGCTGAAGCTGGCGCGGCGGCAGCCGGCTGCCAAAGTTCGGGCCGCACCGCCGCCGCTGCACGAGACCGGAAAAGCCCCCGCGACAGAACACGTTGCGCCGCCCGGCAACGCAACGCCCGGCGCGCCGACCGCAAATATGTTTCGTCGCCTGTTCTCGCGACTTCAGGCGTCAAAAGGCGATACGCCCGCGCCGCCGGCCTGACCGATGTCACAAAACCTTCATATTGGCACGGCGATCTTTTGCTAGGCTCTGCCCGTCTCGAATTGTGCGGGGAGCGTCATGTCCGACAAGCAGAAGAAGAAAATCAAATCGCTGAAAAAGGAAGTGAAGTCGCTTAAGTCCGAGCTCAAGAAACTCAAGCTCGCTTCCGCGGTGAAGAAAACCTCGAAGCTGTCGAAATCCGTCCAGGCGCCGAAGCCGTCAACACCTCTCGCGCCGACTCTCGTGTCGAAGCCGGACAAGCCGGCCGACGCCACCGCGCGACGCTAGACTCCAAAAGCAAATGGGGCCCGCTGGTGCGGAGGCCCATGAAAACTTGTGACGCCTCGATGACTTACTGTGCCGGCGCGGTGCGCGGCGCGGCGGCGAGCGAGGCCACCTGGCCGTTGACGAGATCGAGCGGAGCCGCCTGACGCGCGGCGCCGGGCGCTTCGACCGCGCGCTCGAGACGGCGAGACACGCCTTCAAACCGCGCCGCTTCCTCGATCGCCAGCGACTTGTTGAATATCTCGCCCTCGACCATCGCGGTCTTCTGGAGCTTCACGGTGTTGCCGTGAATGGTGCCGTTGAACGAGCCTTCGATCACCGCATCCATCGCGATCACCTTGCCTTCGACGCGCGCGCCTTCGCGGATCGACAGGTGCGCGGCGTGGATGTCGCCGGTGACGGTGCCGAAAATCTGGAGTGCGCCGGCGCAGACGATATTGCCGGTCACCTGCATGCCGCTGCCGAGCGTCGAGACCTCGTCCGACTTGATCATCGGGCGAGCGGCTTCAATCTTGCCGGCGCCGTTGGCGGATTTCACGTCGCCCTTCGATGCGGAAAAATAACTCAACTGACTCTCCTGTTACGTTCTTGTGAGACGCGGCTCGGCGGTCGTGACGATCTTAACGCGGCACCTTGCCGAGGCCAGCAGGAACCGCAAATATCGATAACGCCGGGGCCCGCTTGCGCGTTAACTAATTGGGCAACGCAACGGACATCGTCCTTGCTGCCCCACCGGAGCCGCCTTAGGTTCGCGCCATGCAGGATGAACGGCTGAAAGCGGCGACGAGCGCATTCCTGCGCCATGTCAGCCACACCGCGCAACGCGAGATCGAAAAGGCGCTGCGCAAGGCGCTGGCCGGCGGCCATATCAAGAGCAGCGAGGACGTGCCGGCCGCGATCACGCTGCACAGCGAAAAGCTCGGCCTCGAAATCACCATCCATAGCCGCATCGAGCTTTGAGACCGGCGGTTTCCCCCGCGCGAGCGATGGCCTAAGCTGCCCGCGCACGGCGCGGCATTCAAATCGCGCGACTATTGTGGGGGAATGTCATGACGATCTCACGACGCCAGGTCCTGGCCGCGCTCGGCGCGGCACCTGTGGTGCTGGCACTGCCGCGCGGCGCCTTCGCCGCCTATCCCGACCGGCCGATCCATCTCGTGGTGCCGTTCGCGCCAGGCGGCAATGCCGACGCCGTCGGCCGTATCGTCGCCGAAGAGATGCATAAGGCGCTCGGCCAGCCGGTGATCGTCGACAATCGCGGCGGCGCCGGCGGCTCAATCGGCGCCGAAGCCGTGGCGAAGTCGACACCTGACGGCTACACGCTGCTGGTCGCCTCAAACGGGCCGATGACGGTCAATCCGTTCGTGCAGGCCAAGCTCGGTTACGACCCGCTGAAGGATTTCGCCGCGGTCGCGCTGACCAGTTACGTGCCGCATTGCCTCGCCGTGCATCCGAGCGTCGGCGTGAAGACTTTGGGCGAATTGATCGCGCTGTCGAAATCGAAGTCCGTCAATATCGCGACCAGCGGCGTCGGCAGCGCCACCCATCTGACGCTGGCGCGCTTCAACGCCGCGACCGGCGCAAACCTGACCCATGTGCCCTACCGCAGCGGCGGCCAGTTGCTGCCGGACCTGCTGTCCGGATCGGTGCAGGGCGCGATGACCGAGTTCTCGATCGCGCTGCCGCAGCACCAGGGCGGCAAGATCCAGATCGTGGGGGTCGCCTCGGCGCAACGCTCCAAGCTGGCGCCGGAAATTCCGACCTTCATCCAGGGCGGCGTCAAGGATTTCACCGCACACAGCTATATCGGCATCGTCGCGCCGGCCAAGACGCCGCCCGCGATCATCGCGCGGTTGCAGAGGGCGATCGGCGACGGATTGTCCGGAAATTCATCGGCGGCCGACAAGTTGCGCACCATGGGGTCCGACGTGGCGACGCCGGAGGAAATGACCGCGGCGGGTTTCGCGTCCTACATCAAGGTCGAGTACCAGCGCTCGGCGGCGGCGGCGAAGGTCGCCGGGCTCACGCCGAAGTAGACCGGTCAGCCGCGATATTTGAACGCGCAGGCGATCGCGGCCAGCGCAAACACCACGATGAACACCGCGAAGCTCGTGCTCGCGGCGAGCGCCCCGACATGCGTCGTGATGAAGCCGGCACCGATCACCGGCAGGGCGTTGCCGGTGAAACAGCAGATGAAATAGGCCGACAGCACCACCTGTTTCCTGCCTGGAACTAGGCAGCTGCAGCAGGCCG
>Ga0164241_10006902_pt1 | contig 10273 bp, 10 predicted proteins | sample OricomyardsoilBY_FD_108780 | JGI IMG/M metagenome (GOLD analysis project Ga0164241, IMG submission 108780) | Backyard soil microbial communities from Emeryville, California, USA - Original compost - Back yard soil (BY) | ecosystem: Environmental > Terrestrial > Soil > Unclassified | place: USA... | reverse complement strand
CGGATCGCCTTGGAGACGGCGGTGATCGCGACCTCCTGGCCGATCACCCGCTTGTGCAGCTCCTCCTCCATGCGGATCAGCTTCTTGGTCTCGGCCTCGGTCAGTTTGAAGACCGGGATCCCGGTCCACATCGAGACGATGTCGGCGATCTCCTCTTCGCCCACATCGGGGCGCTCGCCGTTCTCACCCTCGGCCCACTCGTCCTCGAGCTGGCGCTTGCGGGTGGTCAGCTGGCGCTCGGTGTCGCGCAGGTTGGCGGCCTTCTCGAACTCCTGTGCTTCGATCGCCGCCTCCTTGTCGCGCCGCGTCGTCTCGATTTCCTCCTCGAGATCGCGGTAGACCGGCGGCGCGCTCATCGACTTGATCCGCATCCGTGAGGCGGCCTCGTCGATCAGGTCGATCGCCTTGTCGGGCAGGAAGCGGTCGGAGATGTAGCGATCGGCGAGCTCGGCGGCGGCACCGAGCGCATCGTCGGTGATGTTGACGCGGTGGTGCTGCTCGTAGCGCTCGCGCAGCCCTTCGAGGATCTTCACGGTGTCCTCGACCGAGGGCTGGTCGACCTTGATCTGAGCGAAGCGGCGCTCCAGCGCCGAGTCGCGCTCGAGGTACTTGCGGTACTCGTCGAGCGTCGTCGCGCCGATCGTCTGCAGCTCGCCGCGAGCGAGCGCCGGCTTGAGGATCGAGGCGGCGTCGATCGCACCCTCGGCGGCGCCGGCGCCGACCAGGTTGTGAAGCTCGTCGATGAAGAGAATGATGTCGCCGCGCTGGGTGATCTCTTTCATCACCTTCTTGAGGCGCTCCTCGAACTCGCCGCGGTACTTCGAGCCGGCGACCAGCGCCGCCAGGTCGAGCGTGTAGATCTGCTTGTTCTTGAGCAGCTCGGGCACCTCGCCCTTGTTGATGCGGGCGGCCAGCCCCTCGACCACGGCGGTCTTGCCGACGCCGGGCTCGCCGAGTAGCACCGGGTTGTTCTTGGTGCGGCGGGAGAGGATCTGCATGATCCGCTCGATCTCGGTCTCACGACCGATCACCGGGTCGAGCTTGCCCTCCTCGGCGAGTTTGGTCAGGTTGCGACCGAACTGGTCGAGCAGCTTCGAGGACTTCTTGCCCTCGCCGGAACCGCCGGCGCCAGCGGCTGCGCCCTGACGGCGACCGCCCGGGCCAGAGAGCATCCGGATCACCTCGTTGCGGATCTTGTCCGAGTCGGCGTCGAAGTCGAGCAGGATGCGGGCGGCGACGCCCTCGTTCTCACGCACGAGGCCAAGCAGGATGTGCTCGGTGCCGATGTAGTTGTGGCCGAGCGAGAGCGCCTCGCGCAGGGCCAGCTCGAGAACCTTCTTGGCACGCGGCGTGAAGGGAATCTGTCCGGAGGTGACCTCCTCGCCGGAACCGACGATCCGCACGACCTGCGAGCGAACGCGCTCGGTGGTGATGTCGAGCGACTCCAGCACCCGCGCGGCGAGACCCTCCTCCTCGCGCAGCAGGCCGAGCAGGATGTGCTCGGTGCCGATGTAGTTGTGCTTGAGAGTGCGCGCCTCTTCCTGCGCCAGGACGACGACTTGACGGGCTCTCTCTGTAAATCGCTCGAACAAAAAGCCTCTCTATCTACTCAACGCGAATCGCCTGAGTAAGTATCGGTAGACGCCCTTCGGTTATCGGGAGGCGCCCATGTGCCCTTTAAACGATACCGAGAGCGTCCAACCGGCCCAGTTACCCAAAAACTCGCTGAGAGCGGCTTTTTGGGCGATTCAGGAGCGCATCGCCGGGAAGAGGACCACCTCGCGGACGCTCTTCGCCCCGGTCAGCAGCATCACCAGGCGGTCGATCCCGATGCCGACGCCGCCGGTTGGCGGCATTCCCTGCTCGAGCGCGCCAACGAAATCCTCGTCGTATGGCTGCGCCTCTTCGTCGCCACGCTCCAGCTCGGTCGCCTGCTGCTCGAAGCGGCGGCGCTGCTCATCGGGATCGTTGAGCTCGCTGAAGCCATTGGCGATCTCCATGCCTCCGGCAAAGGCCTCGAAGCGCTCGACCAGGCCCTCCTCGGAGCGGTGCGACTTGGCGAAGGGCGAGAGCTCGACCGGGTAGTCGAGCACGAAGGTGGGCTGGATCAGCTGCGGCTCGACGTGCTTGGAGAGCAGGCCGTCGACCAGCTTGCCCCACCCCTCCTCGGGATCGGGCTCGGTCCCGATCGCCGCCGCCAGGGCCTCCCTGGTCGGGTGCTCGGCGATGTCGACCCCGCTGCGCTCGCGAATCGCATCGCGGAAGGTGACCCGCTTCCAGGGCGGCGCGAAGTCGATCTCGACCTCGCCGCGCTGGACCTTGGTCGTGCCCAGTACGCGCTCGGCAACCTCGGCGACCATCGTCTCGAGCCGGTGCGCCGTCGCCGCGTAGTCCGAACAGGCCTCGTACCACTCGAGCATCGTGAACTCGGGGTTGTGCTTGTGCGAGACCCCCTCGTTGCGAAAGTCCTTGCCGAGCTCGTAGACCCGGTCGATGCCGCCGACGACGAGCCGCTTCAGGTAGAGCTCGGTGGCGATGCGCAGGTAGAGGTCGCGGTCGAGGGCGTTGTGATGAGTGGTGAAGGGCCGCGCCAGGGCGCCGCCGTAGAGCGGCTGGAGGACCGGGGTCTCGACCTCGACGAAGTCGCGTTCGTCGAGCCAGCGGCGCACCTCGCTGACGGTCCGGGCTCGCAGCCTGAAGAGGCGACGGCTCTCCTCGTTGGCGATCAGGTCGAGCTCGCGGTGGCGGTAGCGGGTCTCGACGTCCTCGAGGCCGTGGAACTTGTCCGGCGGCGGCCGCAGGCTCTTGGCGAGCAGGCGCCAGCGATCGATCGCCAGCGAGAGCTCGCCACCGCGACGCGTCGCCAGCGCCGTGCCCTCGACCCCGACGATGTCGCCGAGATCGAGGTCGACGAGCAGCCGGTAGGGCTCCTCGCCGAGCAGGTCCTCGCGGGCATGGAGCTGGATCTGGCCGCTGCCGTCGCGCAGATCGAGAAAGCAGGCCTTGCCGTGACCGCGGCGGCCGACTATCCGGCCGGCGATGCGATGGCGCGACTCGGTCTCCACGCCGGGGGCGAGCCCCTCGTGCGCCGCCCTCACCTCGGCAATGTCCTCCCGCTCGGCGAACTCAGGCGGGAACGGATCGATCCCAGCCTCCCTGATGCGCTCCAGCTTCTCTCGCCGATCGGCGAGAACGTCGGAGAGCTTCGGCTCTTCGGTCTCGCCCATTGTCCGCGAGCCTAGACCGTCTCGATCTTGGTGATCTTCAGTTTCTTCTTCGGCCCGCGCGGAACCTCGACGGAAACGATGTCGTTGCGTTTGTGGCCGATCAGGGCTTTGCCGATCGGCGACTCGTTGGAGAGCTTGTGCTCGAGCGGATCGGCCTCAGTCGAGCCGACGATCTGGAACTTCTGCGAGTCGCCCGTCTTCTGGTCCTTGACGTGGACGATCGAGCCGAACTGGACTTCGTCGGTGCTGATGTCCTTCTCGTCGATCACCGTGGCCCGGCGCAAACGCTCTTCGAGCTGCGCGATCCGCTGCTCGAGCAGCGCCTGCTCGTTCTTGGCGTCGTCGTACTCGGCATTCTCGGAGATGTCGCCGAACTCGCGCGCCTCCTTGATCCGCTCGGCGACCTCGCGCCGCTTCACGGTCGAGAGGTGATCTATCTCCTCCTTGAGCTTCTCAAGACCCTCGGGGGTGATTACAGACTGGCGACTCACTTGCCTACCTCGCTTTTGCTCGATTGAGACGGCGGGAATTGGCTTCTAGACCTAAAAAACGCCCAGGTGCGGCGCCTTTGCGTCACCACACCAGGGCAAGAAGTCGCGGGATTATAGCGAGGGCGCTGGAGCGGCTAGATCGGCGATCAGGCGGCGGGCCTCGGGCAGGTCGGCGTTGCGCTGCAGCTCGTCGGCAAGCTCGGGCGAGGCACCCAGCGGCTCCATGTACCAGGGATAGAACTTGCGCAGGTATCTGCCGGCCCGCTCCGTCCCCATGTGCTCCTCGGCGCGGTCGATCACCCAGAGCAGCTCGGCGACGACCTCGGCGCGGTCCGGGGGCTCGGTACGGCGGCTGGTCAATTCCTCGAACACCCAGGGATTTCCGAGCGAACCGCGGGCGATCATCACCGCGTCGGCGCCCGACTCCGCGTAGGCCCGGCGCGCTGCCTCAGCGCTCTTCAAGCCGCCGGAGACGATCACGGGTACCTCGATTCGCTCGGCCAGCTCGCGGGTCAGCGCATAGTCAGGCCTGCCTTTGTGGCCGGCCGTAGCCGCGCGTGGATGGAAGGCAATCGCCGCGACCCCAGCCTCCTCGGCGAGCCGTACGGCCAGGTCGAAACCCGAGCGGTCACCCGCTTCGATCCCCGAGCGCAGCTTCACCGTTACCGGCAAACCGCTTCCCTCGGCGGCGCCGCGCGCCAGGGACAGGGCCAGCTCCTGATCGCGCAGCAACTCGGCGCCGGCGCCGGTGCGGCGGACCTTGCGCACCGGGCAGCCCATGTTGATGTCGATCAGGTCGGCGCCCGCCTCGGCGGCGATCGCGGCGGCGGAGCGCATCACCTCGGCGTCGTGGCCGAAGAGCTGCACGGAGACCGGGTGCTCCTCTGGGTGGATCCGCATCAACTCGCGCAGGGTGCGCTCGTTGCGGTGATGCAGGCCGAAGCTGGAGACCATCTCCGAGACCGCCAGGCCGGCTCCGTGGCGCTTTGCCTGCAGGCGCACGAACCAGTTGCCGATCCCCGCCAGCGGCGCCAGCAGGACGCGATTGGGGATCTCGACGTCGGCGATCCGGAGCGGATCAGTCAGCGGCGGTTGTCGGGGTGTTTCGCTCATGGATGAGACGTAGCCCCTTGAGGGTAAGCATCTCGTCGACCTCGTCGATCGTCTCGGTGAAGGGAACGATCGCCGCGGCAAGGCCGCCGGTCGCCAGCAGCTGGGCCTCGCCGAGCTCCTCTTCGATCCGCCGCACGACGCCGTCGATCAGGCCGGCGAAGCCGAAGATGACGCCTGACTGGATCGCGGCGCGGCTCGATCGCCCGATCGCCGTCTCGGGCTCGGCAAGGTCGATACGGGGAATCCGGGCCGCGCGTTCGACCAGCGCGGTAAGCGAAATCTCCAGGCCCGGCGCGATCGCACCGCCGAGGTATTCGCCCTCGCCGGAGACCGCGTCGAAGTTGATCCCGGTGCCGAAGTCGACGACCACGCAGGCGCTGCCGAAGCGCTCGTAGGCGGCAATCGAGTTGACCAGGCGGTCGGCTCCGACCTCAAGCGGATTGTCGATGCGGATCGGCATGCCGGTCTTGACGCCGGGCCCGATCGCCAGGAACGCGGCATCCAGGTAGCGCTCGGTCAACTGCTCGTACTGGTTGCCGAGCGGCGGCACCACCGAGGAGACGCAGACGGCGTCGAGATCGGCGAGGCCCATACCGCTGAGAGCGAGCAAACCGCCGATTCGCTCGGCCAGCTCGTCGCCGGTGGCGCCGGCGCGGGTCTGGAAGCGCCAGTGCTCGGCGAGGCGTTCGCCGTCGAAGGCGCCGAGGTGCGTCTGGGTGTTGCCGACGTCGACCGCGAGGAGCACGGCCGCGATTATGGCCAGATTGGAGGCGACCCGCCGGGCGGAATCGCCCCGAGGCGCAGATGGTCATCTAGGATGCCCGCTGTGGAGGCCCGCCTATACGTGATCCCCGCGTCGCATCCCAGCATCGCGGCGCAGCTGATGCTCGAGCAGAAGGGCATTGCCTACAAGCGAAAAGACCTGCTGCCGGTGATCTCCAAGGGGGTTCTGCGTGCCGCCGGCTTCCCCGGCGTCACCGTGCCGGCGATCAAGATCGACGGCCGCCGTGTGCAGGGCTCGCGCGAGATCGCCCGCGAGCTGGACCGCCTTCAGCCCGAGCCGCCGCTCCTGCCGGCCGACGCTGGTGAGCGGGCGGCTATCGAAGAAGCCGAGCGCTGGGGTGACGAAATACTGCAACCGGTGGCGCGCCAGATCCTCTGGTGGACGATCAAGCGCGACAAGGCGCCGCTGCGCAGCTACTCCGAAGGGGCCAAGCTGGGCGTGCCGCTCTCACTGGCGATGAAGACCGCGGCGCCGGTCGTCGCCCTCTCGGCCCGCTTCAACGAGGCCGACGACGACCATTGCCGTCGCGGTTTGGCGGAGATGCCGGCGATGCTCGACAAGATCGACGCCTGGATCGCCGCCGGAGTGCTCAATGGCCAGCAGCTGAACGCGGCCGACTTCCAGATCGCCCCCAGCCTGGGCCTGCTGATGACCCTCGACGACCTCCGCCCGGCGATCGAGAACCGTCCCGCCGGCGCGCTCGCCAATCGTGTCGTCCCGAACTACCCGGGCAAGACCCCGGCGATCCTGCCGCCGGCCTGGATGCAGCAGCTGCGCGGCATCGCAGCATCAGCGTCCTAGTCCGCTCGTACTCTCTACTACCCGTCTATGCGACGGATGGATAGCGCTCTCTCAGACTCGGAATAGGCGGGGACAAATGCGGTTTGCATACATGGACGAGTCCGGTAATACCGGTCGCAATCTCGACGACTCCGTGCAGACCATTCACCTCATACTTTCGGCGGTAATTGATGAGTCGAAGGTCGGGGGTCTCCATGAGCAGATGCGGGAAATTGCTCGAAAGCATTGTCCTGGTGACTGCCGCGAAGAGGACTTCGAGTTTCACGGGCCCGATCTGTATGCAGGCCGTGGATATTTCGAAGGCCGGTCACCAGATGAGCGAATCGCAATCTATGACGACGTACTCCAGTGCATCGAGAGAGCAGGTGCGGAAATCGTCATCCGCGGGGTCCACAAGCCCCGCCTGAAGCGTCGCTATCCCGACCCATACCACCCGCACGACATCGCCTTGATGTTCACCATCGAGTCGGTGGAGCGCCTAGCCAGGGAATGCGGCTGCCGAATCCTGCTTGTCGCCGATGAGGCCAGGGAGATAGAGAGCACGGCGCTCAGGGACCTTGCCAGCTATCAGGAGTTTGGAACGTCTTGGGGATGGAATACCGAGCAGATCGATCACGTCATCGACACGATTCATTTCGTGAGCTCGGAGACGAATCCGGCCATACAGCTCGCAGACTGCGCGGCATTCATAGCGGCGCGAATGAGAAAGATCGAATCGGGCATCGTCGCCGAAGACCGGGCATCCAAAGCGGTCGAACGCCTATGGACAGAGCGAATCGAGCCCTTCGTCTGGGAAAACGCCATCTGGTACCCAACCCCTTAAAAAGCAAGCGCCCCGCCAATCGGGCGGAGCGCCTTGAAGTGGGTGCCGACCGAGGGGTTTCCCCTGAAGCTCGCAGGTGCGAGCCTACTCTCAGCCAGCAAGCAAAACCTACCAGGCCGATCGGCTCAGCAAATTAGCCGCGGGGCGGGAACGGATCCCGCCCGTAGCTGTCTCGCTGACGTATCCGTCCGTTGCGCCCGTGAACGATGTGGTCGGCGTGGTTGGTGCGAGCGATCTTGCGACCAGCCCTGATTGCCTCGCCCTGAGTGGAATAGCTCTTCGAGCGCTTGCTTCCCTCAACGCGAACGTTCCAACCACCGTCATTGGGCACCACATGAACGTTTTTGCTCATCGTTCCTCCGCTTTCCAAGACTGGTTTACGAGTCTGACAGGCTCATAGGACGACCTACGCGGCGAACGCGCTGGCCCTCACCCAACGTCTCGAATACGTCACAAAGACGCGTGCCATTTGGGAGGGCCAGATCTGGATCGAGCTCCAGGAGCGGGGCTAGAACGAAGCGACGCGTGGTGACCTCCGAGTGCGGGAGCGTCAAGCGGTCAGTCTGAAGCTCGAGGTCGCCGAGCAGGAGCAGGTCGACGTCGAGCGGGCGGGGACTGTGGCGGGGGGCGTCCAGAGCGCGGCCGCGCTCGACCTCGACCTCCTTGCAGACGTCGAGCAGGGCTTCCGGCTCCAGCCCGGTGCGGATGCGGATCGCCGCGTTGAGGAAGTCGGGCTGGTCGAGGACCTCGCCGACGGGCTCGGTCTCGTAGGCCGAGGAGACGGCGCCCACCTCCACCCCACGCTCACCCAGCAACTCGATCGCGGCGCGCAGATGGGACTCGCGATCGCCGACGTTGGAGCCGAGACCGAGGTAGCCGATTCGCGGGGGCGGGCCGCTAATCGGTCTCGGTCTCGTCGTCGTCTTCTGCCTCGGCGCGCTCCTGAACGACCTCGACGGCGACCTCCTGGATCGCCAGCGGTAGCGGCGGCTCGGGCTTGGCGGCCCTGACCCGGACCGACTCGCAGCCGTAGCGCTCCATCAAGCGCTCGCCGATGACCTGGGCGAGACGCTCGAGCGTGCGGTAGCTGCGCTCGGTGGCGGCGAGGGTGGCGATGTCGCAGACCTCGCCGTAATCGACCGTGTCCTCGATCCGATCGGTGAGCACCGCGTCGCAATCGGGCACGTCGAAGGAGATGTCGAACTCGAGCCGCTGGCCGACCTCCTGCTCCGAATCGCTGACACCGTGGTGGGTGTAGATCGAGAGTCCGCGCAGCTCGACCTCGACGCTCGAATCCATGCCGTTGTCGTGCGACTCCATGGAGGCAACCTACCCAAGGATCGCCCCGGCGACCCGCATCGCCTGAGCGATCTCGGCGACGTCATGGACACGCAGCACGTCAGCTCCCTCGGCAGCGGCGAGAACTGAAGATGAGATCGTGCCGCCGATCCGGTCCTCGACCTCGGAGCCGTCGATCTTGCCGATGAAGCTCTTCCGCGAAGTCCCGATCACCAGCGGCCGTCCGAGCTCACGCAACTCGCCCAACCTGCGCAGCAGCTCCAGATTGTGCTCGAGCGTCTTGCCGAACCCGATTCCCGGATCGAGCCAAATCCGCTCCTCGGCGATCCCCGTAGAGAGCGCGAATTCCAGCCGCTCAGCCAGGAAAGCCTTGACGTCGTCGACCACGTCCTCGTAACGGGGATCGTCCTGCATCGTGCGCGGGTTGCCGGGCATGTGCATCATCACGACCGTCACCCCCTGCTCCGCGCAAACGGGCGCCATCTCGAGATCGCCCCGCAACGCGGTCACATCGTTGACGATCGACGCCCCGACCTCGATCGCGGACGCGGCGACAGCCGCCTTGGACGTGTCGATCGAGATTGTTGCCTTCCCGGCGAGACCGGCCACAACCGGCTCGACCCTGCGCAACTCCTCCTCCCACTCGACTGCCTCCGCCCCGGGCCGAGTCGATTCTCCCCCCACATCCAATATCTCCGCCCCATCCCCCAAAAGCTTTTCGCCATGCCCGATCGCCGCAGCCGGATCGAGGTACTGCCCCCCATCCGAGAACGAGTCAGGGGTCACGTTGACGACCCCCATCAACCTCATGAGGTCGTCAGCTGGCGTCGCCGCCGGCGTAACCGGGACGTGGGCGCGGAATCGGCCGCGCGCCCTCGCGATGCGCCCGTTCGGGCTCCGGCGCCGGCTCAGCTGGCTGCGCCGGCTCCTCCTCGTCGACGAAGACCTCGTCTTCGGACTTGCCGGCGAGCAGGTCGACGAACTGCTCGGCGTCGATCGTCTCGCGCTCGAGCAGGATCTTCGAGATCCGGTCGAGATCGTCGTGCTTGTCGGTGAGCAGGTCCTTGGCGGTCTGGTGGGCGCCCTCGACGATGCGGCGGATCTCATCGTCGATCTCGCGGGCGATCTCGTCGGAATAGTCGGGTTCGGCGCTGAATTCGCGGCCGAGGAAGGGCTGACCGCGATCATGGCCGAAGACGCGCGGCCCGAGGCGCTCGGACATGCCGAAGCGCATCACCATCTGCTTCGCCGTCTCGGTCACCTTTTCGAGGTCGTTGGAGGCGCCGGTGGTGATCTCGCCGAAGACGATCTCCTCGGCGGCGCGGCCGCCCAGAGTCATCGCCATCGTGTCGGTTAGCTCGGCCCGCGAGGTGAGGAACTTGTCCTCGGTGGGCAGGCTGATCGTGTAGCCGAGAGCCTGGCCGCGGCTGATGATCGAGATCTTGTGAACCGGGTCGCAGTTGGGCAGCAAATGGCCGACGATCGCGTGACCGAGCTCGTGGTAGGCGGTGATCAGGCGCTCTTTCTCGCTCATCACGCGGGTCTTCTTCTCGGGCCCCGCGATCACCCGCATGATCCCCTCCTCGAGCTCGTGCATGGTGATCTCGCGCTTGCCCTGGCGGGCGGTCAGCAGCGCCGCCTCGTTGATCAGGTTGGCGAGGTCGGCGCCGGTGAAGCCGGGCGTCTGGCCGGCGAGCGTGTCGAGGTCGATCACCTTGGCCAGCGGCTTGCCGCG
>Ga0164241_10006901_pt1 | contig 10273 bp, 13 predicted proteins | sample OricomyardsoilBY_FD_108780 | JGI IMG/M metagenome (GOLD analysis project Ga0164241, IMG submission 108780) | Backyard soil microbial communities from Emeryville, California, USA - Original compost - Back yard soil (BY) | ecosystem: Environmental > Terrestrial > Soil > Unclassified | place: USA... | reverse complement strand
GGTTAAGAAAGCCTTACGCGCGCGCCTTCTTTCTGGCAGAAAACTCTGCGGGGGTCCGGGGGTGCAAAACCCCCGGCGCTGCGACAGGAGACAGACATGACGGTCCAACTCTATTGCTTCGGTGAAAGCGGTCATTCGTACAAGGTCGCGCTGGCCCTGAACCTGCTTGGAGCCGACTGGACGCCTGTCCATGTCGATTTCTTCAAGGGCGCCACCCGCACGCCCGAATTCCGCAAGCTGAACGAAATGGGTGAATGCCCGGTTCTGGTCGACGGTGACACAGTCACCAGTCAGTCGGGCGTCATCCTGTTTGATCTGGTCGCTCAGACTGGCAAGTTGGGCGGCCAAACGGAGGATGACAAACGCGAAGCGTTGCGTTGGGTTCTCTGGGACAATCACAAAATGTCAGGCCAGATCGGCACGCTGCGGTTCCTGATGAACTTCCTGCCCGAAGACAAACGCGACCCTGCCGTGATCAACTGGCTGGCCGGACGCTGCAAGGCGGCGCTGACGACGCTGAACGCGCATCTCGACGGACGCGACTGGATGGTTGGACGTGGCGTCACTCTCGCCGACCTGTCCTGCTGCAGTTATCTGTTTTACCCAGAAAGCTTCACGTTCGACCGCGCTGACTGGCCTAACATCGACCGCTGGCTTTCGAACATCGCGGCGCTTCCCGGTTGGAAGCATCCCTATGACTTGATGCAGCGGGCGTTCCCCGTCTGAGGAGATGACAATGACCGACGCCTATATCTACGACGCAATTCGCACCCCGCGTGGCAAGGGCCGGGCGGATGGCTCGCTGAACGAAGTCACGTCGGTTCGCCTGTCAGCACTTGTCCTGAACGAGTTGAAGGCCCGTAACAGCTTTGACGGGCATGTTATCGAAGATGTCATTTGGGGCAATGTGACGCAAGTCGGTGAGCAGGGCGGCTGTGTCGCCCGCTCGGCGGTTCTGGCATCAGACCTCGATGAACGTATTCCCGGTCTGGCGATCAACCGCTTCTGCGCAAGCGGGATGGAGGCCGTGAACCTTGCCGCAAATCAAATCCGTGCGGGGGCGGGGGACGCTTATATCGCCGGCGGCGTCGAGATGATGAGTCGGGTTCCGATGGGCTCGGATGGGGCGGCGATTGCCGTTGATCCGACGCTGGCGATGGGAACTTACTTTGTGCCGCAAGGGATATCGGCGGACATTATCGCCACGGAATATGGGTTCTCGCGCGATGATTGTGACCTGCTGGCAGTCGAAAGCCAGAAACGAGCCGCAGCGGCTTGGGCGGACAACCGCTTCGGGAAAGCGGTGTTCACGGTTCGCGACCAGAATGGCTTGGCGATCCTTGACCGTGACGAATACATGCGCCCCGGCACCGACATGCAAGCGCTTGGCGCGCTGAAACCGGCGTTCAAAGAGATGGGCGAGGCAATGCCCGGCTTCGACAAAGTGGCGATCATGAAATACCCGCATCTTGAGCGGATCAATCATGTCCACCATGCTGGGAATTCGTCGGGGATTGTTGATGGCGCGGCGGGCGTCCTGATCGGATCGAAAGCATTCGGCGAGGCGCATGGCCTGAAACCGCGCGCGCGCATCCGTGCGACGGCGAAGATCGGTACTGACCCGACGATCATGCTGACCGGCCCCGTGCCGGTCACCGAGAAGATCCTGAAGGACAGTGGCATGTCGATTTCCGACATCGACTTGTTTGAAGTGAACGAGGCGTTTTCGGCTGTCGTCCTGCGCTTCATGCAAGCGTTCAACGTCGACCACGCCAAGCTAAACGTCAACGGCGGCGCGATTGCGATGGGCCATCCGCTTGGCGCGACCGGCGCAATGATCATCGGCACCTTGCTGGATGAACTTGAACGCTCGGGCAAGGGCGTGGGCTTGGCGACGCTGTGTGTCGCCTCGGGAATGGGTGCGGCCACGATCATCGAGCGGATTTAGGACAAGTTTTATATGCAGTTGACGCAAGTCGGGGTTGCGTAAATCGCGGGTGTGGAATTTACTGGGGTTGAGTATAGCGTTCCCAGTAGAAGTCGTCCGAGGCCCATTCAAATGTCCGCCGCACTCCAACGCTTGATTGCTGCGCAGGCCGAAGCCTTCGCTCAGCACGACGCGCGCGCGTTCACCGAGGCATATATTTACCCGTTTGTCGCTGAGGTCGATGGCGAGATCTTCTATTTTTCGGATGCCGAAAGCCATGTTTCCAATTTAAAGAGCTATCTGGCCAGCATGGCGGCAGCGCGAATTATTCATGTCGCCCCGAAGGTCGACGCCGTCGAAATGCCGCGCAATGACCGTTTTCGGGTCTGGCTGACATGGACCTATTACACATCCGGTATGCAGCCCGCCAAGACGTCACATGCTATTTTTTATATCCGTCAAATTGCCGGCCGACTGAAAGTCGAAATGACCGAGTTGGGCGATTGCCGTTTCGTACTCGGCGATGATGTCGCGACAATGCAGATTTCTGCCTAATCCGACGTCATAAGCGCGGTGCATCGCTTCGCTTGACCGACGATAATTCCTCTGGAGAATGACAGCCGCAAACCGTCAGCCGAGGCCAACCACATGCCCAAGATCGACATCTTGTCATTGCCCGTTCGGACAACAACGATCTATCCGCCGCCCTACGACCAAGAGGTTAGTGGTCGCTCGTCAATACGTCTTGGAGATGCAGGAGGATTGACACAATTTGGCGCGAATCTTGTGATTTTGAAGCCGGGCGCCAACGCTTCGATGCGGCATTGGCATGAGGTTGAGGACGAGTTTCTGATGGTGACAGAGGGCGAGTTGACGCTGGTCGAAGAGGGCACGACAACTCTGATGCGGCAAGGTGACTGTGCCGCGTTCAAGGCTGGCATCGCTAACGGACATCGCATGGTTAACAATTCTGATCGCGAGGGCCGGTTTCTGGTGATCGGCTCGCGCGGACTCGGTACGGAGACCTGCCATTATCCCGATACCGGTCTGAAACTTGTTATCGAAAAGGACAGGGCGACATTTTCGGATGCCGCCGGTAATCTGTTATAGGTCAAGTGCAAGGTGAGCTGAACCGTGTATCAAAAACTCCAATCTTTGATCAATCGGCATAGCGTAAATTTCGCCTCTGGTGATATCAGCGCTATTCTCCCGCTCTATGCGCCAGTGCTGCCAGTTTATATTGCTGGAAATCGTGTGACACTTGAAGGTCTGGATGAAGTCGCCGCTTCGCTTGAAAGCCATTACGCGTCGGTTAAGGACCTTGGGTTTGAGCTGATTGGCGGCAAGCTGTCGGCGCTGTCAGTGCCGCGCAACGGGCGTTTTCGTGCAATCGTTGACTGGCGTTATGCCCACCAGTCCGGCTTTGGTGGGCCAACGGGACGAACGACCTATTTCTGTCGGATGGAAGCGGACGGGCCAATCATCGAAATGATGGAGTATCCGCGTCTGGCCTTTGAGTCGGCCAGCTATTGGTATGCTGACAGGCTTTCGCCCGAACGTCTGACGGGAACCTGAACCTTCCATCTAAAGATCGAACCGCTTCCGGATGCGGTCAACCGGCGTGCCATCCAGCAATGGCACATCAACCAACCGATCGTAGTCGCGAAACCCTTGCCGACTGTAATAGGCAAGCCCGCCAGTATTATCGGCGCGAATGGTCGCATCGATTGTCCGAATACCGGCGGCAAGCGCTGCGGCGCTGGTCTTTGCAAAGAGCGCCGATCCGACGCCGGTTTTTGTCAGTCCCGGCCTGACGAAGGTTGCAATCGTGGCCCAACCCGCTGGGCGCGCATCTTCTGCGCGGGCGTGCCAAAGGGCCTGAAAGCCCACCAAGCCGTCGACTTCTGCGACATGACAGGCGATCAGACGCGCTGCCTGAATATAATTTGCGGTCATTGTCGCGGCGGTGAACGGCACTTCATATGCAGTGGTGCCGCCGATAGCGATGATGGCGTTCAGAATCACACACATTGCTTCGGCGTCGTCCGGGGTTGCTTGTCGAAGGATCATGCGGATTTCAGCAGCCAGTTGATGAAGGTCTTGGTCGTCTTGCTTTGCGCGACAGGTAACGTGACGATGAAATATCCGGGCAAAAGCTCGTTCCGGTCAAGGGCGATCCGGATTCGCCCGGACCCAATATCAGATTCAAGCAAAGCATAGCTTTCGACGATCAAGCCAAGCCCTTCGCGGGCCGCAGCGAGGGCGAGATCCTCGTTGGGGACATCAACGCGGTCTAACCGCTGTGGGTCAATGCCAAGGCTTTCCAACCATGTGACCTGCTCGGGCCAGTCCTTTGGCATGATCCATGGCATGTCCTGCATCGCCGCGATGCTGGGCTGCCCGGTGTCGCCAACAATGTCAGGCGCGCCAGCGATCACCAAGCGGGCCGATGCGAGATAGGTTGCCTGAACGCCTGGCCATACGCCGTTGCCATATCGGATCGCAACGTCCATGCCTTCGCGCTTCAGGTCAATGATGCGCGGATCGGGGTGAAGCGAGAGCGGGATTTCGGGATAGGTTTCCCAGAAATCGCGCAGACGCGGCATCAGCCATTGCGCGGCAAAACTGGCTGTCAGCGAAATTCGCACCGGACGGACGCCGTCGACTTGTGTCAACGTAGCGACTCCAGCGCTGATTGTGGAAAATCCTTCGGTCAGCAGCGCGGCTAATCGCGCCCCGTCGCCGGTCAGTTCCAAGCGCCGACCGTCCCGCACGACAAGCGGCAGGCCAAGGATTTCTTCAAGTCCGCGCACCTGTTGGGCGACGGCGGCGGGCGTAACGTTGAGCTCCCGAGCGGCCGCGGAAAAGCCCTGAGCGCGCGCAGTTGCTTCGAACGCACGAAGCGCCGCAAGCGGAGGCATGGTCTTCCAGTCAAGCGCCATCTATTAGCTCAGCTATCATATCTGCAGATTTTAGTGACTGGCAAATTGGGTGTTGTCAACTTATCTACATCACGCAAACCGCAAACATATGGAGCAAGACATGTTAGCCCTGTTTGGCGAAACACTTCTGCTTGCGACCGGTCAGCGGATGAAATCTTTGTCAGACGACAGGTTCCATGACCGGCCAGCGCGTAAAGTGACGCGCCGTCGCTGGTTCAAGTGACCGACGACGCAAGCTGTTGAAAACGACTGACAAAGGCCGCCCGCACGTCTGCTGGCGGCCTTAGTTTTATCTCAAGCCGTGCCGCCAGATCGGGCGGCGGGGTCCCGAACAGTTTGTTGGCTTCGGTCCGGTCAAATCCCGCGATTTGCACGGCCTCGGCCCATGCGCTGATCTTGTCGGCCTCTTTAATGCGCTTTTTGATCTGGACCGGCACTGTGGCGGGTAATCCAAAGCGCAGATGTATCGCTTGCGCTAACCGGTCATCAAGTTCGCCATAGCCAGGCCCAACCGCTGCCTTCACCGGTGAAATCATGTCGCCGATCACAAATTCGGGCGCGTCGTGAAGCAACGCCATCAACCGCCACTTGGTCTCGATGGCGGGACTGATTGCGGTGAAGAGCTCCTCGACAAGGATCGAATGCTCAGCAACCGAATAGGCGAATTCACCCCGCGTTTGGCCATTCCAACGCGCGACAAAGGCCAGGCCATGGGCGATGTCCTCAATTTCGATATCAAGAGGCGACGGGTCGAGCAGATCGAGCCTGCGTCCCGAAAGCATCCGTTGCCATGCGCGCGGCTGTTTCAATCCCGAGCCACCAAGTCGTCTGGGAAGCGAGCAACGTACCGGGCCATCGCGCGGCTGCGCTTTATCAAATCCAAGCCGTACTGAACATAATTGAGCCGAGAAGTCTTGCCAGCGCTTATGATCTCACACCCGGGAAGTTCCGGAAAGTTCCGCCTCAAGAATGCGTTGAGTGCGAATTTGAACCGCGGGGCTATGCGAAAATCCCAGTCCCGCCACGGCTTTCTTGCGCCGATGAAGTGAACAATATTGAGTGGAAGCATTGTCCCGTTATGCGGCATACCCACGGCACGTTGCCAATTCCACATCGGGCTGAGTTCGACCCAATCACCTTCGAGCGCACAGTTAATGAGGTCCTGGTCGTGCTGGTACGACTTTCCGAGGAACTCGTTTCCAAGTGCAAGACATCGTTCAAGAATACCGGTGGACTGAAACGCAACCGTATCGATCAGCATAACCCCACTGTTGAAATACTTCGGCGCGATCCTGCGTTTCTCAGCGAACGGATGCAGCTCTTTGGTCGGTTTCGTCCACTGGGGCACATCGCGCACGGCCGCGATTGCCCGCCCGCCCATGTCGATCGAAAACAATCGCGCGAACGCGCTTCCTTGGATGAAGATGTCACTGTCGAGGTACAGGATGCGATCATAATCCGTGCGAAACAGGTAGGGTATTGCAAGCCGGTGGTAGACTGCTTCGGTTCGGCGGGCATCAAGGTAAAGTCCAGCGAAAGCCGCGCCAGCGGATATTCGGCAAACCCTCAGATTAAGATGCCCGAGGGAGTCTGGAATGACGCAGTCATCCGTAACGCACATGACAATATCGAGCGACTCCATATCATGAAGTTCGTGGAGCTCGTTGGCGACAAAAAGTGCGTAGGGCAAATAGTTTGCATCAGTGCATAGCGCCGCCGCGTATCGCGACTGCGCGGGCCGGGAGGTCGTGCACGAAATTTGATCGCGCCAGTCTGTTGATTGAACCATTTCAGCCTCGGATCAGAAATGCAGGCATGCAGTCAAGCATTCTTTAACGACGATCCGGTCACTCATTTTTCGTCGACCGGTCGCCACCGAATGACCGACCATTCATCGGCGAAACGGGCGAGATAAGCGTTGATGGCTTTGCGATTGCGATACTGATCCCAGAACCGTTTGAATCCGATAGCGGCATCATAGCCGGGCGCTGCACCTGGTGTCGCCGGAACCAGATCAACCCACTGGGGGGCATAGGTTCGAAAGAAATTGACGTAGGCTGCGCGAAACCGGTGATCGTGACTAAAGCCTTGCGCCCGGAATGGTTTCTGATCGGTAATGAAGTGTCGGAACATTATTGGCTGATGCTGGGCGACGGCGGGCAATCGAACGTTTGGCATCCAGTTCCAGCCCGGATGCAGTTCTGCGATGTTGCCCTTCAGAACGCAGTTGATGATCGACTGATCGTGGTAGACGAACAGATCGGGCCGCTGTTTTGCCGTCGCAACGGCTTGGCCGACGATATCCTGAGCGACGAAGGCCGCGGTATCGATCAGAAGGACGCCCGTGTTGATATAGGGCGTCGGCGGTAAACCCAGCAGCTTGAATTCGGCGGCGTGATAGTTGGGCTCGTAGAAGACGTTGACGTCTCGGACTGCACCAAGAACGGCGCCTTTAAGGTCGAGCGCGAGCAGCCGCGAAAGATCGCCGCCCGCGAAGTGGATGTCTGAATCCAAATAAAGGATACGATCGTAGTCCTCGGCCAGAACTTCGCCGAGTTGCATGCGGAGATAGGCCGCGATGGGCAGCCGGTGGATGGACATCACATTCAACGCGTCGCTGCGCGGCACTTGGCGCGATTTCACGCCCAGTTCTGTCAGGATCGGCGGCAGATCAAGCGGCTCGTGGCTCGCAATGACAATATCGAAGTCACGTGCGCCGCTGTAAACGGCGACCTGCCAAGCCAAGACGGATGCGTATGGCAGGAAATTGGCGTCACACGCCAAGACGACCGCCTGCTTCGTCGTATCAGGTCGCCAACTGAACATCTGGATCCCTTGAACTATGGGTTGCAGAGATGGTGGTTTCCACCCGCTTGTCAAGAACGGGGAAAGCACGCCACATGCCACGACTTAATTGTGCCTTTACGATTTGAGTGTTAGGTGGCGGCGAAATTGGCTCAGAGGACGCACATGGCTCAGGATTACATCGTCAAAGACATCAACCTTGCGGGCTACGGTCGCAAGGAGCTGGATATTGCCGAAACCGAAATGCCGGGGCTGATGGCGCTGCGTGAAGAGTTCGGCAAGGCGCAGCCGCTGAAAGGCGCGCGGATTGTCGGCAGCCTGCACATGACGATCCAAACCGGCGTTCTGATCGAAACCCTGGTCGCCTTGGGCGCGGATGTGCGCTGGGCGTCCTGCAACATCTTCTCGACGCAGGACCACGCGGCGGCGGCGATTGCCGAAGCCGGCGTTCCGGTCTTTGCGGTCAAGGGCCAGACCCTGACCGAACATTGGGACTACCTCGACAAGTCGTTCATGTTTGCCGAGGGCGCGAACATGATCCTCGACGATGGCGGCGACGCAACCCTGTATGTGCTGCTTGGCGCCCGGATGGAAGCGGGCGAAGATGTGCTGGCGGTCCCGACCTCGGAAGAGGAAGAGGTCATCAAGCTGCAGATCAAAAAACGCATGAAGGAAAGCCCGGGCTGGTTTGCCAAGACGAAGGCTGCGATCAAGGGCGTCTCGGAAGAGACCACGACCGGCGTGCATCGGCTGTACGAACTCCACAAGAATGGCCTGCTGCCGTTCCCGGCGATCAACGTCAACGACTCGGTCACCAAGTCGAAATTCGACAACAAGTACGGCTGCAAGGAATCGCTGGTTGACGGCATCCGCCGTGCAACCGACACGATGATGGCGGGCAAGGTCGCGGTGGTCTGCGGCTATGGCGATGTCGGCAAGGGCTCGGCGGCTTCGCTCCGCGGGGCCGGTGCGCGCGTGAAAGTCACCGAGGTCGATCCGATCTGCGCGCTGCAGGCGGCGATGGACGGCTACGAGGTGACGCTGCTGGAAGACGAAGTCGCGACGGCCGACATCTTCATCACGACGACCGGCAACAAGGACGTGATCCGCCTCGAGCATATGCGCGAGATGAAGAACATGGCGATCGTCGGCAACATCGGCCACTTCGACAACGAAATTCAGGTCGCGGCGCTGAAGAACCACAAATGGACGAACGTCAAGGAACAGGTCGACATGATCGAGATGCCGTCGGGCAACAAGATCATCCTTCTATCCGAGGGCCGTCTGCTGAACCTTGGAAATGCGACCGGACATCCGTCGTTTGTCATGTCGGCGTCGTTCACCAATCAGGTGCTGGCGCAGATCGAACTGTGGACCAAGGGTGGTGAGTACAAGCCGGGCGTCTACATCCTGCCCAAGCATCTGGACGAGAAAGTCGCTCGGCTTCATCTGGCCAAGATTGGCGTCAAACTGACCCAGTTGAAGCCTGAGCAAGCGGCCTATATCGGCGTCGCTCCCGAGGGCCCGTTCAAGCCGGAACACTATCGCTATTGATTGCGAAAAATAGGGGGGTTTTCAAGGTTGAAAACTCCCCTAAGTGTTTATATCCAAACGATAATCACGAATCTCGTTAACGAAAAATTAACCCTTTCGCGCGAATTTACGTGTCAAATCCGGGCAAGTTGAGCGCGCATTTCGCGTAAAACCGGAAGGGCCGCGCGCACCGTTTCGCTGCCAATCTGGTCAACGACCTTGTTCAGGATCGGGGCGAGTGCCTCGATCGCAGATTCGCAGGCGCGACGCCCCGAGTCACTTATCTTGACGCGTTTCGAGCGCGCGTCCTGCCAGTCCGGGCGAATATGGATAAAGCCAGCCCATTCCAGCTTAGACAGCGTGTTGGTCATCGCGCCACGCGTCACATTGAAGGTTCGTGCCAATTGGGCGGGTGTGCGTTCCTCGGCCTGCCGTGACAGATGGTTCAGGACAGAGAACTGGTTCAACTCCATGCCTTTTGGCAGGTTCGCCGACAGCAACTGCCGCGCCAGTACGTCAGTCGCGAGCAATTCGCTGAACAAGGCGACGGCCAGACTTTGGTTTGCGGTACTCACGGCCCGGTAAACCTTTGATCATGTTGCAGCGCGGGAACGCGCGCACGGGCCTGCCGAACGGCGGCAAGGTCAATGTCGACAATGATCACGCCCGGTTCGGTGCCGCCATCGGCAAGAATTTTGCCCCACGGGTCAATGGCCAAGGAATGGCCCCATGTCTGGCGTATGTGCCCGATCGATGAGCGATGCGTGCCACATTGCGCGGGAGCGAGGATGTAACAGCCGGTCTCAATCGCGCGGGCGCGGAGCAAGGTTTCCCAATGATCGCGACCGGTAGTCATTGCAAACGCGGCGGGCACCGTCAGAATTTCGGCCCCCGCCTGCGCGAGCGCGCGGTGCAGGTGCGGAAACCGCACATCATAACAGATGGTCATGCCGATTTTGGCAAATGGCGTTTCGGCCAACACCGCCTGCTGACCGGGGCGGTAGGCGGCGCTTTCGCGAAAGCTTTCGCCGGTCCCGAGATCGACATCGAACATATGGATCTTGTC
>Ga0164241_10006900_pt1 | contig 10273 bp, 7 predicted proteins | sample OricomyardsoilBY_FD_108780 | JGI IMG/M metagenome (GOLD analysis project Ga0164241, IMG submission 108780) | Backyard soil microbial communities from Emeryville, California, USA - Original compost - Back yard soil (BY) | ecosystem: Environmental > Terrestrial > Soil > Unclassified | place: USA... | reverse complement strand
CGCGTCTTCTTCTATCTACCGCTGGAACACGCCGAGTCGCTGGAGGCGCAGGACGCCGCCATCGAAGCCTTCGAACGGCTGGTCAAGGAGGCGCCGCCGGATTTGCGCGACTACTGTGCCTACACGGCGAAGTATGCGCACAAGCACCGGGAGGTCATCGCGCAGTTCGGCCGCTTTCCGCATCGGAATGCGACACTGGGCCGCGAAAACACGTCTGACGAGAAGGCCTGGCTCGAGGCGCACCCGAACTACTTCGCTTGAAATGGGGCTGTTGAACTGGGGCAATTGAATTGAGGCGGCCAGAATCCGGACAGGCCCCATTTCAGTCCGCGACGTCGGGCTCGACGAAACACCACGCGACCTCGGGAAACTTCGCCTTGATGCGTTTCTCTAGCGCGTTGATGGCCGCGACCGCCGCGTCGAGCGTCAGCCCGGCTCGCATGCGGATCTTCAGGGCCAGCATCACGTCCGGGCCCAGCTGCATCGTGATGGCGTTGAGCAATTCCTCGATGTCGGCACTTGCGGCTACTTCCGCACGCAACGCCTGCTGCAGATCCTCTTCGGCAGAGCGGCCGACGATGAGGCCCTTGATGCGCACCGCCACGAAGATGGACACGCACACCAGCACCACCCCGATGGCAATGGAGCCGATGGCGTCGAACACGGCATTGCCCGTGGCCGCTGCGAGGGCCACGAAAATGAAGGCGATGACGAGGCCAAACAACGCGGCGAGATCTTCGCCGAGAACCACGACCAGCTCAGCGTTACGGGTTTGCTTCACCCATTGCACCAGCGATTTTTCCTGGCGCAGTTTCTTGATCTCGCGCAGGCACCCGAGCAGGCTGCCGAACTCGAGCGCCACCGACAGACCCAACACCAGGAGCGCGACCCAGGCCTTGTTGAGCGGCTCATGCGCGGTGAGCTTGTGCCAACCTTCGTAGATGGAAAACAGGCCGCCCATGGAGAAGAGCAGCAGCGCGACGACGAAGCTCCAGAAGTACGTGATCTTGCCGTAGCCCAGCGGATACGCGGCGTCGGGCGGGCGCTGCGACTGCTTGAGACCGAGGAAGAGCAACACCTGGTTGCCACAGTCTGCGAAAGAGTGAATCGCCTCGGCCAGCATGCTGCCCGAACCCGTGTAGATAGATGCCGCGAGCTTCGCGAGCGCGATGCCGAGGTTGGCGAAGAACGCGTAGAGAATCGCCTTGGCGGATGAACCGTGGTCGGACATCAGGGTTGCTTCACGGGTGCGAAGTCCGGATCGGAGATCTTCATCTCCGTGACGTGGCCATACTTCGCAGCAACTTCACGAATCCTGGCGGCGTCGCCCACCAGCACGATGACCAGGTCCGACGACCGCGGGAACGCATCGGCCGTGACGGCCGCGGTTTCGGGCAGGTCCACTTTCACGAGCGCCGGCCCGTAGCCCTCGATGTATTCCCTGGTCAAACCGTAAAGCTCGAGGTCGGCGAGCGTGCCCGCCCAATGCGCGGCCGTCTCGAGCTGCAACGGAAACTGACCCAGCACGTAGGCGCGCGCGGACTCGAGCATCTCGGGAGCGAGCTCGCCATGCTTCAGTGTCTCGAGAGTTTCGAGCGTCAGGTCCAGCGCCTTGCCGGTGTTCTCGGTCTGCGTGAACGAGCGGATCGCGAACTCTCCCGGCACCGTGCCGCGTGTGAAACGCGAAGACGCCCCATACGAGAGCCCGGACTTGATCCGCAGCTCCGTGTTGAGAATGGACGTGAACCGCCCGCCATACAGCGTGTTGACGAGATCGAGCGCCGGCCGACCGCTGTACCGCCTGTCTACCCCGACGTTGCCTATCCAGAAATACGTCTGCACGGAGCCCGGCGAGTCGATGAGCACCACATGCCGCCCCGTGACGCGAGGCGCGGGCCGGAGCGAGGCCAATGGCGCTTTTGCCTTGGCCCAGCCGCCGAAAGCCGCGGTCAGCGCCTGCTTCATCCACTTCGCATCGAGATCTCCGGCGAACACCAGCGTGGCGCGATCGGCGCCGAAGTTGCCGGCGTGAAAACTCACGACATCGCCGTGCGTGATGGCGGCCAGCGAGCGCTCGCTGCCACCCTGGGGACGTCCGTACGGATGGCTGCCGAACAACGCGGCGCGCCCGTAAATCCCGACGAGCTGGGACGGATCGGAATCCTTGGCCGACTTGATGAACTCGATCTCCCGGTTGCGATAGCTCGCAAATTCCCGCGCGTCCAGATGCGGGCGCATCAACGCGTCGGCGAGCAGCTCGATCATCAGCGCGCGATCGCGGGCGAGGAACTGGCCGCTGACCGAGATCGCTTCCGAGCCAGCCGCGGCATTGAAGCTGCCGCCCACGCCTTCGATGGCATCGGCGAATTCGAATGCATTGCGCTTGCCCGCGCCGCGATCGAGCAGGCCGGCGACCAGCGAGGCGACGCCGGATTTGTCGGCAGGATCCGCGAGCGCTCCGCCGCGCACGAAACCACTGAACGCGATCAGCGGCACGTCCTTGCGCGGCACGAGCACGATGGTGAGGCCGTTCGACAACACGAAACGCTGGTTGGGCGGGACCTTGACGCCCACGGGTGCGGCGCCCGCGCCGATGGCAGCGCTCGCCAGCATCAGCGCGCCGACCAGGAAAGCGGCCACGCCGGCGAAGACTTTCTCAGTCATCACGCGATTCATCGTCCTGCCTCCTGGGCGGGTTTCGCCTCCAGGACGCCGACCGTTCGGTGATTTTTCTGCAGCACCAGCGCGGCGGCCTTCTGGACGTCCTCACGCGCGACCTTGTCATACAGCGCGGGTGAATCGAACAGCCGGCGGTAGTCGCCTTCGAACACATCGAAGCTACCTAACAACATCGCCTTGCCGTTGATGGTGGCGATCTGCTTCCAGAATGCGGCGGCATAGAGATTCTTGGCGCGCGCGAGCTCGGCATCGGTGACGCCTTTCGCAGCCACGTCAGCCAGCGCCTTGTCCAGCACCTGCTCGACTTCGGCGACATTCGCGGATTCGGGCAGCGTGAGCTGCAACCAGGTCAGGCCCGGATCGAAACCTTCCTGGAAAACGCCATCGACCTGGATGGCCAGCTTCTTCTCCTCCACCAGCAGCCGATGGAGCCGCGATGCGTCGCCCTCGGTAAGGACCGATATCAGGAGGTTGATCGCCGGGCCCAGCGGGTCGTTGGCCGCCGGCGACTTGTAGGCGTAGTGGAGCAGCGGTGTCTGCGCATCGCGCTGGACGTACACGCGCTTCTCCCCGAGTTGCTCGGGCTCGGTGGTGCGCACCGGCGGCGGCGCGTCCTGTTTCGGAATGGGTTCCAGGTATTTCTTGGCGAGCGCAAAACCTTCCTCGGCACCGACGTCGCCCACGAGGATCAGCGTGCAGTTGTTAGGTGCGTAGTACGTCTTGAAGAACTTCTGCAGGTCTTCGGTCTTCCAGCCCTGTATGTCCGCGGGCCAGCCCACCGTAGGGTTCTGGTAGGGATGCGCGACGAAGGCGGTGGCCTGCACCTGTTCGCTGAGGAAGCCATCGTTGCTGTCCTCGGTGCGCAGGCGACGCTCGGAGTACACCACGCCGCGTTCGCTCTCGATGACCTTTGGATCGAACGCGAGGCTCGCCAGGCGGTCGGCTTCGAGGTCGAACGCGAGTTCGAGGGCCGTGCGGGGAACCCAGTCCTGGTACACCGTCACGTTGTCGCTCGTGAAGGCATTGTTCGAACCGCCCTGCGCTTCCATGATCCGGTCGAATTCGCCGGGTGCGCGCTTCGCCGTGCCGTTGAACATCATGTGTTCGAAGAAGTGCGCAAGACCGGTGATGCCGGGCACCTCGTTGCGGCTGCCGACGCGTACCCAGTTGTAGAGCGCGATGTTCGGAATGTCGCGATCGGTCCAGACGATGATTTTCATGCCGTTGGCCAGCGTCATCGACTTCACCTGCTCGATGCCGGGCACCTTCGACGGTGCGGCAGGCTTGGTGGCCGCGCTGCTGATGGCGCTGGCGAACACGAGACCCGCGCACAGCGCGTGCATGACGGAAGACTTCGGCATGAGGAACACTCCATCGAGGAGTGCGGACTTTACGCGGAAAAGAAAAAGCGCCGCAAACGGGGGAAGTCGTTTGCGGCGCCGAAGAAGCGAACACCGGGGAAGAGTTGTTCGCGTTTCTCGCTGAGGTAGTGGCTACCTCGAAACCTTGACGGCGTGGATCGCAGTGAGCTGGGCTCTCGCAAGTCGCGCATCGACGGGCGCGAACATCACGCTGCCACCGCGGCGACGTTTGACCATCATTCCCGCCATCGCCGGCCGCATGCTTGCGACGCCCTGCGCGTGGGGAAGAATCAGCGTTACTGTGGATCGCGCCATCACGGTGTAGGACAAAGCAACGCTCATGCCAACGCGGCAAACGTCTATGAATCAACAACTTGGGTGAATGCGTCGAGCCGAGGCGCCGGCCGATGTGACGCTCCGCGTCACCTTGTGACGCAGTTCATGCGCGCGCGGGGTTAGAACCTGCCGTCGTTCTGTCAACGACGCTCCAGGCCACCGCCGCAGGGATGTTAGGGGTGCGGAATGACGGGCACGCAGGGCTTCTTCGCGACCTTGAGGCCGCCGCAGATTGCGCGCGCCTGCACTTCGTCGCGCACTTCGGCCTGGAGGCGATAGATCGCTTTACCCTGCGCCTCGCCCACGACGACGCGGGGTGACAGTCCGTCGAGCAGGCCCGCGGAATCCGACTGGAGTTTCATCCATTCATCGTTGGCGCGTTCCGCCGACGAAAACGCGCCGAGTTGAACGCCGTAGCCACCGGACGCGACAACCGGCGCCGTGGCATCGGGCAGCATTGCCCCTTCGCCAGCGGGAGCGGAAGTGACGGCTCCGGAGCCGGCCGCACCCGCCGCCGCGCCGCCGCCCTCGGCCGTCGCACCACTCTCCCTGGAAAAGTTGTCGATGCGCACCTGCGCTTCCTTCGCCCATTTGCCGGCGGGAAATTGCGCGAGGAACTGCTGGTACGCCTCGCGTGAATCCGTCTGTGCCGCGGCGCGCCAATCCTTTTCCTCCGCGAGCTGCTGCAGCCTTTCGCGCGCCGTCGCGACGAACGTGCTCTCGGGATGTTCCGAGATGAACTGTTCGTACGACTCCGGCGAATCCGCGGCCTGCGCCGATCGCCAGTCACTCTTTTCGCGACTGCAGGCGGAGAGAGCAAGCAGCGGGATTGCGAATAACGTCACGAGCGCGCGAGTGGACATGGTTATGATTCCCTGGAACGAACGGTTTATTGTAAACGCAGCCGCCGACCGGAGATGCACATGAGCGAAGAACCGAAGCGCAGACTCGTGGACCGACTGGGGATGTCGCCCACGGTCATCGCCGAAAGCACCACGGTGGTGGGCGACATCGAGACGCGTGGACCGCTCATGGTGTCCGGGAATGTACAGGGCAACGGCCGGATCGGCGGCACGTTGAGTGTCGGCAAGACCGCCCACTGGGAAGGCGACATCTCGGCGCGCCAGGCCGTGCTGGCGGGCAAGGTCACGGGGCGCATCGTGGTCGAGGACAAACTCGAGATCAGCGCCAGCGCCGTGATCTCCGGAGAAATCGTGGCGAAGATCCTCGCCATCGCCAACGGTGCGCGCATCGAAGGCGAAGTCACCGTGACCAGCGGCAAGCCGATCCTGAAATTCGAAGAGAAACGCGCCAGCTGAAAATGGGGTCAGTCCCCATTCAGTCGCAGTTCGCGAGCCCGTCTATCCAGCTCGTCAGCAGCTGAACTCCCGCCGTATCGATCATGTGCCGCGACAGCGGCGGCATGGCGTCTGTCCCCACGCGATTCACGCGTGCTACCGTCACGGAACGGGCCGCGGAACCCGGCGCGATGATTCTCGCGTTGGTAATCCCCAGGCTGCCGTAGGTAGGCGCGACGTCGCAGGCCTCGGTACCTGCCAGCGCCGTCGTGTAGCGGAAGTCGAGGTCCGACGGCGCGGGGCCCGACGGCCGATGGCAGTTGGCGCAGTTGGTGTGTAGATAGGCGCGGGCGCGCTCGCCGAGCGCCGCTCCGCCGAAGGGATCGGGGATCACCGGAAGCTGCGCCGGCGCCAGTGTCAGCGGCGGCGTCAGCGTGTCGATGGAATTGAGCGTGGTGAGCTGGTTCGCCGTGCGTCCGGTGGGATAGCCGAAATCACCGTTGAGCTGCCCGATCTCGAGGCCCAACGTACGCCCCGCCGCCGCGGAGTGACATTGAAGGCACTGCGCCTCGCTCGGGAATTCCCAGGTCTGCCCGGCGACCTGCACGGTCTTGCCACCCACCACGCGATTCGCCTCGGTGGCGCCGGCGTTCCATTCATAGGTGTAGCCAGCCCAGTTGCCATCGTTGTGGCGCATGAACAGGCGCGTTTCCACGAGCTGGGTGCCGATGCTGAAATTCTTCATCAGCACGCTGCCGTTCGGGAAATCGAAGTCGTTGCCGCCATCGAGGGTGATGCGCTGGCCGTTCGGCAGTGCGAGCCACCGGTCCTTGACCGCACCGTCCGAGTAGAAAGGCGCATTGGGCGCGTAGGGAATGAGCCCACTCGCGGGCTGGGTGGGCGTGCTGGCGTTCACGCATCCGGTTTGGGAAAGCTGCGCGGGAATCTGGCGGCCGCCCCCCGTGCCTTGCACCAGCCGATGCAGCGTACCGCCGAGATGCACGATGTAAATCTCGCCGTCGGTGTCCTGGCCGAACGAGGCGATGGACAAGCCGGTTGCGAGCGCGCCGGTGGACGTGAGCGTCAGCGTGGGCGTGGTGTCACGCGCGATGTTCCAGAGGTTACCGCTGCCGAAATCGCCGAAGACGTATCGGCCGCTCAGTGCGGGAATGGCGCTGCCGCGATACACGAAGCCGCCCGTCGTGGAGTAACCGAGCGAACGCCCGTACTGCGCGACCGGCGCAATGGGCGACGGGTTCGAGCCACACGCGTTTCCAGTGTTGCTGGTCCCCTCGAGACAACGCCAACCGTAGTTCCCGCCGCGAACCACGAGATCCACTTCCTCGAGCGAACCCTGGCCGACGTCGTTCAGCCAGAGCTGGCCGCTGACGCGATCGAAGCTCCAGCGCCACGGATTGCGGAAGCCGTACGCGTAGATTTCGGGGCAATTCGCCGAGCCGGTACCCGTCGCGTTGCAGCGCGCGTTGCCCGAGTAGGGATTCGTGGAGGGAATCGCGTAGGTGTTCGTCGAACTCGCGGCCGCGATGTCGATGCGCAGCACCTTGCCCAACATCGTCCGCAGGTTCTGGCCGTTGCCGATGGACCCGTGGGGATCGCCGCCGCTGCCGCCGTCACCGATTCCGATGTAGAGGAAGCCGTCGGGACCAAAGGCGATGTTGCCGCCGTTGTGGTTGTTCTCCGGGTCGTCGACGTTGAACAGCTCGAGCTCGCTGGAAAGGTCGAGCGACGTGCCGTTCGTGGCCAGCGTGAACTGCGAAACGCGATCCACCAGGCCCAACGACGTCTGGCTACCCGTGTAATAGAGATAGACGCGCGGATCGGTCGGGTAGTTTGGGTGGAAAGCCATGCCGAGCAGACCGCGCTCGTCGTTGTTGCTGGTCGGATCGGAGTTCAGCCGCGACGAGAGGTTGACGAACTCGCGCGTGGACGATGCGGTCGGCGTGTTGTCGAACACGCGCACCGAACCGGTCTTCTGCACCACGTACCACCGCGCCGAATTTCCGGGCTCCTGGAGCATGGCGATGGGCTGCGTGAAATTCGGCAGCTGCGTGAACACGCGCTGCACGGCCAGTGACACGCTCGTTTCCGGCGGATCGCCGGCGAGGCAGGTGGTGTTCGAGGGCCGGCCATCGAGGCCACCCAGAGGCGTATCCGGGATCGTGGCGGTCGCAGCCGTCGACAGCGCCGACACGTTGGCGGGAGTCGCGGAGTCGACCGCGCTCACGGTGTAGCTGTACTGGACGCCTGCCGTGCGGCCGGTGTCCGTGTAGCTAGTGGCCTGCACCGTCGCCACCGGCGTCGCGGCACCATCGCGAAAGACCCGGTAGCCGCTTATGCCGCTGGCGTCGGTCGATGCCGTCCAGCTCACGAGGATCTCCGTGGGGGACTGCACGACGGCAGTGACACCCCCGGGAACCGTGGGAGGTGTGGTGTCAGTCGTGGGCGGCGGGGACGGAGGTGCACCATCGTCGCCTCCCGGCCCGTTGCTGCAACCCGCCAGCAATGCTGCAAGCACATGGATTGTCAGGCCTGCTGCGAGCCGCGGCGCCTTGCCCACCATGAGATTGACCTCCGAACTGTCCGGGCGTCGGGCCCGCAGGGTTGTTAGCACCTCAGCATACTCGTGCATGGCTGCCTAGCTGTCCGGGTTACGCGACAGCAGTTTGACCAGCTGGGCGTCGGTCCAGTTGGTGCCGCCCAGGTTTTCGAGGAAGCCGCAGTGCCCGCCATGCGCGGTGGTCACGATATCCAGCCTCGGCGAACGTGCCAGCCTGGCGAGATCCACGGGTTCGATGATGGGATCGTCGAGCGAAGTCAGCACCGTGGCGGGCGCCGAAAGAGTTGTCAGACGATCGCCCGTGATGGCATAGCCGGCAAGATAGGCGTCCATGCTCGGGTACCCGGTGTGCCTCTGCACGAGTTGGCGAGTCATTTCGCGGAGGCTGCGCGTGCGCAGCAGTTCCTCGAAATCGTAGTGGTCGGGCCACGCCTGCTGCTTTTTCGCGAGCGACCGGCTCCACTTGCGCACGAAATAGGTGTGATACAGCGGCGAGCCGCGTTCGAGCGTGGTCATCGTCACGGCGGGATCCAGCACCGGCGACACGGCGATCACGCGCTGCAACGGCAGGTCACGCGCCTCGCGGTCTGCCGCCACGCGCAACATGAAGTTTCCGCCCAGCGAGAAGCCGCCGAGAACCATTGGCATGCCGGCGAAGCGACCGGCCAGTGCGCGCACGGCCCCCACCACTTCCGGCAAGCGACACGAATGGAAGAGATCGCGGTTCAGGTGGTGCGTGGCGCCGTGATCCCGCAGATTGAGGCGCACCACTTCGAAACCGAGTTCGAACAAGGTCTGCGAGGCCGAGAGCACATACGTCGATTCGGCACTGCCCTCCCATCCGTGCAACAGCACCGCGAGACGTTTGCCGGGTTCGCGTCCGCGCCTGGCGGGGCTCGCGTGGAATGCCTGCAGGACCACGCCGTCGCCGCAATCGAGCAGAAGCTCGACGCTCGCCGACCGAACGGGGATGGCACGCCGCTCCACGCGCGCACGGCGCGGGGGCAGAGTCGACAAAATGGTCTGGAAGTGCCGGCCGCGAAGCCAGCGACTCGGGCGAAACGACGTGTCGAGTGGGAAGCCGGTCACTGCGCCTGGGCGATGGGCTGGGGCGCGTCGGCTGGTACTTCACCGGAAGGTGACGCCGCGTCGGCCGTCGGCGCGACGACCACGTTATCGGGCGCGATGGCTGGCACGGTAGCCGGTGCGGCCGGCGGCGCCACGACAGCGCCAGTAGGCACCAACTCCACGGACGGAGTGGCAACGGCGTCCGGTGCGTCGGCATCCGGGAGAACCGCGTTCGGATCGATGGCGGCTTCGGAGACTGCGGGCTGCGGTTGCGGCGGGCTAACTACTGCAGGGCGCGCACGCAAGGCTTCGAGTTCGGCGTAGGCGGCGGCGAGATCCGTGCGCAGCGCCGTGGTCTCGGCACCCTGGTTCCACCACAGCCAGGTCATGAACGCGGCGCCAGAGGCGCACACGAAAGCCATGAACCAGCCGAGGATGGCCCCCCACGACCTGCGCTCGGGCATGACGGTGGGGAGATCGAGGTCCGGCGTGCGCGTGGCGGGGAACAAGGTGGCGAGGTCGCCTTGCAGGCGCTCGGCGTGCGAGTCGAGCGTGGTGCCGATGAAGCCGCGCAGCGCCGCGATTTCCTTCCGCAACGATTGGTCGAGCGCGGCACGGATTTCGAGATTCATCTTCGGCAACAGCTGCGCGAACTGCTCGTCGGCCGCGACCGTGGTGACGGGCGCCGGCTGATCCACCACCGGTTGCTCGACGATGATCGCGGACTCGTTGGCCGGCACGAGATCGGGCGCGTGGTCCCCCGTGGTGAGGATTGACTGCTCGCGCGTGCGGCGATCCGAAACCAGCCGCAGCTGGAACAGCATCTTCGTGACGTCCGCCTGCTTGATCTGCTTGGGCAACACGCCTTCGGCGCCGAGCGCGCGCGCCTGCCCCAGGTACAGGTCGCCTTCCTGCGAGGTGTACATGAGGATGGGGATGGCGGCGGTGCGCGG
>Ga0164241_10006899_pt1 | contig 10273 bp, 5 predicted proteins | sample OricomyardsoilBY_FD_108780 | JGI IMG/M metagenome (GOLD analysis project Ga0164241, IMG submission 108780) | Backyard soil microbial communities from Emeryville, California, USA - Original compost - Back yard soil (BY) | ecosystem: Environmental > Terrestrial > Soil > Unclassified | place: USA... | reverse complement strand
GTGCGAGGCGCGCCTGGTTCGACAGGCCGGTTTGCCCCAGCGAGCCGAGGCCCTCACCCCCGCGTGTCTCCAAGGCCGTCAGGGCTTCGAATGCGTTTCGCAACAGTTCCGCCGTTCCTTGCCGCGCATGGTCCAGATCGCCGGAGGTAAGCTGCTCGGGCGCGAACACCGGGTCGTCCGGCCGGGAGGCGAGCGCGGCATGCAGGCCCGCCACGCGCCGGCCCAGCAGCCGGAGCCAGGCGAGCAGGCCCGGGGAGGGGGTGAGCGAGGCGTGCAGGGCCTTGAGCACATACTCCCAGGCATCGCCCTCGCCCGCGACCAGTTCCTGCATCAAGGCGACGGTGACGGGCGTGTTGCCGGGACGGTTCCAGACCAGCGACGCCTCGAAGCGCGGCACGTGCCGGTAGGCGGTGCGCTCGCGCAAAAAACGGAGCACCTCCGGTTCGGGGTTGATCGCATCCTCAAGCCGACGGTACAGCTTGACGAAGGGCCCGGCCGGCAAAAACGAGAAGGCCGTGTTGCTTTGCTCCGCCCCGAGGACGTTCGAAGCCGAAGAAGCCGGCAAGAGCGCATGCTCGGCAGGGGATCCCGCCAGGGCGCCGTCCCCCAACCGGGTTTCCCGTTTACCCTCCAGCAATTCCCGCAACGCGTTCCGGAATCCCGGGTCCCACGAGGCATCGCACACGAGCCTCTTTTCATCCGCGATTTCGATCCATCCCACGCGCGCCTTTTCCGGATAGTTCTCCCAGGTGTTGGGGGCGGGCAGAATCAGGGGAAGCGCGTAGCGCTCAAAGGTCCCGTCCTCGAACTCCGCTTTCATCACGCAAAAATGGGGGGTATCCTGCGGGGCCTCCTGCGGAAGCGGGGCTTCCGCCTCGATGGCGACGCGCGTCAGGCGCTTCGTCTTGGCGCGAAACCAGCGCCGCGCAGGAAGCCAGGCGGCCAGAAGGGACTCCAGTTCGGAGCCCCGCGGAAAATCGGATGAAAAGGAGGACATGGAAGGAATCTACTTTTATGCACCCTGCCTTTCCTGGACTTGATGACATGAAAATCCAATCCCTTCTCGACCACGCCGTCTCGGGCGGCCGCCTCGAACCCGCCGATGCCGGACTGCTTTTGCGCAGCGAGGACTGGACGTCGATCGTGGCGGCGGGCCATGCGCGCCGCAACAAGCTGCACGATCCCGAGCGGGTGAGCTACACGGCATACCGTGTGATCAACTACACGAATTTTTGTGACGTGGATTGCACTTTCTGCAGTTTCAAGGACGAGATCGAAAGCGACCGCGGTTACACGCTTTCCGCCGAGCAGGTTGCGGCAAAGACCGAGGAAGCCCTGGCGCTCGGCGTCGACCAGATTTTCTTCCAGGGCGGCGTGAACCCCAAATTGCCGCTGGAGTATTATACCGAAACGCTGGGGATGCTGCGGGACCGCTACGGCGTGGCATTGCGCGCGTTTTCTCCCATCGAGCTGAAGCGGTTGGCGGAGAAGACCGGGATGCCGTTGCCCGCGCTGCTGGAGACCCTGAAGGCCGCGGGCCTGACGTCGGTGCCGGGCGCCGGCGCGGAGATCCTGACCGAGCGCATGCGCGCGGTGCTGTCGCCCAAGAAACTCTCGGGCGAGGACTGGTGCGCGGTGATGGGGGAGTGCCACAAGGCCGGACTGCCCGGCTCGTGCAACATCGTCTTCGGATCGAGCGAAACGGTGGACGACATCGTGGAGCACCTCCGCTTGCTGCGCGAGCAGCAGGACAAGACGGGGGGATTCTTCTCCTTCATTCCCTGGGTGTTCCAGGCGCAGACCAAGCGCTTTCCGATCCGTCATGTGACGGGGCGGGAATACCTGAAGCTGCTGGCGGTGTCGCGCTTGTTCCTCGACAACATCCCGCACATCGAGGTGTCGATCATGGTGATGGGCCGCGAGCTCGCGGAGCTGGGCCTGACGGCCGGCGCGGACGACATCAACAGCATCGTGATCGAAGAGAACGTGCTGAAGTCCTCGGGCCTCAAGACGCTGCGGGCGGCGGAGCGCTTCATCCGCGAGGCCGGCTTCAAGCCCGCGCGCCGCACGATGAACTATGAGTTCGGAAAGTACCCGGAAATGCTGCCCGAGACGGTGGTGGCGGCACCGGGGTGAAGTTATGAATGATGAATGATGAATCCCGTTGATGGGAATTTTACTGAGTTATTGAAAAGCCGGATTTTACCGGCGAACAGACTTCCTCATCATTCATCATTCCGCATTCATCATTTCGATCCTTTCCCACAGTTCGTCCACGCTCTTCTGTAACTCTTCCTGCGTGCCGGTATTGACGATCTCGTGGGTGGCGTAGCGGCGCTTTTCTTCCTCGGACATCTGGATGGCGATGCGCCGTTCCGCCTCGTCGGCGCTGAGGCCGTCGCGCTCCATCAGGCGCGCGTGGCGCAAGGGCCCGGGGGCGGTCACCAGGATGAGATGATCGGCCTCGCGCCACGCGCCCCATTCCACGATCAGCGCGGCGTCCACCACGACGCGGTTCATGACGCGCAGGGCCGAGAACACGCGCTCCCGCAAGGCCACCACGAGGTGAGGGTGCACGATCCGGTCGAGCGCGGCGAGGGACGCCGGGTTGCCGAACACGATCGACCCCAGGCGCTTGCGGTTCAACGTCCCGTCAGGATGAAGGATCTCTTCGCCGAACTCCTGCGCGATCTGGCGCACGAGCGAGGGCTGCGAGGCATACAGCTCGTGCGCCACCTTGTCGGCGTCCACCAGCGCGAAGCCCTTGTCGTGAAACATCCGCGCGACCGTGCTCTTGCCGCTGGCGATATTGCCCGTGACACCGAGGATCAGGCGACTCATCCTTTCGCCTCCACCCAGTCTTTGCCCCAGCCCAGGTCGGCGACGAGCGGAACGGAGAGGGTCATGGCATTTTCCATTTCGTGCTTGACGAGGGCCGCGGCTTCCTCCACCCGGTTCTCGTCGACCTCGAACACGAGTTCGTCGTGCACCTGCAGCAGCATTTCGCAGGGAAGGTCTCCCGCCTCGAGGCGCGCATGGATGCGGATCATCGCCAGCTTGATGAGGTCGGCGGCGCTGCCCTGGATGGGCGTATTGCCCGCGATGCGCTCCGCGTTTTCCTTGAAGACGCGGTTGTCGGAGAGCAGGTCGGGCAGATAGCGCCGCCGGCCGCCGAGGGTTTCGACATACCCGAGGCGGCGTCCGCTCTCCACCGTTTGGGCGAGGTAGTTCTCGACGCTGGAGAACGTGGCGAAATAGTTCTCGATGAAGCGCTTCGCCTCGCCGTAAGGGATCTTGAGCTGGCCCGAAAGGCGATGCGCGCCCATGCCGTAGAGCACGCCGAAGTTCACGACCTTGGAGGCCCGGCGCATCTCGGAGGTCACTGCGCTTTCGGGAACGCCGTACAGGGCGGCGGCGGTGCGCGCGTGGATGTCGACTCCGTCGCGATAGGCCTGGCTCAGCGCCGGATCGCCGCTCAGGTGGGCGAGCATGCGCAGTTCGATCTGGGAGTAGTCGGCGCACAGCAGGACCTTGCCCGGCGCGGCCACGAAGCACTTGCGGATCTTTTTGCCCAGCTCGCTGCGGATCGGGATGTTCTGCAGGTTGGGGTTGATGCTGGAGAGGCGACCTGTCGCGGCGATGACCTGCGAATAGGTCGTGTGCACGCGGCCGGTCGCCGGATTGATCAAGGTCGGCAAAGTCTCGACATAGGTGCTGCGCAGCTTGGTCATCTCGCGATAGTCCAGCAGCGAGCGGATGATCGGATGCGAGTCCTCGAGCTTTTCCAGCACGCTGGCATCCGTCGAATAACCCGTCTTGGTTTTCTTGCCGCCCTTGAGCCCCAGTTTTTCAAACAGGATCACGGCGAGCTGCTGGGTCGAGGCGATGTTGAACGTGCAGCCCGCGTGGCCGCAGATCTCGGTTTCCAGCCGCTCGATCTCGCGCTGCAAATCGACGGAGAGGTCGCTCAGGCCCGCCACGTTGATGATCACGCCCTTGGCTTCCATCGCGGCGAGCACGGGAAGCAGGGGCATCTCGATGCCGTTGAAAAGCTCTTCCTGCTTTTTGGCCTGGAGCTCTTTCTCGTAATGGCCCCAGAGCTGGAGCGTATAGTCCGCGTCCTCGGCCCCGTATTCGCAGGCCTTGTCCTGCGGGGTCTCGGCGAAGCTCTTCTGGTTCTTGCCCTTGCCGATGAGTTCCGTGATGGGAATCATGGCATGCCCGAAATGTTTGAGGGCCAGATCGTCCAGCGAAATTTCGCGCGAGCCCGAGTTGCACAAAAAGGCCGCGATCATGGTATCGGCCACCTTGCCGGGATGGGCCCAGTCTTCCGGGAGCAATCCATGCCGTTGCAGGATGGGGGCGTCGTACTTGGCATTGTGGAACACCAGTCGACGCGTTTTCTCCCGCAACAGCGGGAGCAACGCCGCTTGCACGCTTTCCAGCGGCAGGTTGGGACCTTCATCATGGCCCAAGGCCACATAATAGCCCGCATGCGGTTCGACCGAAAGACAGAGCCCGACCAACTTGGCGATCTTGTTGTCGAGGCTGGTGGTCTCGGTGTCGACGGCCAGCGTGGGATGCTTCGCCAATTCCTTCGCCATCGCCTGGAGGCCCTCGGCGGTATTCACCAAGGTGTAACGCGCCTCGATGCGCACGGGAACTTCTTCCGCGGGCGGCGTTTCGGGCTCGCCCCCGGGTCCGCAATTCGCGGCGGCCACCAGCTTGACGAGGCTTTTCAGCTCGTACTCCACCAGGATCTCTTTGAGGCCTTCCTCGTTGACGCCGGGGCAGGCGAGGTCGTCGAGCGTCAGCGGCAGCTCGAGGTTGCAGTGCAAGGTCACGAGTTCCATCGACCGGCGCGCGTCGGCCTCGTGGGCGATGATCTTTTCGCGCACGCCTTTCTTGGCGATGCTGCCCTTGTTCTTGAGGACGCCCTCGAGCGATCCGTAGGTCTCGAGCAATTCGATCGCGCCCTTGGGGCCGATGCCGGCGACGCCGGGCACGTTGTCGGAGCTGTCGCCCATGATCGACAGCAGGTCGCGGATATGCTCCGGGCCCACGCCCCACTTTTCCTTCACCCCCTTGGCGTCGATCACCTGCGAGGGCTCGTTCGCCTTGCCCAGCTCGAACAGGAAAATGCAGTCGTTCACGAGCTGCATCATGTCCTTGTCGCGCGTCACGATGTACGTGTTCCATCCGCGGGCGCAGGCCTGCGTGGCCAGCGTGGCCATCACATCGTCGGCCTCGTAGCCCTGGAGCGAAATCGTGCGGAGCCCGGACTTCTCGACGAAGGCGTCGATCAGGGGAAGCTGCGACTGCAGTCCGTCGGGCATCGGCTTGCGATGGGCCTTGTAATTCTCGTCGAGCTCGTGCCGGAAGGTCGGTCCCTTGAGGTCCTTTACGAAGGCGATGTAGTCGGGTTTGCGCTCCGCCAGCAGGCGCAGCGTGTGCTGTGCGAAGCCGAACAGGGCCGAGGTCTCCTGCCCCTCATGCGGGCCGGATTTGACCTTCAGGGGCGTCTTGATAAAGGCGAAAAAAGAGCGGTAGGCAACGGCCGAAACATCGATCAAGTACAGGGAGGGCATGGGGGGAATTTAACTCTTTGGAATCGAAGCTTCGCTGTTGTCAGTTGTTGGTTGTTGGAGGGGAGTCACGGCGGGCTGGGGCCCGCCGATTAACGATTAAACGCAAAAACACAAGGAATGTCGGCAGGGTTTCAGCCAAGTGTCTCTGCGTTTACCAACAACGAACAACAAACAACCGACAACCCCATTCCCGGGTCCCGGAGGGCCCGGAAGGTTATAGCTTCCCGAACAGCGTTCCGCCCGTGCGGGGACGATCGTCGATCCACTCCGTGCTTTTTTCGCGGCGTTCACCGCGGGGTTCACGGGGCCCGCGCCCTTCGCGCGGCTCGCGGGATTCACGCGACTCCCTGAGTTCACGCGGGGCCGCGGCGTCGCAGGCCTCGTTGAAGCGGTCCCAGACGTAGTCGGACTGGGCGCGCGGCACGGGACCGATTTTCTTCCACTGCGCGCGCAGGCGCGAGACGGTTTCTTCGGGGCGGTCGCCGGGATTCCGGGCCAGTTCCTCGGCGTCCGCGATCAGCGCGAGCTTGGCCTCAAGGTTCGCCTGCGGATCTTCCTCCGCCAGGCCCAGCGCGCGGCGGCGCTCTTCGAAGAAGACGTCGCACGCCCGCTGGAAGCGGTCCCAGACCGCGTTGTTCCGCTCGCGCGGCACGGGGCCGATCGTGCGCCACTCCTGCTGCAGGGCCTTCACCTTGTCGGTCGTGCGGCGCCAGTCGTCCGAGGCCTGGGGCACGCCGGCCCCGGCGGCGAGCTGCGTCTCGATCCACGCGGCGCGCTCGGCGCGCGCCTCGGGTTCGGAAGGCTCGAGGCCGCTGTAGATCTCCGCCGCGAAGCACAGGTCTTCCTTCAGGCGCAGGTTCGCTTCGCGGTCCTGGTCCTTGCCGGCGGAGTGCGCCTTGAGGCGCTCGAAGAAGGCGTCGCAGGCGGCGCGGAAGCGCTGCCACAGTTCCTGGTCCGCCGCGCGCGGGGCCGGCGGAGAGGCCTTCCAGCGGGCCTGCAGGTCCTTGACCTTCTCGATGGTCGACTTCCATTCGGTGGAGTCCTTCAACGCTTCGGCCTCGGCGCAGAGCTCTCGCTTGATGCGCGCGCCCTCCTCGCGCTGGGCGCGCTCGGCTTCGGTCTTCGCGCGATGCTGCTGGAAATAGGCGTCCAGCGGCTTGCGGAAGCGTTCCCAGAGCGCGTCTTCCTGCTCGCGCGGCACGGGCCCGATCTCTTTCCACTGCGCCTGCGCCTCGAGGATGCGCTCGTAGCGCGCCTGGTCGGTCTCCAGTTCGTCCAGCTTCTCCACGAGCTCGCACAAGGCGAGCTTCTTTTCGAGGTTGAGCGGGCGTTCCTGGTCCAGTTGGTCGAAGTACGCGCTGCGCGCCTTGAAGAACGCCTCGCATGCGCCGTGAAAGCGGCTCCAGAGCGCTTCGGACTTCTCGCGCGCCACGGGCCCGATCGTCTTCCACTTCTCCTGCAGCTCCTTGATCTGCGCGGCGGCCGACTTCCATTCGCGCGAGTCCGCCAGCTTCTCCGCCTGCGCCGCGAGTTCCTGCTTGGCCTTCAGGTTGTCCTTGTGATTTCCGTCGCGGCGATCGTAGAATGCCTTGCCGACGGCGCGGAAGCGATCCCACAGGGCGTCGCTCTTTTCCTGCGGCACGGCGCCCAGCGCCTTCCAGTTCGAGTGCGCTTCCTTGAAGGCCTCGGTGGCCTCGCGCCAGTCGATTTCCTCGGCGGCCACGATGGCCTCGAGGCGCGCGCACAATTCCTCTTTGGCCTTGAAGTTGGCCTCGCGCTCGCCGTCCAGCTCCGCGAAGTGCTCGCGGCACTTCTCATACAGGGCGTCGGAGGTCTGATGGTAGCGGTCCCACAGCGCCTCGCTGCTGTCCCAGGGCACCGGGCCCGTGGCCTTCCACTCGGCGTTCAGGTCCTTGAAGCGGGCGAAGATCGGGCGGATCTCCGCGCCTTCGACCTCGGCCTCTTTTTGCAGGGCCTCGAGGCGCGCGCAGATGTCCTGCTTGCGCTGCAGGTTGGCCCAGCGGTTCCAGTCCAGCGTTTCGCGCAGGCGGTCCGAGGCGGCATGAAAACGGGCCGTGAGCGATCCCGATTCGGGATCGACCATCGATAGCAAGCCCTTGGCCTTCTGCGAAATTTCCTTCAGTTTTTTTTCGGCCAGCTTGAGGTCGGTCGCGCCGGCCATCGACTCCAGCTCCGGAATCCACTTCTCGATGCGGGCGGCGCCTTCGGCGCGGGCGGCGGCGAGGCGGCCGCCGAGGGCCGCCAGCGCGGCCTGGAAGCGCGTCTCCTGCGCGGCCTCCGCCGGCTCGTCCTCGCGGGCCCACTCGCGCGGCAAAGCCTCGAGACGGGCCGCGAAGAACCCGGGATCGCTTTTCTCGCGGCCCGAGGCGACGAGGCTCTCGGCCTCGGCCAGAAGCTCGTCGCGGCGCTGCTGCGCCGTCGCGGAGGCGGCGCGACGGCGCTCCTGTTCCTCCTGCTCGCGCTGCTTGCGCAGCTTCTCCTTCACCAGCCGTTCGCGCGCGATGCGGAAGCGCTCGCGCAGCGGGTTGTCGCCCTCGATGTCGGCGGCGTGGAAGCGGCGCGCGAGCGCATCGACTTCCTCCGGGTCGGCCGGGCTCGCGTCGGCGTACAGGGCCTCGAGCCTTTCGCACGCCTCGGTCTGCACCGCGCGGCTGTGGAGTTCGCGCAGGTCGCGCTCGCGGCGCGCGGCCTCGGCCGCGGCGTGGCGGGCGTATCGCTCCGCGAACGCGGCCCGGTTCGCCTCGAACCGGGCATGCAGGTCCTGCGCGACCTCGAGGCCCGAGGCCAGGAGCTGCTCGAGGGCCTGGGCCGCCTCTTCCACCTGCTCGCGCGCCGCGTCCCACGCGAAGTGCGGCGCGGCCTCGGCCGATCCGGCTTCCGCCTTTTCCACCGCGCTGACGAGGATGTGGAGCTTCGCGCGGTTCAGCGCGGCCGTGTCCGGGCCCTTCGCCTCCTCGCGCGTGCGCAGGCGGTCCTTCGCCGCCTGGCGCGCCTCGCGGTTCGCCGCGCCTTTCGCGACGGCCTGCAAATGCGTGTCCCGCGAAAGGCGGCCCAGGGCTTCCAGCGCCAGGGTCGCATCCTGCTCCTTCAGGGCCACGGCCAGCACGGCCCCCGCATGCGTCAGCGCGTCCAGCGCCTGCTTGCGCAGGATCAGCGAGGGAGATTGGCAGGCCAGTTCCTCGAGGATCTTTTCACCCGCGGGCAACTCCCGTAATTCGGTCACCCAGGCTTCGGCTTCGACGCCGCTCACCGTCGCGCCGGCGCTCCGGATTTTGTCCGCCAGCTCCTTGGCCAGGCTTTTCCGCAGCGATTCCTTGACGGCATTGTCCGAGGTCTTTTCGAGCACCGCGCGGATCCGGGCCTCCCCCTCGAGACGCTTCGCCGCCGCAGCGCGCACCGCCGCATCCTCATCCGACAACGCGGCCTCCAGGAAGACTTCCTGGCGGTCGTTTTCCAGATGCCTCACCGCCGCGAGGCGATGGGCGGGATCACTGTGTTTCCATTGGGGGCGAAAGAGGTCGAACAAGGCCATGGGGGCTCCGGGGTCGTGACAGTCAAGTCGTTCGGGGGTGTCATGACGCCCCTCCATGGAACATCGAGGGGCGGATCGGATAGTTTAGAAAAACGGGGGCGGCAAAAACCGCTAGTGGAGCTCGTTCTCGCAGTCGCCGGGCGCGCAGGCCCCGGACTGCAAAGTGATGTGCCCGATTCCGAAGCGGGTTTTCAGGTCGCGACCCAACGCCCCGACCACGCCGCGTTCTTCCACGGGGCCGGTTTCCACTTCGACGTGCGCGCTGAGATACAGTTCCCGCCCGGTCATCGTCCAGAGGTGCAGGTCATGCACGTTCCGCACCTGCGGGAAGGCGCGAATGGCCGCTTGCAGGGCGGCCACATCGACCCCTTCGGGAGCACCCTCCACCAAGATATGAGCGCTTTGCCGGATGATTTTCTGGGCGCCGTAAACGAGGATCAACGCGATGGTCAGGCCCGCCAACGCGTCCGCCCAGAGCCATCCTTTCCAGAGCATCAGCCCGCCCGCCGCCAGGGCGGCCACCGAACCCAGCGCGTCGCCCAGCACATGCCAGAAGACGCTTTCTTCGTTCAGGTTTTTTTCCCCGCCCGCGCCGTGCAGCCACGCCATCACCGCCAGGTTCAGCACCAGTCCCGCCGCCGCCACGATCATCATGGGACCCGCCAGGACGTGCTCGGGTTTCCACAACCGGCCCACCGCGCTGATCGCGGTCCAGGCCCCCAGCACGATGAGCAAGACCGCATTGGCAAAGGCCGCCAGCACTTCGAAGCGCTTGAAGCCGAAGGTTTTTTCGGGGGTGGGACTCCGGAGACCCACGTGCGCCGCCAGGGCCGCCAAGCCGAGCGCCAGCGTGTCCGACAGCATGTGGAAGGCATCGGACAAGAGCGCGAGGGAGTTCGTCCACAGGCCCGCCCCGGCCTCCACCAGCAAAAAGGCGGCGGTGAGGCCGAAGCAAATCATCAGGCGTTTTTTGGATTTCAGCGCCAGGGTTTCGAGGCCATGGTCATGGGTATGAGTAGGCGTAGGACCATGGACAGGGGAGGCGTGAGAATGTCCTCCGGGGGAGAATCCGTTGGAGGAGCCTTGCGAAGGACCGTGGGAATGGCCCTGATGAAGCCGCAGGTTACGAGGC
>Ga0164241_10006898_pt1 | contig 10276 bp, 9 predicted proteins | sample OricomyardsoilBY_FD_108780 | JGI IMG/M metagenome (GOLD analysis project Ga0164241, IMG submission 108780) | Backyard soil microbial communities from Emeryville, California, USA - Original compost - Back yard soil (BY) | ecosystem: Environmental > Terrestrial > Soil > Unclassified | place: USA... | reverse complement strand
GCGTAGAGCCCGACATGGCGAAAGGACTCTTCGTCATCGATCTCGAGCTCGGAGAGCGTGGCCTTCGCAAACATCGGATCCTGCACTATGCCATAGCTCCCGACGCCTTTGCGTCGTCCCGACTCTACGTCGAGAGATCGGCGGGGAACAGAAGCGGCGGCTGTATCGATGCCGCTCTCGGCGCGCGCGCCGCTCAAATGCCGGAGGGATCGAACTTCGGCGGTGCTTGGGGTGCGCCTGTCGGCTTGGGCGGGGGCGGATGAAACGTTCCACCACCGTGCGGTGGAGTGGTCGCCGTCGCGGTCGCCGGAGGCAGGGTCGGCGGAGGAAGGGGCGGAGGCTTCGCGGTGTCGCCGGCAGTCTCGGTCGCCGTCGGCGCAGAGGTTCCAGCGGCATCGTGGGTGGGGGCGGTCTTGGGCGCCACCTCGACCGCGGTCGACTCGGGTTTCGTCGCGCGGGCGCCGCTGACCACCTTCACGATGGCGTCCTTGAACAGAACACCGGCGACGACGAGGCCAATCACGACGACGGCCGCGAGGATGATCCCGATCGGCGCGCCGCGCTTTTCCGCGGTGACCGTTGCCTTCGGGAGCGGCTTGTCTTCGGGCGGCGGCTCTGGCGTATACGCCCTCGGGATGGGCGCGGCGCCGACCTCTTTCAGCCACGGGCTGGCCTCGTTTCCGACCGATACGGCTGGCGAGCCCACCTCGGGTGTCTCTGCGCCGGGTTTGACGGCCGCAGCTTCGGGCACCTGAATCAGCCCAGGCGGCGGCGTCATGACCGGGGAGGGCGGCGCGACTTCGTCGAGCCGAGGCGGGGGCGCGACGTCGCTCCGCGGTTGTGGAGGCACATCGCCGACCATCGCGGGCGGCGTCACGAGCGGCGGCGGCGCCACCTCTGCCGCGGGGGCGACGACGCCGAGAGGCGCTACGACGGCGGGAGGGGGCGTCGGCTCTCCCGGGGTCGATCTGGCCACCACCGTGCCGCGCGCGGTCATGATCGGACGCATCGGATCCGGCGCCGATGCGGGCGTCGCCGAGGCGAGCGGAGGCGCCGCGGCCGGTCGTTCGCTGGATGGGCCATTGCCCGCGAACGGGAGCCCGTTCACCAAATTCGCGACGAGCTGGGGGTTCGCGCTCGCGGGTACGGTGGCGCGGGCGAGGTGTCGCGCACCGCCCGCCACACTCCCGTTCGCCGCCGCGCCGCCGCGACCAGGAAGGGCTCCCGGAAGCGCGCCCATGTCGGCGGCAACGAGTCGCCCCGGGTTTTCCAAGAGCAGCGGGGCTGCGTCCGGAAACCGACGCGCCGGTACGTAACCCTGGCTCATCGTTTCGAACGAAGTTTACCTGAGGCGGCGAAGAATGGCTCAGAAACCGAGGTCGGATTTGTCGCCCTCCGACCTCCGGTCGGATTTGTCGCCCTCCGACCTCCGGTCGGATTTGTCGCCCTCCGACCTCTGGTCGGATTTGTCGCCCTCCGACCTCTGGTCGGATTTGTCGCCCTCCGACCTCCGGTCGGATTTGTCGCCCTCCGACCTCCGGTCGGATTTGTCGCCCTCCGACCTCCGGTCGGAAATGTCAGCAGGACCCTGTGTGTTCGTGCGCGTGCCGCCCAAGTGCCCGTCCGATGGGGTCCTTGCGCGCGACCTCGGACCGTGCATTGATGCGCGCTCGTTCGAGATTCCAGAGCTTCTGAGGAGAATGCCATGTCCTTCCTGGTGCGTAGTCTAGTTGCCACGTCTCTTGCTCTCGCGCTCGGCGCGGTCGGTTGCGGAGACAGCAAGTCCGAGGCGACGCCTGACGCTTCCGGCTCGGCCGCTGCGGCCAACAACTTGAAGGGGCCGCCGGGGCTGCTCCAGCCGGCGAAGCGGATCGATCCGTTGGTCATGAAGACCTACCGCGCCGAGGCTTGCTACTTCGGGACCCTTTCGCTGCGACACGCGCGAACCGCCTATCTGGCGAGCGTCGGCGAGGGCGATCCGAGCGCTACCCACATCCCTGATTTCGCCGTGGAAGAACCCGAAGCGCCGCAGAAACCCACTGCGACCACGCCCGTCGCGAGCTCGGCCACGCCCGTCGCGGGCTCGGCTGCTCCCGCCGGCTCCGCCGCGCCCAAGGCCGCCACCGCCAAGCCCGCTGCCGCCCCATCCGCGGCAGCCGCGGCTCCCTCGGCTGGCGCAGGTCGGCCCGACATGGCGCGCATGCGGATGAAGCAGGTCCCCTACGAACGCTTCGCCCGCTCGTGCAACGTGGCTGCGACCCTGAAGGAGCCTGCTGCGCCGGAGCTCGATGCCGCGCTGAAGGAATACTCGGACTACGTCCTGCCGCTCTCGAAGAAGCTGAACGAGGCGAACGCCTACTACCAGAAGGAAGACTTCAAGAGCGACGACTTCGCGAAGGGCAAGGAGTTCAACAAGGACATCAAGGAAGGCTTCGCGAAGCTCGACGACCAGCTCAAGAAGGTGCGCGACGCCCTCGATGCCTTCGAGAAGGCCAACCCGATCAAGCAAGACGACTTCACCGAATCGCAGAAGCTCGCCGACGCCGTCGTCGTCGCCGCTCGCGAGGTGATCGTCAAGCTCGACGCAGGTGAGAGCTCGCGCGACGCGCTCACGAAGCTCGAAGCGGCCACGGACGCGCTCAAGAAGTACGGCGACGATCACAAGGACACCAAGGATGCGTGGGCCACCATCGTTCCGCCGAGCGCGATGCAGCTCGTCGAGTTCGACAAGCCCCTGGCCGACGACGCCAAGGCTGGGCCTCCGGCGAAGATCGTCAGCGCGATCAACCTCTACACGCGCATCCTCGAGGCGAACCACCGCTCGCTGACGCGCAAGCTCGCAGAGGGCGCGGGGCGCGGCATGCCGAACCAGCGCCTCATCAAGCCGCGTCTGCCCGCCGGCCACCCGCAGTGATCGAAGCGCAGCGCTAGCGTCGCGATGAAGAGGCTCCGCTCCCGAGAGGGACGGAGCCTTTTTCGATCGCGCCAGGCCGTCGAGGCCGAGCGCCTACGCGTGGCGACGACGCCGCATCGCGAGGCGATAGAGCGCCTCGTAGTGGCGAGCGGCGTGGCCCCATCCCATCGGTTTTTGCATCGATCGGAGCTGCATGGCGCGGAAGTGACCCGGGTCGTTTTTGTAGACGCCGACGGCCCACGCGATCGTCGCGACGAGAGCGTCCTCCGTCAGATCGTGGAACTTGAAACCGGTCTCGCCATTGTCGACCGTGTCGTCGAGGCCCCCGACGGCGCGCACGATGGGGAGCGTCCCGTAGCGCTGGCTGTAGAGCTGATTCAAGCCGCACGGCTCGTACCGCGAGGGCATGAGAAAGAAATCGCTGCCCGCTTCCACGCGGTGCGCGAGGCCCTCGTTCATGCCGAGCCAGACGCGAAAACGTTGCGACACGCGCGCCGCGCTCTCGAGCTCGGCCTCGAGACGGTGCTCGCCCGAACCCAGGATGACGAGCTGCGCGCCGAGCGAGAGGATGCGAAAGATCGCGTCCGCGACGACGTCGAGGCCCTTTTGTCCGACGAGCCGGCTCACGATCCCGATGAGCGGCACGTCGGGCTCGATGGGCAGGCCGAGCTCCTTCTGGAGCGCCGCCTTGCACGCGGCTTTTCCGGAGAGATCGCGGAAGGAGAAGGGGGCGGCCGTGTGCGGATCGTTGGCCGGATCCCAGGCGTGCTCGTCGATGCCGTTGAGGACGCCGATCACGTCACCCCCGCGCCCACGGACGAGGCCTTCGAGCCCCTCGCCGCCGTCCTTCGTCTGGATCTCACGCGCGTAACGCGGCGACACGGTGCTCACGATCGTCGAGTGCAAGACGCCGGCCTTCATGAGGTTCAACTGGCCGTGCATCTCGAGAGAGGAGAGTGCGCGTGTGTCCCAACCGAGGCCTGTCTCCGGAAACGCCGAGCGGCCGAACCAGCCCTGGTAGCCCATGTTGTGGATCGTGAGGACGGTCGCTGCGCGTGAGATCGGCGTCCCCCACTCGACGGTGTCGAGGTAGAGCGGGACGAGACACGTCGGCCAATCGTGAACGTGGATGACGTCGGGCTCGAAGCCGAGGAAACGCGCGAGCTCGATCGCCCCGCGAGAAAGAAACGCGTAGCGCGTCAGGTTGTCGCCGTAACCGCCGCTAGCGTCGCCGTAGATGCCGTCGCGGTCGAAGAACTGATCGTGCTCGAGAAGGTACAGCGGCACCTTCGGTTGGCCAGGCTGGGCGCTCGCGAGCTCTGCGCGTTGCACGCCGGCCCAGAGCATCCCAGGTCCGAAGGGAACGCCGAGCGGTCCCGCGAGAGGCGTCGACGGTCGCTTCTTCGTCACGCGGTAGCGCGGCATCACCACGCGGACGTCGTGTCCGTGCGCCTTGAGGGCGAGCGGCAGCGCGCCCGCGACATCGCCGAGCCCGCCGGTCTTCGCGAACGGGAAGCACTCCGGCGTCACGAAGAGCACCTTCAGGCGAGCCATGCCAACGCGCTTCGTATCACGATCTGTTACTTCTCGATCATGCCGCGAGCGCTCTCGACTTGCGTCCGGATCGCCGGCATCGCGGCGCTCCTGTCCCGCGGCACGAGCGCATTCGCAGAGGACGAGCACGAGATCGTGCCGTTGCCCGTCGCGCGCGCAGACATCGGCTTCCTGTCCACGAGCGGCTCGGACGAGACGGCCGTGATGGGCTCCCTCGAGGTCGGAGCCCACCTCCACTACCGCTACGGGTTCTTCGGTGGGGAGATCGGCTACGCCGCGTCCCAAGCCTCCGAGCCGGCGCCGGCACAGTTCTTCGAGCTGGCGCTGCCGATTGGCGTGACCACGAGCGAGGCATTCTTCGGAATTGGCTTCACGCCGCGACTCTTCCTCGGCGAGCGGGGGAACTCCGACATCACGGCGCTGCGATTGGCAGGGACGATCTACTGCCTCGGAGGAACGATCGTCCTCGAGCTCGGGCACGAACGCTGGCTAGGCGACGGAGGCAGCGCGCATGTCGTCGGGTTCGTCGGCGTCGACGCCGGGCGCTTCATTTACCTGATCACGGACGGTGACGACCTCGAGAAGATCCGCTGACTTCGCGCCCGCCGACGCGAGCGAGCTTCACGACGCGTTCGATCGCACGGGGCAGACCGAGCAGAGAGGTCTCGACGACGTGGTGCGCACGCTCATAGAGCGCCCGCCGAGCCCGCAAGATACCTCGCAGCTCTTTCATCGCGTCCTTTCGGTCCCGCATCGGGCGGAGGTCGCCCTGCGCGACGACGCGCGCGAAGTGATCTTCGGGCGATGCCTGGAGCCAGATCACGTTCGCGCCCGCGAGGAGTCGCTCGTACGCGACGTGATCCGTGACGAGGCCGCCGCTCGTCGCGACGATCCCGGAAGCGTCCTCTGCGAGCCACCGTTCGAGCTCTTCTCGTTCCAAGCGCCGGTAGTACGCGGGGCCGTGCTGATCGAAGATCTCTCCGAGCGCGAGGCCGGCGCGTTCGGCGACGCGTTCGTCGAGCTCGACGAATTCGACGCGAAGGCGCTCGGCCGCCTGCTTGCCGATGCTCGACTTTCCGGCGCCGCGTAGGCCCACGAGCGCGACCTTCATGGCCTTCGGCGCTGCGGTGCGCGATCCCGTGCGGACACCGTGGGGACCGACCTCCGCCAAGAGCTCGGAGGGGGAAGTGTCGAGCGCGCGTGCGACATCGGCGAGCCGTAGGACCGAGACGTTCGCCGACCCGCCCTCGAGCCCGACGAGGAACCGCTCGGACAGCCCGCTCGCGCGGGACAGCTCTCGCATCGTGAGGCCGAGGCGTCGTCGCTCCGTGCGTACGCGCTCGCCGAGCTCGACGAGCAACGCCGTGTTTTCCGGGCCACGCGTCTTCGGCTCGGCGTCGCCCTTGGGCACTTCGCTTGCTTTCGGCGCGGGCGGCCGCCTGGTGTTCCCTCGCGTCGGGGCTTTGGGGGACGGCATCGATACGCATTATATTGCATCTCTAAAGGCAAAGTAGGCAATATCTTGCTTGACCTCCCGGGGCTGGCGGGAGACGTTGGGGCATGGCTGACGTTGCTACTCCGCAAGAGCCCATTCGCTTCGAGACCCACCCGTCTCGCTACAGGCACCTGAAGGTCAGCTACGACGGACCGATCGCGCGGCTCGCGCTCGACGTGGCCGAGGACAAGCCGATGCGGCCCGGCTACGTGCTCAAGCAGAACAGCTACGACCTCTCCGTCGACATCGAGCTCGCAGACGTCGTCGAGCGCATGCGCTTCGAGCACCCAGAGGTGCGGAGCGTCGTCGTCACCAGCGACCAGCCGAAGATCTTCTGCGCCGGCGCGAACATCTACATGCTCGGCAGCTCGACGCACGCGTTCAAGGTGAACTTCTGCAAGTACACGAACGAGACGCGCCTCGGGCTCGAGGCGGCGTGCGCGGACAGTGGTCAGCACTACGTCGCGGCCTTGAACGGCGTCGCGGCAGGCGGCGGCTACGAGCTCGCGCTCGCGTGCGAAGAGATCATCCTCTGCGACGACGGCTCGAGCGCCGTATCTTTTCCCGAGACGCCTCTGCTCGCGGTCCTCCCTGGCACCGGCGGCCTCACGCGGCTCGTCGACAAGCGCAAGGTTCGTCGCGATCTCGCCGACGTGTTCTCGACCTTGGCGGAAGGTGTGCGTGGCAAGCGCGCGAAGGACTGGAACCTCGTCGACGTCGTCGCGCCGAGAAGCAAGTTCGACGAGACGGTGCTCTCCCGCGCGAAGGCGCTCGCGGACGCCACCCCGGAGAAGAAGGGGCCGGGCGTTTCGCTCCCTGCTCTCGATCCGCGTCGCTTCCAAGAGGGCGACGTCAGCGGGACGGATTACCGCTGGGTCTCACTCAAGATCGACGGCCGCTCGGCGACGCTGACGATCCTCGCGCCCGACGGCGATCCGCCGAAGAACGCCGAAGAGCTCCGCAAGCTCGGCGCAGAGGCGTGGCATCTCCGCGCGTTCCGCGAGCTCGACGACGCGCTCTGCGATCTTCGCTTCAATCACCCGAACGTCGGCCTCGTCCTCCTGAAGACGATGGGCGACGGAGCCGCGGTGCTCGCCCACGACGACAAGCTCTTCGAGCTCGCGAAGACCGACTGGTTCGCGCAAGAGATCTCTCTCAAGGTTCGCCGGGTCCTGAAGCGCCTCGATCTCACGGCAAAGTCGCTCTTCGCGATCATCGAGCCGGGGTCGGCTTTCGCAGGCTCGCTGTTCGAGCTCGCGCTCGCCGCCGACCGCTCCTACATGAAGGCCGGCGACGAGCAGGCGTTCATCGGCCTCGGCGCCGCGACGTTCGGACCTTTCCCGATGTCGAACGGGCTCTCTCGACTCGAGACACGGTTCCTCGGTGCCCCGGAGCACGCGAAGAAGCTCGCGGGCGAGAAAGACTTCATCGATCCCGACCGCGCCACCGAGCTCGGCCTCGTGTCCTTCACGCCCGACGAAATCGATTGGGACGACGAGGTCCGGCTCGCGATCGAAGAGCGCATCAGCCTGTCGCCGGACGCGCTCACCGGCATGGAAGCGAACCTTCGCTTCGCCGGGCCCGAGACGCTCGAGACGAAGATCTTCGCGCGCCTCTCGGCCTGGCAAAACTGGATCTTCCAACGCCCGAACGCGGTCGGTCCGCGCGGCGCACTCACCATGTACGGGCGCCCCGAGCGACCCGAGTTCGATTGGAGAAGAACGTGAGCTCTGTCATCAACTCGGAAAAGATCCCGAACAACGTCGATCTCGCTTCGGACAAGAAGCTGCAGCGCGCGCTCGAGGCGTGGCAGCCGCACTTCATCGACTGGTGGAAAGAGATGGGCCCCGAGGGCTTCCAGGAAGATCAGGTCTTCCTGCGCACGGCCGTCTCGGTCGACTCCGATGGCTGGGCGCAATACGACTACGTGAAGATGCCCGACTATCGCTGGGGCATCTTCCTGGCCGATCCGATCCCGGATCGCAAAATCGGCTTCGGCGATCTTTACGGACAAGACGCGTGGCAGGTCGTGCCGGGAGAGCTGCGGAACGTCCTCCGCCGACTCATCGTCACGCAGGGCGACACCGAGCCGGCGAGCGTCGAGCAGCAGCGGCTCCTCGGCAAGACGTGCCCGTCGCTCTACGATCTTCGCAACGTCTTCCAGGTGAACGTCGAAGAGGGCCGACACCTCTGGGCGATGGTCTACCTGCTCCAGAGCTACTTCGGACGAGACGGCCGCGAAGAGGCGGAAGGCCTCCTCGAGCGACGGAGCGGCAACGCAGACAAGCCCCGCATCCTCGGCGCCTTCAACGAGCCTTGCGCGAACTGGCTCAGCTTCTTTTGCTTCACGTACTTCACCGATCGCGACGGCAAGTATCAGCTCCTCGCGCTCGCAGAGAGCGGCTTCGATCCGCTCGCGCGGACGACGCGCTTCATGCTCACGGAAGAGGCGCACCACATGTTCGTCGGCGAGAGCGGCCTCACGCGCATCATCGAGCGGACGATCGCCCTCATGAAGAAGAACCCGAGCGAGGACGCGCGCGCCGAGGGCGGCATCGATCTCGCCATGCTCCAGAAATACATCAACTTCTGGTTCTCGGTTTCGCTCGATCTGTTCGGCGGCGAGATCTCGAGCAACGCGGCCAGCTATTTCGCGAGCGGCGTGAAGGGGCGCGCGAAAGAGGAGAAGTACACCGACCACGTCGTGAAAGAGGGCTCGATGAAGATCGACGTCCCGACGGTAGAGGGGGGCGTGCTCACCGGCCTGCGGAGCGAGGACGTCCCGCTCCGCAACGCGATGAACGAGGTCTTGCGCGAGGAGTACATTCAGGACTCGCAGCGCGGCCTCGACAAGTGGAACCGTCTCCTCGACAAAGAGGGGATCGCGTTCCGACTCAGCCTCCCGAGCCGTCGCTTCCACCGCGCCAGCGGCATCTACGCGGGCCTCCACTTCGATCTCGAGGGACGCCCTCTCGCGAAGTCCGAGTGGGAGGCGAAGAAGCGAGAGTGGCTGCCCACGCCCGACGACGACGCCTACGTATCGAGCCTGATGCAGAAGCCGATCTTCGATCCGAAGCAGATGGCGAACTGGATCGCGGCGCCGGCGCGCGGCATCAAGGGCAACCCCGTCGACTTCGAGTACGTCCGCCACGAGGCGTGACGCGAGGTCCCGCGAACGCGGCTCGCGGCGCGGCTCCCCCTCGAGCCGCGCCCGCCGAGTCAGCGTGCATCGAAGCGCTTCGCCAGCTTCAGCCGCTTGAATTGCTGCACCACGTAGTCGACGAAGACGCGCGTCTTCGCTGGCAGGTGGCGCTGGCTCGCGAAGTAGATCGAGATCGCGCCGATGTCGGCGTGCCACTTCGGCAGGACGCGGACGAGCGCGCCGGACTCGAGGTGCGGCGCGGCGTGCGGCATGGCAACGAAGCCGATGCCGAGCCCGAGCAGCGCGGCGCGGGCGATCGCCTCCGAGTCGTCGAACACGATGCGCGGCTTCGGAAGGAACGCGGCACGCTCCCCCGTCGCGGTCCTGAACGGCCACTCGCGGACGCGACCGGTCTGCGCCGAGCGCATGACGATGCCCTCGCGCGCGGAGAGGTCCGACGGCGTCTTCGGTAGACCGTGCTCGGCGACGTACGCCTTCGAGGCGATCGCGACGACGTGAGCGCGGGCGAGCTCGCGAGCGACCGTGTTCGGCGGCAGCTCGAAGCCTGCGCCGATCGCGACGTCGAACCCTTCTGCGACCAGATCGATCGGGCGGTTCTCGAAGCTGAAGTCCGCGACGACGAGCGGATGCTCTTTCAGGAATCCTCCGAGCAGCGGTACGACGTACTCGCGACCGAAGGCCTGCGTCACGCTGAGGCGCAGCGTGCCCTGCGGGGCGCGTCTCGCTTCGGTGACGCCGTCGATGGCTTCGCGGAGCGTCGCGAGGCCGGGGGATGCCTCGGCGTGGAAGCGCTTGCCGGCTTCCGTCAACGTCAGGCTTCGCGTCGTTCGCTGAAACAGCTGCACGCCCAGGCTCGCCTCGAGCTTCGCCACGTTCTTGCTGACGGCCGCGGGAGTCACGCCGAGCTTGCGAGCGGCTGCCGAGAAGCTCTTCGCTTCGGCGCTGCGGACGAACGCGTCGATGAGCGCGAGGGTCTCCAAGGTGTCTCCTGAGTCATTACTATAGGTTGAAGCTGAAAGGACCAACTCGATACTACTGATTCGTCGCGTAGAGGCGCATCGTTTGGGCATGGAAACGCAAACGAGCTCCAAGGCATCGAATGGTTCGTCGGCCCGCCTCGCTCTCGCGGGGAAGGTCGCGCTCGTCACCG
>Ga0164241_10006897_pt1 | contig 10279 bp, 5 predicted proteins | sample OricomyardsoilBY_FD_108780 | JGI IMG/M metagenome (GOLD analysis project Ga0164241, IMG submission 108780) | Backyard soil microbial communities from Emeryville, California, USA - Original compost - Back yard soil (BY) | ecosystem: Environmental > Terrestrial > Soil > Unclassified | place: USA... | reverse complement strand
TATCCGGATTAAATGCCTGCAACTTTTCCTGGTTGGCATTACTCCAATAGATTTTTTCCGGGTGCAACCTTCCCCAGTTTATTTCCGGTTTTTGTGATTGATAGCTTGCATTATATAAACGAAGAATCACTCCCTTTTTATCAACGGAAGGATGAATAGTTGAGAGGATCATATTTTTATTTTTGATGGTAAATAACGGTTTCAATTGGACATTACTTTTAGTTCCATCCGAAACGATTAGTGGTTGATTACGTTCTAAACCTTTCCTCGCGGCTTCTGCAGCATCAAATTTATTGTGAGGAAATAACGTGTAACTAAAAGTAACTTCTCCTTCCTGGTCAGCTTTGTAATTGGTAAACCAGTAATTATTCATCGCATACGAATAAAAAGTATTGGCCAAGGTTGTTTTCTTTTTCCAGAGCTTATCTCCATTATTCACCAATTCCTCATTGATCATTTCTCCAGTTTCTATTAAAGGCGCCTCATTGGTTGTCCATGTAATTCCTGTGTTACTATTTGAAATATCCACCCAACGTTGTACACAATTAAAGTCTTTGCATGAACCCGCTAATTGATTTATCTCCGGTTCTAAAATCCCGACGCCCAAATCAATTTTCATTTTGCCACCGGGAATATTAAATGGAAATGCAAAATTAACCGCCTCCTTATCGCGCACCTTCGATTTGTCAACTGTATTGATCAGATCAATTCTGTTGATTCCTTTTATTAACCTGATTTCCTGTGTGAGCTTTTTCGTTCCGGGCGCTTCGGATGTTACCAGTAAAGCAACAATTAACGGCCCTTTTTCTTTTATGCTGATAGAAACATTTTTGTTGCTCTCTGCTTTTGACGGATCTGTGCCCGGAACATATAAATATTGATTGATTCCAAGTTGTTTATTATCCACTAATTCCTCGCCGTTATCTTTCCTGATAATACTTGATATTGAACCATTGCCGGGACTTACAGTTACTTTTAAAAAATCATTTTCCAACATATCCTTGTTGATCTTTAGATCGCTTTCAAAAGATGAAGTTTGCGTTACCAACTTATATTTTTTTGATCCCAAAGCAGGAACATCTGTTGCAAGAAAAACCAATGTTCCGTCAGATAATCTCTGTGAAAGGCACAAGTTATTATTTTCATCCATGACTGCATTCCCATTTGGGCTTTGATCTTTTGTCAAAAAAGCGAGATCTGTTCTGTTCCATGAACTGGTATTGTAAACATTAAATGTTTGATCTGATGCCGCCGGAGAAACAGAAAGAATATCCTGTAATAATTTTTCAGAGCGCTTCTCACCATCAATGGCAAAATCTTTTTTGTAGTTCCATTGTGAAATAGTGAATGGATTATCGGGATCAGAAATACTGTTCCATGAGCCCCAGGTATGTTCATCAAACATGACTACATCGCGCCACGCTTTATAAAAATCTTCATTATTAAATTTTTGAGGCAGAATCATCTGCGTTAATATTTCTGCCTGGTTTAATCTTTCACTGTTACGCCTTGTAATGGATAATTCGTTTGCAGAGGAGGCTGCGCCGTCTTCCCAATAAGGAGAATAGTCGCCCGAATAAACCGGAATAATAACATGATATTTTTTATCAAATTTCTCCATCATCTCACTCACATTTGCCACAACAATTTTTGGCGAAACATATTTTTCATTCCAGCTTTTTGCAAAATCAGCAAGATGAGGGTCAGTAGTGCCATTATCCGACGGGATCGTATATCGCACCTGAACTACGCCGTAAGGATAATTTTCATCTTCTAATTCTTTTAGATATTCCATCAGGTTACTTTTTGTTTTTTCTCCGGCACGGCCCACATTATAATTATGGAACCAACTGTATCCTTTTCCAGCCTGCCAGAATAAAACTTTTTCTTTTCCTGATGGTGATAACCAGTAGAATGGTTTATCGCCCCAGGCCTTGTTTGAATAACCAACCCTTCCACCCAAATCAGGATAGGATGGAGCGTAATTTGGCCCGCTTGAAATATATTTTATTCCTCTTTCTGCCAATGCCGGAACCATTGCCCAACTTACACCGGGAACATCCGAAATCATCACTGTGTTAAAATGAATTCCATACAATTGATTTAGTTGACGTGAATAATCAGTATAATGAATAAGGTCTTCGGGGCTGCACAATCCACTCAATTCATTAGCATAAGAAGCAGGCAGCCCAATACTTCCTGATTTCACATCCTGCACAAAGGTTTTCTTTTCGTCTTCAGTGGCAACATTCATAAAATTTTCTACCGCCCATAAACTTTCAATATTCCATTTGTATTGCGCACCCGCCGGATATTTCGATGTCTCTTTGATTAGCCTTAATGCATCTCTTATGTTTCTGATTTGCTTTTGTTCTACGGTATCCTGCAAATCGGAGTAACCAATATCATTATGCGAATGAGATACAAAATCAAACTCCCGAAATATTACCGGCTTTAGATGCACCGTTTCATTTTTGGTAAGTAGATCCGCAACAACAACATTTACTTTTATATTTTTTTCAGTGGATACTTTTGGAACCAACACTTCTATGGTGTTCACACCAAGTGACAGAGATTGAGTGATTTTATTTTTATTACCTTCTGTTGAGATAATAACGGATCCCGTTGGTTTGGTATGATCAATCTGCACGTCAATTAACTGAAGTGTATCTTTTCCTTTCCTGATCAATGCCGGCCGGGCAAGAATATTTATCTTCTCGCTCATCTCGTATTTGAAAGTCATGTACCAATCCTGGCTTTCGGCTTTTTCGCCAATTACTTTTAATAAAAGTGGCGCTCCTTTTTTGTAACTGGAAACGGGAATTTTTAAATACATATTCCCGTACACGTCATTTATATTGTCCACCGACTTTTGCTGAAAAAACAATTCCACATCATGCAATCCTTTCACAGACCATGATTTCAAAACTTTTTTAGCAACTGTAGTAAAGGTGAGCACTTTTTCATTATTAATATAAAGATCAAAATGCCTGTCTGCCGCGCTGCTACCGCTGGAATATCCTGCAATCCAGGCGAAATAAACATCATTGCTTTTATAATCGGAAGGAATAGTTTCAGTTTGCCATTCTATAGATTTGTTTCCATCAGTAACTCTTGTTAGCAGCGCTTCTGTAGCGTAAGGATGGAAAGAATGGTACGAAATATTTTCTCCTGAAATGTCTTTTACATAGCCTTTCAGTAATTCATTGTTGGGAATAGCAGAAGGATCGAATTGGGCAAAAGATGTTGTAGAGAAAATCGAAATGAACAATGCGGCAAGTATTGCCTGTTTAGAAAAATTTTTCATGCATGAATTATTAAGGGTAACCAGAATACAAGGTAAGATATCTTAATAAATCAAAGGGGTGCATTTACTGTGCCATATACTTGTCATGATTGCGTGCAATTGCTTTTTAAAAAAAATAACGGCCCGCCCGGGCATAAAAAAACTACCCTGACTTTTACATCAGGATAGTGATATTCAGAGGGATAATTATAAATTAATATCCATCTAGAAAAAATTTATCTGCTGGCAAACAAACCGCCTTTCTTCAAATCACTCACTGACTCGCCGATCAAAAATCCATTTTGATAAATCTGGACTTTGTATTCTCCCTGTTGAAAATGATCTTTCGGAGCAAATGCAAACTCCACGTTTTTCGTCATAGATGTCTGAAGTTCTATCGGCAGTTTTGCCGTATAAGACTTCTGGCCATCTTCACGTGTTGTAAAGGTATCGGCGCCTGTGGAGTCGGTCGTAGTTGCCGCTACCGGTTTCCCATCAGGGCTTATTACCACTACATATACGTCGGTGGTGCCTGGTTGAATGATACGATTATTTACATCGAAACTCACCACCAGTTTATCTACTTTTTTAGCAACTGAAGAAACTTTTTCTTTTCCATTATTTTTTATATTAACCGGAGTAATAGAAATGTTTGACGCATTCAGTGTAGACGCTACATCCACTTTTTTTGCAAGTTCTTCTTTTACAACATTAGTTGAATCAAGGTTGTGGGACAACGTTGCTTTTTCTGTCGTAAGCGTTGCCACATTTTGTTTGAGGGTATCATTTTCCTGCGTAAGCATGGCGATTTGATTTTCCATATCAGTAATCTTTCCATTTAATTGGGCAATCATATCTCTTGCTTTGTCAAGTTCAGCAGCTGTTGCATTTTTCTTATGCAAAATACTCCGTATCTCAGCTTTCATCTTTGAGATTTCATCTTTGCTTGCAGACAGTTTGCTATCTAACGCGGTGTTGGCTGTTTGCATAGAATCAAGACGGGCAAGTGAAGCGTCAAAATTCGTTTGAATGTCGCTCTTCTCGGTGGTGATTTTTGCAACTTCAGTTTGTTCGGCCTGAATGGTTTCACCGGTTTTGTTGTGATCAAAAACAAAAAATCCAGCAAGGACAATAATGCCTGCTATTAATAATCCTATAAAAAGATTTTTAAAATCTTTAGGTTTTCTTTCAGTCGCCGACTGGTCTGTGTATTCGTTCATGGTTATCGTTTTTTATGGTTTAAAAATTAGATGATTTTGTTATTCAAAGTGCTACGTTTCTTATTACTTTTTGATAACATATCCCTGTAAGCCTAAAATCGTGCCATTTTTATTTTGGCAATTTTATCCAGCCGATTGAAAAGATTTTCCAGGTTAAATTTTTCGCTTCGGCACGTATAAAATATATTGCTTGTTAAATAATTGTTAGTGGTATTATCTATGGAAAAATATCGAAGGAATCGTTTAGGTCGACGGCTGGCTGCATTTCAACAGAGTGATGCGACATTTTGAAATGCACCCGACGGCTTTTCAATTTGTAGCTATCTATTTTATAAAGTACTTTTAGGGAACAAAAAAGAATTATGTCAACCCACTCTCATATTCGAAGAAGAACCACTGCTGCATTAGCCATACTTTTTTTATTACCTCCAGTCATTTTCTTTATCATGTGGTCATCAATAGGTTTGCGATACAGCGATATCAATGCAGTCGATCAGATGGATATTTATTTAAGTGATTTCCCGGCCTGGCTTAGGAATATTGATACAATTCATGCGATTTCTGTTGTGTGTTGCATAATTGCCATCGTATTGGCGGCAAGAAGTTTTAAGAAACATCTGCTCACTATACGGGTATTGATGCTTTTCTCGGTGATAGTGGCGATCTTTATTATTTTATTTGATATTTATCAAATGGTGTAGAAAAGGAGCCTACTGCAAATAATCAAATTGAATCGTACCAAGTAAATCTTTTGCTTTAGAATAGCATTTTTGTATTTCAGGAAGTTGCTGATCGTTGTAAGCGTATCTCCAGATAAAATAACTTCTGCCGGTTTCATCTACCGAAATCTTTTGGACAGGTAAATTACCATTATCATATTCAAACATATAATCGGGCAACAATCTTTTTGCTGCCATATTAAAATGTACCACATCGGTAAGACGGTTTTTATCATCATAGTAGTAATAATATTTTTTGTCATTGCTGGTACCCGCAGCATCTTCTTCAATGATATTTCCTTTGTCGTCAGCAACAAATGTAATAGTGGAAACCAATACGCCATTTATTTTGCGTATCATCTTTTCAGGCGTGCCATTTTTATAAAAATATTGATGAGTTTCTGCTATTCCCGTACTGTCGCCATCCCCGGTTGTTTTGGTGCTTATTAGTGAAAGAAGCCCTTCAGCATTATACCCGAAATCAATAGTATTGGTAGTAGTCGGTGTATTGGTCGTGGTTTTAGTTACCCGTCCATTTTTATCATACTTTGTTACCAAGAGTGATTGCTCAGTAATATTGGATTTCGAAATCATCTGGGATTCGGAAAAATCTTTATTGATTTTTTTCTCACAATGAAAACCATCGCTCGGCTGATCTTTTTCATCAAAGCTTTCTACTTTTATTGTTCTTATATTTCCATTCTTTAAGATCAAAAATTCTTTATTCTGTTCTATATTGCTAAGAATATCTTTGTAATAATATTGGGCGTCGACGGAAAAAACACAAAAATTAGTGAATATGATAAACGAACATACAATTCGAAAAATATAGTTATTCATTTGAAAATACAGATATGAAGTGACTGGATCTGACGTAACAAGGCTGTAAAATAATTCATTAATTCTTAAAGCTATTTTTGTTCGTTATTTTTAACCGGAAATTATAAAATAAATTTTCATTCCCTATGGCGCATCTTTCTCAAACGAAAGAAAAGAACTGCCTTAATTGCGAAACAACAGTTATTGGTAAATATTGGCATAACTGCGGACAGGAGACCATAAAGCCGGAGGAAAGCGTTTGGCATTTCAATGCTCATTTTTTCAATGACGTTACTCATTTCGATGATAAATATTTTACCATGCTAAAAGATCTTTTGCTCAAGCAAGGATTTTTATTGTTTTCATTTACTTTTTCGTTCATAATTATGTTTCACTTCGCATTCTTTGCGATGGTCTCTATTTTTAAAGTTCAAACTTTTTGCTATGAATCAACCTGCAGATTTCAATAAACTAATACAAATAATGGATGAACTTCGTGAAAAATGCCCGTGGGACAAAAAACAAACCATCCATTCTCTCCGGCAACAAACGATAGAAGAAACTTATGAGCTTGCGGACGCAATTACAGATAAAGATTGGAGTGGAATAAAAGAAGAACTGGGGGATTTATTATTGCACATAATCTTTTATGCCAAAATAGGATTTGAAGAAAATAAATTTACTTTACAGGAAGTGATAGATGGTATTTGTGATAAATTAATAAAAAGACATCCGCATATTTATGGAGATGTAAAAGTGGAAGATGAAGAAGATGTGAAGAAAAACTGGGAACAAATCAAATTGTCTGAAGGCAAGAAATCAGTTTTAAGTGGTGTTCCAAAATCTTTGCCCGCAATGGTTAAAGCAATGCGTATCCAGGAAAAAGCAAAGCAGGTTGGATTTGAATGGGCAAATAAAGAACAGGTTTGGGAAAAAGTAGAAGAAGAAAAATCAGAATTGCTGGAGGCAGTCGATGCAGGTGACAACGCACATATAGAAGAAGAAGCCGGAGACCTTTTTTTTTCGGTAATTAACTATGTAAGATTTTTAAAAGTAGATGCTGAAAACGCATTGGAACTAACCAATAAAAAATTTATAAAAAGATTTAGTCAGATGGAAGAGGCAGTTCAGCAAAAAGGTATGAACCTTGGAAACATGACCCTGCCGGAAATGGATGCTGTCTGGAACGAAATCAAAAAACAAAGCCACTAAATTTGAATCTTTATAAGGACGATACATTTCTTAGAAGAAATTCATTTCTGCTTATAATAGCTGCATGGTCGCTAACTTTTGCCTTTATCATTAACAATTATTTAAGCGGAAGTTCGTCGTCGAACGCTGCACAAAAAGCCATACAAAAAGACATTAACAGGCAGCAAAAAGACATTGATGCTTTTTATACAGATAGTGTATTAATCAACAATATAGCCGCAGGCAAATATGACGAAGAGGAGCTAAAAAGAGAAGTCGAAAAAGAATATTTTATATTTTTTTACAAAATTGATAGGCCGGGAAATCCGATTCCTGTTTTTTGGAATACGCAGGTAATCGAGCCCGATTCAGGTTTAATCAATAGTGCTGATGGCATCAGTTTTCAGAAATTAGTGAATGGTTGGTATGTGATCAATCAAAGAACATTCCGTGGTTCAAAGGGCGCTTATTATAAGTCGCTCTTCTTAATTCCTGTAAAATGGAATTATTACATTGAAAATAAATATTTAAAAAATTCTTTTGTTGCCGAAGGCAACATTGAAAAAACTTACGACATCAGTATCACACCCACAAGGAATGTAATAAAAGATGAAAAGGGGAAACCGCTTTTTTATCTTCATCAACTTAGTAATCCGGTAGCCCATGATAATATACTCTCAATATGGTTAAGAATTTTAGGCGCTGTTTTGATCCTGTTCTTTCTTCATAAGCTTGCCAACTTTTATGTAGCACAAAAAGGATTTTGGATTGGATTTATGGTTTTGATTGTACCGGTTATTGTTTTTAGAATTTTAAGTTACCATTTTCAAATCCCATTTAATTCTCAACAATTAAAATTGTTTGATCCATCTATTTACGGAGCAAATTTTATTTTGAGATCACTGGGAGACTTGCTCATCAATTCGATTCTCTTTATTTGGATCGTCCTTTTTATCAGGTATTATTTTAACTATGATTTTTCTAAAATTGTATTCAAAAATGATGTCTATAAATATGCTGCTATTTTTTTTGTAGCGGTGTTGATGATCGTAATCACGATGACCGCAGGTTTTACGGTTCGAAGCCTGGTAGCCAATTCCCAGATTTCTTTTGATGTGATCAATTTCTTTACCCTGGATATTTACAGTGTTATTGGATTTATTGTTTTAGGCTGCATCTCGACGGGATATTTTTTCCTGATACAAATATTGCTACAACCGTTGAATTCTTTTGTCGGAAATAAAGAAAGGTATATCCTTTATTTGGCCATTGCCACAACAGGACTTATTTTTTTAACGCTAAGAAGACATTCTTCGCAGGTGAGCTTCAATTTGTTTCTTCTTTTATGGTTGCTGGCGTTTATATATCTTTTAAACTTTAGATACCTGTTACTGCAGGCATATAACCTGGTATCATCAAGATTTATCTTTTGGATTTTCTTTTTTTCTGTTTCTATTACCGGAGTAATCGTTGTCCAGAACAGAACTAAGGAACTTGACGAAAGAAAACATTTTGCCGAAAACCTTGCTAACAAAGTTGATCCTTCCGGACCCGTAATTGTGAGTATCATTTTAAAAGACTTTAGAAACGACTATCTCGCTGACATTTTTAACCGGTTTAAAAATCCATATCAAAACAGATTTTTAAAAGATAGTTTGATCAATGAAAATTTTTCAGGTTATCTGAATAAGTATGATACCAAGATATATACTTTTAATCATGCAGAAACGCCTCTGTTCAATGAGGATTCAACTACTTACAATTCGCTTAACGCAATTATTCAAACCCAGGGAAAACCTACCTCCATCCCCGATCTTTTTTTATATGACATCGCTTATGACCGTTTTAATTATATCAGCAGGAAAACGATCAAGGATTCCTTAAATGATACCCTGGGTTTTATCTTTATTATTTCCAAACCAAAAAGATACAAAAACGACGCTTTGTATCCTGAGCTTTTTTCAAAAGGAAACAACAATTCTATAGAAAGTTCGCCGGTTTATGCGTTTGCAGTTTACAATAATAATCAACTCAGCACCAGTTACAACGACTATCCTTTTACGACAGAAATTGACAATAATAATTTTACTTATAATGAATTTAAAACAGTTCAAAAAAACGGCTATGAAGAATTATGGTACAAGGCCAGTGGAGATAAAGTAATAGTGATTGCCCGACAGGATAGATTCGCCATTGAATCCGTTACTTTATTTGCATACCTGTTTTGTTCTTTCTTATTGATTGCTGTATTTTTTAACCTGGCTCATCATTTCCTTACCGAAAGAAAGTCTATGACGAATATCAGGACGTTCTTCCAGTTCACAATTCGCAACCAGGTTCACGGAATCATTATTCTTGTTAGTGTATTTTCATTTAGCATTATTGCCGTTACCACTATTCTTTTTTTTATAAGCCGATATCATAGTAATAATCGTGAAAAATTGAGCCGCACTATTCACGTAATGGAAAATGAGTTGCGAAGCGCCATGGATACGATGTCTATTAATAATTATGAATTGATACATTTCGAAAGCTTATCCCATAATAAACTGGATGATATTATCAACAAGGTTTCTAATATCCATGCTACAGATATCAACCTTTATGACCTGAATGGAAATCTTAAAGTATCTTCAGTTCCATTGCCTTACAACAAAGGAATTGTCAGCGAAAAAATGGATCCTGTTGCCTTTTATCGACTAAGCAAATTAAAAGATGTTCAATATTTCCAGGAGCAGAGAATAGGAAGCCTGGTTTATTTAAGCAATTATCTTCCTGTAAGAGATGAAAGTGGCAGAGAATATGCTTACCTTAATATTCCATATTTTGAGTCTCAAAATAAATTGCAGGATGAAATTTCAAATTTTCTTGTCACCATCATTAATCTGAATGCGTTTATTTTTTTAGTGGCAGGAATTATTGCTGTCTTTGTTACTAATCGCATTACCCGATCGTTTTCTCTTATCGGTGACAAAATGAAAAAAATTAATCTTGCGACAGGTAACGAAGAAATTGTATGGCAAAGGCAGGACGAAATTGGCGAC